>OFIS01000346.1_pt1 | contig 32180 bp, 22 predicted proteins | sample 1775071 | NCBI WGS metagenome assembly OFIS01 (sample SAMN08195774, study PRJEB24354) | sludge metagenome | isolation source: sludge from phenol fed wastewater aerobic bioreactor C | place: India: Nagpur | collected 2016-09-17
AACACGTGGATCAGGTTGGAGGCGGGCGAGGAGACGTAGGCGCGGTGGTGCGCGTCGTCGACCAGCACGTCGCGCGCGTGCGGCGTGGCGTCGTCGGGGAACTGCTTGACCAGGGACAGGTCCGCCTGCCGGTAGACGGCGACCGAGCCGCTGCGGGTGTTCGTGGTCCAGATCTGGCTGCGGGCGTCGTCCACCGTCAGGCCGTAGACGGCCTGCACCTGGCCGTCCGTGCGGCCGGCCTGCAGGGCGGGGACGACGGAGGCGACCACGCGCAGGCTGACCGGATCGATGGCGAGCAGGCGCGATTCCTTCACCGGCGGGCGGCCGACGGCCGAGGTCGCATACAGCCGCTGGGTGCGCGCGCTGTAGGCGCTCTGGTAGACGCCCGGGGGCAGGTCGGCCGACCGGGCCGTGACGGACCAGGTCGGCACGGCCGCCGAGGGAACCATCGCGGCATGCGGCGCGGCCGGACCGGTGGCCGCGCAGCCGGCGGCCAGGGCCAGCGCGGTGCCGGCGAGCAGGACGCGGGCGCCGCGCCGCAGCGCCGGGTGGGAGAAGGGGGACGGGTTCATGCGGGTTCCTCGTGCGATCGAAAGGGGCGGAAATGGAAGATTCAGGCGGTTGCGCCGACCGGCGCCCCCTGGTCGGCCGTGCGCAGGCACGCATCCAGGAGGGGGGCGATGACGGCCGTCGCGGCGGCGCCCGGCAGCCCGGCGTGGGTGCTGTCCACCGCATGGCGGATCAGCGTGCCGACGTGCGGCTGCCACATGCGCGGGTCCAGGCCCGAATCGGCGTGGTCCAGCGCGGCCTGGAAATGCAGCGCCGCGCCCTCGTAGCGCGCGTGCCGATGGCTGCGCACCAGGCGGTTGGTGTGGCCGACGGTCTCGAAGACCGCGTCCAGCCGCGCGTCGGACAGCGCGCCCAGCGGGTGGCCCTGGGCGCGCAGGAAATCGACGACGCCGCGCCGGCTCAGGCGTTCCGGCGGCAGGGCGTGCGGATCGGCGCCGGCGATGTGCAGCAGCGCCTTGTACAGGTCCTCGGGGGCGGGCTCCGGGCGCTCGCGCCAGGCTTCGCAGGGGTAGGCGTCCAGCAGGGCGACGACCCCGACGGCCTGGCCGCGCGCCTGCAGTTCGACGGCCACGGCCTGCGCCAGGATGCCGCCCACGGACCAGCCCGCGAGGTGGTAGGGGCCTTCGGCCTGGAGCGACAGCACGCGCTCGGCGTAGGTGCGCGCCAGGGCGGCCAGGCTGTCGGCGGGCGGCTGGCCGTCCAGCGCCAGGGCGGGCGCCTGCAGGCCGTGCACCGTGCGCGGCGCGGGCAGGGCGCGGGCCAGGGCGCCGTAGCACCAGGACAGGCCGCCGGCCGGATGGATGCAGAACAGCGCCGGGCGGCCCGCGGCCTCGCGCAGGGTCACGACGGGGCCGAAGCCGGCCTGCGCGGCGCCCGCCGCGCGTCCGGCCGCGTCGTCCAGGTGGGCGGCCAGGCGCGCCACCGTGGGGTACTGGAAGACCGTGCCCAGCGACAGGTCGTGGCCGTCGCGCAGCGCCAGGGCCAGGCGCGCCGCCAGCAGCGAATGTCCGCCCAGCGCGAAGAAGTCGTCGTCCGCGCCCGGCAGCCCGGGCAGCGCCAGCACGGCGCGGAAGGCCTCGGCCACCCGGCGCTCGGTGGCGGTGCGCGGCGGCCGCGCCGCGCCCTGGCCCGACCGTTCGGGGACGGGCAGCGCCTTGCGGTCGAGCTTGCCGTTGGCCGTGACCGGCAGCGCCGCCAGCGGCACCCAGGCGGCCGGCACCATGTAGTCCGGCAGGCGATCGGCCATGTGGGCGGCCAGGGCGTCGCGGTCGAAGGCGCGGCCGGCCTCGGGCACCACGTAGGCCGCCAGCAGCGTCTGGCCGGGCCGGTCCTCGCGCGCCAGGACGGTCGCCTGGGCGACGTCCGGGTGGGCGGCCAGCACGGCCTCGATCTCGCCCAGTTCGATGCGCTGGCCGCGCAGCTTGACCTGATGGTCCAGGCGCCCCAGGTAGACCACGGCGCCGTCCTCGCGCCGCGTGGCCAGGTCGCCGGTGGCGTACAGCCGGTCGTCGGGCAGGCCGGGCGGGGCCGGGACGAAGCGTTCGGCCGTCAGGTCGGGCCGTCCCAGGTAGCCGGTCGCCAGCTGGCGGCCGCCCAGGTACAGCTGGCCGGGCGTGCCGGGCGGCACGGGCCGCAGGCGCTCGTCCAGCACGTGCAGCCGGGTGTTCCAGACCGGCCAGCCGATCGGGATGGGCTGGCTGTCGTCCTGCGCGCCGGCCGGCCAGTAGGACACGTCCACGGCGGCCTCGGTCGGGCCGTACAGATTGTGCAGTTCCGCCCGGATGGTGCGGTGGAAGCGGTCGCGCAGGGCGGCGGGCAGGGCCTCGCCGCTGCAGAACACCAGGCGGGCCTGCAGGCCCCGGGCGGCGGGCTCGTCCAGCACGGCCGCCAGCATGGACGGCACGAAATGCAGCACGGTGATGCGCCGTTCGCGCACCAGGCGGCACAGCCAGGCCGGGTCGCGGTGCGCGTCGGGCGGGGCGGCCACCAGGCAGGCGCCGCTCAGGAAGGGCAGGAACAGCTCCCAGACGGACACGTCGAAGGTCGCCGGGGTCTTCTGCAGGATGCGGTCGTCCGGTCCGATGGCGTAGTGCGCGCGCATCCATTCCAGCCGGTTGACGATGGCCGCGTGGGGCACGATCACGCCCTTGGGCGCGCCGGTGGAGCCGGAGGTGTAGATGACGTAGGCCGGGTCCTCGGGGCCGGCGGCCGGGCCTTCGCCCGTGTCGCGGCCGGCGGCGGGCCCGGGATCGGCCGGGGCGTCCGCCGCGCCCAGCGCGTCCGCCGCCAGCGGCCGGGTGTCCAGCCCCGCGCACAGCGCGGCGGGGCCGATCAGGACGCGCGCGCGGGCGTCGTCCAGGATGCCGCGCAGGCGCGCGGCCGGCTGGCGCGGGTCCAGCGGCAGATAGGCCGCGCCGCTGCGCAGGATCGCCAGCAGGCACAGCACGCGCCGCGCCGAGCGCGGCAGGGCCACGGCCGCCAGCACGCCCGGGCCGGCGCCCAGGGCGCGCAGGCGGCGCGCGGCGCGCGCCGTCCAGGCGTCGATGTCGGCGTAGGTCCAGCTGCCGGCGTCGTCCTCCAGGCCGACGCGGCCGGGCTCGGCGCGCAGCCGTTCGTGGATGCGCGACCAGAGCGTGCCGGCGGGCACCGGGTGGGCGGTGCGGTTGGGAGCCAGCGCCCAGCGCTCGTGCTCGTCCGCCGTCAGGGTGGGCACGTCCGCCAGGCGGGGCGCGGCCAGGGCGGCTTCGAGGAAGGCCGTCAGGCGCCTCAGGTGGGCCCGGACCTGCTCCGGGGCGTACAGCTTGGGATTGGCCTCGATCTCGATGCGCAGGCCGCCGCCGTCGGGCGCCGCCCGGAAGCCGAGGGTCAGGTCCTCGACCGGCCCGGTGCACAGCACGGCTTGCGCGGCATCCAGGCCTGCGGCCGCGTAGGGTGCGTCGAAGGGCAGGACGTTCAGGATCGGGCCGTGCAGGCGCGGCAGGCCGCCCGGCAGCGCCAGGTCGCGGCGCAGGTGCTCGGCGCGGTAGCGGCTGTGGCGCCGCAGGCCGCGCAGCGACCGGGCGGCGTCCCGTACCGTCTCGGCCAGTGGAGCGTCCTCGTCCGGCGTCCAGACCCAGGGCAGCACGTTCATCACGGTCGCCACGGCCCGGGCGCTCCTGCTGCCCAGGCGGCCCATGACCGGCACGCCCGATACGCATCCGGACGGCCCCAGATGGCGCGCCACGTAGGCGGCACCCAGGGCGGTGAGGATGTCGGGCCAGCTGACTTCGGCGGCCGCTTCCAGGGCGCGCAGCGCATCCGCCAGCGCGGCGGGCGCCTCGTGCTCCAGGCGCAGGCAGTCGTGGGCGCTGAGGGCCGATGCCGCGGCCAGGCTGGCGGCGGGCACGTGGCCCGCGCAGTGCGCCAGCCAGAATTCCCGGGCCTGCGCGCGCTTCGGGTCGGCGCGCCAGGCGCGGTCCTCGTCCCAGACCGGCGCCAGCGGCGCCAGCGGCGGTTCGCGCTCGGCGGCGCCTTCGCCCAGCGCCCGGTACAGGCGGATGGCGCGGCCTTCGATCAGGGCCATGCCGTAGCCGTCGGCGGCCAGGTGGTGCACGCGCTGGTACCACAGCGCCAGCGCCGGGCCGCACAGGAACAGGACCTGGCACGCGAGGGGATCGCGCAGGGGATCGACGGGGCGGCGCAGGTCGCCCCGGATCCAGGCGTCCGCCTGGGCGTGCGCCTCGGTTTCGGGCAGGTGGCGCAGGTCGCGGATCTCCAGGCGCGGCGCGCGCACGGGGTCGATGCATTGCGCCGGGCCGTCGGGGCGGTCCTCGAAGCGCAGGGACAGGGACTCGGCCTCGGCCAGCGCCTGGTTCACGGCCCGCTCGAAGCGCGGCACGTCCAGCGGGCTGCGCAGCGTGGTGCAGTGCGCCGGATTGAAGATCGGGTTGGCCGGGTCCAGGCGCTGGGCGTACCACAGGCCTTCCTGGGCTTCGGTCAGCGGCGCCCAGGCCGCGGCGGCGTCCGGCGCGGCCGTGGCTGCGCAGGACGCCGGCCGGGCGGGGATCGGATCGCTCATGCCTCGCGCGCCAGGCCGCGGGCCACGATCGCCCACCAGTGCGCCAGGGTGGCGTCGGCGGCCAGGTCGGCGAATTCCAGCTCCGCGCCCGCCTCGCGCCATTGCGCGGCGAGCTTCATGAGGCGCATGGAATCCAGGCCCAGGTCCATCAGGTTGTCGTCGTCGAGGATGTCGGAAGGCGATTCGTGCAGCATGCGGGCGATGTCGGCGCGCATGGATTCGAGGCTGAGGGCGGTCATGTCGGTGAGGGTGATCCGTATCGATGAAGGAGCGGCGCCGTGCGGCTCACTGCGCGGCGCGTTCCTGGCTTTCCTGTTCCAGCAGTTGAGCGCGCAGCTGGGCGCGCAGGGCCTTGCGGCTGATCTTCAGGGCGGCGGTGGAGGCGAACCGGTCCACGAACACGATCTGGTCGGGGACCTTGAAGTCGGCGATGCCGCGTGCGCGGATCCAGCGCTTCAGGTCCGCCGGGCGCGGGCGTTCGCCCTTGGGGATGACGAAGGCGCAGCTGCGCTCGCCCAGGTATTCGTCCGGCACGGAGACCACGGCGGCGTCGAAGACCTGCGGGTGCGACAGCAGGTGGTCCTCGATCTCCTCGGCGGAGATCTTTTCCCCGGCGCGGTTGATGTGGTCGCCCGCGCGGCCCTGGACTTCCAGGTAGCCCTCGGGCGTCATGCGCACCACGTCGCCGGTGCGGTAGTAGCCGTCCTCGGTGAAGGAGCGCGCGTTGGCCGAGGGATTGTCGTGGTAGGCGCGGATCGTGTAGGGGCCGCGCGTGAGCAGGTGGCCCGCCTGGCCCGGCGCGACCGGCCGGCCCTCGTCGTCGAGGATCAGGATCTCGTCGTCCGGGCTGATGGGGCGGCCCTGGGTGTGGATGACGAGCTCGTCCGGGTCGTCCAGGCGGGTGTAGTTCACCAGCCCTTCCGCCATGCCGAAGACCTGCTGCAGCGTGGCGCCCAGCGTCGGGCGCACGCGGCGCGCGATCTCGGCCGACAGCTTGGCGCCGCCCACCTGGATGGCGCGCAGGCTGGACAGATCGCGCCCCGAGGCGGGCGCGCGGTCCAGCCATTGCAGCAGCAGCGGCGGCACCAGGCTGGTGACCGTGACGCGCTCGCGCTCGACCAGGGCGAAGGCCGACTCCGGATCGGGCGAGGGGCAGAGCACCACGCGGCCGCCCGCGTACAGCGTGCCCAGGAAGCCGGGCGAGCTCATGGGGAAGTTGTGCGCGATCGGCAGTGCGCCCAGGAACACGCTGTCCCCGTCCAGCCCGCAGATGCGGGCGGATTCGCGCAGGGTGTAGATGTAGTCGTCGTGCGTGCGCGGGATCAGCTTGGACAGCCCCGTGCTGCCGCCGGAGATCTGCAGGAAGGCCACGTCCGGGCCCTGCGAGACGCTGGCCGGGACGGCGGCGCCGTCGGCGGCGTAGAGCGCGTCCAGGCGCGGGAAGGCGTCGGCGGGGGCCGGCGCGGCGGCTGTGCCCTGCGCGGCGGCCGCCGGTCTCGCCGCGGCCGCCGGGGTTGCCGTGGCAGTGGCTGCCGCGGGCGCCGTTGCGGCGGGGGCGGCGATCCAGACGTGCTCGACGCGCGGCTGGCGGGCCTGGAGTTCGCGCGCCAGTTCCGTGTAGTCGAAGCCGGCGTGCGCGGCGGCGGCCACGTAGGCGCGCGCGCCCGAGCCCCGGGCAAAGTGCTCGATCTCGGTGATGCGGTGCGCGGGCAGGGCGTAGACCGGGATCAGGCCGGCGCGGAACAGGCCCATCACCACGGCGATGAAGTCGGGGACGTTGGGCAGGTGCACCAGCACGCGGTCGCCCTGCCGCAGGCCCGCGTCCAGGAATCCGGCCGCCAGGGCGCTGGCGCGGCGGTCCAGTTCGGCGTAGGTCCAGCGCTGCTCGCCGCCGATCACGGCCAGGCGGTCGGGATGGGCCGTGGCGCGTTCCCGCAGCCAGGCGCCGAAGGTCTCGTTACGCCAGTAGCCGGCCGCCCGGTAGCGGGCGGCGAACGCGTCGGGCCAGACCTGGACGGGCCGGGACGGTTCGCCGGATGCGTCGGCGGCGCGCGGGGCGGAATCGGAAGCGGGGGAGATGGAGGCCATCGTCATGGTTCAGGCGTCAATGATCTGAGCATGATAATGAGAATGATTATAGTCTATGGAAACAGGGAATCCAGCCCTTGGATTCAGCTTGCAGTCAGCTTGCGGCCAGTTTTCAGTCGGGTTGCGGTCGGGTTGCAGTCGGCCTGCGGCCAGCTGTCCGAGCTGCCTGCCGGTCCGGGTGGCTCGTCCGCTTCGGCGGACGTGTTCCGCCATCGCGCGTCCCGTCCCGCATTCCGTCCTGTGCGGCGATGCCGTTCATCCGTCCCGGTCGTCGTTCCAGCCATCGTCCGGTGCGCCGATCCAGTCGGCCAGCGCCAGCGTCCTCAGGGTCCAGGCGTCCGGAGGCGGCGCGCCGGGGGCCGGCCGCCCGCCGGCGCACGAGGCGGTGTCCGGGCCCGGCGCCCCTCCGGGCAGGCACAGCGCGGCGCAATGGCCGGGTCCCGACCACAGCAGCCGCACCCACAGGCCTTCGGCTTCGGGCAGGCCCGAGACCGGCGTCCAGCCCGCCGTTTCGCCGGGTCCGCCCGGTCCGGCGGATTGGCCGGGTTCGCGGGACTCGCCTGGTTTGACCGGTTCGGCCGGTTCGTCGGATCCGCCGGCGTCCGCCAGCCGCAGCGCCCCGGGCTCGACCGACAGCCCCAGGCCGCAGGCCTTGAGGACGGCCTCGCGGCGGACCCACTGGGCGCAGAAGGCCCGGGGATCGGGCGCGGCGCCGGATCGGCCCGCCGCCGGATGGTCTCGCGCTGGAGGGTCCAGCGCCGGATGACTCGCCGCCGGGAGCGGACCGCCGGTGACCAGCCGCCACAGCGCCGCGTCCACTTGATCGGGGCAGTGCTCCACGTCCACGCCCAGCGGTCCGGGGCCGACTCCGACCAGGACGAGGTCGCCGCTGTGCGCGATGTTGAAATGCCAGGCGGCCGCCACCAGCATCGGCTTGCCGTGCGGCCCCGCGCCCAGCGGGACGTCCGCGGGCGCCAGGCCCAGGCGCCGGCCCAGCAGGCGGCGCGCCAGCGCGCGGCCGACCAGGCTGCGCAGGCGGTCGTCGGCGCGCCGCAGGCGGGCGATCCGGCGCCATTCGTCCTCGGGCAGGTCCAGGCGCAGGCGCGCGGCCCCCGCGGCGTCCGGCAGTCCCCGGGACAGGATCAGCCGGTACGGGGCGCGGGCGTCCGGGGCGTGCATGGTGGGCCGGGCGGCAGGCGGCGTCGTCCGGCGCGCGTCACGTCGCGGCGGCGAGCGCCATCGCCCGCCGCGCGCTGGCGCGCAGCGCGTCGCCGTGGTGGGTGCCGTCCAGGCGCTCCAGCGCACAGTCCAGCCAGGGGATGCCGGCCAGGCGGTCCAGCAGGGCCTCCAGCCGCGGCAGGGTCGGGATGCCGTCGGCCGGACGGCGCGGGCGCGTGGGATCGAGGGGCCGGGGATACCAGCGCTCGTCCGTGCCGGCCATGAGGGTCAGCCGCACCCGGGGCGCCGCCGGATGCGGGCGGGGCGTGGATGGGCCGGCCCCGTCCGGACCGCCGGGCGCCGGAGAAACGGCATCGCCCGGGCTGGCCGGACCCCCGGGCGCCTGGGCGGGATCGGCCGGCAGGCTGCGGGGCAGCCCGTCCAGCAGGGCCTCGATCCGTCCGTCGCGCCACCAGAGCGAGGGGCTGGCGCAGATCGTGTGGGCGAACCGGCCGGGGTGCCGCACCAGCGCGTAGAGCGCGCACAGGCCGCCGTAGGAATGGCCGTACAGGCACAGGCGGCGGGGATCGAGGGGCGCCTGGGCGCCCGCCCAGTCCAGCATCGGCCCCAGCAGCGCATCCAGGAACGCATCCGCGCCGCCGCACTGCCATTCGGGCCGGCGCGGATCGGGCCAGCGGCCGCCGTCCGGCGCGGGCGGCGTGAAGTCCAGCGCGCGCCGCGCCAGGGCCTGCGTCTGGAGGCCGGCCTGGGCCGGCCCGCCCTGCCTGGACAGCCGCGGCAGCACGGGGCCGTGCATGCCGCCGTGGCCCGGGATCAGCACCGCGCAGGCCGATTCGTGGCCGGTGGGCGGATCCAGCGGCCACACCCAGTCGCCGTCCAGCAGGACCAGCAGCGGCCAGCCGCGCGGGGGCGGTGCGCCGGCGGGAACGTGCAGGCGCAGGCGGCGCGCGCCGGGCGCACCGGCCGCCAGCACGGTGGCCCGCAGGCTCATCGGGCGCCGGGCCCGGCCCCGGGTTTCAGGTCCACCAGGTAGGTGCCTTCCAGGGGGACGGCCAGGAACCGTTCGTTGATCTCGCGCAGCGTCCCGGCGGGATCCACGTCGGCGAAGCGGTCCGGATGGATCCAGTGGGCCAGGGCCTCGATGAAGACCACGTGCAGCGGCGAATCGTTGAAGGCGTGCCAGATGCCGTGGCTGTTGCCCGAGCGCACCGCCGGCAGGGCGCCCAGGCGGTTGGATTCGATCAGGCGCGCCAGGCTGGCGCGGGCGTCGGCCTCGGACACCCCGGCGCCGATCGCCAGACCCGTGCCCTTGCGCGAGCCGGTGCCGGTGGCGACGTAGACCTGGGGGGCGCGCGCGTTGATGTATTCAAAGTTCAGCTTGCCCGTGGCGCTTTTCAGGACGTCGGCGCCGATGTTGTGGCCGCCCGCGTAGGCGATCATTTCGTTGAAGGTGCCCGTGCCCGGCGAATTGCAGCAGTCGGTGCTGCCCGCGTGGGCATGGACGAAAACCGGCGGACGCCGGTCCGCGGGCAGGTCGGCCAGCCGTTCGGCGACGGTGCGCATGTGCCGCTGGTAGAAGGCGATGAAGGCCTCGGTGCGGTCCGCCTGGCCGATGGCGCGCCCCAGGGCGCGCAGGCTGGGCACGGTGTTTTCCATCGGCCGGATGAAGAAGTCGATCACGATCACCGGCACCCCGGCGGCCTCCAGCCGGCCGATCAGCGGCGATTCGCTGGCCGGCTGGCCGGGCGCCAGGCCGGCGAAGGTGGCGGTCATCACCACCAGGTCGGGACGCAGGGCCAGCGTGCGCTCCACCGAGAACGAGTCCGGCGTGTGGCGCCCCACGACCGGCACCTGCGCCAGGGCGGGGAAGCGTTTCAGGGCGACTTCGTAGTCCGGCGCGAACGAGGTCCGGAACTCGTCGGACCAGCCGGCCAGCAGGGCGGCCGGATCCGGCGCCAGCAGGGACAGCACCTGGAAATGCCGCGCCTGCGCCAGCACGACCCGGTGCGCGGGCCCGGGCAGCGCGACCTGGCGGCCCAGGACGTCGGTGACCTGGATGGGGGCGGCCGTCGCCGCGCCGGCCAGGCAGGCCAGGACCAGCGGCAGGGCGCGCAGGAATTTCAGGAGTGCGGACATGGGGGGATTATCGCAGTCAGGAGGCGGGGGCGCACAGCCCGTCGATCAGCACATGGGACAGCCCGCGCGAGCAGGTTTCCACCCGGGCCTCGACCTGGTAGACGTCGGCCAGGGACCGGGCCGTGACGACCTCGTCCGGCCGGCCGTGGCCGACCAGCTCGCCCGCGCGGATCAGCAGGGCCTCGTCGCTGCGCTGCAGGGCGATGTTCAGGTCGTGCAGCACGATCAGCGTGGTCAGGCCGTGCTCGCGGGTTTCCTGGGCCAGCAGGTCCATCACGTGGCACTGGTAGTTCAGGTCCAGGGCCGACAGCGGTTCGTCCAGCAGCAGCAGGCGCGGCGTGCGGATCAGCGCCTGGGCCAGGCCCACCAGCTGCTTCTGGCCGCCGGAGAGCTGGTCCAGGTAATGCATGGCCAGGTGTTCGATGCCCAGGCGTCCGAGCACGTCCAGGATGCGCTGCGGGCTCGCGTCCTGTGCGCGCGGATCCAGCTCCGAGGCGCGCGCGGCCACCATCACGGACTCGAAGACCCGCAGGTGCACGGCCGCCGGCAGGGACTGCGGCAGGTAGACCACGCGCTGCGCGCGGCGCTCGAACGACAGCTTCGTCAGGTCCTGGCCGTCGAGCAGCACCTGGCCGCGCTCGACCTTGAGCAGGCCGGCGAGGGCCTTCAGCAGCGTGGACTTGCCGCTGCCGTTGGGGCCCAGCAGGGACACCACCCGGCCGGGCAGCAGCGGCCCGGCGGTCAGGTCGCGGATGATGGCGCGGCGGCCGTAGGCGACCGACAGGTCCTGGATCTGCAGCATGGCTATTTCGGCATGGCTATTTCATTTGGCGGCGCAGCACCACCGCCAGGAAGAACGGCACCCCGACCAGCGAGGTGACGATGCCCACCGGCACGATGATGCCGGGCACGATGTTCTTGGAGGCGATCGAGGCGAGCGACAGGATCGTCCCGCCCACCAGGGCGCTGCCCGGCAGGTAGAAGCGGTGGTCCTCGCCGAACAGGCGGCGCGCGATGTGCGGCGCGATCAGCCCGATGAAGCCGATGGTGCCGACGAAGGACACGGCCAGCGCGGCCAGCACGCTGATGCGCACCAGCGCCGTCAGCCGCAGGCGCGGCACGTCGATGCCGAAGCTCGCGGCGCGGTCCTCGCCCAGGCGCAGCGCCGTCAGCTTCCAGGTGTCGCGCAGCGACAGCGGCAGCAGCGCGGCGAAGACCAGCAGCAGGATGCCGACCTTCGGCCAGGAGGAACGCGCCAGGCTGCCCATGGTCCAGAACACCAGGCCCTGCAGCGCCTCGGCGCTGGCCACGAACTGCACCAGCGACACCGCCGCGTTGAAGGAGAACACCAGCGCGATGCCGAACAGCACCAGCCCGGACGTGCTCATCGAGCCCCAGCGCGCCACCGCGTCCAGCAGCAGCGCCGAGACGAGCGCGAAGACGAAGGCGTTGGCGGCGATGGTCCAGGACTGCGGCACGCCCGGCAGCGACAGGCCCAGCACGATGGCCAGCGACGCCCCGAACGCCGCCGCCGACGAGAGTCCCAGCGTGAAGGGGCTGGCCAGCGGATTGTTCAGGATGGTCTGCATCTCGCCGCCCGCCAGGCCCAGGGCCAGGCCCACCGCCACCGCCATCAGGGCGTAGGGCAGGCGGATGTCCCAGACGATGACGCGGGTGGTCGGGTCGGCCAGATCGGGGTGGAACAGCGCGTGGCTCAGCTCCGCCCAGCCCAGGCCCGACGGGCCCAGCATGAAGTCCGCTAGGATCGAGGCCAGGATGACGACCGACAGCAGCGCGACCATCAGCCAGCGGCGGCGCAGCATGCGCCGGTAGTCGGTCAGAACCGGGGCGGAAGTCGTCAGCGAGGCGTCCATGCGAAAGAGGGGCGGCGGTCCGCCGTGCGGGGCGGCGGGCGCGGGACCGGAGTGGGCGGATGAATGAGTGTATAGGGAGTGTATAGAATGAGAACCGTTTACGGCCCCGCCAGTATAGTGGAACATGACTTCGCCCGCCTTCGATCTGCCCCTGGAGGACGGCCGCACCTGCGCCGTGCGGACCGCCCTGCCGTCCGGCCTCATGCCCGCGGACGGCTGGCCCGTGGCCTACGTGCTCGATCTCAAGCAGTTCGAGGCCATGCGCGCCGATCCGGCGGGCCTGCCCGGCCTGCTGGTGGGCCTGGGCCCGGGCGTGCCCGAAGACCGCCGCTGGGACTACGTGCCGGCCGGCTGGGGTGCGCGCGGGGCGGGGCGGCTGGCGGAACCGGGTCCCGGCGCGGCCGGGACCGGCGCTGGGGCCGGAGTCGGGACCGGGGCGGCGGCCGCCGGCGCTCTCGCCCTGCCCGGCGTGCGCGCGGGCGCCGCCCGCTGGCTGCGCGTCCTGGACCGCGTGCGCGGCCGGGTCGGCGGCGAATGGCGCCTGGACCCGCGCCGCCAGGTCCTGTGCGGCCATTCCCTGGGCGCCCTGTTCGCCCTGTACGTGCTGACCCACCGGCCGCATGCCTTCGACGGCTACGTGCTGTCCAGCCCCTCCGTCTGGTGGGGCGGCCGCTACGCCGGCCGGCTGCTGCGCCGCCGCCGGCCCTGGCTGTGCGCGCGCGGCGTGCCGGCGCTGGGCGTGCGGCTGACCGTGGGGGAATACGAGCAGGGCCTGGCGCCCGAGGAATGCGGCCCCGGCCTCGCCGAGGAGGAGCGCGCCCGCCGCCTGGCCATGCGCCGGTCGCGCGCCATGGTGGACGGCATGCGCGAGCTGGCCGGGGAACTGGCCCTGTGCCCCGGCCTGCGGCTGGAGGACGCCGTGCTGCCGGGACGCACCCACCGGACCGCGCCGCTCGACGCCTTGATGCCGGGCTGGCGCTGGCTGCTGCGGATGCTATAGTTAAGGTATAAATATTAATTCTCATTTGCGTTCACAGGGATACGGGAGGCTTGCGCCGGGTATCCGAGGGACCGGCAGTTCATGGAATCCACAGAGCCGGGGACGGGCGGCCTGGTCGCCAGCCTGACCCATCATTACGACGACCTGGTCGGCTACGTCGGCCGCCGCTTCGGCGACGCCGATTTCGCGCGCGACGTGGTGCACGAGGTCTGCGTCGACCTGCTGGACCGGCCCGAGCCCGCCGGCGTGCGCCAGCCGCTGGCCTTCCTGCGCCGCGTGCTGCGCAATCGCGCGATCGACCGGCGCCGCGGCGACGCCGTGCGCGCCCGCCTCGCCGAGACGCTGGCCGGCCGCATGGTCCAGGCCGAGCACGAGGATGCCGCCACCTATCTGCGCGGCATGCAGGCCACGGAGGAACTCGCCGCCGTGATCCTCGCCCTGCCCGACCGGGCGCGCCAGGTCTTCATCCTGCACCGCCTCTACGACATGCCCCAGACGGCGATCGCCGGCGAGCTGGGGCTGTCCCTCAACGCCGTCGCCAAGCACTACGCGCAGGCGATCCGGCGCATCCGCGAGCGGTGGGTGCCCTGATGCCCGACAGGCGGATGCCCCCGGCGCCCGCACGCCCGCCCCAGGCGGACGCCGCGCCCGCCGACCCCTTCGTGCCGTTCGAGGACGCCCTGCGGGCCCGCCTGCCCTCGCGCGAGGACATCCTGCGCGAGGCCAAGGCGCAGTCGGCGCAGCGCCGGCTGCGGCGCCGCCAGGGCGCGGCGGCGGCCTGCGTGGCGCTGTGCGCGGGCCTGTGGGCCTGGAATCCGGTGCTGAAGGAGCGCACCGTGGTCGTGGCGGCGGGCGTGCCCCGCGCCTGGACGGCGCACGCCGGCACGGTGGTCGCGCTCGACAGCCGCTCGTCCCTGACGATGCAGTTGCGGCTGCGGTCGCGCGACCTGCGCCTGAACGCCGGCCAGGCCGTGCTGGACGTGGCCGCGAACTGGCGGCCGCTGCGCGTGTACGTGGGCGACACGGTCATCCGCGACATCGGCACGGTCTTCCGCGTGCGGCGCGAGGGCGACGGCGCCCAGGTGGCCGTGCTGGAAGGCCGGGTGGAAGTCTCGGGTCCGTCCGGCCGGGCGGAACTGGGCGCCGGGCAGGCGCTGGACCTCGGCACGCTGCGCCCGCTGCCCGCCAGCGTCGCCGCCCTGGAGCGCGAGACCGCCTGGCGCGAGGGCCGGCTGCGGTTCGACGGCACGCCCCTGTCCGAGGTGCTGGCGCTGCTCGGCCACTACCGCGCCGCGCCCGTCCGCTGGGCCGGCGGTCCCGTGTCCGGGCCCGAGCCGCGCCTGTCGGGCGAATACCGCATCCGCGACGTCGAAGCGCTCATCGACAGCCTGCCCGCCATCCTGCCCCTGCGGGTGGAGCGCCGTCCGGACGGCCTCGTTCTGGTGTCCGCCCGCTGAGCCCGTCAATCCCGCCGGAAAACCCGCTGAAATCGTAAATATTGGTAACCGAACGTCCAGGTCGGGGCTCCGGGGATCGTCATTGCTCCTGATTTGATCAATTCTCAATCTCATTATCTACACAGGGAGTGAAGACCATGGAAAAATCCCGGAAACCCCGGCGCGGGGCCGTGGCGGTGCTGTCCGCCGCCCTGGCCGCGGGCGGCCTGGCCTGCGGTCCGGCCGCGGTCCAGGCCCAGGCCGCCGTGACGAGCCTGGACCTGCCGGCCCAGCCGCTGGACCAGGCCCTCAACGCGCTGGCCGCGCGCACCGGGCTGCAGGTGATCTTCCCGACCGCGCTGGCGGAACAGCGCCAGGCGCCGGCCCTGCGGGGGAACTATTCCGCCTCCGAGGCGCTGGAGCGCCTGCTGCAGGGCTCCGGCCTGGAAGCCCGGATGAGCGGGCCGAACCGCTACACGGTCGTGCGCCGCGGCGAGGACGCGGGCGGCGACGCGCGGGTGCTGCAGCCGGTGGTCGTGCGCGGCGCGCTGGACCCGACCACGGAGGGCACCCAGTCCTATGCCGCGCGCGCCAGCAACACCTCCACGCGCCTGAACCTCTCCGTGCGCGAGACGCCGCAGTCGGTCAGCGTGATCACGCGCCAGCGCATGGACGACCAGGGCCTGACCCAGCTCGCGGACGTCGTGGACAACACGCCGGGCCTGGTGATGCCCGCCTCGGGCAACCGGGGTTCGGACACCAGTCCCGTCTACGCGCGCGGCTTCCGGGTGGAGAACTACCAGATCGACGGGGTCAACCTGATCAACAGCGGCTACAACGGCATCTTCCAGACCGCCGACATGGCGGCCTACGACCGGGTCGAGGTGATCCGCGGCGCCAACGGCCTGATGAGCGGCGTGGGCGCGCCCGGCGCGACGATCAACCTGATCCGCAAGCGCCCCACGCGCGAATTCCAGGCGCGCGCCAGCGTCGAGACCGGCTCCTGGGACCTGTACCGGACCGAGGCGGACGTGTCCACGCCGCTGAACGAGGCGGGCACCGTGCGCGGCCGGCTGGTCGCGGCCTGGCAGAAGAACGGCTCCTGGCTGGAGCGCCTGGAGGAACGCGGCAAGACCCTGTACGGCATCGTCGAGGCCGACCTGGGGCCGGACACCCTGGCCACCCTGGGCTTTCTGTACCAGAACCAGGACGCCACCGGCCACGCGCGCGGCGGCCTGCCGATGTTCTACAAGGACGGCGGGCGCACCGACTGGGACCGCTCCAAGTCCTCCGCCGCGCAATGGGCCTATTCCCGGCGCCACAACCAGACCTGGTTCGCCTCGCTGGAGCACCGCTTCGACAACGGCTGGAAGGCCAAGGCCACGCTGGAGCGCAGCGCCTACCACTATGACGAAGTGTTGGGCTACGCCGTGGGCGGCAGCGTCGATCGCGCCACGGGCTCGGGCGCCGTCCTGTACGCGGGCCGCTGGGCGGGCAAGCCGGTGCAGACCTCGGTGGACGTGTATGCCACCGGTCCCTTCACCCTGCTGGGCCGGGAACACGAGCTGGTGTTCGGCGCCACGGCGTCCCGCACCCGCAACGAGACCTCGCCCTACGACTCGCCGGACGGCGCCGGCTGGTTCGCGCCGGTGCTCGGCAATCTCTACACCTGGGACGGCCGCACGCCCGCCGAGCCGTTCAATCCCGCGGTCGGCGACATCGACAACCGCGAGAATCTGACCAGCGCTTACGCCACGGCACGCTTCAAGCCCACCGACCGCCTGTCGCTGATCGTCGGCACGCGCGTGACCAGCTGGGAAAACATCAAGGACACGGCTTACGACGACGGCCGCCGGACGCATCTGGACCGCCACGAATCCGACAAGCTCACGCCCTACGTCGGCCTGGTCTACGACCTGAACGACGAGTGGTCCGTCTATGCCAGCTATACCGACATCTTCAAGCCGCAGAACAACCAGGACCCGCAGGGCGACTACCTCGCCCCGCTGCTGGGCCGCAGCTACGAAGTCGGCGCCAAGGGCGAGCTGCTGGACGGCGGGCTGAACGTGTCGGCCGCCCTGTTCCGCGCGCAGCAGGACAATCTCGCGGTGGCCCTGCCCGGCGTGAAGACCCCCACCGGCGGCCAGGCCTACGAGGCCGTCTCCGGCACCACCACCCAGGGCATCGATCTGGAGGCGTCCGGCGAGGTGCTGCCGAACTGGCAGGTGGCCGCCGGCTTCACCCGCGCCCTGTCGCAGGACCGCGACGGCGCCACGCTGAACACCAACGTGCCGCAGAACACGGTGAAGCTGTTCACCAGCTACCGCTGGCCCGGCATCGGCCAGGGTCTGACGGTGGGCGGCGGCGTGCGCTGGCAGAGCCGCGCCTTCACCCGGCTCACCGATCCGCTGGGCAGCAAGCAGCTGATCGAGCAGGACGCCTACGCCGTGGTGGACCTGATGGCGCGCTACCAGTTCAGCCGCCTCGTCTCGGCCCGCCTGAACGTCTACAACGTGTTCGACAAGTACTACCACCCCGAACCCGGTTCGACCTACTACGGCGCGCCGCGCTCGTTCCGGCTCGGCCTGGACATGCGCTTCTGACGCGCCGGACCATCGACCCGCTTCATTGAAAGGAATCCGCATCATGCAGACCCGATCCATCCCCTTCCATCGCCGGCCGGCCCGCCTGGGCATGCTCGTCCTGTGCGCGGCGCTGGCCGCCTGCGCCGCCCCCGGCGTCCAGTCCGGCAAATCCGGCCCGGGTGCGGAGGCCGCCCAGACCCCGGCGCGGCAGGCCGTGCTGCGCCGCGACCTCGCCCCCGGGCTCTACGAACTGGTGGTGGCCGGCGGCGACGTGTTCGTGGCCTCCGCGGGCGCGAGCTTCAAGGCCGATGAAGGCGGCGCCATCTACCGCCTGGATCCCGACACCCTGGAAACCAAGGTCGTCATCCAGACCGAGCGCAAGCCCTACGGGCTGGCCTACGACGCGCGCACGGACACGCTGTACGCCGGCAACACTCTGAACGGCAGCGTGCAGGCCATCGACCTGAAGGCCGGGAAGGCGGCGAATTACCGGCTCGGCCAGGCCAAGGCCAAGGGCGGCTTCGAGCACGTCCGCCAGATCGTGCTGGACGAGGCGCGCGGCCGCATGTTCGTCACCAATCCCGACACGGCGGGCAAGGTCTGGATCGTGGACCTGAAGCGCGGCGCCCTTCTGCACACCCTGACCGGCTTGCGCAAATGGCCCGCCGGCGCGGCCTACGACCCCGCCGCGAACCGCCTGTACGTCGGCCAGGGCGGGGACTACGGCGTGAGCGTCATCGACCCGGACGGCGGCAAGATCCTGCGCCGCTACGCCCTGGACGGCGCCGAGCCGTTCCTGGTCAACGTCGCGCTCGACGGCACCGGCGCGCGCCTGTTCGGCGCCGACGCCAACAGCGGCCGCCTGGTCGTCTTCGACACCGCGACCGGCCGCATCCTGGCGACCGTCCCCGTGGGCGAGAGCGCCCTGGACGTGCTCTACAACCCGGCGCGCGACGAGATCTACCTGAGCAACCGGGGCGCTTCGCGCGCGCACCCCATGGGCACGGGCGCGATCACCGTGATCGACGGCACGACCTACGCTGTCAAGGCGCGCCACGACCTGCCGGCCCATCCGAACAGCCTGGCCCTGTCGGCCGACGGCCAGGTCCTGTTCGCCACGATCAAGGGGCCGCACGACGACAAGCATCCCGCCTACCGGGCCGACGGCCTGGAAAGCGTCGTGCGCATCGACCTGCGCGGATGAGGCGCGAGGCGGCCGTGGCGGATCCGGCAGGCGGGGCGTCCGGCGCAGTCCGCCGCTGGCGCGTGCGCGCCGGCTGGATCCTGCTGGCCCTGGCGGCGGCCGCCACGGCCGTCTGGGCCGGGCGGCCGGCCTCGCCCGCCTACGAGGTGGCGCGCGTCGAGCGCGGTCCGGTGCGCGCCACCGTCCACGCCCTGGGCACCCTGCGGCCGCGGCACTACGTGGACGTGGGCGCGCAGGTGTCCGGGCAGATCCAGAAGATCCACGTCCAGCCGGGCGACACGGTCAGTCCGGGGCAACTGCTGGTGGAGATCGACGCGTCCGTGCAGCAGGCGACCGTGGACGCGGGCCGCGCCTCGCTGGACGCCCTGCACGCCCAGCTGGACGAGGCTCATGCCGCCGCCGGCCTGGCGCGGGCGGACGCCGGACGCCACCGCCGCCTGCTGCGGGCCGGCGCCACGCCGGCCCAGCAGGCCGACGCCGCACGCGCCGCCCTGCTGGCCGCCGAGGCGACGGTGCGGCGCATCGAGGCCGACATCCGCCGCACCCGGGCCTCGCTGCAGGGCGACGAGGCGCTGCTGGGCTACAGCCGGATCTATGCGCCCATCGCCGGCACCGTCGTCTCGCTGGAGGCGCGGCCCGGCCAGACCCTGAACGCGACCTACCAGACGCCCAACCTGCTGCGCATCGCGGACCTGTCGGCCATGACCGTGTGGACGCAGGTGTCGGAAGCCGACGTCGCGCGCCTGCGCGTGGGCATGGAGGCCGTCTTCACCACGCTGGCCCAGGACGGGCGCCAGTGGCGCGGCACGGTGCGCCAGGTGCTGCCCATGCCCCAGCCCGAGCCGGCGGAGTCCATGGGCGGCGGCGCCGCGCAGCCGGCCGCCGGCGCCAAGGCCGTGTTCTACACCGTGCTGTTCGACGTACCCAATACCGACCGCGCCCTGCTGCCCCGGATGAGCGCGCAGGTGGCCTTCGTCACGCGCCAGGTCGAGGACGCCGTGCGGGTGCCCCTGGCGGCGCTGCGTCCGGCGGGCGACGGCGCGGGCGCCGGCATGGACCGGGACGCCGACGCCGCGCGCACCTACCGGGTCCGCGTCCTGGAGGACGGCGGCGCGGTCCAGCGGACCGTCCGGATCGGCGCGCGCGACCGCCGCGCGGCCGAAGTCCTGGAGGGCCTGGCCGAGGGCGAGCTGCTGATCCTGGGCGATCGCGCCGCGCAGGACGGCATGCCCCGCTTCGTGCTGTGAACGTCCTGATCCGGCTCGACGGCATCGGCCGGTCCTACGGCGGCGCCGGCGGCGCGCCGCCCGCCCGGGCGCTGAGCGACGTGTCCCTGTCCATCCGGGAAGGCGAATACGTCGCCATCGTCGGCGCCTCCGGCTCGGGGAAATCCACGCTGATGCACATCCTGGGCTGTCTGGACCGGCCCGACAGCGGCACCTACCGCTTCGAGGGCCGCGATGTCGCGGCCCTGCCGCCCGACGAACGCGCGCGGCTGCGGCGCGAGGCCTTCGGCTTCGTGTTCCAGGGCTACCACCTGATCCCGACCGACAGCGCCCTGGAAAACGCCGCGCTGCCGGCCCTCTACGCCGGCGAGGCGCGCGCGGACCGCGAACGGCGGGCGGCCGCGCTGCTGGAGCGCCTGGGCATGGGCGGGCGGCTGGCGCACCGGCCGGCCCAGCTCTCCGGCGGCCAGCAGCAGCGCGTGTCGATCGCGCGCGCCCTGGCCAACGGCGGCCGCGTCATCCTGGCCGACGAGCCCACGGGCGCCCTGGATACGCACAGCGGCGCCGAGGTCATGGCCCTGTTCGACGAGCTGTCCGCCCGGGGCCACACCCTCATCCTCATCACCCACGATCCGCAGGTGGCCGCCCGCGCCCGGCGCGTCATCGAGATCCGCGACGGGCGCGTGGTCGCCGACCGGCCCGCCGCGGGAGCCGCCGCGCCGCCCGCCACGTTGCCCGCCGCGCCGGGCGCCGCGCCGGAGGCGGCGTCCGCATCGGCTCCCGCGCGCGTGTCCTCGCCGGCCTCGGCGGCGGCGGACGCCGGCCCTTCTCTCCGTGCCGGGACGCGTCCCGTGGACACAGAGGGCAGGGGCGGGAAGGGCGAGCGGCTCCGCGCCGGCCACGCCCCCGCCGCCTCCGCCCTGGCCGAGGCCTGGCGCGCCGCCTGGCGGTCGATGGCGCTCAACCGCGTGCGCACCGCCCTGACCCTGCTGGGCATCGTCGCCGGCGTCGCCTCGGTCATCGTCATGCTCGCCATCGGCCGCGGCGCCAAGGAGGAGGTGGTGCGCCAGATGGGCGCCCTGGGGGCCGCCATCCTGTACGTCAGCGGCGGCGTCGCGCCCGAGGGCGGCGTGGAGGGCGTCGTCACCCTGGACGATCTGGCGGCGGTCGCCGAACTGCCCGGGATCGCGCGCGTCATGCCGGTCATCGGCAATCCGGTCATGCTGCGCCACGGCGCGCACGCGCGGCCCGCCTACGTCGTCGCCAGCACGGCCGACCTGCCGGCCATCCATCGCTGGCCGGTCGCCCGGGGGCGCTTCCACATCGCCGCCGAGAACCGCGAACTGGCGCCCGTGGTGGTGCTGGGCAGCCGCCTGCGGGAACGGCTGCTGCCCGACGTGGCCGACCCCATCGGCCAGCTCGTGCTGATCGACACCACGCCCTTCGAGGTGATCGGCGTCATGCGCGCCAAGGGCGCCGAATCGGGTTCGGCGAGCTACGACGACCAGGCCTTCATCCCTTTCGACACCGGCCGCGCGCGCATCTTCACCTCCATCGGCGAGCCCGAGTACGCCGTCGTCGAGGCGCGCTCGCCGCAGCACGCGGTCGCGGCCGAGGCGGCCATGCGCGACCTGCTGCGCATGCGCCACGGCCGCGAGAGTTTCGGCATCAGCAATGCGGCGGCCAAGCTGCAGGCCGCCGCCGAATCGCGCAATGCCATGACCCTGATGCTGGGCCTGATCGCCGCCGTGTCCCTGCTGGTCGGCGGCATCGGCGTCATGAACGTCATGCTGATGACGGTGCGCGAACGCACGCGCGAGATCGGCATCCGCATGGCGGTCGGCGCGCGCCGGCGCGACATCCGGCGCCAGTTCCTCACCGAGGCCGCCCTGGTGTCCCTGTGCGGCGGCGCGGCCGGCGTGGCGCTGGGTCTGGGCATCGGTCTGGCCCTGCTGGCGGCGGGCGTCCAACTGGTGTTCTCCCTGACCGCCCTCCTCGGCGCCTTCGGCTGCGCCGTCGCCACCGGCCTGGCCTCCGGCCTGATGCCGGCCCGTGCGGCGGCCCGCCTCGATCCGGTGGCCGCGCTCTCGGGTGGATAGGGCGCAGCCCCGGTCCGGCATTTCCGCCTCCGTCGCCCCTCGCCCGGCTGCCCGCCGCGCGCCGCGCGCCAAGGGGAGGGCGCGGCATCGCGCTGGGGCGGCCGCTCCCGTTGCGCCCTGGCCACGGGATTCAGACATTTCCGGACCTTCCAATTTGTAAATAGGAACGGTTATCGTTTATATTCACAGGGATTTTTGACACATTGCAGCAATCCAAGGAATCCCTATGTCCGCCTCCAAGGTTCAGGGCCGCGCCCTGCCGCCGCTCGGCCTGCTCATCGCGCTGGGCCTGGCCGCCGCCCCGGCCGGCGCGCAGTCGTCCGAGGGCGTCGCCCAGCTCGACCGCGTCGTCGTCAAAGCCGAACAGGAACTGAAACAGACGCCGGGCGCGTCCACCATCACGTCCGAGGACATCCAGAAGTCCCCGCCCGCCACCGACGTGTCGGAGATCATCCGCACCATGCCGGGCGTGAACCTGACCGGCAATTCCTCCAGCGGCCAGCGCGGCAACAACCGCCAGATCGACATCCGCGGCATGGGGCCGGAAAACACCCTGATCCTGATCGACGGCAAGCCCGTGTCCTCGCGCGGCTCGGTGCGCTTCGGCTGGCGCGGCGAACGCGACACGCGCGGCGACACCAACTGGATCCCGCCCGAGCAGATCGAGCGCATCGAGGTCCTGCGCGGCCCCGCCGCCGCGCGCTACGGCAACGGCGCCGCCGGCGGCGTGGTGAACATCATCACCAAGCCCGTCTCGGACACGCTGAGCGGCTCCGTGTCGGTCTACGGCAACGCGCCGGCGCACAGCGACGAGGGCGCCACCGCCCGCTCCACCTTCAGCCTGTCGGGCCCGATCTCCGACAGCCTGGGTTTCCGCCTGTGGGGCAGCGCGGCGAACTTCCAGGGCGACGCGTACGACATCAACGAGGAGCACGCCTCGCCGCGCGGCGGCGGCAACAAGGGCACCTTCCCCGCCGGCCGCGAAGGCTTCAAGAACCGCGACCTGAACGGCGTGCTGAGCTGGCAGCCGGCCGCCGGCCACAAGATCGAGTTCGGCGCCGGTTACGGGCGCCAGGGCAACGTCTACGTCGGCGACACGCAGAACACCAACACCAATGCGATGGTCAAGCGCGAGCTGGGCGGCGAGACCAACCGCGTCTACCGCCAGACCTATTCCATCACCCACACGGGCGACTGGAACGCCGACACCCACACCCTGAGCTACCTGCAGTACGAGCACACGCGCAACTCCCGCCTGCTGGAAGGCCTGGCCGGCGGCACCGAGGGCGCCTTCAACGACCCGACCAACGCGGCGGTGAAGGACGGCGGCTACGGCGACATCAATCTGCGCACGCTGACCGCCCACACCGAGCTGAGCCGGCGCCTGAACTGGGGCGGCATCGACCAGATGGGCACCTTCGGCCTGGAATGGGTGCGCCAGGACCTGGAGGACTATGCCTCCGATCTGTCCTCGCGCAATGCTCCCAGCGCCAAGATGCCCGTGGTGCCCTTCGCCTACCAGCCCAAGATGCACGCCAACATCTATTCGGTGTTCGCCGAGGACAACCTGTACATCGGCGATCGCTGGACCGTGACGCCCGGCTTGCGCTTCGACCATCACAGCCTCCAGGGCAACAACTGGAGCCCGTCGCTGAACCTGTCCTACATGGTCAACGACCAATGGACGGTGAAGGCCGGCATCGCCCGCGCCTACAAGGCGCCCAATCTCTACCAGAGCAATTCCGGCTACCTGCTGTACAGCGCCGGCAACGGCTGCTGGGGCAACTCGCCGGGCGGCACGGACGGCTGCTTCCTGCTGGGGAATTCCGACCTGAAGGCGGAAACCAGCATCAACAAGGAACTGGGGATCGAATTCCGCAGCCCGGACGGCCTGGGCGCCAGCCTGACCTACTTCCACAACGACTACCGCGACAAGATCGAGGCGGGGCGCACCCCCATCGGGTCGTTCGTGGGCAGCACCAGGCTCAGGCAGAACATCTTCCAGTGGGAGAACGTGCCCCGTGCCGTCGTGCAGGGCATCGAAGGCAACCTGACCTGGCCCTTCGCCCGGGACTGGCTGTGGTCGACCAACTTCACCTACATGATCGAGTCCAAGAACAAGGAGACCGGCGAACACCTGTCCACCATTCCCGAATACACGATCAACAGCACCCTGGACTGGTCCGTGACGCCGGCCTGGTCCCTGCGCGCCAAGGCCACCGTGTACGGCGAACAGGAAGGCCCGAAGTACGACTACTACGGCCAGCCGCTGACGGGCAGCGCCACCGACAAGATCCCGCCCTACGCCCTGTTCGGCCTGAGCACGCAGTACAAGGTCAACAAGCACCTGCGCGTCACGGCGGGCGTGGACAACCTGTTCGACAAGCGCATCTTCCGCCGCGGCAACGCGATCGGCGTCAACATGGACAACGCCAACTACATCTACGGCGCCGGCGCCTACACCTACAACCAGCCCGGCCGCGTCTTCTTCATGGAAGTGACCAGCTCGTTCTGACCGATCCGTCGCTGCGACCAATCAGTCCCGCGTTCCCTTTCCCAGGGGGCGCGGGATTTTTACCATGTCCGGATGGCTTTGATCGGTGGTGGCAACAGGAGATGCGGAGTCGGAGGGTCGAAAATGTCCATCCGGCAGTGGATCGTGTGTGGTGAAGCCGGTATTGTGCGTCTTTGAGGCGTGTTTTGTGGATCCATCTGCGTGTCCTGTGATACGTTATACGTATAACGTATTAGGAGGTGCATCATGCATAAGCGGATGACGATCACGCTGGACGAAGCGGTTTATGAAGGACTGTACCGGACTGTCGGGAGGCGCCATATGAGTCAATTCATCGAAGATCTTCTCAGGCCGCACGTCCTGGGTGATTCACTGGATAGCGGCTATCAGGCGATGGCGGCGGACGAGTCGCGGGAACAAGAGGCTCAGGCATGGTGCAATGGCCTGGCTGGCGATCTGGCGGACGATCAGCCGCGCCTTTCAGAGACCAAGGCCCCTCATGCGACGCGGTGAGGTCTGGTGGGTCGAATTCGATCCCGCCGTAGGTAGCGAAATTCGCAAGACCCGGCCTGCGGTCATTGTCAGCAATGATGCAGCCAACCGGCACCTGGTCCGGGTGGTCGTCGTGCCGCTGACCAGCAATGTGGCTCGCCAGTATCCAGGCGAAGCCTTGGTGACAGTGGATGGACAGGCCAGCAAGGCCATGGTCGACCAGATCATGGCGGCGGACAAATCGCGGCTCAAGAAGCAGGTCGGCAGTCTGAGCAAATCGGACTTGCTGGCGCTTGAAGACGCGATCAAGGTGCATCTGGCCTTGCCGCTTTGACCCCTAAACCGTCTTCCGCGGCCGTCCGCGCGGCGCCGGGCTGACCCGGCGGGACGCCAGGCGCCCCAGGTGCGCCAGGAATATCCTTTCCCCCAGCGCCCACTGGCCCGCCAGCGCCGCCTCGATCTGCCGGCTTTGTGATTCCCCCAGGCCGGCGGCCAGCCGGTTGCGCCAGGCCGCCTGGCGGGCGAAGGGCGTGTCGCCTTCGCGCCAGTAGTCGGGATGGTCCGTCAGCAGCGGACGCCAGGCGGGCGCCCCCGCCATGCCGCCGGTGCCCGCGGCGCCTCCCACGCCCGCGCCGCCCAGCCCGGCGTGTTCCGCCGCCGACGACCAGGGCCACTGCGTCGCCGCGCCGACGTGGCCGGTCGAGGCCGCCAGCGACTCCAGCCAGATCATGGCCGGCAGCACCCAGCGTCCCGGCTCCAGCAGGGCGTTGCGGTAGCGTCCGGCGTACACGCGCGTGCGCAGCAGCCCCGAGCCCATGCGCCGTCCCAGCGCCTGCATCAGGCGCGACAGCGCCGCCTTGTCCCCCGGCGTGGCCAGCAGCGCGATCCGGTCCGGCAGGACGATCCAGGCATGCAGGGCCACCGCGCCGGCCTCGCCCGCCGCCGCGCGTCCGGCCTCCTCCGCCAGCCAGTCGCGGATGCGGTCCAGCGCCGCCGCCGGGGCGGGCGCGTCGGCCGGCGCCAGCGGGTGAGCGAAGCGGGCCTGGATCAACTGAGGGATGCGGGGAGCGTAGAGGCGGGGCAATCGAGCCATGGTGCGGGGACATCTTTAAATTCAAACGATTGTTTGAATTTTCATCGCAAATCAGCGACAATCAAAAAATCGGCCCGGGAAGGCTCTGAAGCAGTCCGCCCGCGGCGCGCAGGAACCGGGTGAATCCGTCCGGCGCGCATCCAGACCCCAAGGCCGGCCCATTAAAACCAGCGAGGACACAATATCATGCAAACCAGCCAGTCCGCCCCCCTGTTCATCCGCCGCGTGGCGGTGTGCGGCGCCGGGGTCATGGGCGCGCAGATCGCCGCCCACTGCGTCAACGCCGGCGTGCCGGTGGTGCTGTTCGACCTGGCCAAGGATGACGGCCAGGGAGGCAAGAACGGCATCGTCCAGCGCGCCATCGCCCAGCTCAAGAAGCTCAATCCCGCGCCCCTGGGCGTCGACGCCCTGGCCGACCTGATCACGCCGGCCAACTACGACGAGGACCTGGCCCTGCTGGCCGACTGCGACGTCGTCATCGAGGCCATCGCCGAGCGCCTGGACTGGAAGCGCGACCTCTACCACAAGCTCGCGCCGGCCCTGAACCCGCACGCCATCGTCGCCAGCAACACCTCGGGCCTGTCCATCACGTCCCTGTCCGAGGCGCTGCCCGAAACCCTGCGCCACCGCTTCTGCGGCGTGCACTTCTTCAACCCGCCGCGCTACATGCCGCTGGTCGAGCTGATCCCCACCGCCGCCACCGAGCCGGCCCTGCTCGACCACCTGGAAACCTTCCTGGTGTCGCAGCTGGGCAAGGGCGTGGTGCGCGCCAAGGACACGCCGAACTTCATCGGCAACCGCATCGGCGTGTTCGGCATCCTGTCGGTCTTCCATCACACCCAGGCCTTCGGCCTGCCCTACGAGCTGGTGGACGACCTCACCGGTACGCGCCTGGGCCGCGCCAAGTCCGGCACCTACCGCACCGCCGACGTGGTCGGCCTGGACACGCTGGCGCACGTCATCGACACGATGAAGAACCAGCTGCCCGACGATCCCTTCCGCGCGCATTTCGGCGTGCCGCCCGTGCTGGCCGCCCTGATCGAGAAGGGCGCCCTGGGCCAGAAGGCCAAGGCCGGCTTCTTCAAGAAGGAAGGCAAGCAGATCCTGCGCCTGGACCCGCAGGCCGGCCAGTACGTGCCCTCCGGCGAGAAGGCCGACGACGAGGTCAAGGACATCCTGAAGGAACGCGATCCCGCCAAGCGCCTGCAGGCGCTGCACGATTCCACGCATCCCCAGGCGCAGTTCGTCTGGGCCGTGCTGCGCGACACCTTCCACTACAGCGCCGTGCACCTGGGCGACATCGCCGACAGTGCGCGCGAACTGGACCAGGCCATGAAGTGGGGCTTCGGCCACAGCTTCGGCCCCTTCGAGATCTGGCAGGCCGCCGGCTGGCGCCAGGTCGCCGAGTGGATCAACGAGGACATCGCCGCCGGCAAGGCCCTGTCGGACGCGCCGCTGCCCGCCTGGGTCACCAGCGGCCCCGTCTGGGACAAGCAGGCCGTGCACACGCCGGAAGGCTCCTACAGCCCGGCGGCCAACGCCTACGTGCCGCGCAGTGCGCTGCCCGTCTACCAGCGCCAGATCGGCGCCCCGCGCCTGGTCGGCGAAGGCCCGTCCCTGGTGCCGCACGTCGTGCACGAGGACGACGCCGTGCTGTGCTGGACGCTGCCCGCTCCGCATCCCCAGGACGTGCTGCTGGTGTCGTTCAAGACCAAGATGCACACCCTCAGCCCGGACGTGGTGCGCGGCGTGGTCCACGCCGTGGACCTGGCCGAGCAGGGCTACAAGGCCCTGGTCGTCGCCCAGCTGGACGATCCCTTCTCCGCCGGCGCCGACCTGAAGGCCATGCTGCCCGCCTTCATGTCCGGCGGCGTCAAGGCCGTCGAGCCGATCCAGAAGGAAATGCAGGACATGGTCATGCGCCTGCGCTACGCCCAGGTGCCCGTGGTCGCGGCCGTGGCCGGCCTGGCCCTGGGCGGCGGCTGCGAGCTGTCCGTGCACTGCGCCCGCCGCGTCGCCCACCTGGAAAGCTACATCGGCCTGGTGGAAGTCGGCATCGGCCTGGTGCCGGGCGCCGGCGGCATCACCTTCAGCGCCCGCCGCGCGGCCGAGATCCAGGCCCAGTCCGCTCCCGACGCCCCGCTGCTCGCCTACGTGAAGGACTTCGTCCTCGCCGTGGCCACCGCGCGCGTGTCCAAGTCCGCGCTGGAAGCCCGCCAGATCGGCTTCCTGCGCGATTCCGACCCCATCGTCATGAACCGCCACGAGCTGCTCTACGTGGCCGTGCGCGAGGCCGCCAACCTGGCCGAACAGGGCTGGCGCCCGCCGCTGGCCGCGCGCTTCCCCGTGGCCGGCCGCGACGCCATCGCCACCCTGAAGGCGCAACTGGTGAACATGCGCGTGGGCGGCTACATCTCGGACTACGACTTCCACATCGCCGAGCAGGTCGCCACGGCCATCTGCGGCGGCGACGTCGATCCGGGCAGCCTGGTCGACGAGGCCTGGATGCTGCGGCTGGAACGCAAGGCCTTCCTCGGCCTGCTCGCCAATCCCAAGACACAAGAGCGCATTGCCGGTCTCCTGCAAACCGGCAAGCCCGTCCGCAACTGACGCGTCGCAGACGATGCCCGGGCCGCCCGGCGGCCCGGAACCCCGAACAAGGAGACTTTCAATGACTGCCCTTCAACAAGCCTACATCGTCGCCGCGACGCGCACGCCCATCGGCAAGGCCCCGCGCGGCATGTATTCCCACACCCGGCCCGACGAGCTGCTGGCCAAGGCCATCCAGGGCGTGATGGCCCAGGCGCCCAATCTGGATCCCGCCGCGATCGAGGACGCCATCGTCGGCTGCGCCATCCCCGAAGGCCCGCAGGGCCTGAACGTCGCGCGCGTCGGCGCGCTGCTGGCCGGCCTGCCGCAATCGGTCGGCGGCGTCACCGTCAACCGCTTCTGCGCCTCCGGCCTGACCGCGGTGGCCATGGCGGCCGACCGCATCCGCGTGGGCGAGGCCGACGTCATGCTGGCCTGCGGCACCGAGTCCATGAGCCTGGTGCCCACCATGGGGATCAACACCTCCTTCAGCCCCGACGTCTACCTGAAGGAAGAGAACATCGGCATCGCCTATGGCATGGGCTCCACCGCCGAGCAGGTCGCCCAGCGCTGGAAGATTTCCCGCGAGGACCAGGACGCCTTCGCCCTGCGCTCGCACCAGCGCGCCCTGGCCGCCCAGCAGTCCGGCGAGTTCGCCGACGAGATGCTGCCGGTGGAAATCGTGCGCCGCGTCCCCGACCTGGCGACCGGCGAAGTGCGCGAGACCCGCCGCACCGTGACGCTGGACGAAGGCCCGCGCGCCGACACCAGCCTGGAGGCCCTGGCCCGCCTGCGCCCCGTGTTCGCCGCCAGGGGCAGTGTCACCGCCGGCAACAGCTCGCAGACCTCCGACGGCGCCGGCGCCCTGCTGGTCGTGTCCGAGCGCGCCCTGAAGGAGCATAACCTGACTCCGCTGGCGCGCTTCGTGTCCTTCGCCGTGCGCGGCGTGCCGCCTGAGATCATGGGCATCGGCCCGAAGGAAGCCATCCCGGCCGCCCTCAAGAAGGCCGGCCTGACGCTGGACCAGATGGGCTGGATCGAGCTGAACGAAGCCTTCGCCGCGCAGTCCCTGGCCGTCATCCGCGACCTGGGCCTGAACGAGGACGTCGTCAACCCCCTGGGCGGCGCCATCGCCCTGGGCCACCCGCTGGGCGCCACCGGCGCGATCCGCTCCGCCACCACCGTCCACGCCCTGCGCCGCCGCCAGCTGCAGTACGGCATGGTCACCATGTGCGTCGGCACGGGCATGGGCGCCGCGGGGATCTTCGAGCGCTGCTGACGAGCCCGATGCGCCCGAATCGAAGTTCCGGTTGAAATCCAGGCTGAAATCCCGATTGAGGTTCCGGCGCCCAGGCCTTCGGGCCCGGGCGCTTCATGCGCCACCCCGCACCACCCCCATCCGAATCGCAGACCCGGCGGTGTGAACGCCCCGGCTCCCCGCCCACGAGGCGGAAGGGCCGGGGCGTTCGTTCTTCACGGCATGACATACACGGCATGACATAATGAGCGGCGATTTCGCCGACATCCCTTTCGCTGCCATGCCCGATCGCTCCGCATCCGCCGATACGTTCGTTCCCCTCACCGAGCTTCCCGAATGGGAGCGCTTCGCGCGGGAGGCGCGGACCTGTGCACCGCAGTCCGATGCGCTGGACCTCATCGAGGCGCCTGGCCTGGTGCTCGATTCCAGCGGCCAGCGCCATTCGCCGGCGCTCATGGCCGCGGGCGAGGCGCTGCTGCGGGCGCGGGACTTCGAGGCGCAGCGCGCGCGCCTGCTGGCGGGCGAGGTCGTCAACGTCACGGAAGACCGCGCGGCCTGGCACACCATGCTGCGCGCGCCGGACGCGCCGCCCAGGGTGCTGGCCGAACGCGAGCGCATGGACGCCTGGGTGCGGCGCGCCGATGCCGGGCGGCGCTGGCGCCACGTCGTGCACGTGGGCATCGGCGGCTCGGACTGGGGCGTGCGCCTGGCGGTGTCGGCCTTCGGCTACGCCGGCACCTGGCGCGAGGTGCGCTTCGTCGCCAACATCGACGGCCATGCGATCGAGGGCGGGCTGGCGGGGCTGGACCCGCGCGAGACCCTGGTCGTGCTGGTTTCCAAGTCCTTCACCACGGCCGAGCCTCTGGAAAACGGCGCGCGTGCGCGCGAATGGCTGGCCGCCGCCGGGCTGGACCCAGCCTCGCACCTGGCCGCGATCACCGCCCGGCCCGACCGCGCGCGCGCCTGGGGCGTGCCCGAGAGCCAGATCTTCCAGCTGTGGGACTGGGTGGGCGGGCGCTTCTCGCTCTGGTCCGCGGTCAGCCTGAGCACCGCGCTGGCCGTGGGCGTGGACGTGCTGGAAGGCCTGCGCGCGGGCGCAGCCGCCATGGACGCGCATTTCGCCCAGGCGCCCCTGGCGGCCAACGCCCCGGTGCGCATGGCGCTGGCCGGCGTCGCCAACCGCAGCGTGCTGGGCCACGGTTCGCTGAACATCGCGCCCTACGATTCGCGCCTGGCGAACCTGGTGCCCTACATCCAGCAGCTGGACATGGAATCCCTGGGCAAGTCGGTGGACGTCTCGGGCCAGCCCGTGGGCGTGCCCACCGGCCCCGCCGTGTGGGGCATGCCGGGCACCGACGCCCAGCACACCTTCTTCCAGTGGATGCACCAGGGCAGCGACGGCGCGCCGGTGGACTTCATCCTGTGCCGCGAGGCCGACCACCACTGGCCGGCGCACCACCGCCAGCTGCTGGCCAACTGCCTGGCCCAGCGCGAGGCCCTGATGCGCGGCAAGACGCTGGCCCAGGCGCGCGCCGAATGCGTGGCCGAGAATATGGACCCCGAACGCGCCGACTGGCTCGCCCCGCACCGCGTCCATCCCGGCGGCCGCCCCAACCACCTGATCGTCCTGCCGCGCCTCTCGCCGTATTCCCTGGGCGCCCTGCTGGCCCTGTACGAGCACCGCGTCTTCACCCAGGGCGTGATCTGGGGGATCGACCCCTTCGACCAGTGGGGCGTGGAATACGGCAAGGTCCTGGCGCGCGGCATCATCGCCGAACTGGACCCCGCCGCGGCCGCCACCCGGGACACGCCCACCGCCAGCCACGACGCCTCCACCCACCACTGGATCAACCGCCTGAGGGGATGAGGCCGGACACAGGACAGTCCCTGCGGACTGTCCTGTGCCGGCCGAATCCGACCGGCCTGCAGGCCGGGAGGTGGAGAGATGCCACAATTTGGAGATGGCTCCGCCGGCCGAATCCGACCGGCCTGCAGGCCGGGAGGTGGGGGGATGCTGCGGCTGAAGATGCACCGTGCCGGCCGAATCCGAGCCGCTTGCAAGCGGCGAGGTGGATGAACCGGGACACACGGCAGTCCTCTGCGGACTGCAGTGTGCCTGGTGAATCCGACCGGCCTGCAGGCCGGGAGGTGGAGAGATGTCACGGTTTGAAAATGTCACTGTCTGCCGGATGCAGTAAACTATATGGTTTTCAATAAGTTGTCGCATATCGTGGTACAACCCGCGGTGCACCCCTACGGAACCCACACATGACCCAAGGAACTGGCAAGGCCCCCGAGGCCGCCAAAAAAACGGCTGCCAAGAAAACCAAGGCGGCGGGCGTCGCGCCCGAAGCCGAGGTGAAGTCGGCCGGGGTGGCTGCTGCGGAGTCCGCAGCGCCCGTGGCCAAGAAGGCCGCCCGCAAGGCCGCGGCTGAAAAGCCCGCGGCTGTGAAAAAGGCCGCCAAGGCCGTGCCCTCGGGGCGCAAGCCTGGCCGTCCGGCCAAGAACGCCGGCGGCGATGGGGCCGACTACGTGGACGACGACGTCGAGGACGGCGAGGTCATTCCCGACCTCAAGCCGCTGCCCAAGCGCGGCGGCAAGCGCGCCAAGGGCGAGAAGGACAGCCCCTCGCGCAGCCAGATGACGCCCGAGGAACAGGAAGCCCGGCGCAACCGCCTGAAGATCCTGATCAAGCTCGGCAAGGACCGCGGCTACCTCACCTACGGCGAGATCAACGACCACCTGCCCGACGACCTGGTGGACGCCGAGGCCATCGACG
>OFIS01000347.1_pt1 | contig 32103 bp, 29 predicted proteins | sample 1775071 | NCBI WGS metagenome assembly OFIS01 (sample SAMN08195774, study PRJEB24354) | sludge metagenome | isolation source: sludge from phenol fed wastewater aerobic bioreactor C | place: India: Nagpur | collected 2016-09-17
AAAAACAGAAGGCCAAAGCCGCGCGCATCAACATCTGCACGTTGAAAAAGTGGACTACTGCACCTTCGGCAACTCAAACCCGTTCCGTATAAAGATCGTGAACAACTTCAACGATAATTATGACTATTTCTACATAAAAAAGGTGGATGCCTCCAGAATTTATGGCCTGGAGCTGGAGCACATTTTATCGCCCTCGCGGATTAACTATTTTGTACATTTTGCTACGCTTGTCGAGGAACACATTGCAGGAATACCCGGCGATCAATTTATCAAATCCTACCTTTCCAATCCGGAGTTTAACCGGGTGCGTATTGCAAAGGAACTTGTAAAATTCAACTACCGTTCTTTTGTGCGACTCCTCGGCGATATGCGTTCCTATAATTACGTGTTCGACATCACGCCCGACTTTGAGGAAGTACAGTTCCGGATACGCGCTATAGATTTTGACCAACAGAGTTACGAAGGCAGGCGAAATCTTTATCTGCCGCAGTTTTTTAAAGAAAATTATCCGCTGGTTCAATTAGTACAGCAGCTACTTTCCTCCGATAACATTGATCAATATCAGCAGGAAGAAAAATCGTTGTTGATACGAAGAAGCAAGGCGGCAAGAAAGCAATTGAATGCCCTGCTGCACAATATGAGCAACGACTCCATTTCATCGCCGGAGAAAGTGTTGCAACTTGGCGAAGAACTGGAGCAGCACTACAAGGATAAAATGTTTCGCAGTTGCAAATCGATGGGAGATATGGTACGCCTTAGCCTAGACCAGCTTTATAAATAGAAAAAACACCAACGAGCGTAGTTCTTTTACCGGACATTTACTGAAGCGCTCCTTGCTTATCGTTGTCCTGGGTCAACAAAAGCAACGCAGAAAGTACTGCATAAAACAACACACCACGCTGCATGGAAAGCACATTCTCTGTAAAGAAAGTAAGGAACACGATCACCAGAAAACTCTGAAAGAGCGCATCCTTTTGTTTAAGCGATCGGAAGATCAAATAGAAAAATACCAGTAAGCTGATCAGGAATCCAAAAATCCCGAAGGAGAGCCAGAGGTCTAGATACTGATTGTGCGTATCGTAAGTTTGCAGAGGAAAACGCAGAATCAGGCTCGTTAAAAAGTAGTGTTCTGCAAGTCGGGTCCAGACTGCTGCCGGCCCCACACCCCAGAGCCAGTGTTCCTTCAAAACCGCCAAATCAACGTTCCAGATCAATTGCCTCATAATCATAGAGTTGTCATTGACGCTAACGCCAGAAAGACCCACGTTCAGAACGCCGACTTCGTGAATGCGTTGCCCGACGAAGGGAACGAACCCATAGGCGAGCAAGGCTGCAGCAAACAAGGCGCCGGCCACGGGAAGAAACTCCGGCCAGTAGCACTTGCGCGAAAACAAAAGGCCTAAAACGGCAACAAGTGCGAGTACGGCGGTCTTGGGAAGAAGAGCGAACAGAAAGAGAAATAGGCTGAAGTACAACAAAAGCCTTAGCCACAAAAACCTGGGTCCGCCCCATTGCCTGCTGGTCATCAACAGACCTACGGCAAACACGAGGTACATGCCCATATAGGTGGGATGCAGACCGGTGATATGGTCGAAATACTGACGGTAAGCTACATGCGACCATCTGACCATATGACGGTTTTCAATGAAAAAAGCTGCATTGCCGATGAGGCAAATTGCTATACATGCCGGTACAAACCAGATCAGTTGACGGCGCAGTTGGAATAATCCTTGTTGACCCAGCAGCACCATAACAAGGGGCATGGCACCAAGACTTAACTTATACTCCAGTTGTTTGTACAACACCGGAAGGTCTGGTGCGGCCGTATAAAACAAAGCTGAAAGATAAAGGACATAGAGCGTTATCAAAGGCCAGGACTTCTTGAGTAGCACAACAGAACCTTCCCACCCCTCCTCAACAATATTAACAGATGAAAACCACAGTATTGCTACCATCAGAGCCACTACCTGTAGATTGAGCGGAAGAAAAAAAGAAAGGATAAAGAGCTTCCCGAAAAAATCATTAAACACTGTAGATGCTCTCATGGGCCACAAATCCTCTTTGGTGGTAACTGATACATTCGGCAATAAAAGCATTCATCTCCGCATGAAAACGCGCCGACGAAAATCTTTCGGCATTCTTTCGGATACGCTGATGATCGGTAAGCGGATTTGCCTCAAAACGACATAATGCTTCCTGAATGCTTTCTGCCGATTGTTCTTCAAACAGATAGCCCGTTTCGCCATCGATCACCGTTTCGAGATGACCCCCATACTTATAGGCAAGCACCGGCGTGCCACAAGCCTGAGCCTCCACACACATAATTCCGAAATCTTCTTTGGCAGCAAAGATGCAGGCCTTCGATTGTTGCATCAAACGAATCAGTTCATCATCATTCTTGTATCCCAGCCATGTAACGTTGGGCACATGCTGCAACAAACCGGAAATAGTAGTAGCATCATAGCCATCCCCTACCAGCAAAAGCTTTTTATCGGGCATGCCCTTGAAGGCCTTCACAATGATGTCCACTTTTTTGTAGGGTACAAACCGGCCTACACACAGATACCTATCTTTTCTTGGCACCGGCGCCAGCACAAAACGATCTACTCTTACCGGCGGATAGATCACTTTGGCATCCCGGCCATAGTTGCTCGCAATTCTTCTCCGCACGTTTTCAGAATTGGCAACAAAAAAATCCACATTCTTTGCGGAGCGATAATCCCAGCGGCGAATCCGGCGAACGACCACACCATATAGCCACGACTTAAGCCATCCCTTCCCGAGGGCATAGTCCTCGTACAAATCCCAGGCATAGCGCATCGGAGTGTGACAGTAACAGATATGCGGAATTGACTTATCTCTCCGGAACCCTTTGGCCACAGCATGTGATGAAGATAAAATGAGATCGTATCCTGCCACCCGGAACATGCGGATAAACAAAGGCATGAGTGGTAGCAGATAGCGGTAATATTTATACACTCCGGGCAGGTGCTGCAGTAGCGAAGTACGGGGCTTTAGTCCGTGCAATACTTCTTTACGATCTTCTTCCGTCATCTTTTCGAAAAGCGCAAAGACCTCCACTTCGTCCTCGCGGTGGTCTTGTATCAAGGCACCCACCACCTTTTCAGAGCCGGCGTTCATCCGGAACCACTCGTGTACGATAGCAATTTTCATAGTTCACCGGCGCTCGCAAGCGTAGCAGAAATGCTGTCAAGAATATGACGGGCAGACCGTTCAAAATTGTATTGTTCAAAGAGATGTTCCGGGCAGGTATTCAGACGCGAGCTTCCGGTTACAGTTTCCATAGATTTTATTATTTCGGCGGTATCCTCCGGAGGACAAAAATAGACACAATCCTCAAAAAGTTCTCTATAAACTGGAATATCAGCGCATAAGACATTACAACCGAAATACAGTCCTTCTAAAACCGGAATGCCGAAACCCTCATAGGTAGAAAGCGAAACGAACAGCTCAGCCCGCTGATACCAGCTCATTAACTCTTCGTTGCTGAGGCCTTGATACATCTCCACACCTGCTGGAAAGATATTGTCGCCTTCGCGAAAAATCTTATGCTGACCACCGATGATTACAAGACGGTATTCTGTGTTTAGTGCGCTTTGTGCAAATGCGCTGATGAGGCGCTCGTGGTTCTTTCGCTTATTGGCAGAACCTACCGTAAGCAGAATCTTTTCTTTAGGATGTTGCCGGTTGCCGCCGGCCAGATTTTCAGAGATGCCATTGTAGGTAACGCTGACCGGAGTGCCGCTGCCGAAGTGTTGCTGTAATTCTCCGGCAACGGTCTGGCTTACGGCAAAAACATGCCGGGCGCTTCGATAAATGCGCGGAATAAAAAATCTGTAGGCGCGCCTGAACGATTGACTGAGCGTTTCTGGAGCAAAGAGATAAGCCAGATCATGTATCGTTACAAAACAGTTGCGGTAACGAAACGGAGCCATGTTTCCCGGACAAAAAAGTGGAGGGTGACCCACCTGGCTCAGATAGTGTGGAAGAAAGACCTGCTCCCAGACATACCCCCTACCCCGGCCCACAATCCGCACATCAAGTTCGCGTGCCATTTCTTTATGAATGGGGCCCTGCGGTGCTACAAAAACAGCTTCGGGACACAGCCTCCGGATTTGCCTGCTTATTTCTAACCCATACCTTTGTACTCCTGAAAACGATTGCGTTAGGAATCTTGCGTTAATATGTAAGTTCATGTTACGACTTCCGGAACCGGTCACATCCGCAAAATAGGAGATACTGACACTACATGCAAACTATTACGAAGCTTTACGCCTTGAGCAAGCGAAATGTAATTCTCCGGTATAAAAACTCAATCATTGGATTTTTCTGGGGCTTCATCAAGCCATTACTTTACCTGCTCATATTCATCGTGGTTTTTAGTTCGCAGTTTTCGTCCACAAAAAATTATGTTTTGTACGCCACATCCGGACTTATAGGCTGGTTCTTTTTCTCTAACGTCACGGCTCAGAGCATAGCGGCCATCGTCAATTCTGCAGGCCTTATTAAATCGGTGAAATTGCCCGTCATTCTCTTTCCGTTCTCTGAACTAATGAGCGAGCTCTTCAATTTTTTGCTGACCATTTTCGTTTTTCTCATTGTGATGTACTGGTTCGGTATTACCTACAGTATTCAGCTATTTGCACTGATCCCCGCCGCTCTGCTTTTTGCTGCTTTCTCTTTGGGGGTGATCTTGTGCTTGTCCGCATTGAATGTATTCTTCCGTGATATTGGCATACTGTGGAACACCCTGCTGCCGGCACTTTTTTACCTCACGCCGATAGCCTATCCCGAAAAGCTTATACCTGAAAAGTTTAAGCTGGTCATCACCATTAACCCGATTTACCAATTCATCCGTTGTTTCCGGACCATCCTTTACGAATCGTCACTACCGGCAAGAGAGATCTGGGTACAATGCGGCGTGTTAAGCGGTGCATCGCTGATCGTGGGATTGCTGGTCTTTAACCGGTTGAAAAATCAATTTATCTCCACCATCTGACTTTTATCTTGAGCACGCGAAATTTGATCTCGGCGGAACATGTAACGGTATCGTTCTGGCAAAACACGATCGGTGTTTTTTCTATGAAGGACTTGATCACCCAGCGAAAAAACCCCTTTTCCCACAAGGCTATTCTCAAAGATGTGTCGCTGCAATTGCATGAGGGGGAATGCCTTGGAATTCTGGGGCGAAACGGATCTGGCAAAAGCACCTTGCTGCGCACCATGGCGGGCATCATCAAGCCTCATATCGGACAAGTGAAAGTCAATGCAAGCATAGCCCCTATCCTGGCCATCGGTGCGGGTTTGGAACTGGAACTGACCGGTTACGAAAATATTAGCCTATTGCTTTCGCTTTATGGACATTCCCGGACCCCGGAAGATATAGAGCGGATTCAGGCTTTTTCAGAACTATCGGATACGGTGCTGCGCATGCCGGTGAAGACGTATTCAGCAGGAATGACGGCAAGGCTTGCGTTTAGCATATCGCTGGCAAATGATTGTGACATCCTCATCATCGACGAAGTGCTTGCTGTCGGCGATCAGGGGTTTCAAAAAAAGTGCATGCATAAAATATTTGAAATAAAGAACTTTGGAAAATCAATTATTTTCGTGTCCCATTTCCCGGACGAGGTTTTGAAAATTTGCAATACCGCCGTGTTATTAGAAGACGGGAAAATTGTGCGTAAAGGAACCGCAGAAGAAATATGCAAGCTATATCAAAACCTGTTTTAGCAACCCGCCATTTTCATATTGGCACACATCCGGTATTTATCGTTGCACAACATCTGGGAGATGCGCTCAGGCTGGGTCGCTCTCTGTCTGAAGCATGCGTTGTCCCTGATGAATTCTGCCGTATTTCGGATGAGATCAATCTGCCCAATAACTATTTTGTCAACGACACCTTACTATATCTCCAAAACCAGTTTCTTCAGGGCGCGTGGGAACTAAAAAAGCAAGAGCTTGGACTCCGTCTTTCGCTGGCTATAGAAGAAGGGTTTGCCAACGGCAAGTTATGGGGTATGGCAGTAAGCTACGACTTTTTTTGGGGTGCTGAGCTGGCTGAGAAATATCCTGACGGGGTTTTTCTAATGCTCTACGACGACACTGTGCCCGCTGTTTTTGCGGAAGACATTCTTTCCCTTTCAGAAGAGCGTCCGTCGGCTACGATAGTCATCAACCAACAACAATTACATCGGATTCCGGGAATTATCTATAGAAGTCTGCCCCTGAGTAACGTAATAAGAATTAAAGATTCCATCTCACTCTATGAAAAGGACCAAATGTCTCTGGCGGTCGAAAGCCGCTACGAAAAGCTGGTCTCCAAAAGCCTTGCGGATGAGGCACTTTTTGCAGCAGAAGAAGAAATAAACTTGCTTAGAAAAAAGTCGTTTAAATGGATCAGCGACAAATGGCTGTTTGGCCCTGAGCTCAGTGTTATACTGCTCTGCAGCCGAGCTACTGCAGCCAAAACCTTAAACAAGATCCAGGAGTTTACAGACTATTTTTCAGCTTCGCCCGAATTTTACATCGTTTGTTATGACGAACCGGCAAAAGCCGCGTTGCAGGAGCTGGAGACAAAATGTGCCCATGCCCAGGTCATCTCTACACTTCATGGCTTCAGTAAGGCCATTAACAACCTGCTGCGCGATAGTCATGGCCGATATGTTGTAATGGACAACCTTATTCAGGAATACGATCTGGCCGATATCCTTGGAGCTGTTACAACGGGCGAATGTGCTTTTGCAACTGCCTGCCCCGCACCAGCAGTAAAGGCGACAAGGAAGGACAACAATCTTACGCTCCGGCAATTGCTTACCTCCATGCTCGCCATAGATAATCTTGCATTTGGCAGAGAGGACTGGCGAATAGCTGGTGGACTGGACGAAGCATTGACAGGCAACTTTGCCCTTTGGGATTTTGGCATACGATTGATTGACTTGCAGAAAAAAAATGGCCGGTTGATTTATGCTTCCGGCACATCAGACGAGGAAACCACCCCATTGTTGTATCCTGACGACCCACAGTACAAGACACTGCTCGGCAAACACAAAGCTGCCTTTGCCTCCATACTCGACGACGTGATCAGTATGGTAACCGAAAGCCAGCACCTTCCTCAAAATGAAATTCGCGCCCTTCAGAGTAAGCTGTCAGCATCATTCAGCCTGCTCGACCACTCAAAAGACGAGGTAAAAGCGCTCAATGAACTGGCAGGTGAGTTACAACGACGGGTAGTACAAATAGAATCGCGTTGGTATTTCCGACTGGGCAAAAAGATCAAAAAGATTAAGAAGATCTTCTTTAAAAAGCAAACGGGAAAGACAAGCGCCCTGAAGCGCGTGCTTAAGTTCCTCGCCTTTGCTACCAGTCGTCCGGGTTTAGTCATTGTACGCAAAATGTTCACCCGGCTCTTTAGGATGGCCTATCTGGCAACAGAACTGCGCCCAGTGCGTATTCAATATCTTGATGAAAGAGACACGGAGAACATTGAGACGTATCAAGACTGGATATTAAACAAACTTGACCCCGAAAAGCTGCAGGACGACTTCGACGAGCAGTTTGAAAAGCTGACGCATCAGCCACTCATCAGCATTGTGATGCCGGTATTCGATCCGCCCGCAAAATTTTTAAAACAGGCTATCGAATCGGTGATCAGCCAGTCTTATCCCCACTGGCAATTGTGTATTGCCGATGATTGTTCTCCCAACCCGAAAATTCGCCGGTTGTTACAGGTCTATGCATCAAAAGATCCAAGAATTGAAGTGGCCTTTCGTACGGAGAATGGTCATATTTCCGCCTCTTCGAACTCAGCACTTCAAATGGCCAAAGGAGAGTATGTGCTGTTGATGGATCATGACGATCTGATTACCCCCAACTGTCTTTTTGAGGTAGTGAAGCATATCAATGCACATCCGTCCGACAAAATCATTTACTCTGATGAGGATAAGATCAATGAAGCAGGACATCACAGTGTGCCGCACTTCAAGCCCGACTGGTCGCCGCATAATTTGCTGTCGAGAAACTACCTCGGTCATGTGGTGGTGATCAAAAAAGAAATTGTTGACCGCATCGGCGGCTTCCGTCTTGGCTTTGAGGGCAGTCAGGACTACGACCTGTTGCTACGTGCTACTGAGGAAACGCAGGAGATAGGACATATACCCAAAGTGTTGTATCACTGGCGCATCCACAGCAAGTCGGCTGCACAGAGCGAGGAAGTGAAACCTTATGCTTACATCGCCGCCAAAAAAGCGCTGGAAGAAGCGTTGATACGAAGAAACCTTAGGGGAAATGTTTCCTATTTGTCGGGCCTTCGGGGTTATCGGATCAGTTACGAAATAGACCGTCCGGGCAAGGTGAGCATTATCATCCCAACCAAAGATCAGGTCAAGCTGCTCAAAAACACCATTGACTCCATCATTGAAAAAACCAGCTATCAGGATTTTGAAATTATTCTTCTCGATAATAACAGCAAGAGCAGTGAGTTTTTTGAGTTGGTGAAGTATTATGAACAGAAACTTGGAGCACGTTTTCTTTATGTAGAAGCGAAATTTCCGTTCAACTTTGCCCGCCTGATGAACCTGGGCGTAAGCCACAGCACCGGCGACTATATTCTGTTTCTCAATAATGATGTGGAAATCATTCAGCGCGATTGGCTGACCAGGATGGTTTCTTATGCGCAATTGCCGCAAACAGCCGCCGTGGGCGTAAAACTGCTCTATCCCGATGACCATATACAGCACGCAGGCGTTATCATCGGATTGGGAGGAGTGGCAGGCCATGCTTTTGTAAACCTGTTTAAAGATGAGCCGGGTTATTTTAATTACGTGCAGACTGTCAATAATTTTTCTGCGGTGACCGCCGCTTGCATGATCTTTCGCCGGGAGATTTATGAACAGGTCGGGGGCATGGACGAAAGCTTTGAAGTGGAATACAATGATGTGGATCTCTGTCTTAAGTTTTTGGATGCAGGATACTACAACGTTTATCTTCCCGACGTAGAACTTTACCACTACGAGTCCGCTACACGGGGTCATCCGCATCAAAGCAAAGAGTCGTGGAATCGCCACGTTAAGGAGATCGCATTATTTAAGGAGAAGTGGCAACGCTATATTGACCACGATCCCTGTTACAACCCTAACCTGAACCTTGGCGTGCATGATTTCGGAATGGATTTTTCCGCATAATATTTATTGAAGTGCGGCAGAGTTTGGCGTCAGCAATGCGGGCAGAGCAAAGCGTTGAAGACATTCGAAAATGACGATGTCTGGCTTTTCCTGTTCAATAAACTCATCGAGAAAATCATAGGTCCACAGATAAACCGCCTCTTTAACATGCGTATTGAGGTAAGGTATCAGATAGTTTGCGTAAGAATCGCGAAACATAAGCAGCTTGAGCTTCTTACCAGTGCTATCGGGGTTTTTAAATCGTAGCACCAGCTCCGAACTTGTTGGAGGAAATAATCGTTTAGTAGTGTCCTTAAAGTGTATCAAAAATTCTTTCCTCTTATAAATTCTTTGTAAACCCACCATTTGGGCGATATCTCCTTCTTCAACTTCTGAAGTCTTTAGCTCTATATCGCGCTCACTGATCGCATGCAGATCCGGAAAATCTTTTTCTATTTCCTTCATCAGACAGGTATATCCGATAAACCCGCCATAAGCATTCCAATGTGTATCGGTCTTGAAGTAAAGCTCTCGTTTTTTCTTCGCAGCTATTAATGCCTCTGTGGGGTCAATGACGTGCATACCAATACTTTCAGCAAGAAACATCTTGTACATATCCAGCCGACACTGTTCTCTGTTGCCGGTAAGCGTATAGCCATCCGGCAGATATTCCGGGTAGATACGATCCTTATTAGGAGGGATAATAACATAAAACTTAATGTTCTTGCCGGCGAGCCAACGTTGCCGCTCAGACATATTTTTACTTACGCCCATGAGCTCGTTCGGCGAAATTGCAGAGAGTCCCCTTGTGTCTTCTATACTTCCAGCATCGTTATAGAACATCCATCCATTTTTTCCCGCAATAATCTCCTGACGCAACGGACTAGCATTAAAAATCTTCATCCGGATGTAGGAGTTGGCAAAAAACAGATAGTTGCGAAACGAAAAATTGTCTTTACAATAATTGGTGAGCAGATCCGGAAAATCGAAAAAATTCTCGCTGCTTAGCTCGGGCTTAACCGCGGCCTTTCGATTCTCGTTCACCTCCAGATCTGAAAAATAGCCGAAGTTGTTATTCACGAAAACTCCGAATATCACCGCAAGAAAACCGCAGACCAACACTCCTCCGCTTTGGGAAGCTTTATTAAGATATTGCGACGAAAGGCGGCGCCGGAGTAAGTAGATCAGGATTGCTCCTAAGAAAATGACTATAATCAAGGAGGTGAGTAGCGATTTGTAGTCCGTAATACTTGTGCGGGCATAGTAGCGCTCTACCGCTGCGTGTACACTATCTGAAATCTGTATGTAGGGGTCGTTACCCTTTATCTGAAATTGACTAAATGCCTTATTATATTTAAGGAGCGCTATATCCTGCGACTCTGAGATAAGCTCGCTGAAGCAACGGCCGGGCCATATCATCAAGGTGTCTCTACGCCCGGGTTTAATAATATTGAGCCCTACTTTCTCAATGGTTACAAGGTTGTCACCACCAGAAAATCGCAACTGCATATTTTCTGTTTGCGAAGGCTGCGGAATTTGCAGAACGATATTGCTGAAAAACTGAGTAGAATTGAAAAAAAGCTGGCTCATCTGGGCCGGACTCAGATGCTGACTTTTACTTGCGTACAAAAGGCTTATACTAGTGGGCTTAACCGACTTGAGCGTAACAAATAGCTCAGCATGGTGTTGAAACACCCTCGATACCCCCTTGTACAACAACGGGAAAAGCGCTGCGAAAAACAGCAGAAATGCAATGCCGTACTGAATCGTGCTTCTCAAAATCTAAAGTAAATAAATGGGTTAAATGTTGAAGAAGACATGACCGTAAGGCTAACTAAAAAAAGCAATAAATAAGAGAGATCGGCCCCCAGCTTCCAGGCCATTCCATATCGGCGGGGCGTCGCCGGGCCTTTGCCGAACCAGGGCCAGGAGAAGAACACACCGGCGATGAGTATGAAAATATCATAGTTGTTTAGAAAATAGGCCACAGAGTATATCTGCGCGTTGACAGTAGCATCGAACACAAACATTTTGGCAAGCATCATCTTCAGCAGCCCGAAATCCTCAATCCTAAACAACACCCAGCCCACAAGCACCACAAACAAAGTGTAGCCATGCCGCAGCAACCGGGGAAGACGCTCCAGAACATTGCCAAAACCGATACGTTCCACAATAAGAAACGCCCCATGAAAAAGTCCCCAAAGCACGAAGTTCCAGCTTGCGCCATGCCAAATGCCGGTAAGGAAGAAAACAATCAATAGATTAAGATAAGTTCGAAATTTACCTTTCTTATTGCCCCCCAACGGGATATAAACATAGTCGCGAAAAAAGGTGCTGAGACTGATGTGCCAGCGACGCCAGAAGTCTTTGATAGAACTGGCCGCGTAGGGAAAATTGAAGTTCTCCAGAAAATCAAAACCAAAAAGTTTTGCCAAGCCGATGGCCATATCAGAATAGCCCGAGAAATCGAAATAGATTTGCAGGGCATAGCTCAGAGCTGCCAGCCAGAGTATGGACGCGTGCAGGTAATGCGGAGGCAATCCATAAATGCTGTCTGCTATTTCGCCCGCAGTATTGGCTATCAACAGCTTCTTTGCAAATCCAATGATAAATCTCCGCGATCCCTCGTAAAGCCTTTCCCCCGTCACCGTTCGCTTTCTCAACTGCTGATCAATATCCTTATAACGAACAATGGGACCAGCGACCAACTGCGGAAAAAACAAAGTATAGAGTCCCACATTCAGCGGATTGTAGGACACTTTTGCGTCCTTCCGGTAGATATCAATGAGATAGGTAAGTCCATGAAAAGTGAAAAATGAAATGCCGAGAGGCAAGTGTATTCCGCGGGCGCGATCATGCCAGGCAGCACTGGCAAAGCCACCCAAAGTATTGATAAAAAAGCCCAGGTACTTGTACCAGAAAAGAATTGCGAGATTGACCCCTATGGCCAGGGCCAGGGCAAATGTCTTGAACGGCACCCTCGACCGGTCCACCACTACACCCATCACATAGTTGAAGAGTACGGAAGCGAGCACCAAAACGGTGTATTGCTTTTCTCCCCAGAAATAAAACACGCAGCTTGCAAAAAACAGCACAATATTTTGCAACACCAGCTTTCCCTGGGTCAGAAAATAAAAGATAAATATGATTGGCAGAAAGTAAAATAAGAATATGGCGGAACTAAAAACCACAGAGCATATAGATTTATCTCAAAGGCACAAATGTAGTGATATTCATCATTTTTGCAGCTGCATTTATCGACCGGCAGGCGGAGCAGCAATGCATAGGATACCGAACTGCTTTAGAGCTATATCAGGATAAGTTTCAATCGTAACACTTCCTCGTTTTCAATAAACTTCTGTTGGGTTCGCCCTACGGCTTGCGTATGCCGTTGTCCGGCATAATTATTATCATTTTCGAGAAAACTAAATTCAATTTCTTTCCGTTTATCCAATAGATATGGTACATGAACTTACTGACCGGAAAATAAACAGCTTCACTGTCACGCTTCGTGATGAGTCGCGATTGATTATCCGGGAGGCGGTACTGCAGGATGCTGCCGGACTTATCCGTTGTGTCAAAAATTATGTGAATGAAGGCGACTATATGGTAATGGAGGCAGATGAGTTTGCTCCGGACATCCGGCAGGGACGCGAATTCATCAACAGCTTTATTGAGGACGAACATTCACTGTTATTGGTAGCCACGCACAATGACGAAATAGTCGGCAATCTCGATATTACCGGAGGCAAAAGGAAGCGACTCAGACATACCGGGCTTGTGGGCATGGGCATACTGCAGGAATATAGAAGTAAAGGTCTGGGAAAGGCACTGGTAGCCGCCGGCCTACGCTGGGCCAAAGAACATACACAACTGGAAAAACTATGGCTACAGGTACTGGCGGGCAACGATGCTGCGATTCGCCTTTATACCAGTTTCGGCTTTTCAGAAGAAGGCAGGCAAAGTCGCTTTGTAAAAGACGCATCAGGACGCTATTACGACAACCTGCTTTTCGGCCTCGATCTATCTATCCGTTGAAATGATGTCGAAGCATTATCGCCAGCAGTGAAATGTCTGCCTGCTCCAGCGGATGTGCTGTATCCGGCAAAATACACAGCGAACCCTGCCTGAGTAAATCGTAGGTGGCCATGGTTTCCTCTCGGGTCACCATGCGATCTCTATCTCCGAGCATGATCAGCATTTTATGTGTTATGCTCTGGAAATCTTCTGGCTTCATAGCCCGATCGTTACCAAGAGACTGTAGCAGTTCCGCGGTCTGTCCTAATAACTTCTTCCAGTCTCCCGGAGCGTGCCGGCCCGCAAGGGTGTGGGCAAATGCCGGAAGTTTTTCCTGTATCCGTTCCGGGTTGAGCATTCCGATCTCCTTGGCTGCCGTGGCCGCATCCCAATGAAATTTTGTAGCGAGCGTTGCTAACTTCCCTACCCGATCCGGATGATGGGCGGCGAGCCAGGTCGCTACATAGCCCCCCATGCTGTAGCCAAAAATATCAGCCTGATGCAGGTTGTTTTCGTCCATATACCGGAGCAATGCGTGGGCAAAGCCCTCTATAGAAAATTTATTTTCGCCCACCGGAACACCGCCGTGGCCGGGAAAATTGAAGGCATGGAACACAAAAGAGTCAGACAATGCATGCATTAAGGGTTGAAACTGAGTAGCAGAACCCATAGCGCCATGTAAAAGGAGGAGCGGCTTCATGCTATGAAAGTATAGATTTGTCGTTTTAAAAATTCCGATCGGTGATTTTTGTCACAAATTTCACTGACGAAGGTCAGCGCCGCCGAAGAAGTTTTTGGCTTATTTGCCGCGCTAACCATGATTGTTCCTGACATTGATATCGATAAGACGAGGTCTCTCGGAGATGTAGCGCTCATGTTGCAGGAGAGCTATTACAAGCCCCTGTGTACGCTCTGTGATGAAGCGGGAGATATTGCTCTGCAGCTCCGGGCCCGGGAAATCGACCAACCATCGGTAACGGAGATTTACACGGTATTGTGCATCAACTTCACCAAGCATCTCAGGCAGTATCAGCAGCAGAAGATAGGTTCAACCATCCCCTATATATTTTCGCTGGCGGAGAAACAGGAAGAGAAGCACGACTGCCTGAATTGTAACCACAACTGTCAGGCTAACCACGGCCTTCATGTTTCTTTTTTGATCGAATCGCACGACTTTGCCCGCACGCACCTGACGAGGCTCAATAACGTAGCCGTTACCCCAGAGGGCGAGCCTGAAAATGCGGAACTCTACCGGCAACTGCGCGATAAAATGTACCAGATCGAACGGTATCTACTCGACAACCGTTTTATCGAAGAAACAGTTCTCATCCCGGGCATTCAAAGCGCTCAAAAAGCCATCAACATTCGTCATTAAAGGCAGTACACAGGCTCAGAGCAGACTCCCGTCGATATTGCTTTATTTTTTTGTACACAACGGCTATCCCATAGGCCGAATAATTACTTTTGCCCTCCAAACGAAGCATCTAATGACTGACAACGCTTTTCAAAAAGTGAATGAGTTTTTTGAGTCTTATGCCAGAGCGCTTGAAAACTTCGAGACCAAATCAATGGTTCATCACCATAATGTTCCCGTCAGTTTCATTTCGGAAGAGTCGGTAACGGTCTTTACAGAATTGAGTAAGCTGGAAGGTTTTTTCAATCAGGGAACGAGCTATTACAAACATTACGGCATCGTGCATGCACGGCCCGAAATCTGGAGTAAAAGATTTTGGACCGACCGCATATGCAAGGTTAAAGTGCACTGGAAATATTTTGACAAAGAAAATCAGCCGCTTTATGAATGCGACTACCAATACCTTCTCCGGCTCGACAAGCACGAGCATTGGAAGATTGATGTGTCTGTGTCGCTCAATGAAAAAGAGCGATTGGAAGCCTGGCTGACCCGTCGGGACGAGGGAGAGACAAGAGCATAAAAAAAGCACCGGTTTGCAGGACCGGTGTCTATTTTTTTCTTTTGGTGATAATCTATTTAAAAGCGTTGATGCCGGTAACATCCATGCCTGTTATGAGCAGGTGGATATCGTGTGTACCTTCATAAGTGATCACAGATTCCAGGTTCATCATGTGGCGCATAATGCTGAACTCGCCCGTAATGCCCATTCCTCCCAGCATCTGTCGGGCGTTTCTTGCTATATCCAGCGCTATTTCGCAACTATTTCTTTTAGCCATGGATATCTGCGCCGGAGTAGCACGATCCTGATCGCGCAGTACACCCAGCCTCCAGACCAGCAACTGGCCTTTGGTGATCTCTGTGATCATTTCTGCCAGTTTCTTCTGCTGCAATTGAAAGCCACCGATAGGTCTGTCGAACTGCACACGCTGAAGGGAATACCTCAGAGCGGTGTCATAGCAATCCATAGCACAGCCCAACGCACCCCAGGCAATGCCATAGCGGGCGCTCGACAGGCAGCTCAACGGACCTTTCAGACCCTTTACACCCGGTAGGATATTTTCTTTAGGAACCTTTACGTTGTCAAACACTAACTCGCCCGTTGCTGAAGCGCGCAGAGACCATTTGCCATGTGTTTCGGGCGTAGAGAATCCTTCCATGCCCCGTTCCACGATCAAACCCTGAATTTCACCTGCATCATTCTTTGCCGACACTACTGCAATTTGTGCAAATGGGGCATTCGAAATCCACATTTTTGCACCGTTCAGCACCACATGGTCGCCGGCGTCTGTAAACCGGGTCTCCATTCCTGCCGGATTTGAGCCATGGTTAGGCTCAGTGAGTCCGAAACAGCCCATCCATTCGCCAGAAGCCAGGCGGGGTAAGTACTTCTTCTTTTGCTCTTCACTGCCGAACTTATAGATCGGAAACATCACGAGCGAACCCTGAACTGAAGCTGTAGAACGAACACCCGAATCCCCTCTTTCCAGTTCCTGCATCATAATTCCGTAAGAAATATAATCAAGGCCGGCACCCCCATATTCCTGAGGAATGAAAGGACCAAAGCAGCCGAGTTCCCCCAACCCTTTGATAATCTGAGACGGAAATGTAGCCGCCTGAGCCTGCTCTTCAATGATCGGCGAGATCTCCTTTTTTACAAAAGAACGTACCGCTTCACGAATAAGTTTGTGTTCATCGGTCAGCAGTTCATCGAGCAGATAATAATCGGGATGTTGATATAAATCTTTTTGCATAAAATGTTAAAGCTTGGCAAACGAGCGGGCAAAGGTAGCAATTTTGACATATTGAAGCTACTTTTGCAGGCTGTCATGACACAAAAAGAATGTTTAAAGACATACTATTTGTCCATCATCAAAATCCATAGTCCCTGAAAATACTATCTCCGACCGCTTTGCGTTTGTTAGGGTGTATCAATAACGCGTCGGACATAAAAAGTTTGCCTGATACGGGAACGTTTTTTGCGGTTAAGAAAAATGTCGGATTTGACCAAAAAATTATCTAACAATTTTCTCTTATTCGGCGTCTTTTAATATTTTGTTCTTCAATCTCTAAATTTTAATTTTTATGAGGCAGTTAAAAATTGCCACCCAGATTACTAACCGCGATTCACAAGCCGTAGAAAAATATCTGCAGGAGATCTCGAAAATTTCGATGATCACGCCGGAAGAAGAAACTACGCTTGCACAACGTATCCATATGGGCGACCAACGCGCTTTGGAAAAGCTGGTAAAAGCCAATCTGCGTTTTGTGGTATCTGTGGCCAAGCAATATCAGCATCAGGGCTTGTCTCTGAGCGATCTAATCAATGAAGGAAACCTTGGCCTGATCAAAGCTGCTCAGCGTTTTGACGAAACAAAAGGTTTTAAGTTTATCTCCTACGCCGTATGGTGGATTCGTCAGTCCATCCTGCAGGCACTTGCGGAACAGGGACGCCTTGTTCGTCTTCCGCAAAATAAAATAGGCACGTACAATAAAGCCAACAAAGCCTATATCGCATTCGAACAGGAACATGAGCGCGAACCTTCTACCGAAGAGCTTGCTGAGATATTGGAAATGAGTGAAACAGAAATCACCAACATTTTTACCAGCAATACCCGCCACACTTCGCTCGACGCGCCGGTACATGAGGCTGAGGATGTGGCTATGGGAGACCTTTTGGAAGGAAGCAGCGACACGGATGATGATGTGATGAAAGACTCTCTGCGCAACGAAATCCGCAGAATATTGAAGTCGCTGAGCGTGCGGGAAGCGGAAATTCTTGCTGCATATTTCGGCCTCGAAGGCGATGATGGGCCTACAATTGAAGAGATTGGCGACAAATATGATCTCACCAAAGAGCGTATTCGTCAGATCAAAGAGCGCGCTATCAAACGACTACAGAAAGCGCGATACAGCAATGCACTGAAAGGCTATCTTGGATAGACCTGCCTCTTACTTTTACTTTTCAGAACCGCCCCGTAACAGGAGCGGTTTTTTGTTTTCGATTGGTTAATGATTTTTTGTGCCGGATTAGAAAAAAAGCAGGCTTGCTATTTTGTGCACACTCACAGCAACGCCATGAAATCAAATAGTTTACTGCAGCAGTCGCTGCGCGAAAACGCCGCGGTGTACAACGCCGATATGAGCCTAAATTACCGTCGCTACGATGAACAGTTCATTCACACCCCCGCCTATACGCATATAGCGGGCAAAATCAGCGCCCTCACATCAGCCTTCCAACGCCCTATTTCGATACTCGATATCGGATGCGGAACTGGCCGATATTTCCACGCCCTACACAATGCGCGCTCCATTATGGGGATAGATGTTTCTCCTGAAATGCTTCGGGAAGCCAGGACTCCCTTCGGGGCAGAACGGCTCGCCAACATACGGGTGGAATTGGTTTCCGGCAACTTTTATGATCATGAGTTTGGAGGACGCAAATTCGACTTCATATACTCAATCGGTGTGCTGGGCGAGCACACTGTCTTCGATAGCCACGTAGCGGGTAAAATGTTCGAATTGCTTCGTGAAGGTGGCGTTTGCTTTTTCTCCGTTGTAGATATTGAGCCCCGAAAAAACGCCAAACGAAGACTGGCGGAAGTGGCCTACCCCTTTCTTCCCCGCCCGGTGAAAGCCGTGTTGGACAAACGCTGGGAAACCTGCTATATGACGCTTGAACAACTCACAGAGATCATGAACAAACAAAACTTCCGGAATTTCGAAATAGAGCGCTACATCTCAGAAGACCCGCTTTGGGAAGGTGTGCATCTGGAGTGCATTGCCCGAAAATAATCAGCGAACCGTAGCAGGCTTCTTTCGAAAAAGTCCCAAAGCAACGCGCGTCACGACATAGCCTGCCACACCCATAGCGACAGATAGAGCGGCGCCGCCTAAAAAGAAGGCCAGTCCTTCCTGTGTCACTCGCTCCAGCGTCAGTGTCTTCCATTCCAACGACCAGGTTTTGTAGCCCAGCAACCATTTGCCAGTAGCCAGGCTGGCCATCCACCAAAAAGGGGTGAACGGAAAAATGCTGATGTTTGCGGCCAGGAGGAATAAGGCCTTGTTGAGTCGAAAAAATATCGATGCAGGAATGCCGATTGCGAGCTGAAAACCCCAAACCGGAACTATGCCCATAAAAAACCCGAAACCCACAGAGGCCGCTTTTTCATGATTACTTTCCTGAGGATTAACAAAAAGCATCTTCCACATTGTCTTCCAACCTTCTTTTTTCAGCAGCATTTTCACAAAGTCGCGCGGCTTAATCCAAAGCAAGGCTATAAGCACCAGCACGGTATTGAGCAGGCTGATACGAGTAAAGTCTTTGAACGGGCGAAAATGCGAAACCCGGTCTTCCGGATTAGGATAATAAACGGACACGGGTACACTGAGTACAGGTATTCCGCTCCATGAAGCACGAACGATCACTTCAATCTCAAACTCGTATTTGGAGGTAAACCAATATTTGCGCACGAGCTTTTTGAGTGGATAGCCCCGATAGCCCGATTGTGTATCGGGAAGCCGGATGCCGGTATTCACCCAAAACCAGAAGTTGGAGAAACGGTTACCAAAAGAACTTTTTGTAGGTACATTCTCCTGATCCATATTACGCGCCCCGATCAGCAGCGCCCCGGGCGTATGGTCGAGCTGGTCCAGAAAAACCTTTATGTCCTTCGGATAATGTTGTCCGTCGCTATCCATAGTGATGGCATAGTCGAAGCCTAATCGGGCCGCTTCTTTGAAGCCTTTTTGCAGCGCCCTTCCTTTACCAGCATTGGGTGAATAGGTCAGTACGTGCACCTGCGGAAACTGTCTGAGCACTTCTGCGGTAGCATCTGTTGAACCATCGTTTACTACCAAAACCTCACGGGCATATTCCAGCACCTTGTATAATACAGCCGCAAGGCTACCCGCATTATTGTATGTAGGAATCAGTACACAAGCCTTATGCTCCTTTAGCCGGTCTTCAAATTCAGGCGCAGACATCGTCGGGAAATTTTGCAAAGAAAACGGTCGCTAATCTAATCCTTTAATTGTTTTTGACACTGGACTATTTTCCCGGAAATAGCATTCCGTTCATCCTGTGTTGCCACTTCAAGACTAAGCGCTTTGCGATAATAATCTATAGCCGCCGGGTACCACTTCTTTTCATAGCAATAGTCGCCGGCTATGCGATAGGCATCATAGAAATGTGGATTGCTGCGGACTACAGCGGAGGTATCTACAGCCTGATGAAACAGTAAGGCAAGTTTATTTTTTCTGAATTCCAGAAAACTGCGATATTCTTTGCTGTATAAAAAACTGTCGGCACCGATGGTCCTGTTCACGGTTGCTATTTCGCTGTCGTGCTGCAAACCGTTTATTCCGAAAACTTTTTTTAAGTCGTAGCAAATGTAAGGACCAAGCTGCCAGGGCGCGGTGCTCACCCAAAATCGCAGGCTGTCGGGCTCAAAGATTACCGAATGATGCGCTATCAACTGGTTTACGGCTTTTTCATTTCCGTTGCCGATATCCTTGCCGCCTATACCCCGACGGTCTCTCAAGATGGTGGCCATCTTTTGCGGGGTGAGTGGATATTGCTGAGTCATGAGTTCCTGTAGCCGCTGATAGCGATAGACCGAAGCACTTTTCTTCATCTGCTCAGAATTTAGCTTCTGGTGCAGTAGCAATTTGCTCTGGTAATGGTTGGTGCATTGGATATGATCGGATCCGGGGTCATAAACTGCCAGTTGTTTGGGTGTCTTTTCTATCACAACAGCTTTTTTGTCCGCAGCACTTGCTACAAGAAAGCTTTCTGAGACAAACATTTCTCTGCTTTCAGCGATCGCCAGTGCCTCTTTGAGATTGGAAGCATACTGCAAAACTTCTCTTGCCACCAGCGAGACAGGAGTGGCGGCGCCCAAGGGGATATCAGATCTTGCGGCATTGATCGTGACGGTAAGTCCTTTTTCGTTCATGCCGCTCACTACGCCAATGAAACCGCCCCAGGTAACCGATGCAAAAGCGTAGCCCGCGGAGGGCTTTTCAAAACACAGAATTTTATTTTCAGCAAATTTGTCGCCCACCCAAAAATCAAAATTTCGACCGATGAGCATAGACCCATCTTCGGTCTTGTCGCCCCAGGCACCAAAACTGGTGCAGCCTACCAGCATCATGTTTTGCAAAGCATGCCCTATATCGTGAGCCGCATGATAGTTGAGCAGCCGTGCGTAATTATTACCGATCCAACTAAAGCTGTCGGCTGCGGCATGAGAAATGCCATAGATTTCTTCTTTATACTCTTCTTTGACATGCTCCGGCAAGTCGCGGTTCATAAATCCAACCACGTATTTCAGAAACTTAAGATAGCCGGGTGAGGGAACCATTCTCTTGATCTCGCTGGTGAATGCAGCTTCCTGAGCTATAATCTCATCTTGCGAAAGAACACCCTCTTTCACCCCGCGTTCGAAGGCAGCCCCCGACACATACATTTCATACATACCCCAGGCATTTTTTCGTATCCAGTTGTCACCGATGCGGTAAAGCGAGCCCTCTACATGTTGCTTTTGTAAGGCAAAGGCCGATGTATCGGCCACCACGGGCGGCCTGATGTCAGACACTCTCCAGATGTAAACTGCGAAGACGATGATCAACAACAAAAGGACAGCCACCACAATGCCGGTTACTTTGAGCACTCGCCTAAAAAATCGCATGGCGCAAAGTTAACAGAATGAAGCCAAGTGCATGACTGGTAAAAGGTTAAGGTTGCCCGCCATAGTCAATGAGATTCCGATCAACTTTCACCTGTCTTTCTCTTTTTCAGCACCGCTACGGTAAGCCTTCCCGCACAAACCAGCCGGCCGGATTCGTCGCGTATCTTTATTTCCCACACATGCGATGTAGAGCCCAGGTGCAGCGGTTCGGCCACACCACGCACCCAGCCATCCTTCTTGCCGCGCAAATGGTTGCAATTGATTTCCATACCGACACAAATTTGAGTTTCCGGATCAATACAAAGCGACGAAGCCACACTTCCCAGTGTTTCTAACAGTGCTGCGGATGCCCCGCCGTGGAGTAAACCATAAGGCTGTTGCGAACGTTCATTTACGGGCATGGTCGCTTCGAGCGTTCGTTCGGTACGACCCGTAAACTGAATACCTAGCCACTCTGCCATAGTTCCTGAGCAAAGCGCATTTACAGCCTCAGCGTCAAAGTCTTTTTGCTTCCAGATGGATGACATTTAGATATTTTATTTGTTATGCGAAAAATATAAATAGCACTTTTTTTTGTAATAAAGGAGGGTTTCGATTTACTTTTGCCCCTCATTGACCGTTTTCACCTTACTTTTTCAAAAGTATGCAAACAATATTGGTTGCCGGGGCAGGTAAGTCGTCCACTTATCTGATCCATTACCTACTGTCGCATGCATCGCGCAACAAGTGGAGCGTAATTGTAGCGGATGGGAGTGCGCAGGCAATAGAAGAGAAGATTAAGGGAAGTCCCTTCGCCCGGCCTGCAGTTATAGACATTACTAATGCCTCCGAAAGGCAGCCCCTTGTTGCTGAGGCCGACATCGTTTTGTCGTTAATGCCACCCCATCTTCATATTCATCTGGCAAAAGACTGTCTTCAGTTGGGCAAGAATCTGATTACCTCATCGTATATTTCTGAGGAAATGCGGGAGATGGATGCGGCGGTGAAAGCAGCGGGGCTGATGTTTATGTGTGAAATGGGTCTCGACCCGGGTATCGATCACATGACGGCCAATCAGATCATCCACAGTACGCAAAGGGTGGCAGCCTCCATCACTTCTTTTAAGTCTTATTGCGGCGGACTGATCGCACCGGAAAGCGATGATAATCCCTGGCACTACAAGTTTAGCTGGAATCCTAAGAACATTATTACTGCCGGTCTGGGCGGGGCACACTACCTCAGCAACGGCAAAAAACTGGAAATACCTTACGAGGAGATCTTCCAGAACAATAAAAAAATTAAGGTTGATGGCCTGGGGTCTCTGGCCTATTATCCTAATCGTGACTCTCTGCGTTACCTTGATCTTTACGACGTACCCGAGATAAAGACTTTTCTGAGGGCAACGCTCCGTCACCCGGATTTTTGTAAGGGTTGGCAGGCCATCATAGAATTGGGGCTTACCCGCGAAGATGACGAGACTTCCTCGCTTCAAACCTATGCCTCATGGCTCACCGCCAGAACAGGGTTTGATGGCAGCGGTAGCCTTGAGCAGCATGTTGCCGGATTATTAAAGGTAGCGCCCGACGATAAAATCATGCAAATGCTGTCCTGGCTTGGGCTCTTTAGCGAAAAACACCTACCGGCGATAAGGCCCAACTCTGCTGCCCTGTTGCTCGATTTGCTCCTGGAACGCTGGTCCATGCAGCCTTCGGATAAAGACATGGTGGTGATGCAGCACGAAGTTGAATACATGCATCGTGAGCGAAAAATCAAGTTGACCAGCACCATGGTACTGAAAGGGGAAAACAGGGAATATTCTGCTATGGCCAAAACGGTAGGACTGCCTATGGGCGTGCTGGCAAGGATGGTACTGAACGGAAAGGTAACGCGGCCTGCAGGTGTGGTGATTCCTAACATGCCATCCGTATATAAACCGGTGATGACAGAATTGCATCATCATGGTATTTTGTTTACGGAAGAAGTATCGTAAGTGCCTTAATACCGGTTCAGGTGTCGTTTGATTTCTCTGTCGGCTTCGCGTCCCTTTATTGAGGCCCGTTTATCGTGGAGTTTTTTCCCGCGGCCAAGGCCTATTTCCATTTTCGCAAAGCCATTTTCGTTGATAAATACAGCAAGGGGGACAATGGTATAACCTTTTTCTTTGAGTTTTTGTTCCCACTTTCTGAGCTCTCTGCGATTGAGCAATAGCTTTCGCTCGCGGGTAGGATCGTGGCCCGCATATCCGGCATTCACATATTCGGAAATATGCAGGCTCTTCACCCACAGCGCTCCATCACTAAAAAAGCAATAGCTGTCGTTGAAGCTAACTTTGCCGTTGCGAATCGACTTAATCTCGGAACCGGTAAGTACCATGCCCGCAGTAAGCCGGTCTTCGATAGCATACTCAAAGGTAGCCGGACGGTTTTTGATATAAACATTAGCCTGTCGCAAAGGGCCGTATCGGTTTGTGCCTTAATAAATGTCAGGCGGGTTGCTTCATGAACCACTCCACCACCTGAGCGATCTTTTCCTTTAAATCTTTTCGATCTACTATAAAATCCAGAAATCCGTGATCGAGTAAGAACTCTGAACGCTGAAAACCTTGGGGCAGATCTTTCTTAATGGTCTCCTTGATCACCCTTGGACCTGCGAATCCTATCAATGCCTTAGGCTCTGCAATGTTGATATCGCCGAGCATGGCATAGCTGGCGGTAACACCACCGGTAGTGGGATCGGTCATGAGCGAAATATACGGGAGCCGTGCGGCTGCAAGACGAGTGAGTTTGGCGGATGTCTTAGCCATCTGCATCAGCGAAAACGCGCTTTCCATCATCCGTGCACCACCGGATTTGGAAATGATCATAAACGGCATTTTGTGCTCAATGGCATAGTCAATGCCCCGGCTGATTTTCTCCCCTACCACACTGCCCATCGAACCGCCAATAAAATTGAAGTTCATGCAGGCGACAACAAGCGGCTTACCGGCCACATCGCCTACAGCCACGGTCATGGCATCCTTCAGGCCAGTACCTTCCTGTGCTTCCTGCAGCCTTCGGTCGTAGGGCTTGATATCCACAAAACCAAGCTTGTCCACCGGCGCTATTTCTTCAAAAAGCAAGGTGCACGCCCCTTCGTCAAAAAGTATTTCAAAGTATTCCCGGCTATTAATGCGGTTATGAAAATTGCATTTAAGACAAACAAACATATTGTCTTTCAGCTCTTTAACAGTGTAGGTGGTCTTACACTCAGGGCATTTGTGCCAAAGTCCATCCGGTGCTTCCTTCTTCTCCGTAGTAGATGTTTGTATTCCTTTTTTAATTCGTCGAAACCAGGTGGACATAATTGGTCAGATTAATGAACAATCGATATTTCAAAATCGGGCGGTAAAGATACAAATTGAGGTGAAAGCAGGAACTGTTTTCGGCGGCGTGGCTCAGCGCAGCTCTTTTGCGCGTAGAAACTCCTTACACCCTCCTCCCTACAGCCCAAATTGCCAGCGGGCAAGCCCTTCATAAACCGCAGGCTATAGATGAAAAAAATAAAATTAATTAAACGTTTGTTTAGTTTTAAACGACTGTTTAATTTTGCAGCCATGGAAGAGAAAAGATCTGCGGCGGCAAGCGATAAACGAAATCATATCCTGGAGGTGGCGGAGCGGCTCTTTGCTACGGAAGGCTATGTGGGAACGTCCGTCCGCGACATAGCGCAGACCGCTGGCGTAAATATTGCTATGATCTCCTACTATTTTGGTTCAAAAGAAAAGCTACTGGAAGCTGTTTTTGAAATGCGTACCCAATATGCCATAGATCAGGTGACTGCGATAGTAGAGAACGAGGATCTACAGCCTCTGGATAAGGTCTTTAAACTTATAGACAACTACGTCGACCGGATGGTGCGGTTTCAGCATTTTCATAAAATAATGGTGCGGGAACAAATCTCTACCAAAGATGACACCCATATTGGCGGGCTCATCCGTCAGACGAAAAAGAAAAACCAGGGATTTATCAAAAAACTGATTCAGGACGGACAAAAAAAAGGTGTCTTCAAGAAAAATATTGATATACCCCTGATGATGGTGACTATGATTGGCACCGTAAACCAGCTCATTTCGACCCAACACTACTACCGTGAACTCAACAATCTGGTGGATATGCCCGACGATGATTTTGAAAAACTAATTCGTAAAAAACTAAGTGTGCACCTGAAAACACTGTTTAAAGCAATACTTACTTATGAGCAATAAAATAAAGTCACCCGCTATTATCCTCGCTGCCTTGCTGTCGCTGCCCTTCTTTGGAGCAGCACAAACAACAAGACCTCTCTCGCTGAATGAGGCCATAGAATTAAGCCTCCAAAACAGCAATCAACTCAAGCTCAGCCGGGCAAAAATACTTGAAGCCAGCGCTGCGCTCAGAGAAGCACGGGAGCGACGATTGCCCGACGCCAGTATTTCTGGTTCTTACCTGCGCCTCAACCAGCCTAATGTGGATCTAAAACTCAAACTTGGATCCAGCCAGCAAAACAACTCCGGAAATGGAAGCAGTACAGAAGGCGAACCTAATACCAGCTCTTCCGTTTCGGTTGATCAGGCAGCCTATGCTATGGCAAACGTATCCCTTCCGCTGTTCGGCGGCTTTCGCATACAAAATGGTATTGAATCGGCACGTTATCTGCAAAAAGCAGCGGAATTAGATGGAGAGAGCGACAGGGATGCCGTGATCGCCAATACAATTGCCGCCTACAGTAATCTCTACAAAGCTCAGGCAGCACTGCAACTGGTACGCGAAAACCTGAAACAGTCGCAGCAAAGAGTCAGCGATTTTTCAAGCCTGGAAAAAAATGGATTGCTGGCGAGAAATGATTTGCTGAAGGCACAACTCCAGCAATCGAACGTAGAACTAACCCTGCTGGATGCCGAAAACAATTGGAAACTCACCAATATCAATATGGACCTTATGCTGGGGCTTCCGCAAGAAACATTGCTCATACCTGATTCTTTGGCCTTTACTCGGTTGGCAGATGCGCGCAGCTATGCCGACTGGGAAGCTCAGGCATTAGAAAGCCGAAAAGATGCGCTGGCGCTTGACTACCGCAAAAAAGCTGCTGACGCCGGTGTACGGGCGGCTAAAGGCGAATACTTTCCGTCTCTTGCCGTGACGGGTGGATACGTGGCTGCAAACATTCCGAATTTCATTACCATAACCAACGCAGTAAACCTGGGCCTGGGGCTGAAATATAGTCCGTCGTCACTCTGGAAAACCGGAGCCAGGGTTACCCAGGCAAAGGCAAAACAAAACCAGCTTGAGATTAGTCAAAACATCCTGAACGACGAGATACGCCTTCAGGTGGCGCAGGCCTACCAAAGCTATCTGAGCAGCCAGAAGAAAATTGATGTTTATCGTAGTGCCGTAGAACAGGCGAAGGAAAACTACCGTATTGTGAAGAACAAATACGACAATGCACTGGCCACAACAACAGACCTGCTCGACGCCGACCTCGCCCAACTGCAGGCACAACTCAACTATGCCTACGCACAGGCAGACGCCGTGGTAGCCTATAGAAAACTGCAGCAGGTAAGCGGTGTTTTGCAAACCCCACAGCAGGAAAAGTATTAACCAAAACAATTAATGAACCAGACAAGATGGAATCACAAACAAAGAAAACCACTGAAGTGCCCGAATCTGAAGCTCCGAAAAAACGGAAAATATTTCCGATCATTCTTGCAATACTGATCATCGTAGGCGGAACTTTCGGCGTCACAAAATTCATCCATTCACTGCATCATGAAGAAACAGATGATGCCCAGATCGATGCCAACATAAGCCCCGTCATTCCACGGGTGCCGGGCTATGTGGCTGCGGTGTACGTACACGATAACCAGCGCGTGAAAAAAGGAGACACCCTGATAGTGCTTGATGACCGCGATCTGAAGATCCGGCTCGACCAGGCAAAGGCTGCGCTGCTCGCTGCACAGAGCGGGCTGGATGTAGCACAGGCCACCACCAGCGCTTCAAAAGCAAACATATCCACTTCTCAGGCCAACGTCTCTACGGTGCAGGCCCAGATAGAAGCGGCAAAGGTGAACCTTTGGAGAGCTAACCAGGACTATGAGCGGTATGCCAACCTCATCAAAGATCACTCTATCACCCAGCAACAATACGAGCAGGCGCTGGCAGCCAGGCAGACTGCAGAGAAGCAACTGCAAATTCTTCAGGAGCAGAGAAATGCTGCCACCCGGCAGACCAGTGCTGCCGCTTCGCAGAGCAATGCCACCTCGCAGCAAATCAGTGTTGCCCAGGCCACCATTGAGCAGCGCAAAGCAGACGTTGAGAACGCCCAACTGAACCTTTCCTATGCAGTGATTACTGCACCGGAAGATGGTGTGGTTTCAAAAATTAATATGCAGCCGGGGCAGTTCGTGAATGCGGGGCAGTCATTGTTCAGCATCGTTATTGACAAGAACATATGGGTGACGGCCAATTTCAAAGAAACCCAGATGGAAAAGATGCGGGCCGGACAGAAAGTAATTATTCATGTTGATGCATTTCCGGGTCACGATTTTGAGGGCAAAGTGGTGTCTTTTGCGCCTGCCACCGGAGCCCGCTTTTCATTGCTTCCACCGGACAATGCCAGCGGCAACTTCGTAAAAGTGGTTCAGAGACTGCCGGTAAAAATCGAATTCACCGACCCGAAAGATCAGGATATTGCCATGCTGCGGCCGGGGATGAACGTAGATGTGGATGTGCATATTGACTAAACCCCTGACTAAAAATCTTTTTAGTGTGCCTTTTTGCTGGCAACAGCCTCGTATAGAAATTCGGGCGTCTCTTCAGAAAAGCGCACTGCAGTAACAACTCACTACCTGAACATGACTGATCAAAATTCTTTGGTTGAATATGGTTTCCGACGGGCCATCGTCACGATAACGGCGATTTTTTGCGCGCTACTGGAAATTGTTGATACCACTATCGTAAACGTGGCGCTAAATGATATGCGGGGCAACCTCGGGGCAACGCTCACCGAGATCGGATGGGTGATTACGGCCTATGCCATTGCCAATGTAATCATCGTACCGATGACAAGCTGGTTGTCGCAGCAGTTTGGGCGGCGCAACTACTTTGCTGCTTCGATCATCATTTTTACTGTTTCCTCTTTTTTATGCGGTAATGCTTCCAATATCTGGGAGCTCGTCCTGTTCCGGTTCATACAAGGCCTTGGCGGCGGAGCGCTCCTGGTTACATCGCAAACCATCATCACCGAAAGCTACCCACCGGAGAAGCGAGGCATGGCACAAGCCATCTACGGACTGGGCGTCATTATCGGACCCACTCTTGGCCCGCCACTCGGAGGCTATATTGTGGATCATTTTTCGTGGCCTTACATCTTTTACATCAACATACCCATCGGCATTATTGCCACCTTGCTTACCCTGCAGTTTGTACGAAGCCCGAAATATGCAGAGAAAACCAGCCGGAAAGACATTGACTGGGGCGGTATTGCGCTCCTTGCCATAGCGGTCGGGTCGCTTCAGTATATATTAGAGAAGGGTCAGGAAGACGATTGGTTCAGCAGCGGACTCATCATTTTGCTCACAGTATTCGCCGTTTTCGGCATCTTCTTTTTCATATGGCGGGAACTAACCTACCGGAATCCAATTGTAGATCTCAGGGTATTGCGCAACGGCAATCTGCGTGTGGGAACAATTTTATCTTTCATCCTTGGTTTCGGGCTCTACGGCAGCACATTTGTCATTCCGCTCTACACACAGGCTACCCTCGGCTGGACCGCCCAGGAATCCGGCATGTTGATGATACCGGCGGCGCTCACCACAGCCTTCATGATGCCGATTATAGGACGCATCCTGCAAAAAGGTGTTCCCCAGCAATATCTTGTTGCGGCGGGGATGTTCCTTTTTTTTGTGTATAGCTTCTGGGGCTACAAAATTCTTACACCCGACACAGGAAAGGAGGCTTTTTTCTGGCCGCTGATTGTAAGAGGAATAGGCATGGGTATGCTCTTCATTCCCATTACCACCCTATCACTCTCCACACTTAAGGGCGCGGACATTGGCAAAGGTGCTTCCTTTACCGGCATGATGCGACAATTAGGAGGATCGTTTGGTGTAGCGTGCATCACAACTTTTATGGCGCACGAAAACATGGTGCATCGCAGCGACCTGGTCAGCAAGCTCAATGTAAATGCTGCGCCTGTGCAACAAAGAGTGCAGGCTCTGCAACAGAGTTATATGACCAAGGGGATGTCTCCCGATGTAGCCTTGCAAAGTGCCTATAAATCCCTGGACTATATGGTAACCAAACAGGCTTCCATTCTCTCCTACATGGATGTATTTCTCTACGTCGGCCTGATGTTTTTGTTCTGCATCCCCTTCATCCTTTTGGTCAAAGGAAAAAAGAATAAGAAAGTGGACATGAGTGAAGCCATGCATTGACAAGCTGACACAAACGAAGAAGCAGATCCACCAACGATCTGCTTCTTCGTTTGTAAAAAATATTATTTGACCCGGGAAATATCATCCGGTTTCGGATAAACGATGCGGCCCGGCCTTAGCCCAGCGCTATCGGGGAATTCTGGCCATGTACTTACTCATCTCGTTGATCTGCGAGACAATCTGTTCATTCTTACTCTTGCAGCTTTTTGCCTTGGTAAAATAATTTTTGGCACCGCGAAAATCGCGTCGCTGCATGCAGATGCCTGACAACTGCAGGTAGGCGGTAGCTTCGCTGTCCTTGTCGGGAAGACCAATTTTTACGGCTTTTCGCAAATGCTCGTAGGCTTCTTTGGTGTTTCCCTTTTTAAAAGCTATTGCACCAAGTTGAAGGTAGGCGGTGCCCTCATACTCCTTTTCAGGCATGCCGGCTTCGAGCCCCTTGCGCAAGTCGGCCTCGGCCTTATCGAGGTCGTCGGTCATGGTGCTCATATTGGCGCGAAGCATGTAGTAGGACGATCGGATGGGCTTATACAGCAGGTTAGGATACTTCACCCGATCCATCAGTTTTTGCGCCCCTTCCATATCACCCTCATCAATATATCCCTGAATCAAGGTCATTGGCCCCACCATAAGATGTGCCACGATCATGAGTATGGCGATGAGAAAAGGTAGCCATGCTATCCACCAGGTAACGGCAAAACCCAGCCAAAACCCCAGAGCGATCAGAGCTATGGCAATATAGAGACGATTGAAAACTAAAAAACGACGTAATCCTGGTTTCATTATTTTTAAAATTGGCCGCAAAGATAAGCGTTAGTTCCTGAAGCCACCGACCGTAGTGTGAGGCCCTTATTCCATTATTTCTATTTATTTTTCCAGAAACAGCACTCACCATGACAGACATTGCATACCTAAGACAACTGCGCATACCTACAACCGAAGATCCTCTGCGTATTCTCATGAGTGCCTGTCTCGCCGGGGTTACCTGCGGCTACGACGGCACAGCCAATGGCACGTATCCTTCCGCCCTCAGACTACTGGGCTATGCCACAGCAAGGATTGTTCGTTTTTGTCCGGAAGAAGCTGCCTTTGGCGCCCCGAGAGAAATGTGCGACCTGCATGGTGGCGATGGCTTCGATGTGCTGGATGGAAAGGCTAAAATGCTTTCGGAATCAGGTATAGACTGGACCGACGGAATTATTGAAGCAGCCCACAGTATGCTGCATCTGGCTCAAAATGAAAAGATAGAGCTGGCGGTGATGATGGACATAAGCGGAGCCTGCGGTAGTCAGGTAATCTATGATGGCAACCGTTTTGGAGAAAATAAGAAGTATCAGATCGGTGCGGGAGTTGCTGCAGCCTTGCTGATCAGGAATGGGTTCAAAGTAATCAGCCAACGGGATTTCGCTTCGTTGGAATTATTGTACCATAAGTTAGATCCAACGCATGTCATTGATTCTTCCAGGATAGACCACCACCAGACCGATTGGTACCTTGAGTATTTTAAAGACAGTCCGAAACTCAATACAACAGCACAGCTATGAAACTAACCTTGCAGCGGCCCATGTTTTGGACCGACAAGCTTGACGAAACCATAGACTTTTGGGTCAACACACTCGGTTTCACGTTGGGAGAAAAAAACGAAGACTGGGGCTGGGCATCGCTCTACAGAGATGAGGTGCACCTTATGCTTGCAAGGCCCAACGAGCATACCCCTTTTGAAAAGCCGGTATTTACAGGAAGTATTTACTTCAACACCGATGATGTGGACTCCCTGTGGCAATTGGTAAAGGATAAAGCAAAAGTTTGCTATGCTCCGGAAAATTTCGATTGGGAAATGCGCGAATTCGGGATCTATGATAATAACGGTTACCTTCTTCAGTTTGGCCAGAGTCTAAAAGACTGACCCCCTTTGCGGGAAAAGAAGACAAATTCATATTTGCCCGTTCAGTCTTTTAGGTCAATCCATACAGGCGCATGGTCACTGGTTTTCTCCCACCCTCTTACAAACCGGTCCACACCAGCCGACGAAAGACGATGACCGAGTGCAGTACTGAGCATAAAGTGATCAATACGAAGACCTGCATTGCGTTCAAAGGCATTTCTGAAATAATCCCAAAAAGTGTAGATTGTCTCTGTGGGATAGAGTGTACGCAAAGCATCTGTCCAGCCCTGATGCATAAGCTTCTGGTACACCTCCCGGCTTTCGGGCCGGAATAAGGCATCGTCCACCCAACGCTCGGGCTTATAGACGTCTTCTGCTGTAGGGATGATATTGAAATCACCGGCGAGTACCGTTGGCCGTTCACTACGGATCAACCCTTGCGCATGAGCAAGAAATCTTTCCATCCATCGGAGCTTATAATCAAATTT
>OFIS01000348.1_pt1 | contig 31994 bp, 30 predicted proteins | sample 1775071 | NCBI WGS metagenome assembly OFIS01 (sample SAMN08195774, study PRJEB24354) | sludge metagenome | isolation source: sludge from phenol fed wastewater aerobic bioreactor C | place: India: Nagpur | collected 2016-09-17
ACCGGCACCGAACGCCGCCTGCTGCCCGGACTCGGCACCGGGCAAGGGCTCTGGCGGATCAAGGACCGGGCCTTCGTGGTGCAGCACCAGCTCCACCCCGCTGAGCTGGCCGCGTTCGACACCACCGCCCGCATGACCGGCGGAAACCCGCAAGTTCACGAATCCTGACCGGAACGGCGCAGCCGAGGCGCGTAGTCGGGCTCTGGCTCACCTCGCGGCATGAGGAAACCCGAGCCGCAGTCTGAGCCTGTTCCGGTCTCCATCCCGCTCGTCGTGCTCGACGTGCGCGAGGACGGCACCGTGACCGTCGCCGTCGACGGGAAACGGCTGGACCCCGACGCTTTCGCACCGCCGTGGCGACGATCCTCGTTCGGGCAGATCATCGACCGCGCCACGAACGACCGGACGACACCGGCCAGAGTCGAGGTCCGCGAAGCGGACGGCACGACCTTCACCGACATCATCGCCGCCCGCCGTCGGCGTTCCCGCCCCGAGCCCGAACCGGAACCGAAGGCATCAACCGGGCCGGTGTTCCACACCGTCGAGGGCGAGGGGTTCGTTCCCGGCGAGGACGTGGCGGTCGCCGTCGTCACCGGGCACAGCGACGCCGCCCACACCGGCACCGCGCGCGCCCTCATCGACCCGGCCGGGATCGGCGTCGACCAGGCCGGCGGGGTCATCGAGGTCATCCTGTTCGGCCGGGTCTCCGGCACAACGATCATCCAGCGAGTGCCGTGAACGAGCAGGGCCGGCAGACCGGCTCGTTCGGGGACGAGCTGACCAACGCCGCGATGATTGGGCTGGTCGTCCTGTTCGGCGTCGCGCTGATCCTGCGCGCCGCTGGATCGGTGGCCGCGTTCCTGACCGGCACACCACAGCCGACCGGCGATCCCGCTTCCGGGGTCGGAGTGCTGTTCCGCCCCGGCGATCCCGGCTCGGCGCTCGACGCGGACGGCCTGAACCCGGTCGTCTACTGGCTCGTCGCCGGGCTGCTGCTCGCCGGTCTCGTCACCGGAGGGCTATGGGCGTGGCTACGGCTCCGCCGCCACACCGACCGGATCGAGACCGATCCGCGCCGCATGGCCGGGATCGCTACCCGACACGAGGTCGCCGCCGCTGCGTCTGACAAGGCGCTGCTGCGCCGCGCGGGAAGCCTCCGTCCCGGTCTGAGCGACCCGCGCTCGCAGGACGTGGGCTACCGGCTCGGTGCCTCCAAGGGCGTCAGCGTGTGGGCGTCGGTCGAGGACTCGATCATGGTCATCGGGCCGCCCCGCTCCGGGAAGGGCCTGCATCTGGTGATCCCGGCGATCCTGGATGCCCCCGGCGCTGTCGTCGTCACCTCGACCAGGCCGGACAACCTCACCGCGACCATGCGTGCCCGCCGCAGGATCGGCCCCGTCGCGATCTTCGACCCGCAGCACTTGGCCGAGGGTCTGCCCGCCGGTTTGCGCTGGTCACCGATCCGGGGCTGTGAGTCACCGCAGACGGCGATGATCCGCGCCACCGGGCTCGCCGCCGGCACCGGCCTCTCCGCCGGCGGCGTCGATGGCGGAGGCTTTTGGGAGGGCAAGACACGGGCCGCGCTCCAAGCTCTGCTGCATGCGGCGGCGATCGACAACCGGCCGCCCGCCGAGCTGTTCCGGTGGACTCTCGATCCGACCGCGGCTGCTGATGCGGTGGCGATCCTGACCGGCTCCACCCAGGCGGCGACCGGATGGGCCGAGTCCCTGGAAGCGATGATCGACTCCGACCCCCGCACCCGCGACTCGATCTGGCAGGGCGTCTCCCTGGCGCTCGGCTCGCTGGCCGACCCGCGCGTGCTCGACGCCGTGTCGCCCGGCCCCGGCGAGGGGTTCGACCCCGAGGCGTTCATCCGCGACCGCGGCACGTTGTTCCTGCTGGCAACCGGCTCCGGTGCCGGAGCCAGCGCCGCGCTGGTCGCCGCGCTCGTGGAAGACCTGATCGAGACCGCCCGCCGCCTGGCCGCACGATCGGCCGGTGCCCGGCTCGATCCGCCGATGCTGCTGGCACTGGACGAGATAGCCAACCTCTCACCCCTGCCGTCCTTGCCGACGCTCATGGCCGAAGGCGGCGGGTCGGGGATCACGACGATGCCGGTGCTCCAATCGCTCGCGCAGGCGCGGGACAAATGGAACGAGCACCAGGCGAACGCGATCTGGGACGCCTCGATCGTCAAGGTCATCCTCGGCGGGGCTTCCAACAGCCGGGACCTGCAAGACCTGAGCGCCTTGGTCGGGGAACGCGACGAATACACCGACTCGGTGACGCTGGGCGACCACGGCACCCGCTCCAACCAGCGCTCCGTGCGCCGGGTGCCGATCTTCCCGCCCGACCGCATCCGCCGGCTCCCGTTCGGCACCGGGATCGTGCTGCTGCGCTCCGCACCACCGATCGTCACCGACCTGCACCCGTGGCCGAAGCGCCCCGATGCCGGCCAGCTCGTCGCCGACCGCGCCGAGATCGAAGCCCTGCTGCGCCGTTCCGACACCTGAACGCCGGTCGCGGCAAGGAGCACCTGCCCGCCACAACGGCCCGGTGCCACCGGGGCCGGAGAGCAGACAGGAGCCCAGCATGTCCGACGAACCTCACGGCGACGCCACGACGAACGACGTCCCCGACTCGGATATGGACGAGATGGACGACGACGGCTACGACGAGCCGCTGATCGCCGAGCCACCGCACCCGATCAACTGGAACCTGCTGAGTGCCGAGGACGCCGAGGCTGAGTGGCTGGAGCTCAACCGCTGGGTGGACTGGCTGCGCCACACCTACGGGCTCCCCGCCTCCGTGATCCCGCCGGCCTGGCACATGCACCCCGAGCTGCTGTGGGAGCTGAGCGCGCTGCACCTTCACTGGCTCTGCGCCTACGACCCCGACCAGAACGGCAGCGCACCGCTCGGCTGGCACCGCGACTTCGCCGACGCCCGCCAACGGCTCCGCGAATGGGTCGCCGCCTGCGGCACCCGGCTCGACCACGACCGCCCCACCAGGCAGACCGTCTGGCCCGGCGAGGAACCCCGCGACCCGATCGAGGACATCCCGGTCATCGACCGCGATGCCGAGTTCGTGGAGTTCGTCATGGCCGACGTCCAAGCCCGCCGCGAGGCCGAGGAAGCGTTCTACCGCGACCTCGACCCGGACACCGGAGAAGTGTCGTGAGTTCCTGCATCGAAACGAAGGAAAGCACCGAGGTCGCCGACCTCCGTGAGAGAGGCAAGGACTTCGGTGCTACCTTCCTGCCGCTGTCGAGCGATCAGGCCGACTCGATCAGGGCTGCTCTGATCGAGTCCATCGGTACTGCTCGTGAGGAACGAAACGGGGAGCGATCTTGATGCGGTTCGGGTCGAACTTGCCGCCCAGTTGCGGTGCCTTGACCACGCGAATGTCCAGCAAGAGCTTGACGATCCGTCGCTTCTCCAACAGGTCCAGCCGCTCCCACGCGCTCTCGATGTCCTCGGCCTGCAACAGCCGAAGCACGTCCTCGTCGGAGACCGGAGGCACCGTCGCCTTCACCGCCTGCTCAATCTCCGGGTTCAGGCGCTGCTCGATGCTCGAAAGCATCGTGAGACTGATCCTGCCTGCGGCATATTCCTCGGCGGCCTCGTCAAGCCGCTGGCGAAGCCGCGCCGCCTGAGCCTCGGCCTCCTGGACGCGCTCGTGCCAGTGCTCGCTTGGCCCGGCGATCACCGCCAAGCTCTCGGGCTTGGAGAGCCAGCCCAGCAGGGCGCCAACCACGTAAGCATCAGTGCGAGGGATGTCGATGCTGATCCTCCGACATCCGACAGTCGGGCAGGCGTAGTTGTCGCGGCGCGTCCCGTCCTTACGAGGGACCATCCCGTGCAGGCGGACCAGCGGCCCCGAACAGTAGCCGCACTTCGCGATGAACGACAGCAGCCACTTCGGATGACTGTGGTTGTCCTCTTCGACGTACCGGGTACGGCGTGCTCGATCTTCGAGCACCCGGTTGACCTGCTCCCAACGGTCACGAGGGATGATCGCCGGCCACTCCGCCTCACCGATCACCTTGCCCTGATACTTCCGCAGGCCGGCGATCGTCGGGCTCCTGAGCATCTGCCGCAGCGTCGAGTTCATCCAGCCGCGCGAGTGGTCCGAGGTCGGCTTCATCGGAGTCGGGACACCGGCCTTGTTCAGACGGGTCACGATCGCGTTCATCGGAACACCACTCAGAATCTCGTCCACGGCGTTGACGATGATCGCGGCTTTCTCCGGGTCGATTTCCTGACGAAGCAGCACTCCGGTGTGCTCGTCATAGACACGGCGGTACCCGAACGGGAGACGACCGTGCGGCCTGCCCTGCTGCGCGTGCAGCCGCACCGTGCGGAGCTGTCGCTCCCGGATCACCGCGGCGTCCTTCTCGGCGGTCAGGAACTCCAAGCCCATCATGAACGCGTCGTCGCTCCGGGCGAAGTCATAGACCCGTCCCTTGGTCAGATACAGCACCCCGGCCTCCTGGCAGGCGGCACGGAGCTGGACGTAGGCCAACAGCTCGCGGCCTGCACGCGACGGCTCCCAGGTCACGAAGGCGTCGTACTGCTTGGAGGCGATCAGGCGCAGGGCTTCCTCGAAACCCTCGCGCTCGCGGGTGCGCCACTGCGAGGCGGAGCGGTTAGCGTCGGTGATGACCTTGCCAACGTGCCACGTCTGCTGATCGCACCAGGAGCGGCAGTCCGTCTCCTGATCGTCGGTGGACCGCATGAGGTACTGGCGATCCATCGAGGCGCGGGTGTAGATGAGGGCGTTGACCTCATCATCGGTCGGTCGGGTGAGTGCTTGCGTTCTCATGGCAATCAGGTGCTCCGTGCTGTACGGGGTTCCTGATTGCTGGGTGAACCGACCAACGACGTCGACACCGACATGCTCGCGGCGACCGAGGACCTGCTGGACTCCTGGCCCGGAACGCTGATCGTCGTGTCGCACGACAGGTACTTCGTGGAGCGCGTCACCGACCAGCAGTACGCCGTCCTCGACGGTCGGCTGCGCCACCTGCCGGGGGGCGTTGACGAGTACCTGCGGCTGCGCGCCGAGGTCCCAGCCGCCGCAGCGACCAGGGCGGCGCCGGGTGCTCCGGCGGCGCCGCGCGGGTCGAGTGCCGCGGAACGCGACGCGCGTCGGGAGCGCAACGCGACCGAACGCAGCCTGGACCGGCTCACCGCGCAGATCGCGTCCCTGCACGAGCAACTGGCCGCGCACGACCCGAGCGACTACCTCGGGCTGGCGCGGCTGGGCGACGAGCTGCGCGAGGCCGAAGCGCGTACGGCGGCGCTCGAGGACCGCTGGCTCGAGCTGTCCGAACAGCTCGATCCGTGAACCGCGACCGGTCTGCGGCCCGCGGGGCGGCGAGCGCCGTGACGGGTCCGCGTACCCCGGCCGTCGCGGTGTCGTTCCTGGCGCACGGGACGACGGCCGGCTCGTTCGCCTCGCGCATCCCGGCACTGCAGGAGCACCTCGGGCTGTCGGCCGGCGAGCTCGGAATAGCGCTGCTCATGGTGTCCATCGGGTCCGTGACCACGATGCAGGTCGGCGCGCTCGTCGCTCACCGGGTGGGGCAGCGGGCCGTACTGTTGTCGACTCTCGCCGCCTGGTCGGTGCTGTTGCCGCTCGCGGCGCTCGCCCCGTCGCTGCTGCTGCTGTGCGCGGCGCTGCTGCTCTCCGGAGTGGCGGCGGGTAACGCCGACGTCGCGATGAACGCGTTGGGGGTGCGGGTCGAACGGCGCGCGGGGCGGTCGCTGATGTCGCGCCTGCACGGGTTGTGGTCGGTGGGCGGCATCGTCGGTGCGGGGATCGGCGCCGCGTGCGCGCATGTCGGCGTGAGCGCGGTGCTCCAGTACGCCGGCGTCGGAGCGCTCATCGTCCTTGTCGCGCTGTGCAGCTGGCCCGGGTGGGCGCAGGCCGCGCAGCCGGACGCCGGGCGGCCGCCCGGGTTCGCCCGCCCGAGCGGGCGGGTGCTGGTGATCGGCGCTATCGCGTTCGCCGCGGTCTGCGGCGAGATGGCGGGAACCGACTGGAGCGCCGTCTTCCTGCGCGACGTGGTGGGCGCAGGTCCGGGGGCAGCGGCGCTCGGAGTTGTCGCGGTGGCGACCGCCATGGCCGTGGGCCGGCTCGGCGGGGATGCCGTCGTGCAGCGATTCGGGCCGGTACGCACCGTGCGCGCCGGAGGTGTCGTGGCCGTCCTCGGCGTACTCGTGGTGCTCGGCGCCCCGTCGAGCTGGCTCGCCACCGTGGGTTTCGGGCTGCTCGGCCTCGGTGTGAGCACGGTCGTACCGCTCGCGTTCGCCGCTGCGGGGCGCCTCGGTGGCGAGCACCCCGGCCAGCAGATCGCGGCGGTCGCGACGCTGGGATACGGCGCGGGCCTGGCGACCCCGTCACTGATCGGCCTGGTGGCCGAGCTGTCCTCGTTGCGGGTCGCGTTCCTGCTCGCCGCGCTGCTGCTGGCCACGATCGCGGTGCTCGCTGGCGCATTGCGTCCTGCGCGTGCCGACGGCCGCGCGTAACGGCTATGCGGGGTGTTCGAACGGGATGCTGAGGACACGGAGCAGCTCGGCGAGCCGGGCACGGTCCGGCGCGGAGAGCGCGGCGAGGATCTGGCGTTCGTAGTGCAGCAGGTCGGTGAGCGCGGCGTCCACGCGCTCACGCCCGGCCGCCGTCAGCCGTACCCGCACGCTGCGCCCGTCGTCCGGGTCAGGGATCCGCTGCACCAGCCGCTTGGCGGTCAACCGGTCGATGCGGTTGGTCATGGTCCCGCTCGTGACGAGCGTCTGCTGGAGCAACCGCCCGGGGGAGAGCTCGTAGGGAGCACCCTCGCGGCGCAAGGCGGCGAGCACGTCGAACTCCCACGGCTCCAGCCCGTGATTCTCGAACGACTCCCGGCGAGCCAGGTCCAAGTGGCGCGCCAGCCGCGAGACGCGGGAGAGCACCTCGAGCGGGGCGACGTCGAGATCCGGACGCTCCCGTGACCAGGCGGCGACGAGCGCGTCCACCTCGTCCGACGTACGCGCCACCCCGGAATCGTAACCGAGTTCTCTCGACATCAAGATACTTCGCCTCTGCCCATTTGCGACGTCACTGCGCTGAGCGCCGGAAACGGCCCCGCATCCGGCGCGATTTCCACCACCCGGACAGTGACGTCGCTGACGTCGCGGACGTGGCAAGGACGGGTCAGGTGCGGGCCGTCAGGCGCGGCTTCTTCTCGAGCCCGGCGATGCCGTTCCAGGCGAGGTTCACCACATGGGCGACGACCTCGTCCTTCTTGGGTTTGCGCACGTCGAGCCACCACTGGCCGGTGAGCGCCACCATCCCGACGAGCATGTTGGCGTACATCGGGGCGAGCTTGCCGGGAAAGCCCTTGCGGTCGAACTCCCGGGCCAGGCGCGCCTCCACCTGGCTGGCGACGTCGCGCAGCAGCGAGGCGAAGTTCCCGGTGTTCTGCGCGACCGGCGAGTCGCGTACGAGGATGCGGAAGCCGTTCTCCCGGCCCTCGATGTAGTCGAAGAGCGCTGTGGCGGCCTGCTCGAGCAGGTCGCGCGGGCGGTCCGCGGTCAGCGAGTCGGTGACCATGCCGAGCAGCTGGTTCATCTCCCGGTCGACGATCACTGCGTACAGGCCGTCCTTGCTGCCGAAGTGCTCGTACACGACGGGCTTGGACACGCCGGCCTTCGCGGCGATCTCCTCGATCGTGACGGCTTCGAAGCCCTTGTCCGCGAACAGCCGGGCGCCGACCTGCAGCAACTGCTCGCGCCGCTCGCGGCCGGTCATCCGGACCCGTTCGGCCTTGCGCGCCGGTGCGCGGTCGGCCGGTACGGGTCCGGAGACCGGTTGCTCGGCCGTCGTCGAATCAGCAGTCACGGTGTACATGATGCCGGTGGCGCCGCCCGGACCGGGGGCGCAACCTGCGCACCCACGTCAGGCGCTCGGCTGGCCGTCCACCCGCCGGGCGGCGAGCCGCTCCGGCTTGGGCCAGCGCACGTCCCATGCCCAGCCGAGCTTCTCGAACCACGAGATGACCCGGGCGCTGCTGTCGAGCTGGCCCTTGAGCACACCGTGCCGGGCGCAGGTCGGGTCCGCGTGGTGCAGGTTGTGCCAGGACTCGCCGGCCGAGAGCAGAGCCAGCCACGCGACGTTGCCGGACCGGTCCCGTGCTTTGAACGGGCGCTTGCCCCAGACGTGGCACACCGAGTTGATGCTCCACGTCACGTGGTGCACCAGCGCGACCCGGACGAGGGTGGCCCAGAAGAACGACAGCAGCGCACCCTGCCAGGACCAGGTGATCAGGCCGCCGAGCAGCGCCGGCAGCAGCAGCGAGACTGCCACCAGCAGCGGGAACGCCCGGGAGATGCGGACGATGTCCTTGTCCTTCAGCAGGTCGGGCGCGTACCGCTGCAACGGGGTCTGCTCGACGTCGAACAACCAGCCGGTGTGCGCGTGCCACAACCCCTTGGTCAGTCCCCAGGCACTGTCGCCGAACGCCCAGGGCGAGTGCGGGTCGCCCTCGTCGTCGCTGTACGCGTGGTGCTTGCGGTGGTCGGCGACCCAGCGCGCGACCGGGCCCTCGATCGCCAGGCTCCCGGCTATCGCGAGCGTGATCTTCAGCCAGCGCTTGGCCTTGAACGAGCCGTGGGTGAACAGCCGGTGAAAGCCGATCGTGATGCCGTGCGACGCGACGACGTAGAACGCGACAGCGAGCGCGAGCTCGGTCCAGCCGATGCCCCAGCCCCAGGCGACCGGCACCGCCACCGCGACGGCGATCAGCGGTACGGCGACGAACGTGCCGACCATGAAGCGGTCCGCGCGCGACTGGTGGTCGCTGCCATGCGTCGCAGCGGGAGCCGTACCGCGCGCACCGTACGAGTGGCCGGTGAGGGCCGCCTCCTCCGCTTCGCGTACCGGGTCGAGCAGGGGAGTGCTGGCAGGGACGCTCACGGGGGCTCCAGGTGCAGCGTGCGACAGTGGCTACGTCACCGTAACCTACGGACCCGTAGGTTTGTCCAGCGCAACCGAGTTCCGGTGGTTGGCCGACTGCGCCCGCCGATCTCTACAGTGGGCTGCACCGTTCCCGGGTTGCTCTGCTGGCAGGGGCCGCCTGACTTTGAATCAGGATTAGCGACGGTGGTTCGATTCCACCCCCGGGAGCCCTTTCGGCCCGGGTCAGCGCCTGGTGCCGGCGGACCCGTACGAGCGGCGGTCCGGGGGCAGGTATCGTGGCGCAGCGCCGGTCCCTGCCCCCTCACCTACGTAGGACGACTGTGACTCAGCGCCCCTCCGTGGTCGTCCTCGCCGCCGGCGAGGGCACCCGGATGAAGTCGGAGCGACCGAAGGTGCTGCATCGCATCCTCGGGCGGACGCTGCTGGACCACGTGCTCGCGGCCACGTCCACGCTCGACCCGCGACAGGTCGTCGTCGTCGTCGGCCACGGCCGGGAGGTTGTCGCTGCCCACCTCGCCGATGCCCATCCGCACGTCCGGACCGCCGTGCAGGAGCAGCAACTCGGCACCGGGCACGCCGTCGAGGTCGCTCTCGAGGTGCTCGCCCCGCCGGCGGGCGCGGTCGTCGTGCTCGCGGGCGACGCCCCGCTGATCACCGGTGAGGCGCTGCGCGCGCTCGTGGAACAGCACGCTGCGAGCGGAGCTGCCGCGACCGTGCTGAGTGCCGAGCTGGACGACCCGACCGGGTACGGCCGGGTGCTGCGCGACTCGGACGGGCAGGTCGTGGGCATCGTGGAGCAGAAGGACGCCGACCCGGCCCAGCAGGCGATCCGCGAGATCAACTCCGGTGTCTACGCTTTCGCGGCCGAGCCGCTCCGGCGGGCGCTCGGCGCGGTCGGAACCGGCAACGCCGCGGGCGAGCGCTACCTCACCGACGTGCTCGGGCTGCTGCGCGCCGAGGGTCTGCCCGTGGGTGCGGCGCTGGCGGCCGACCCGGTGGAGGTCCTCGGGGTCAACGACCGGGCCCAGCTCGCGGCGGCCGGTGCGCTGCTGCGCGACCGCATCGTGCTGCGGTGGATGCGGGAGGGCGTCACGGTGGTCGACCCGCGTACGACCTGGATCGACGCCGAGGTCGTACTGGAGCCCGACGTCGTCGTACACCCGAACACGCAGCTGCACGGCTGTACGACGCTCGCCCGGCACGCCGAGGTCGGCCCGGACACGACGCTGCACGACGTGCGCGTCGGGGTCGGGGCACGGGTACGCCGTACCGAGGCGCACGACTCGCAGATCGGCGCCGGTGCGGACGTCGGCCCGTTCAGCTATCTGCGTCCGGGCACGGTGCTCGCGGACGGCGCGAAGGTCGGCGCGTACGTCGAGGTGAAGAACTCCCACGTCGGTGAGGGCTCCAAGGTCCCGCATCTGTCCTACGTCGGTGACGCGGAGATCGGGGCGGGAACCAACATCGGAGCGGCGACCGTCGTCGTCAACTACGACGGGGTCGCCAAGCACCGCACCGTCATCGGCGACGCCGTACGGATCGGCAGTGACACCATGCTCGTCGCGCCGGTGCACGTGGGAGACGGCGCGTACACCGCGGCCGGGTCGGTCGTCACGACCGACGTGCCTGCGGGTGCGCTGGCCGTCGGTCGTGCCCCGCAACGCAACGTGGAAGGCTGGGTGGAGCGGCGACGCGCCGGCTCCCCGGCCGCCGCAGCCGCTGCACGCCTCCGCTCGAGCTCCGGCACCGACCAGGTCGCCGGCACCGACCGCCCCCGGGAGAACGACTCGTGACCGGTATCAAGATGAACACCCAGAAGCGGCTGGTGCTGATCGGCGGTCGCTCCCATCCCGAGTTGGCGCAGGCCGTCGCCGACGAGCTCGGTGTCGAGCTCGTACCGACGCTCGCGTACGACTTCGCCAACGGCGAGATCTTCGTGCGCTTCCAGGAATCGGTGCGCGGCTGCGACGCGTTCGTGCTGCAGAGCCACACCGAGCCGATCAACAAATGGATCATGGAGCAGTTGCTCATGGTCGATGCGCTCAAGCGCGCGTCGGCCAAGCGGATCACCGTGATCCTGCCGTTCTACGGCTACGCGCGCCAGGACAAGAAGCACCGTGGCCGCGAGCCGATCTCGGCCCGCCTGATCGCCGACCTCTTCCACACCGCCGGCGCCGACCGCCTCATGACGGTCGACCTGCACACCAGCCAGATCCAGGGGTTCTTCGACGGCCCGGTGGACCACCTGTTCGCCACGCCGCTGCTCGTACGGCACGTCGCCGACGTGGTGGACGACCGCCGCAACATCACCGTTGTCTCCCCGGACGCCGGCCGCGTACGCGTCGCCGAGCGGTGGACCGACATGCTCGGGTCGCCTCTGGCGATCATCCACAAGCGCCGGGACCTCGACACCCCGAACGAGGCGCGGATGCTCGAGATCGTCGGCGAGGTCGAGGGCCGTACGTGCGTCGTGATCGACGACATGATCGACACCGGCGGCACCATCGTGAAGGCGGCCGACGTGCTGTTCGAGCACGGTGCCGGCGAGGTGATCGTGGCCGCGAGCCACGGCATCCTGTCCGGCCCGGCGATCGAACGGTTGAAGAACAGTGCGGTGCGGGAGGTCATCGTCACCGACACGCTGCCGATCCCGCAGGACAAGCGTTTCGACAAGCTCACCGTGCTGCCGATCGCGCCGCTGATCGCGCGCGCCGTCCAGCAGGTCTTCGAGGACGGCTCAGTTACCAGCATGTTTGAGGTAGGACCGGTCTAGCACCACCCTGGGCCCCCGCTGGCGAGCGCAGCAAGCCAGTAGGGGAGTTTGAGGTGGGACCGGTCTAGCACCACTGTGGGCCCCCGCTGGCGAGCGCCTGGCGTCGTAGAAGGACGAGGGTCGGGCGAGCGCGCGTGGTTCGGAACGTGATCAGAGGTCCGGGGTCACCTGCGGGGCTGACCCGGCGCGCGCGACCCGCACCGCGTCGACGGTGAAGATGACCAGCGCCAGCCAGACGATCACGAACCCGATCCACCGCACGGGCGGCATCTGCTCGCCGAAGATGAACACCCCGACACAGAACTGCAGGACCGGCGTCAGGTACTGCATGAGTCCGACGATCGACAGCGGGACGCGCACGGCGGAGGCGTTGAACAGCAGCAACGGGACGACGGTGATCACCCCGCACCCGGCGAGCAGCAGCGTGTTCGCCAGCGAGGAGTGGCCGAAGACCAGCGTTCCCTGGGTCTGCAGGAACAGCAGGTAGGCGATCGCGAATGGGAAGGTGATCGCGGTCTCGACCGTCATGCTGGGGATCGACTCGATGCCCGCCAACTTCTTGCACAGGCCGTACATCCCGAAGGAGACGGCCAGTACGAGTGCTACCCAGGGCAGCGCGCCGTACCCCAGCGTCAGTACGAGGACTGCCACTGCCGCGATCGCGAAGGCCGCCCACTGCAGCGGCCGCATCCGTTCGCGCAGCAGCACCACCCCGAGCAGCACCGAGATCAGCGGGTTGACGAAGTAGCCGAGCGCCGCCTCGACCACGTGCCCGGAGTTGACCGCCCAGATGTAGACGCCCCAGTTGACCGAGATCAGCGTCGCCGACGCCACGAGCAGGCCCATGACGCGGCGGTTGCGCAGCACCGCACGGATCTTGCCCCAGCCGCGGGTCGCCGCGACCAGCAGCAGGGAGACCACCAGTGACCACGCGATGCGGTGCGCCAGGATCTCGAGCGCGCCAGCTGGCTCGAGCAGCGGGAAGTACATCGGGAAGAAGCCCCACAGCCCGTACGCGGTCACGCCCGCGATCAGGCCGGTGCGCAGCGACGAGCCGCCGGTGAGCCGCGCCCGCCGGGGCTTGGCGTAGGCGCTGCCACCCGGCTCCGGCGGTGCGGAACCGGGCTGGTGGTCCCGGTACGTCGTCAAGCCACCCACGCTATGCGCTTGCCCGTCACCGCGCCGAATCGGTTCCGCTCCCGGATCGCTGCCACCGCAGCGATCCGCGACCAGTCTTGTGCGTGATCTTGTTGCTCATCCTGCGTCGAACTCGGGTCCCCGCCCCGTCCGCGAAATCGGATCAGAACGGCGGGTCGGTCTCGGCCACGTCAGTTTCGGACGAGCCGTCCAGTGTGGCGTCTGCGTCTAGTGCGGGCGGTTCGAGGACCGGGCGGGGCGGGATCGCGATGCGCTGCCCCAGGACGGTGACGTACATCGCTGACCCGTCAGCACTGGAGTCGACAACGTCGGTGTGGCCGGCGGTCTTGGAGGTGTGGTCGCTGCGGCACATCGGGCCGATGTTCTGGCTGCTGCTGGACCCGCCCTGCCCACGTGGGATGGCGTGCTCCATATCCGCGACGGTGGCCTTCACGTGGCAGTGCGGGACGCGGCATTCACCATCGCGGGCCAGGACGAACTCGGCCAGCGGAGCTGGAACGGGGAAGGCGTCGCCGTAGTCCAGCAGATGACCTGCGACGGGGTCGGTGACCAGCCGCCGCAGCGTGCTGGATCCGCTGGCCATCTCGCGCGCGATGGGTCCAGGGACGGGTCGGCCGTTGATGCAGGCCGGGTCGTCGCGTAGTCCGAGCAGAGTGTCCAGGGTGAGCACCACTTGGGTGTCAACGCGTCGCTTGCCATGACTCGTCGGGAAGCTCGGATCGCTCACCGCCCGGTGCAGCAGCCCGAGCAACACCTCAGCGCGCAGCGCCGGCAGCGAGGGACGCGGCGCAGCCGGCCTGGGCTCGTGCGGCGTACCCAGGACGCCGTACTTGTCCACAGCCACCGGCGCCCCGGTCGACACGCGAGACCGGTTCTCGGCATCGGACGGGTACGGCGCTGTCGGGACGCCGTTCCTACCGCGAGCCGTCTCGCCCGCGCCCGACGCCGTCTCGTCCGCGCCCGACGCCGCCTCGCTCGCGATCCCCGTCGCCTCTTCGCCGTTGATGCCTTGGGGCACGGGCGGCGTACCCAGGACGCCGTACTTGTCCACAGCCGGCCGTGCCGCAACCGACACCGGAGAACGGTCGTCGGTTCCAGGGTTGGACGGCGTCGTCGGGACGCCGTTGTTGTCCACAGCCACGCTCGCGCCGGTCGGCACACCCGTGCTCGCGCCGGTCGCCACCGCCGACGCGCTGTTGTCTCTGTTGTCGGCGCGGGGTTCGGCCGGCGTTGCCGGGACGCCGTTGTTATCCACACCAGGGCCCGCGGCCTGTCGCCGGTTGCGCAGCTCGGCGCGGGCCAGGGTGTCGATGACGCTGAATGCCCACTCCGTCTCGGGCTCGGCGGCGGTCAGCGAGAGGGTGCCTGTGCCATCACCGTCGGCCCGGTGGAACAACCCGGTCTTGGTAGCGACCGCCTCCCGATAACGCTCGGCAGAGCCGACCGGGTCCAGCGCGTGCTCGGCGCGGGTCAAGGACTTGCCGAAATCGCCCGGGGTCTGCCGGGCTGCGCGAGGTAGGGCCCGGGCAAGCATGTCGGTGGCCAGGTCCGCGGGCCGTCCGGCGAGATGTTCCATCGCGACGCGGGCGTGAGCCAGGGTCACGTGACCAGAACGCAGCGCTTCTCCGACCGCGGTGCTCGGGCCGGTGTGCAACGCCCGGGCCAGGGCGACGCGGTTGTCGGCAGCCACCCGGGAGAGTCGCAGCGCTTGGCGGACCTCGTCGATACCCGTCCGGGCCGCAAGCATTTCCGCGTCGACGAGCCGGCCGGCTCGGTCCCGTGCCAGACGCGGTCCCCTTGTCGAGGTGGACTTGGCGAGCGCCGCGGCCTCGGCGCGGTCGGCGAGCAGCAGCACCGCTCGCAACGCAACCGCGTTGGCGTAGGCGACCTGCCGCTCGGCGGCCTGCACGTACCTGACCAGGTCGCCGTCGCCGAGTCCGGCGGGGTCGGTCCGCTCCAGCGCCAGCGCCGTAGCACCGCCCGGGACCTGCTGGGCATCAGAATCAAACATAGATTCAGGCTATGGCGAGGGTCCGACAGTCCATCGCGGCAGAACACACTGCAGGTCAAGCACTTGCAGCGTTTCCAGACGAAGGCAGTGCGACCCGGATTGGCGATGTCGGTCGATCAATCGGAGGGTCCTGCGTCCCCGAAACGGTGATCGCCTACGTGCGTAGCGCGGGCCGGCAACCGGGCCGAACACCCGCCAAGGGGTCGCGATACTCCTCGCGCGATGAAGCGGCCGCGCGCGGAAGGATCGCAGAACGGGAGCGGACCCGCCATCGGTCGGTGACCGTCCCGGCTGTCTCCTGCACGAGAGACATCAGGAGTGGCGTGCGAGCCAGCGGCCGAGCAGTTCGGCCACCCGCTCATGGCCCGCAGCGGTCAGCTCGCCGTCGACGACAGTGGTGGCGCTTGTCGTGAGCCACGTGGTGGCGCTCCGCACGTACTGCGCGCCGTACTTGTTCGCGGCGGCCTGTACCCAACGGTCGAGGCGTACCAGGGCGGCCGGCGGCTCACCCTCGCCGGTCCAGAGCGGCGGCATGGCGATGACCCGGGTGCCGGGAAGCCCGCTGGCCAACGCCCGGTACGTGCCGGCGACCGCGCGGCGTACCTTGGTGCGCTCGGCCGGCAGCAACTCGAGGTCTGCGGTACCGGCCGACACGACCACAAGCGCCGGGTCGGCTTCGATCGCGGTGCCGACCATGTCCCGTACCGCCGGGCAGGTAGCCATCGCGCAGCTCGCCGGGTCGGTCGGGGAGGCGAGGTAGCCCGTCCCCGCGCGGGCGAGATTGTCCTCGGTCCAGCCCTCGTGTTCGGCGACCAGCGTCGTCCAGCGCTCTGGCACCGACTCACCGGCGGCGAGCCCCTGCACCGCGCCGTCGCCGAGGAAGACGGCGACCGACCCGGCGTGGCTCGTCGCAGACGGGCTGTGGCTTACCGTCGGGTCGGTCCCCGGGGTGGCGCCGGGCGAACCGGCGCCCTCGGTGTCAGCGCCGCCGGCGACCTTGACGGGTGGGGTGTCGGGGGTCGGCGCGGTACGGCTGAAGACCAGCAACCACACGCCGACCGCGGCGAGCGCGAGCACCGCGATCGCGAGTGCCGCCGAGACGGTACGTCCCCGTTGCGCCACGCGCTGACCCTTCCCTTCGTGACTGGCGGCTCACGCTGCGTCGAGCCTCCCGCATGCTACGGGGTCGGCGCGCACCCGGTGGACGGGCAGAGGCGGTGATTGTCCATAGCGGTTGACAGGACGGCAGGGGTCGGTAACCTCGTCGCTGCACTGCACGTCCGATCGCGACCGGACACGGACACATCTGCCGAACCGACCGAAGGGGGCCTGGCATGCGCCGCCGCTCGCTCACCACCTTGGTCACCACCGCGACGGCCTGCTTGGCGACCACCGCGGCGATGGCCGTGCTCCCCGGTACGGCGAGCGCCGTGGCGTCCGCCGTGTCCGGCGCCGCCGCGAGCTCTGTCAAGGCGCCCGCCCGCACCAAGATCGTGTTCAAGGTGAAGCACTGCAACGGCTGCCGGATCGGCGTGCAGCGCGCGCTGGAGAGCGGAACCACGGTACGGCCCAAGCGCCCCGGGTACTGGCCGAAGCGCGAGCGCTCCGTCAAGGTCCACCATGGCCGGGCGGTCCTGCACGTGCCCACGCGCTACACCAGCGGCATGTCGTTCACGATCGACGCCCCGTGGGCCGCCGACATCACCAACGCGGTGACCAACATCGTCGTCGGCTACCCGGGCGTGCCGGCGAATGCCCGTGTCGGCAAGAAGCACGCCCGCCACGCGCGCCACGCGACGGCGTGCTGGGCCGGGACCCACCGCGCGAAGGTCGTCTTCCACCTTCGAGTCGCGAAGGTCCGCGGCAAGGTCCTCGGCGGCGGCCACGGCCAGACGCCGCTCGCCTGGACCAACCCCACGAAGCGCACCGTGCCCGGCACCGCGAACCGTACCTGGCGCGGCATCATCGGCAACCAGGACGCCTACTACTGCTGAGGACCTACCGCCACGACGCAGCGGCGAGCCATCCGCCGGAACGGCGCGCCGACCCGCCGCCTGGGCGGTGACGTTCGGCTACGGCGAGCCTCAGGCGACCTGCCAGGTGTCGCTGCCCGCGATGAGCGCGGCGAGGTCGCCCGGGCCGTCCTTGGCCGCGGTGTCGAGTTGGGCACGCACCTGCTGGTCGTACGAAGGGCGCGCCACGTTGCGGAAGACGCCGATCGGCGTGTCGTCCAGCGTCACCGGGTCGGAGAGCCGGGACAGCGCGAACGCCACCGACGGGTCCTCGGCCGTGGCGTCGTGCACGAGGAGCGCGTCGGCGCCGACCGCGGCGACGTCGACCACCTCGAGCGTGCCGTCGGCCGCGCGGACCACGCCGCGGCCGCCGTCGCTGCCGAACCTGATCGGTTCGCCGTGCACGAGCCGGATCAGCTCGTCGTCGCGGGTGTTCGCGTCCTTGAGCGGGTCGAACGCGCCGTCGTTGAAGATGTTGCAGTTCTGGTAGATCTCCACCAGCGCGGTGCCCTCGTGGTGGGCGGCCTGGCGCAGCGTGTCGACGAGGTGCTTGCGGTCCGAGTCGATGGTCCGGGCCACGAACGTGGCTTCCGCGCCGAGTGCGAGCGAGATCGGGTTGAACGGGTTGTCGATCGAGCCCAACGGTGTCGACTTGGTGATCTTGCCGACCTCGGAGGTGGGCGAGTACTGGCCCTTGGTGAGCCCGTAGATCCGGTTGTTGAACAGCAGGATCTTCAGGTTCACGTTGCGCCGCAGCGCGTGGATCAGGTGGTTGCCACCGATCGAGAGCGAGTCGCCGTCGCCGGTGATGACCCAGACCGACAGGTCCGGGCGCGACACGGCAAGGCCGGTCGCGATCGCCGGCGCCCGGCCGTGGATGGAGTGCACGCCGTACGTGTTCATGTAGTACGGGAAGCGGCTCGAGCAGCCGATGCCACTGATGAACACGATGTTCTCGCGGGCGAGGCCGAGCTCGGGCAGGAACGACTGGACCCCGGCGAGGATCGCGTAGTCACCGCAGCCGGGGCACCAGCGCACTTCCTGGTCGGTCTTGAAGTCCTTGGCGCTCTGCTTGACCTCGGTACGCGGCACCTGGGACAGGGCCTCGGGCATGCCCAGGTCGACGGTCTCAGACACTGGTGATCACATCCTTGATGACGCCGGCGAGCTCCTCGGCCTTGAACGGCAGCCCGCGGACCTGGTTGTAGCCGACCGCGTCCACGAGGAAGCGGCCACGGATCAGCAGTGCGAGCTGACCGAGGTTCATCTCGGGTATCAGCACCTTGTCGTAACGGCGCAGCACCGCCTCGAGGTTCGCCGGGAACGGGTTGAGGTGGCGCAGGTGCGCCTGCGCGACGGTCAGCCCTTCGCGCCGTACCCGCCGGCAACCCGCACCGATGGGGCCGTAGGTCGAGCCCCACCCGAGCACCAGCACCCGCGCCTCACCGCTGGGGTCGTCCACCTCCAGGTCCGGCACCTCGATGCCGTCGACCTTGGCCTGGCGCAGCCGCACCATCTTGTCGTGGTTGGCCGGGTCGTAGGAGATGGCGCCGGTGCCGTCGGCCTTCTCGATGCCGCCGATGCGGTGCTCGAGACCCGGCGTGCCGGGGACCGCCCAGGGCCGGGCGAGCGTCTTCGGGTCACGCAGGTACGGCCAGAAGTCCTTGCTGCCGTCGGGCAGTTCGTGGTTCGGCTCGGTCGTGTAGCGGACCGTCAGGTCCGGCAGCGCATCCACGTCCGGGATCCGCCACGGCTCGGCGCCATTGGCCAGGTAACCGTCGGACAGCAGCATCACCGGGGTCCGGTAGACCGTCGCGATGCGCGCCGCCTCGATGGCGGCATGGAAGCAGTCCGCGGGCGAGCTCGGCGCGACGATGGGTATCGGCGCCTCGCCGTTGCGCCCGAACATCGCCTGCAGCAGGTCGGCCTGCTCGGTCTTGGTCGGCAGGCCCGTGGACGGACCGCCGCGCTGGACGTCGATGACCAGCAGCGGCAGCTCGAGCGCGACGGCGAGGCCGATGGTCTCCGACTTCAGGGCGATCCCCGGCCCGGAGGTGGTCGTCACCCCGAGCGCGCCGCCGTACGCCGCACCGAGCGCGGCGCCCACTCCGGCGATCTCGTCCTCGGCCTGGAAGGTGGTGACACCGAACTTCTTGTGCTTGGACAGCTCGTGCAGGATGTCGCTCGCCGGGGTGATCGGGTACGACCCCAGGAACACCGGAAGGCCGGTCTGCCGGCCGGCGGCGACCAGGCCGTACGAGAGCGCAAGGTTCCCGGTGATGTTGCGGTAGGTGCCCGCGGTCATCGTCGCCGGCTTGACCTCGTACTGGACCGAGAAGTCCTCGGTCGTCTCGCCGAACGCCCAGCCGGCCTCGAAGGCCGCCAGGTTGGCCGCGAGGATCTCCGGCTTCTTCGCGAACTTGCTCTTCAGGAACTCGACGGTGCTCTCGGTCGGCCGGTGGTAGAGCCAGGACAGCAGCCCGAGCGCGAACATGTTCTTCGCGCGCTCGGCCTCCTTCTTCCCGAGGTCGAACTCCTTGAGCGCCTCGACCGTGAGCGAGGTGAGCGGGATGGGGTGCACGGCGTACGACTCGAGGCTGCCGTCCTCGAGCGGGCTGGTCTCGTAGCCCACCTTGCTCATGTTGCGCTTGGTGAACTCGTCGGTGTTCACGATCAGGTCCGCGCCGCGCGGCAGGTCCTTGAGGTTGGCCTTCAGCGCTGCCGGGTTCATCGCGACGAGGACGTTGGGCGCGTCACCCGGCGTCATGATGTCGTGGTCGGCGAAGTGCAGCTGGAAGGCGGAGACGCCGGGCAGCGTGCCGGCGGGTGCCCGGATCTCGGCGGGGAAGTCCGGCAGCGTTGACAAGTCGTTGCCGAACGCCGCCGTGGAACTGGTGAACCGGTCGCCGGTCAACTGCATCCCGTCGCCGGAGTCCCCGGCAAAACGGATGATCACGCGGTCGAGCTGGACTACCTGCTTGCTCACGACACCTGCCTCGTCGTCGCCGGAACGCCCGGCGCCCTCGGAGGCCCCCTGCAGAGCCCCCGTGGTGCGTTCCACGAATCTGGTCGCCGCGTCGCGCACCAGGTCCTATCCTGCCCCCTCGATCGCGCTGGTCGGAAACCCGGCGTCCACGTGTCGAGCAGCGCCCGCCGCGGCGCCGGCGGACGCGGCGCCGCTGCAGCACGGCCGGCCCGCCCTGGCCGATGCGTCTCAGCCCGTCCTCATAGGCGCCGGAGCACGCCCACCTGGGGCGTGCGGGAGGACGATGGTCGGTGTGGAGTCGCCGCCACGATCCGAGCTCCCGGAGACGTTGGGTTACGCGTTCAAGCGGCTGGTGCTCGGCCGGCCGCTCGTCTCCGAACAGCTGCGCCAGGAACGCCTCTCCAACCCGATCGCCCTCGGCGTGCTCTCACCGGACGCGATCTCGTCCTCCGCGTACGGCCCCGAGCAGATGCTCTTCGAGCTGCTGCCGTACGCCGGGATCGCCGCCTTCGCGCTGATCCTGCCGATCACCGGGGTGATCCTGGTGATCCTCGTGCTGGTCACGGCGTCCTACCGCCAGGTGATCAACGTCTACACGCGGGCCGGTGGCTCGTACGTCGTCGCGCGCGACAACTTCGGGCCGAAGGTCGCGCAGGTCGCGGCCGCTGCGCTGTTGATCGACTACGTCGTGACGGTGGCGGTGCAGTCGGCTGCCGGAACGGTCGCCGTTGTCTCTGCGCTGCCCGAGCTCGGGCCGTACAGCCTGGCGATCACGGTCGGGGTCGTCGTGGTGCTGTGCCTGGCCAACCTGCGTGGCCTGCGCGAGGCGGGCCGGCCGTTCGCCGTCCCGACCTACTGCTTCATCGTCATGGTGGGTCTGGTCGTCGTCGTCGGCGTCGTCCGGAGCCTGACCGGCGGGCTGCCGCAGTACGACCCGAGCACGCTGCCGGGTGCGATCCCGGTGCACGAGGGTACGGGCGTGGTCATGGGCGCCACCGTGCTGGTGCTGCTGCGGTCCTTCGCCAACGGCGGATCGTCGCTGACGGGTGTGGAGGCGATCTCCAACTCGGTGTCCGTCTTCCGTGAGCCGCGGGCGTACAACGCCCGCAAGGTCCTGGTCGTGATGGCGTGCACGCTCGGGTTCCTGGTGGCGGGCGTGTCGTACCTCGCCTTCGCCACCCACGCGACGCCGTACGCCGCGGGCTACCCGTCGGTGCTCGCCCAGGAGGCACAGGCCGTGTTCGGGCAGGGCCGGGCCGGCACCGTCCTGTTCGCGCTCACCCAGGCCGCCACCGCGCTGATCCTCTTCACCGGCGCGAACACGAGCTTCAACGGCTTCCCGTTCCTGGCCAGCTTCGTCGCCGCGGACCGGTTCCTGCCACGCCAGCTCACCAAGCGCGGGCACCGGCTCGTCTTCTCCAACGGGATCATCACGCTGACCGTGCTGGCGGTGGCCGTGCTGCTGTTCACGGGGGGGACCGTCACGGCCCTCGTGCCGTTCTACGCGATCGGCGTGTTCTCCGGGTTCGCCATGGCCGGTTACGGGATGACCCGGTACCACCAGCGGACGCGGTCGCCGGGATGGCGGCGCCGCGCGGCCATCAACCTCTCGGCCGGGGTGCTCTCCACCGTCGTCGTCCTGATCTTCGCGATCGCCAAGTTCACCGAGGGGGCGTGGCTGGTGGTGCTCGTCTTCCCGCTGCTGGTGGCGGGCCTGATCCGGCTCAACCGCGAGTACCGCGCCGAGTCCGCCGTGCTGGACCGGGTCAGCCGCCGGCGTGCCGCCCCGACCCGGTACACGAGCCTGCGGGTCTTCGTGCTCATCGACAGCGTTGATCTCGCGGTGCTGGAGGCGCTGCGGTACGGACGCAGCATGCGGCCCGACGAGCTGCGGATCGTGCACGTGATGCTGGACGCGGCCCGCGCCGACTGGCTGCGCCGGCGCTGGGAGCAGCTCGGCATCGACGTGCCGCTCGAGGTCATCGACTGCCCCGATCGCCGGTTGACGCGCTGCGTCGGTCGGTTCGTCGTCGACGCGCTCGGCAGCACCGCCGGGGAGGGGCAGACCGCTGTCACCGTGCTGCTGCCGCGGCGTACCTACGCGCCGCTGCTCGGCCGGATGCTGCACGACCACAGCGCTGATCGCATCGCGCGGACGGTGAGCCACATCCCGCACGCGGCCGCCACCATCGTCCCGTTCGACGTCCAGGCCCAGATCCGCTCGCTGCTCGCCCGCAGCACGCAGGACGGGCTCGGCCGCAGCTGGGAGGACCGGGTGCGCGACCGGCTGCTCCGGGGGGACTCTGCCTCCCTCGCCTCGTACAGCGCGCCGGCGCCGGAATCGGGCGCCACCCCGATCCGTGACCTGGTCGACGGCAGCGAGGTCACCATCGAGGGCCGGGTGCACGACGTCACCGAGAGCAACGCCGTTGGCAGTCGTACGGCGATCGTCACCGTGGCGGACGCCACCGGTCGGACGACGCTCTCGTTCGACACGGCCGGCGCCGAGGCGCCGCTGCAGGCCGGGCAGCTGGTGCGAGCGAGCGGCCGCGTGGTGCAGGTGGGTCCGGCCCTCGGACTGCACGACGCGACGTACCAGATCCTCGAGTCTCCCGGTTCCGACGACGATCCACCGGGGCGCGGCGCGTGATCGCCGGGGCTGCCGCCCACGGTCATCGCACGTGGCCGCGCCTCACGCCCGGCGGCGGCCGGCAAGCGCGGTGAGCAGGGCGAGCAGGACCCCGAACACGAAGATGATCGTTCCCATCACGTTCACCTGCGGAGGCACGCCGACACGGGACACCCCGAACACCCAGAGCGGGAAGGTCATGGTGGACCCGGCGTTGAAGCTGGTGATGATGTAGTCGTCGATCGACAGTGCGAACGTGAGCAAAGCACCGGCGAGGACTCCGGGGAACAGCAGCGGCAGCGTCACCTTCCAGAAGGTGACGTACGGCCCGGCTCCCAGGTCGCGCGAGGCCTCCTCGTACGCGGGGTCGAGGCTGCGTGCGCGGGCGCTGACGGTGATCGCGACGTACGGGATGCTGAACATCACCTGCGCGATCACGATCGTCAGGTAGCCGCGCGGCACGTTCAGTGTGAGGAACAGGCTCAGCAGCGCGGCGCCGAGGACCACTTCGGGTGCTGCGATGTTGGCGAACATCACGAGGTTGACCGATCCGCTTCCGTGGAACACGTAGCGGCCGAGCGCGAGGCCCAGGAAGGTGCCGAGCGTGGTGGCGATGACGGTGACGATCACGCTGATCGTCACCGAGTTGACCAGCGCGTTGGTCAGGTCCGGGATCGCGAACAGCTGCCGGTACCACTGCAGGGTGAAGCCCTGCCAGGTGAAGTTGAACTTGCCGGTCGTGGCATTGAACCCGAACACGATCATGACGATGATCGGCAGCGACAGCCAGAGGATCACCAGCCAGCCCCAGGTCGGCAGCAGCCAATGCCAGCGCACGTGCAGCCGTCGGCGCCGTGCGACCGCTGCCGAGACGGTCGGGGCCGGGCGGAGCGAGACCTGCGCCGTCATGACGCCGCCGCCATGTCGAGGATGTCGCCCGTACCGAGCGTGCGGGCGTAGGCGAAGACGCCGATCAGCAGCCCGCCCATCAAGATGAACGAGAGCGCGGCCGCGACCGGGTAGTCGAGGTTGGTGAAGTACTCGGTCTGGATGACGTTCCCGATCATCGTGGTGTTGGTGCCGCCGAGGATCGTCGCGTTCACGAAGTCCGAGCTCGCGGGGACGAAGGTGAGGAGCACCCCCGCGAAGACTCCCGGCATGGACAGGGGCAGCACGACCCGGCGCAACGATGCGGCACGGCTCGCGTACAGGTCGGACGACGCCTCGAGCAGGGCCGGCTCGATCCGCTCGAGCGCGACGTAGATCGGCAGCACCATGAACGGCAGGAAGTTGTAGGTCAGTCCGCCGATGACCGCGACGGGCGTGGACAGGATGTGGAACTCCGGCGAGACCAGGCCGGCGTTCTTCAACGGCGAGAGGACCATGCCGTCGTCGGCGAGGATGAAGTTCCACGACTGGGTGCGGATCACGAAGGACACGAAGAACGGAAGCAGCAGCAGGAACAGCAGGCTGGACTTGTGGTTGCCGCCGTAGAAGGCGATCCAGTACGCGACGGGGAACCCGATGCCGATGCACAGGACCGTCGCGATCAGCCCGTACAGCAGCGACCGCAGGAACTCGGTGCTGAACTCGTTCCAGCCGTTCACGTAGTTCTGCCAGTGCCAGGTCTGGCTGAACCCGGTGAGGATGTCGCCGGTCTGCGTCGACAGCGAGAGCATCACGACGATCGGGATCACGAAGAAGACCAGGAGCCACAGCCAGCCGGGAAGCGCCAGCCAGTACGGCGCCAACCGGGCTCCGAGACGGGCGTTCATCGCCGGCCTCCCTGTCAGGACTGGTAGATCGGTTCGAAGATCGAGTCCCAGGTCGTCAGCTCGTCCTCGGTCAGCACCCGGTAACGGTGCAGCTTGCTGTAGTCGCTGGGCGCCGGGAAGATCAGCGGGCTGTTCACGAGGGATTCGGTGGCCTTGCGGTCGGCTCCGGACTGCTTGGCCGCGTCGGCGGCGATGAACTTCGCGCTGCTCGGGACGGGGGTGACGTAGTTGATGCTCTCGGCGAGGGTCGCCGCGATCCGGGGCTGGTAGACGAAGTCCATCCAGGTCATCGCCGCCACCGGATTGGCGGCGTACTTCGGGATGCACATGTTGTCGGTCCAGATGGGGGCACCCTCCTTGGGGATGACGAACTCGAGGCTCGCCCCCGAGGCGTTGGCCTGGAAGATGTCGCCGGACCACGCCATCGAGGCCCACAGCTCGCCCTGGGAGAGCGGGTCGATGTAGTTCTGCTGGTAGTACTGGCGCACGATCCCGGCGTCGCGTTGCTTGGTGAGCCACGCCGCCGCGTTCTTCCAGTCCGCCTCGGTGGAGGTCTCGGGATTCACCCCGATCGCGCACAACGCCGAGTTGGGCAGGTCCTCGATGTCGGCGAACATGCCGACCTTGCCGGCGAACGCCTGGTCCTGCAGGTCCTGCCAGCTGGTCAGCTTGCGGCCGGTGAGCTTCGGGTTGTACCCGATGCCCGTCATGCCGGACTGCCACGCCATCGTGTAGGTGTTGCCGCGGTCGTAGCTCGGGTTCTTCACGAGCGGGCTGGCGTACTTGTCGAAGTTGGTCATGCGGGACTGGTCCAGAGCGACCAGGTAGCCGAGCTGCATGAGCTTGCTCAGGTAGATGCCGTTGGTGATCACCATGAGGTCGTACCCGGTCGGTTGGCCGGCGGCGAGCTCGGGCTGGATGACCCCGAAGAAGGAGTCGTCGTCCTGGATGACCTCGTCGTACGTGACCTTGATCCCGGTCTGCTTGGTGAACTGGTCGATCGTCGGGTGGTCGCTCTTGTTGTTCGGGCTGACGTCGATGTAGAGCGGCCAGTTGGCGAAGACGAAGTGACCGGTGTTCTGCTGGCCTGCCCAGTACTGCTTCGTCGCGTCCGCGCCGGCGCTGCCGGTCGGCGTCGCGGCCGCGCCGCCGCTGACCCCGCACGCGGCGAGCAGGGCTGCGACGCCGCCCAGGCCGCCGATCTTCAGCACGGTCCGGCGGGACAGCCGCTGGCTCGTCAGCCCGCGAAGCAGATCGACCGGCAGGTCGGGGAGGTCGTGGCGATCGTCACCGTTGTTGTGCTCCATCGGATTCTCCTTGCACTGGGGAAGCGGCGGGGTCGCTGCCCGAGGCAGCGCTCGGCCCGGGGCGGAGTGCGAGCGAGTGCTCGGGACGCCATGACAACCAGACGTCGTCGCCGCGCGCCGCCACGTCGGTGGCATCGGCGGCGTTCTGCCGGAAGACGATCAGGTCGGAACTTCCCGCGGATCCTGTCCGGTCACCCGACGCGGTGACCGCGACGGCGTACTGCGTCGCGGTGCCGAGGTAGACCACCTCGGTGACGGTGCCGCGCAGCACGCACGCGGACGGATCGGTGGCCGGTACGCGCAGGATCGAGATCTTCTCCGGGCGTACCGTCAGGTCGAGGACGTCCCCGACGCGTGCCTGCGCGAGGTCGGCGCCGGGTACGACCAGTCGCTCGTCGGGGCCGGCTTCCAGCACCGCGGTCGTTCCGTCAATGGCCCGGACGCGGCGGGAGAGCAGGTTGGAGGTGCCGATGAAGCCTGCGACGAAACGGGTCTGGGGGTGTTCGTAGACCTCGCGCGGCCGACCGGCCTGCTCGACCTGTCCGGCGTTCATCACGGCGAGCCGGTCGGAGAGCGTGAGCGCCTCGTTCTGGTCGTGCGTGACGAAGACGAACGTGATGCCGACTTCCCGCTGGATGCGCTTGAGCTCGAGCTGCATCGCCTGCCGGAGTTTGAGGTCGAGCGCGGCCAGCGGTTCGTCGAGCAGCAGCGCGCGGGGGCGGTTCACCAGTGCCCGCGCCAGTGCGACGCGCTGCTGCTGGCCGCCGGAGAGCTCACGTGGGCGTTGGTCGCTCTTTGCTTCCAGCTGCACCAGCTCGAGCATCTGCGCCACGCGGCGGGACCGCTCGGCGGAAGGAACACCCTTGCGCCGCAGCCCGTACGCGATGTTCTCGAACACCGACAGATGCGGGAACAACGCGTAGGACTGGAACACCATGTTCACGTCGCGGCGGTTCGGCGGGACGCCCACCACGTCCTGGCCGTAGAGCAGGATCCTGCCCGCGGTGGGTTGGTCGAAGCCACCGATCATCCGCAGGGTCGTCGTCTTGCCGCACCCCGAAGGGCCCAGCAGCGAGAAGAACTCGCCTTCGCCGATCTCCAGGTCGACCCCGCCGACCGCTGTGGTCGTGCTGCCGTGGGAATGAAAGAGTTTCTCCACCCCGAGCAGCTCGATCGCGGGCAGTCGCTCGTCCTGCGGCGGGTGCTCTCCAGCCGGAGTGCGGGGAGTCGTGAGCGAGGCATGGACCGTGTCCATGGCGCCCCCCAGGTACGGAGCGGATCTATCGAATGGCTCGAGAGTAGGTCGGCTCGAGCCGGCACGCTCGCCTGGGAGAACTGTGTTTCGCAGCTGTCACGAAAACGTCACAAGCCCTTGATCTGCAGTACATGCCGGGCGTTGGCCGCGTTGCTGAGAACCGGCTACGGCCTGGCTGTGACGGCGATGTGACGCCTCGAGGTCTGCCAGCGGGCCGGTCAGCGATAGTTCACGAACTGGGTGGCGAAGTCCAGATCGGCCTCGCGCACCAGCGCCTGGACCGCCTGCAGGTCGTTCTTCGACTTCGAGCTGATGCGCAGCTCTTCGCCCATGACCTGCGTCTTGACCGACTTGGGCCCCTCGTCCCGGATCAGCTTGCCGAGCTTCTTGGCCTGTTCCTGGCTGATGCCCGCCTTCAGCGAGCAGGAGATCTTGGACTCCTTGCCGGACTGGCGCGGGTCACCGGCGTCCAGCGCCTTGAGCGAGATCTGCCGCTTCACGAGCTTGTCCTTGAACACGTCGAGCGCCGCCTTGGCGCGCTCCTCCGTGGACGAGGTGATCTCGACCGTGAGCTCGCCCTTCCACTCGATGGCGGTGCCGGTGTTCTTGAAGTCGAAGCGCTGCGCCAGCTCCTTGGCGGCCTGGTTCAGCGCGTTGTCGACCTCCTGGCGGTCGACCTTGCTCACGATGTCGAAGCTGCTGTCTGCCATCCGCGGCGCTCCTCCTTGACCGGGCCGCCTGTCCGGCGGCCGACCCACCTGCTGTGTATCCTTCCGTATCGCGCCGCCCGCCACCGCGTGGGCCGTCGCACAGGCGGGTTGCCCGAGCGGCCAATGGGAGCGGACTGTAAATCCGTCGGCTGATGCCTACCCAGGTTCGAATCCTGGACCCGCCACCCCGTACGACCCCACCGCGCGGCTCGCTCCCCGGGGAGCGAGCCGCGCGTCGTCTGCCCCACGCTGAAGGGTCCTCGACGCGCGCGGCGGCCATCACCCCGCGACCCGGGCCAAGCGTCCCCGCGCCGTCTCGGTACGGGGCCGCACCGGATGGTGCCGCATCGCGGCCGCGAGGCCGCTGACCGGCATGTCGTTGTAGACGGTCTCGTGCCCGCCGGCGGGCACGACGTACGTCTCGTGCCAGACGCCGACCGCGCCGCGTGAGCGCCGGGCGCGTTCGTGGAACGCCCGCCACGCCGGCCGGTGGGCGCCGTCCACGTCGTGCGCGTAGCCGATCAGCGAGTCGAGATCGCGCCAGTACTGCACGACCATCGGCCCGCCGGCGCCGAGCACCGTCCGGTAGCCGAGCAGCCCCGCGCCGGGGTCCTGCCCGAGCTCGCGCAGCATGCGCGGCATCGCGGCGAGCGCGGGCCACCAGGTGGTGACCGCCCGCCAGCGGTTGACCCGCATGCCGATGAGGAAGACGACGACCGGGCCCTCGTGCCCGTCGGTGTGGCGCCCGTGGTGGACCATGGTGACCTCCGTACTAGATAGTGAGACTCTCCAATAATGGAGAGCGCTACTATCTAGTGTCGAGCGGCATGGAGGAGGCACGGTGCGGATCTCGGGTCTGGCGGCGGAGAGCGGTGTCCCGGTCGCCACGATCAAGTACTACCTGCGGGAGGGCCTGCTCCCCGCGGGCCGCGCGACCTCGGCGACGCAGGCGACGTACGACGCCGCGCACGTCGCGCGGCTGCGCCTGATCCGCGCGCTGCTCGACGTTGCCGGGCTGTCCGTTGCCGCCGCGCGGGAGGTCCTCGCCGCGCTCGGGTCCGACGACGTCTTCGAGGCCCTCGCCCGGGCGCAGGAGGAGCTGCCGCCGCGCGTGGGCCGCGAGGTCGACACGGACGCCGCCATGGCGACCGTGCAGGCCCTGCGCTGGCACACGGCGCCGGACAGCACCGCGGTGCGCCAGCTCGCGGTCGCCCTCGACGCGGCCGCCCAGGTCGGGATGCCGCTCACCGCCTCCCAGCGCGAGGTCTACGGGCGCGCCGCGTACGCGATCGCGCAGCACGACGTGGCCGGGGTGCCGACGGACTCGCTCGCCGACGCGACGCGGTACGCCGTACTGGGCACCGTGCTGCTCGAGCCGGTGCTGCTCGCCCTGCGCCGGCTCGCCCACCAGCAGGTGGCGGCCGAGCGGTTCGGCGCCCCGGGACCGGGTTCCTCGTGAGCTCGCCGGGTCGGGAACGGCGCGGGGGGAGTTGGGCGTACGGCGCGTGCGTCGTATAGGCTGCCCTGGCTCTTGCGCCCCCTTAGCTCAGTCGGCAGAGCGTCTCCATGGTAAGGAGAAGGTCTACGGTTCGATTCCGTAAGGGGGCTCTGGTCACCGGCCGTGCGGGCAGGCGACCGGCGGGGCGGGGTAGCTCAGGTGGTTAGAGCACACGGCTCATAATCGTGGTGTCGCGGGTTCGAGTCCCGCCCCCGCTACGTAGTACGCAGCTCCGTTCCCGAAAGGCACCCCGTGGCCAAGAACGACGTCCGCCCCAAGATCACCCTGGCCTGCCAGGAGTGCAAGCACCGGAACTACATCACGCGCAAGAACCGGCGCAACGACCCGGACCGCATCGAGATGCGCAAGCACTGCCCCAACTGCAACTCGCACACGGTCCACAAAGAGACCCGGTAACGAACCGCCGTGGCGGTCAACACCGAGTACGCCGGGCGCAGCTACCCCGCCAGCGCGCCGTACGAGATCGGGCTCGAGAAGGTCCGCGAGTTCGCCACCGCGATCGGCGACGCGAACCCCGCGTACCACGACCTGGCGGCGGCCCGGGCGCTCGGCTACCCCAGCCTCGTCGCGCCACCCACCTTCGTCTTCACGGTGACCTTCGCCGCGACCCGCGCCGCGATCGAGGACCCCGGCCTCGGGCTCGACTACAGCCGGGTCGTGCACGGCGAGCAGCGCTTCGCGTACACGCGCCCGCTGGTGGCCGGTGACCGGATCACGGTCAGCACGACCCTCGAGTCGGTGCGCTCGGTCGCCGGCAACGACATGGTGACGGCACGCTGCGACGTGCTCGACGAGGCCGGTGACCAAGTCGCCACGACCTGGTCGGTGCTGGTCGCCCGCGGCACGGCGGACGGAGGGAACGCGTGAGCCCCTCGTACGACGCCGTCGAGACCGGCCACGAACTGCCCGCGCTGACCCTGCGGCTCACCCGGGCCGACCTGATCCGGTACGCCGGCGCCTCCCTGGACTTCAACCCCATCCACTACAGCGACCGCGTCGCCCGCGCGGTCGGTCTGCCGGACGTGATCGCCCACGGCATGCTCACGATGGGGTGCGCCGGGCGGGTCGTGACCGACTGGGTCGGCGACCCCGGAGCGGTGCGCGAGTACGGCGTGCGCTTCACCCGCCCGGTCGTCGTCCCCGACGACGACGACGGCGCCGATCTGCACGTCACCGCCAAGATCACCGAGAAGCTCGACGACCGGTGCGTACGGATCGCGATCACCGCCGTGCACGGTGGTGCGACAGTGCTCGGCCGGGCCAGCGCGCTCGTGCGCCTGCCGGCATGACCGGTCCGACGACAGCGCCCACCGTACGGTTCGCCGACCTCACGACGCTGCGGGTCGGCGGCCCGGCCGGCCGCTTCGTAGAGGCGCACACCGAGCAGGACCTGCTCGCCGCCGTACGTGACGCTGATGCCTCCGGGACACCAGCGCTCGTCGTCGGAGGCGGGAGCAACCTGCTGGTCGCCGACGCGGGCTTCCCCGGCACCGTGGTCGCGGTACGCACGCGTGGGGTCCACGCCGTTCCGGGACCGGCCGGGGTGGACCTGCAGATCGCCGCCGGCGAGCCGTGGGACGCGCTCGTCGCGCGCGCCGTGGACGAGGGGCTGGCCGGCATCGAGGCGCTTTCCGGGATCCCCGGCCTCGCCGGTGCCACCCCGATCCAGAACGTGGGCGCGTACGGCCAGGCGCTGGCCGACGTCATCACGCAGGTGCGCGTCTTCGACCGCGTCACAGGCGGGTTGCGGACTTTCACGACCGCCGAGTGCGGTTTCGGGTACCGCAGCTCGCGGTTCAAGGCCGAGCCGTACCGCTACGTCGTCCTCGCCGTCACGCTGCGGCTGCGCCGCTGCACCAGCGGCGGACCGATCCGCTACGCCGAGCTGGCCCGTGCGCTCGGCGTCGCCGACGGGGCGAACGCTCCGTTGCCCGAGGTGCGCAACGCGGTGCTTGCCCTGCGCGCCAGCAAGGGGATGGTCCTGGACCCGGCCGACCACGACACGTGGAGCGCGGGGTCGTTCTTCACCAACCCGATCCTGGAGACCGCCCAGGCTGAGCGGCTGCCCGCGCAGGCGCCGCGCTTCGCACAGCCCGACGGCCGGGTGAAGACGAGCGCCGCTTGGCTGATCGAGCACGCCGGCTTCCACCGCGGCTACGCCTTGCCCGGCTCGCGTGCCGCCGTCTCCGGCAAGCACACCCTCGCCCTCACCAACCGCGGCGGGGCCACCGCCGACGAGGTGTTGGCGCTGGCGCGTCACCTGCGCGAGGGCGTCCGTGCGGCGTACGGCGTCGAACTCGTTCCCGAGCCGGTGCTCGCCGGATGGGACCGCCCGCTCGATCACTAGCGTCGCGCGCGGGGCCGGACGGTCTCGCTCACCGCCGGTCAGGTGCAGGACGTGGTCGTGCGGACCCGGCGGAGACGCCCAAGAACGCCACGCACTGAGCCCGCGCGAAGACGGCGCGCACCGAGTCGCTCAAGGCAGAAATGGCCGGCCGCAAGCACAGAAATAGCCGGCCGCAAGCACACGTCGGTCGAGCGCAGTCGAGACCTCGGTGACGGTGATCTGAGTCGAAACGAAGCCGGGCCGCACGCTGGGTGGCCGCGGCCGCAGCCGGATTCTTCCATTGTCCAGGGCGGCCCGAAGGGCGCGGGTTGCTGCTCCGAAAGAGCTGACGCAACCATCCGTTGGTCGAGCGTAGTCGAGACCATGATCGCCGTGGTCTGCTCCGAAAGAGCTGACGCAACCAGCCGTTGGTCGAGCGTAGTCGAGACCATGATCGCCGACGTGGTCTCGACTGCGCTCGACCACCGAGCACTCGCCCGGTCTTTCACGCGCCGACGGGCGCCGCCAGTCCCAAAGTGTCTGAGTCGAAAACAGCCCGGCCGCACCCTGGA
>OFIS01000351.1_pt1 | contig 31393 bp, 32 predicted proteins | sample 1775071 | NCBI WGS metagenome assembly OFIS01 (sample SAMN08195774, study PRJEB24354) | sludge metagenome | isolation source: sludge from phenol fed wastewater aerobic bioreactor C | place: India: Nagpur | collected 2016-09-17
GCCCGGCATCTACCGGTCCCAGCAGATGGGCCGCACGCGCATGTCCACCCAGGCGCTGCCGCACGAATCCATCGCCGTGCCGCAGTACATCTGGTCGACCTCGCCGCTGCGCCGCTACGTGGACCTGGTCAACCAGGGCCAGATCCTGGCGGCGGCCGAGCACGGCGTCTCCGCGCGCCTGGCGGCGCCCTTCAAGCCCAAGGACGCGGACCTGTACGCCCTGATCGGCGCCTTCGATTCGCAATACACGCTGTGGGGCGAATTCCAGTCCTCGATGGAGCGCTACTGGTGCATCCGCTGGCTGCAGCAGCAGGGCCTGAAGGAAGTGCGCGCCCACGTGCTGCGGGAAAACCTGGTCCGGCTGGCCTGCGCGCCCTTCGTCACCCGCATCAACGGCCTGCCCGAATACGAGCGCGGCCACGAAGTGCGGCTGGACATCCTGGGCTACGATGAGATCGGCCTGGACATCGAGTGCCGCCTGCGGGAAGCGGGCTAGGGCCCGGCCACACTACTTCGGGGAGTCGCGTTGCCATGGACACGCTGCCGCTGCCGCTGCGACTGCTGGAATACCGGCACGAAGGCCGCGGCCGCATGGCGGCGGCCCTGCTGCTGTCCCTGGCCGCCCACGCCGCGCTGCTGGCCTGGCACGGCGCGCCTCCCGCACCGCCGGCGACGCAGTCCTCCACGCTGGAAGTCACCCTGGTCAACAGCCGCAGCGAGCAGGCGCCGCTGAATCCACAGGCGCTGGCCCAGCAGGACCTGGACGGCGGCGGCGACCAGGCGCAGGGCATGGCCTCGTCCCCCCTGCCCCGGACCACCGACGGCAGCGCCGAGGAAACCGTGCTGGCCGCGCTGCGGCGGCGGCAGGCCGAACTGGAGGCCGAGCAGCGCCGCCTGCTGGCGCAGCTGGAAGCCCTGGACACCGTCCCGGCGGCCCGCCCCGCCCCGGAACTGCTGGGCCGCAGCGCCGAGCCGGGCGAGGACGACCGCCAGCAGGACAGCCTGGTGCTCAGCGCCCGCATCGCCGCCCTGAAGGAGCGCATCGAGCGCTACAACGCCCTGCCCCGCCAGACCTTCACCGCCCCGTCCGCCCGGGCGTCGGACGACGCCCGCTACGTCGAGGCCTGGCGCCAGCGCATCGAGCTGATCGGCACGCAGCACTACCCGCCCGAGGCGCGCGGCCGCATCTACGGCGACCTGCAGCTCACCGTCTACATCCGGCGCGACGGCAGCCTGGACCACATCGAGTTCGACCGGCCCTCGGACAAGGCCGTCCTGAACAGCGCCGCCCGGCGCATCGTCGAACTGGCCGCGCCCTTCGACCCGCTGCCGCCGGAACTGGCGCGCCACACCGACATCCTCGCCATCACGCGGACCTGGCACTTCACCCGCGACGGCCTGGATACAGGGGCGGGGGCGCCATGAGCGCGCCGGGCCGCCCCCCAGCGCGGATCCCGGAGCGCATCGCGCGGAGGATCGTCCAGTGAGCGCGCCGGGCCGGAAGATCATCACCACCGTCCTGCTGGCGGCGCTGTGCGCCGCCTTCCTGTACCAGATCGGCCTGCTGGGCATGGTGGTCTGGTTCAACTTCCGCAATCCTTCCGCCACCCCCATCATGCGGGACACGCTCAACGCCCTGCGGGCCGACGATCCCCAGGCCCGGCTCGCCTACGAGTGGGTGCCGTACGAGCGCATCAGCACCCACCTGAAGCGCGCCGTGATCGCCTCCGAGGACAGCGGCTTCGTCGACCACGACGGCGTCGAATGGGACGCGATCCGCAAGGCCTGGACCTACAACCAGCGCCAGGCCGACCTGGGCCGCGCGCGGCGGCGCGGCGGCTCCACGATCACCCAGCAGCTCGCCAAGAACCTGTTCCTGTCGAATTCGCGCAACTACCTGCGCAAGGGCCAGGAGCTGATCCTCACCTACATGATCGAGGGCGTGATGAGCAAGCGCCGCATCCTGGAGCTCTACCTGAACGTGGCCCAGTGGGGCGCCGCCACCTTCGGCGCCCAGGCCGCCGCGCGGCACTACTTCCGCACGGACGCGGCGCGCCTGTCGGCCGGGCAGGCCTCGCGCCTGGCGGCCATGCTGCCCAACCCCGCCTACTACGACCGCCACGGCGCCACCGCCTACCTGCAGTCCCACGCGGCCACCGTGCGTGCGCGCATGCGGCAGGTGGCGGTGCCGTAGGCGGGGCGCGCCCGGAAAGGACGCTCCCTCCGCCGGGAAACGCCGCGGGCGGACGCGGCCCCGGTCTTCGCCGCCGTTCGGGGTACTATTGAGGTTTCCTCCGCGTTTCCGTCCATGCGCACGGCCCGTCGCTACATCGCCCGCGAAATCTACCGCTCGACCGCCGTCGTGCTGGTGGCGCTGGTCGGCCTTTTCATGTTCTTCGCGCTGATCGAAGGCCTGGACAAGGTCGGCCAGCGCCTGACCCTGCTGAACCTGTTCTACCTGCAGGCCCTGGACGTCCCCAACCACCTGTACGAACTGCTGCCCATCGGCCTGCTGATCGGCGCGGTGCTGGCGCTGGCGGGGCTCGCGCAGCGCAACGAACTCACCATCCTGCGGGCATCGGGGGTCAGCGGCATGCGCCTGCTGGTGGCCCTGTGGCTGATCACCATCCCGCTGGTGCTGGGCGCCTTCGTCCTGTCGGAATTCATCACCCCGGCGGCGGAACTGCGCGGCAGCGAGTCCCGCCTGGCGCTGCTGGGCCGCACCGACGGCGGCCGGCTGTCCAGCGGCTACTGGTTCAAGGAAGCCGACGACCGGGGCGGCACCCGCATCATCAACATCGGCCAGCTCTCCGGCAAGGGCCGCGTCGACGACGTGATGCTCTACGAATTCGCCGGAGACGGCGCGCTGCGGGCCACCGTCCAGGCCGCCGCGGGGCAGTTCGAGCAGGGACGCCTGGTGCTGCGCGACCTGACCGAGACGCGCATCCACCCCGAATCCGCCGACGCCCTGGCCGACGCCCGCATTCCCGCCGCGCCCATCAGCGAGCTCGTCCACCTGGACCAGCGCGTCGTCCCCACCTCGCTCACGCCCGAACGCCTGATCGCCCGCATCCTCACGCCCGAGCGCATGGCGATCTCGGACCTGCTGGACTACATCCGCTACCTGAAGCAGAACCAGCTGCAGACCGACCGCCAGGAAGTCGCCCTGTGGCGCAAGATCGCCTATCCCTTCACCCTGCTGGTCATGGTCACCATCGCCGCGCCGATCGGCTTCATGCAGACGCGCCGCGGCGGGGTCGGCATCAAGGTGTTCGCCGGCATCATCCTGGGGGTGGGCTTCTTCATGCTCAACCAGCTGGCCCTGAACGCCGGCATGCTGGGCGACTGGCCGCCCTGGGCCACGGCGCTGGTGCCCAGCCTGGCCGGCCAGGCCGCCGCCCTGCTGGCCCTGCTGGGCATGGAGCACCGCCACCCGCTGTCCATGTGGTTGCGCCAGCGCCGGCTCCAGCGGAGCCCCGCATGACGCTTGCGTCCGTGTCCGAAGCATCCCCGGCGGCCGACGCCCCCGGGGGCGACGTCTGGGTCATCGGCGACGTGCAGGGCTGCGCGGGCGCGCTGCGCGCCCTGCTGGCCCATCCCGAGCTCGCCCGCCCCGACACCGAGCTGTGGTTCGCCGGAGACCTGGTCAATCGCGGCCCCGATTCCCTGGGGGCGCTGCGCCTGATCCGCGCGCTGGGCGCCCGCGCCCGCCCCATCCTGGGCAACCACGACCTGCACCTGCTGGCCGTGGTGGCCGGAGTGCGCCCGCCGGGCAGGTCCGACACGATCCAGGACGTCCTGGACGCGCCCGATGCCGCCGAGCTGATCGACTGGCTGCGCCACCTGCCGCTGCTGGTGCGCGACCGCGGACACGTCATGGTGCACGCCGGCATCCTGCCCGCCTGGACCCTGGAGCAGGCCCAGGCCCTGGCCGGCGAGATCGAAACCGCGCTGCGCCAGCCCGACTGGCACCCCGCCCTGCACGACCTGTACGGCGAGGAGCCCCTGCAATGGGACGACGCCCTGCGCGGGCCGGACCGCATGCGGGTGATCGTCAACGCCCTGACCCGCATGCGGGTCTGCCATGCCGACGGCCGCATGGACTTCCACCACAAGGGCGAACCCCACGCCACGCCGGGGATGATGCCCTGGTTCGAGCTGCCCGGACGGCGCGACCCCGCCGTGCCGGTGATCTTCGGCCACTGGTCCGCCCTGGGCCTGCACATCCGTCCCGACGCGATCTGCCTGGATACCGGCTGCGTCTGGGGGCGCGCGCTGACCGCATTGCGGCTGCGCGACCACCGCATCATCCAGCAGGACTGCGCCGCCTGCCGCTGAGGCCGCGCGCGGCCCCGCCCGGCCGTGCGGCGGCCGCGATCCCCCCATGGATTCCCGCCGGGACCGGCGCGCTCACTCGCCGCGCACGGCCGCCCGGATGGCGGCATGCGCGCGGCGCGCCAGTTCGCCCCGCACCGGGGCGTCCTGCGCCGGGATCGGCGCCAGGAAGATGCATTCGACCGTCACGCCCCGGGCCCCGAGCAGGAACCACAGGTTTGCCACCAGCGTCTGCTCGCCGACGAAGGCCAGTTCCGGCGCCCGCCGGCCGCGCTTGAGGAAGCGCAGGGCCACCGGCTGCGTCGGCACGCCGGCCCGCACGGCGGCGTCGAACAGGCCCGCGTGGAAGGGCAGCACGTCCGCGCCGTCCGTGGTCGTGCCTTCGGGGAACAGCCCGACGGCCTCGCCCCGCTCGAAGCAGGTGCGCATCTGGCGGCCGGCGGTGCGCACCGCGTGCCGGGAGCGCCGGTCGATGAACAGCGTGCCCGCCCAGGCCACCAGCAGGCCGATCACCGGCCAGCGCCGGATGTCGCTCTTGGCGACGAAGGACGTGGTGCGCACGCCGTTGAGCACGAAGATGTCCACCCACGAGACGTGATTGGCCACCCACAGGACGGCGCCCCGTTTCACGGGCTCGCCCAGGCGGCGCACGCGGACCCCGCACAGCCATAGCAGCCCCCGCGACCACGCGCCCACGATCTGGCGCCGCCGGCGGCGGCTCAGGGCCGGAAACACCACCAGCTCGGTCGCCAGGCCCAGCAGGACCCAGGCCGACACGCAGACGAAACGCAACAGGAACAGAAACGGCGCCACCGGCATCCTCCGCCCCGAACGGGCAATGGCGCTCATCATACCCGGGCGGGCGGCCTGGCCGCCGGGCGCGGGCGGGGGTTGGTCCAATCCGGCCTCACCGCGGACCGGCGGCGCCCGCACGCGCCGGGTCGTCGAGGTAGCGCTGCAGGATCACGGCGGCGGCCATGGCGTCGTCCGGCGCGCGGCTGCCCAGGAGCTGCTGGGCCTCCAGGCTGGAACCGCGCTCGTCCACCAGCACCACGCGCACGCGGAAGCGCCCCTCGATCTGGTGCGCGAAGCGGCGGCTGTGCTGCGAGGCGGGCTGTTCGCCGCCATCCAGGGTGAGGGGCAGTCCCACGATCACGCGATCGGGCTGCCATTCGGCCAGCAGGGCGCCGACCTGGGCGAAACGCTGCTCGCGCGTGGCGGGCGTCAGGATGCACAGGGGGCGGGCATGGTTCGTCAGGGTATTGCCCAGCGCCACGCCGATTTTCTTCAGGCCGAAATCGAAGGCCAGCAGCGTCTGTTCGGATGGGCGCGCTCCGGCCCGCGGGCTGGAGCCGCTCCGCCCCTGGGCGGGGGTGGCTTCGGCACCGGACAGGCAGGGCCCCGCTCGATCCCGCCCGGAAGGGCAAGGCTCGCGCTGCGGCACGGGGTCAGGCATGGCCCGCGTCGCTGGCCAGCATCGAGGCGCGGATGCCCAACTGGGCCAGGGCGGCGTCGTAGCGGTCCTCGGCGGGCGTGTCGAACAGGATGTCGTTGGACGCCAGCACGTTCAGCCAGGCGTTGCGGGCGAGCTCGTCTTCCAGTTGGCCCGCGCCCCAGCCGGCATAGCCCAGCGTCACCAGCAGCCGGGACGGGCCGTGGCCGGCGGCGACGTCCTGGAGCACGTCGCGGGACGTGGTGAGCGCCACGTCGCCGCCCAGCTCGATGCTGGAGCTGTATGTGCCGCGCGGCACGTGCAGCACGAAGCCGCGATCGGTCTGCACCGGGCCGCCGAAGAAGACCGGCGCGTTGCGCACCGGGCCGATTTCCAGGGACAGGGTCAGGTCGATGCGCTGCAGCAGGTCGCCGATGGTGAGATCGGTGGGCCGGTTGATCACCAGCCCCAGCGCGCCGTGCTCGGTGTGTTCGCAGACGTAGATCACGGTATTGGCCAGCTCGCCCGACACCATCCCCGGCATGGCCAGCAGGAACTGCCGGGACAGGTCGATGCGTGAACCGGCGTCGGAAACATACGGTACTGTCGTCATGGCGGTCCCCTTGTAGTCCGGCCCCGAGGGAGCCTCTGAATAAGTCGAGCGGAAAGCGGGCGCCGCGGATCGGGATGGGATGCAAGGCGCGAACCGCAGCCATGGCCGGTGCCATGGCGAGGATGAACAACGCCGCAGACCGCCCGAGTCCGCAGATGCACGCGGCGCGAGGACTTGTTCAGAGGCTCCCCGTGCCCATGATGCTAGAGTATCAGAAACGCCCTCGAACACCCACAGGGCCTGTGGGGACGAAGCCTCAGATCTCGATCAATTCAAAGTCTTCCTTGCGGGCGCCGCATTCGGGGCAGACCCAGTTGGGCGGCACGTCCTCCCAGCGCGTGCCGGGCGCGATCCCGTCTTCCGGGAAGCCGGCCGCCTCGTCGTAGATCCAGCCGCAGATCAGGCACATCCAGGTTCGCATGACAATCAAATCCTCATCTTCTCCGATTCGGCGGGCGCAGGGCATCATTCGATTAGAATGGGTGCCATAGTACACAAACCGCCGTACACAAACCGCCGTACACCAACCGCTGTACATCAACCGCCGGCCGTGGCGACCGGCCGCTTCTTCCGCCGTCATGCCCGCGCCCGACTCCTCCTCCGTCCCCCTGCCCCTGATTTTCGGTCCGTTCGATCCCAGCGGGGCCAGTCACCTGCCGATCGACGCGGTCATTTGCGCCGGCCTGGGCGCGCACGCGGGATCGGTGGCCACCGCCATCCACGTCCAGGATACCGCCGGCACGGAAACCATCCAGCGCCTGACGCCGGACCTGATCGACGACCAGGCCCGCTGCCTGCTGGAAGACATGGCCATCGGCGCGCTGAAGATCGGCCCGCAGTACGACCCCGAAACCATCTCGACGCTGGCGCAGATCGCGGCCGACTACAGCGCGCTGCCCCTGGTGCTGCAGCTGAGCGCGCCGCCGCCGGTGTCCGACCTGGAAGACCTGGACCCCGAGGAAACCGTCGGCGCGCTGCTCGAACTGCTGGTGCCCCAGGCGCACATCGTCGTCGTCGACGCCCGCCTGCCGGAGCAATGGGCCGGCCAGGGCCTGCTGTCCTCGGCCCGGGCCGACGATCCGATTGGCGCCCTGCACGAATTCGGCGCGCCGCTGGTCCTGTGCTGCAATGCGGCGCTCGGCCCCGGGCTGAACGGCCTGATCCTACACGCGCAGGAGCAGCCCGGCAGCCGCTGGCCCTGGCCCACTCCGCGCGTGCGCACGGGCGACGCCGAAAGCCTGCTCGCCACGGTGCTGTGCTGCCTGCTGGCGCGCGGACTGGATCCGGCGGAGGCCGTCCCCCAGGCCGTGGCCACCGCCACCGCCCTGCTGGAGCGGCACTTCCACCCCGGCATGGGGCAGCGCATCCTGCTGCACGCCGCGCCATGACCGCTGCACGCCGCGCCATGACCGCCGCACGCCGCGCCATGGCCGCCGCATGCCGCATTGCCTCACGCTTGCCCATGGCCATCGCATGCCGCGCCGATTCACGCTCCCTCATGCCTGCCGCATGCCGTGCCGCTTCGCGCTGCGCCACGACGCATTCCGCTCCGGCCTCCCGCCGCAGGAGGGCGGTCCGATGAGCGCGCGGGACACGACCCGTTTCCCGCGCGGCCTGTACGGCGTCACGCCCGACTGGGCCGACACCGACCGCATGCTGGCCGCCATCGAACAGGCCCATGCCGGCGGCATGACCGCCCTGCAATGGCGCCGCAAGCACGGTGCCCAGGCCGAACTGCGCGCCCAGGCCCGCGCGGTGCGCGAGCTGTGCCTGCGGCTGGGCCTGGTCCTGATCGTCAACGACGACTGGCGCCTGGCGGCCGACCTGGACGCCGACGGCGCCCACCTGGGCCGCGACGACGGCGCCGTCGCCCAGGCGCGCCTGGCGCTGGGCTCGGACAAGCTGATCGGCTGCTCCTGCTACGACCAGCCCGGGCTGGCCGCCCGGCGGCTGCAGGACGACGCCGACTACATCGCCTTCGGCGCGATGTATCCGTCCCGCGTCAAGCCCGACGCCGTGCACGCCACCCTGGGCCACGTCCGCGCCGGCCGCCGCCTGGCCGAGGCGCATGCGTCCGGCGCCCCCGCCGGCGCCATGGCCGGCCGCGAACCGCTCGCCGGCGCGCCGCGGCATCCGCGCGCGGCCGTGGTGGCGATCGGCGGCATCACCCCCGACAACGCCGCCCCCGTGATCCAGGCGGGCGCCGACAGCATCGCCGTGATCAGCGCCCTGTTCGAGGTCCCCGACATCCGCGCCGCCGCGCGGCGCTGCGCCGCCCTGTTCGACGCCGATGCCGGCCGCCCATGAACTCCGTCCGGCCGCGTCCGACACGCGCCGGTCCTTCCCGAAACCCCGCAGCAACCGGAATCCCGCCATGTCCCGCAACACCGAACTCTTCGACCGCGCCTGCCGCGCCATCCCGGGCGGCGTCAACTCGCCCGTGCGCGCCTTCCGCTCCGTGGGCGGCACTCCGCCCTTCATCGCCCGCGCCCAGGGCCCCTACCTGTGGGATGCCGAAGGCACCCGCTACATCGACTACATCGGCTCCTGGGGCCCGGCCATCCTGGGCCACGCCGATCCCGAAGTCGTCGCCGCCGTGCAGGCCGCCGCCGTGGACGGCCTGTCCTTCGGCGCGCCCACCGAGGCCGAGATCGAACTGGCCGAGGCCATCATCGAGCGCATTCCCTCGATCGAGCAGGTGCGCCTGGTCAGTTCGGGCACCGAGGCCACCATGTCGGCGATCCGGCTGGCGCGCGGCCACACCGGCCGCCCGAAGATCATCAAGTTCGAGGGCTGCTACCACGGCCACGCCGACAGCCTGCTGGTCAAGGCCGGCTCGGGCATGCTGACCTTCGGCAACCCCACTTCGGCCGGCGTGCCGCCCGAATTCGTGCAGCACACCCTGGTGCTGGACTACAACGACCTGGCCGCCGTCGAGGCCGCCTTCGCCCAATACCCCGAGGACATCGCCTGCGTCATCGTCGAGCCGATCGCCGGCAACATGAACATGGTGCGCCCGGCCGCCGGCTTCCTCGAAGGCCTGCGCGCCCTGTGCACGCGCCACGGCGCGGTGCTGATCTTCGACGAGGTCATGACCGGGCTGCGCGTGGGCCCGCAGGGCATGCAGGGCCTGTGCGGCGTCACGCCCGACCTGACCACGCTGGCCAAGATCATCGGCGGCGGCATGCCGGTGGGCGCCTTCGGCGGCCGCGCCGAGATCATGGCCGGCATCGCGCCGCTGGGCGCGGTCTACCAGGCGGGCACGCTGTCGGGCAATCCGGTGGCGGTCGCCGCCGGGCGCGTCACCCTGCGCCGCCTGGCCGAGCCTGGCTTCTACGACGCCCTGCACCGGCAGACCGGCCTGCTGATCCAGGGCCTGGTCGAGCGCGCGCGGCGCCACGGCGTGGCCTTCAGCGGCGACTGGCAGGGCGGCCTGTTCGGCCTGTATTTCCGCGCCACGGTGCCGACCAGCCTGGCCGAGGTCTCCGCCAGCGACACCGACGCCTTCAAGCGCTTCTTCCACGGCATGCTGGCCGAAGGCGTGCATTTCGCGCCCTCGGCCTTCGAGGCCGGCTTCGTCTCGGCCACTCACGACGACGCCGTCATCCAGGCGACGCTGGACGCGGCCGACCGGGTCTTCGCCCGGCTGTAGCAACAGCCCCGCACCTCGCCGCCCGCAAGCGGCTCCGATTCGGCGGGCATGCAGTGGTCCATGGGAACCCTTGCATGCCCGATCTCATCTTAAATAGTCCGAACTTCAAGTTTCTTGACGCAGGACAAGGACATGCCGCTTCCGGTTCCCTACACTTGACGTGCTCTGATCAAGTCCGCCAGGAGGCGCGTCATGACCGACTACACCCAATACGCCGCTACCCAGCACCCCGCCGTCACCCCCCCGGTGCCGGATCTCGAAACCCAGGCCACCGGCCAGGAGCCGCAGGATCTGCGCCTGTGGCTGCGCATGCTCAGCTGCTGCACGCTGATCGAAAACGAACTGCGCAGCCGGCTGCGCACCGAATTCCAGACCACGCTGCCGCGCTTCGACCTGATGTCGCAGCTCACCCATGCCCCCAAGGGCCTGAAGATGAGCGAGCTGTCCCGCCTGATGATGGTCACCAACGGCAACATCACCGGCATCACCGACCAGCTGGAAAAAGACGGCCTGGTCGAACGCCTGAAAGACGACTCGGACCGCCGCAGTTCGCTGATCCGCCTCACCATGAAGGGCCGCCGCTACCATCGCCGCATGCAGCGCGCGCACGCCACCTGGATCCAGTCCCTGCTGGGCGGCCTGGCGCCGTCCGCGCGGGCCATGCTGTTCGATCTCCTGGGCGACCTGAAGCAATCCACCTACGCGCGCCTGCCGGCCTGAACGCCAGGACTCCCGCGCGCCGCGGGCCTGACGCACCCGGACCGCATGCGCGCGGCAAGGCGGACGGGCACCGCAACGCACCGCCCGATTCCGCAGATGCACCGCCCCCATTCGGCATAGAATGGGGGCTTATTTTTTGCTACGGATCCCCTCCGCCATGGCCATCAACCTGATCATCCCGGCGCAAGACGCCATCCACCCGATCCCCGGCATCCGCATCGGCACGGCCGAGGCCGGCATCCGCAAGGCCGGGCGCCGCGACCTGACCGTCCTGCTGCTGGACGAAGGCGCGTCGGTGGCGGGGGTCTTCACGCGCAACCGCTTCCGCGCCGCGCCGGTCCAGGTCTGCGAGGCCCACCTGGCCGCCGGCGCCGGCATCCGCGCGCTGGTCATCAACACCGGCAACGCCAACGCGGGCACCGGAGAACCCGGCCTGCGGGCCGCCCTCGACACCTGCCGCGCCCTGGCCGGCCGCCTGGGCGTGGCGCCCGAGCAGATCCTGCCGTTCTCCACGGGCGTCATCCTGGAACCGCTGCCCGTGGACCGCCTGATCGCCGGCCTGCCGGCCGCCCTGGACGACGCCCGTCCGGACCACTGGTTCGAGGCGGCCCACAGCATCATGACCACGGACACCCAGCCCAAGATCCATTCCGCCCGGATCGAGCTGGGCGGCATCCCGGTCTCGATCACCGGCATCAGCAAGGGCGCGGGCATGATCCGCCCCAACATGGCCACCATGCTGGGCTTCCTGGGCACGGACGCGGGCCTGCCGCCGGCGCTGCTGCGCACCCTGGCCACACGCATCGCCGACCAGTCCTTCAACCGCATCACGGTGGACGGCGACACCTCCACCAACGATTCCTTCATCCTCATCGCCACCGGCGCCAGCGGCGCGCACATCGAATCCGAACAGGACCCGCGCTTCGCCGCGCTGGCCGAGGCCCTGACGGCCGCCGCGCGCGACCTCGCCCAGAAGATCGTGCGCGACGCCGAGGGCGCGACGAAATTCATGACCATCCGCGTCGAGCAGGCCGCCTCCACCGACGAGGCCCTGAAGGTCGCCTACGCCATCGCCCATTCGCCGCTGGTCAAGACCGCCTTCTATGCGTCCGACCCCAACCTCGGCCGCATCCTGGCGGCGATCGGCTACGCCGGCATCGACGACCTCGACGTCTCGAAGCTGACGCTGTGGCTGGGCGACGTGCGGGTGGCCTCGCAGGGCGGCCGCGACCCGGCCTACCGCGAGGAAGACGGCCAGCGCGTGATGGCGGAATCCGAGATCCTGGTGCGCGTCGCCCTGGGCCGCGGCGAGGTGGCCGACACGGTCTACACCTGCGACTTCTCGCACGAATACGTCAGCATCAACGCCGACTACCGCTCGTAGCCCCATCGGACCGGCCCGCGGTGCGCGCAGAAACCCGACGCAGAAACCGCTTGATTTACAAAAGGATTTCTGCGTAAAATGCAGGGCTTGGCCATGTCCCCACTGGACTTGGCCGTTTTTGGCATACCCGGGCAGGTTCGTCGGGGTCTTGCGTATCGCGGCGATTGCGCCGCGCGTGCAGTTCCCGCCGCCCGATCCGGGCATTCTCACAGGAAATCCCCATGTACGCGGTCATAAAAACCGGCGGCAAGCAATATCGCGTTTGCGCCGGCCAGAAACTGAAAATCGAACAGATACCGGCTGACATTGGGCAAGAAATCTCGCTCGACCAGGTGCTGTCCGTCGGCGAAGGCGAAACGCTGAAGATCGGCGCGCCCTTCGTCGAGGGCGCCGCGGTCAAAGCCACCGTTCTTGCACAAGGCCGTCACGACAAGGTCAAGATCTTCAAGATGCGCCGTCGCAAGCACTACCAGAAGCACCAGGGCCATCGTCAGAACTACACCGAGATCCGCATCGACGCCGTCGCGGCCTGATCCGGTCATCGCATTTAGGAGCTCATCATGGCACACAAAAAGGGCGGCGGCTCGACTCGCAACGGCCGCGATTCCGAATCGAAACGACTGGGCGTGAAGGTCTACGGCGGCCAGCAGATCTCGGCCGGCGGCATCATCGTCCGCCAGCGCGGCACCCAGTTCCACCCCGGCGTCAACGTCGGCATCGGCAAGGACCACACGCTGTATTCCCTGGTGGACGGCGTCGTGCAGTTCTCCATCAAGGGCGCGCAGAACAAGCGCACCGTCTCGGTGAACACGGCGAACTGATCGCCGCACGATCCGCAAAAGGCCCTGCTCTTCAGCAGGGTCTTTTCGTTTGGCGCCCCGCCCGGGCGGCACCTCCGGGCACTCCCCGACCGGCCCGGCAGCGGCGCCCGATTTTGACTAGAATGATTTCCGCAGGCCCCATGGCCCGTCCGCACCCGGACCGGGCATGCGCCGCGCGGGACGCCACCCCCTGGAACACCCCACCATGAAATTCGTAGACGAAGCCACCATCGAGGTCATCGCCGGCAAGGGCGGCAATGGCGTCGCCAGCTTCCGCCGGGAAAAATTCATTCCCATGGGCGGCCCCGACGGCGGCGACGGCGGTCGCGGGGGCTCCGTCCTGGCGGTGGCCGACCGCAACATCAACACCCTGATCGATTTCCGCTACGCCCGGCTGCACCGCGCGAAGAACGGCGAAAACGGCCGCGGCTCGGACCAGTACGGCGCGGGCGCGCCGGACATCGTCCTGCGCATGCCCGTGGGCACCGTGATCCACGACGCCGACAGCGGCGAGCAGCTCTTCGACCTGGACCGCCACGGGGCGCAGGTCACGCTGGCGGCCGGCGGCGCGGGCGGCCTGGGCAATCTGCACTTCAAGTCCAGCACCAACCGCGCGCCGCGCCAGTGCACGCCGGGACGCGAGGGCGAGCAGCGCCGCCTGCGCCTGGAACTGAAGGTGCTGGCCGACGTGGGCCTGCTGGGCATGCCCAACGCGGGCAAGTCCACCCTGATCACGCGCGTGTCCAACGCCCGCCCGAAGATCGCCGACTATCCCTTCACCACCCTGCACCCGAACCTGGGCGTGGTGCGCACCTCGCCGTCGCACAGCTTCGTCATCGCCGACATTCCCGGCCTGATCGAGGGCGCCTCGGAAGGCGCCGGCCTGGGCCACCTGTTCCTGCGCCACCTCAGCCGCACCCGCGTGCTGCTGCACCTGCTGGACGTGCATTCGCCCGACCCGGACGTCGACGCCTGCGCCCAGGCCGTGCAGGATGCCCGTGCCATCGAGCGCGAACTCGAACGCTACAGCCCGGAGCTGGCCGCCAAGCCGCGCTGGCTGGTGCTCAACAAGCTGGACATGGTCGAGGATCCCGCCGCCGTCCAGGACCGCATCTGCCGCGAACTCGGCTGGACCGGTCCGGTCTTCGGCATCTCCGCGCTCACCGGCGCAGGCACCCAGGCCCTGACCGGGGCGCTGCAGTCCTGGCTGGACGAACAACAGCGCAGCGCCCACGCCCACGACGAGGATCCCCGCTTCGCGCGCGGCGAACCGCAGGCGGACCCGGACGGGGATCCGGACGCGGCCCCAGGCGCCGTCCCGGCCCCGGACGCGCCGGACGCCGGAGAGCCGGACGACCCCCGTTTCAGGCGCTGAACCCGCCAAGCCCGCCGAATCCGCTGAGCCTTCCACCCGAACCGCCCGCTTCGCCCCGCCCGCCATCATGACTCGTCCGGATCCTTCCCCCTCCGTCGCCCGGGACGCGCAACGCCTCGTCCTGAAAGTCGGCTCCTCCCTGGTCACCAACGAAGGCCGGGGCATCGACCTGGAAGCCGTCGCCCAATGGGCCGAGCAGATCGCCGGCCTGCACGCCGCGGGCCGGCAGCTGGTGCTGGTGTCCAGCGGCGCCATCGCCGAAGGCATGGCACGCCTGGGCTGGCCCCGCCGGCCCAAGCTCATGTCCGAGCTGCAGGCGGCGGCGGCCGTGGGCCAGATGGGCCTGATCCAGGCCTACGAGGCCGCCTTCGGCCGCCACGGCGTGCGCACCGCCCAGATCCTGCTGACGCACGAGGACCTGGCCGACCGGCGCCGCTACCTGAACGCGCGCAGCACGCTGAACACCCTGCTGGCCCTGGGCGTGGTGCCCATCGTCAACGAGAACGACACGGTCGTCACCGACGAGATCCGCGTGGGGGACAACGACACCCTGGGCGCCCTGGTGACCAACCTGATCGAAGCCGACGTGCTGATCATCCTGACCGACCAGTCCGGCCTGTACAGCGCCGATCCGCGCAAGCATCCGGACGCGCGCTTCATCCACCGAGGCCAGGCCGGCGACCCGGCCCTGGAAGCCATGGCGGGCGGCTCGGGCAGCGCCATCGGCACCGGCGGCATGCTGACCAAGGTCCTGGCCGCGCGGCGCGCGGCCAACAGCGGCGGCCACACCATCATCGCCTCCGGCCGCGAGCCCGCCGTGCTGCGGCGCCTGGCCTCGGGCGAGCCGATCGGCACCGAACTGCGCGCCGTCCTGCCGGTGCGCTCGGCGCGGCAGCGCTGGATGGCCAACCACCTGCGCTTGCGCGGGCGCGTCACCCTGGACGCCGGCGCCGTGCGCGCGCTGACCCAGGGCCACCGCAGCCTGCTGCCCATCGGCGTGATCGCCGTCGAGGGCGAATTCGAGCGCGGCGACGTGGTGGCCTGCGTGGACGAGCACGGCGTGGAATGCGGCCGCGGCCTGATCAATTATTCGTCGGCCGACACGGCGCGCATCCTGCGCCAGCCCAGCGCCCGCATCGCGGAGATCCTGGGCCATCTATCGGACCCGGAACTGATGCACCGCGACAACATGGTCGTCGCGCGGATGAGGCGGGACATAGGATAGTCCCCGCGGACCATCCTATGCCGGACGAATCGGAGCGTCTGACAAGGCGCGGCGTGGGGAGCCGTTACGATTGAAGACAATCGGTGCCTGCGACGCTCACCGGGCCTGCCTAGCGCTGCGCCGGGATGAACTGGGTCTCCTTGACCTCCTCCATCACCACGCAGCTCTTGGTCTGAGTCACCCCCGGCAGGCGCAGCAGGATGTCGCCCAGCAGGCTGCGGTACTGGCTGATTTCCTTGATCCGGGCCTTGACCATGTAGTCGAAATCCCCGGACACCAGGTGGCATTCGAGCACCTGCGGCACGCACAGCACCTCGCGGCGGAATTCCTCGAAGGTGCGCCCGGACTTGCTGGACATGCTGATTTCCACGAACACCAGCAGGCCGGCGTCCAGGGCGGCCGGGGACACCCGCGCGTGATAGCCCGTGATCACGCCGTCGCGCTCCAGGCGGCGCACCCGTTCGATGCAGGGCGTCACCGTCAGCCCCACCGCGTCGGCCAGTTCCGTCATCGACAGGCGGCCGTTCTGCTGCAGCAGGTCCAGGATGCGGCGGTCGATCTTGTCCAGGGCATGGACGGATTCCTTCTGTACGCGCATGATCGTTCTCCACGAGAGGATTTTGCGGTGGCCGTCTCCCACGGCAAGCGCGTCCGGCGCGTGCGGCGGACCCGCATCCGCGGGCGCAAGACCGGCGCAGAACCGGTGCGAAACCCCTGCGGAACGGACACGATGCGCCGCACCAGGATTTTGTCCTGCGCGCCGGCATCGGGACCCGCAGCCACCTCTATATTTTTACGAAAACCTCATTTTTTCATAAAAATTTATCTGGGTATATTGCCTATCATCATGAAAAATTAATCCACTGAGGGTGCATCATGAAGGTTCTGGTTCTGGGGGCGGGCGTCGTGGGCGTCACGAGCGCCTATTACCTGGCCCGGCAAGGGCACGAAGTCACCGTGATCGACCGCGAGACCGGCACGGCGGAGGAAACCAGCTTCGGCAACGCCGGCCAGCTGTCCTTCGGCTATTCCTCGCCCTGGGCCGCGCCCGGCATTCCGCTGAAGGCGTTCAAATGGCTGTTCACGCCGCATGCGCCGCTGACGATCCGGCCCGACGGCAGCCTGTTCCAGCTGCGCTGGATGCTGGACATGTGGCGCAACTGCACGCCGGCCCGCTACGCCGCCAACAAGGAACGCATGCTGCGCCTGTCGGCCTACAGCCGCCAGTGCCTGCACGCGCTGCAGGCCGACACCGGCATCCAGTTCGAGGGCCGGCGCCAGGGCACGCTGCAGGTCTTCCGCACCCAGAAGCAGATGGACGACGCCCAGCGCGACGTCCAGGCCCTGAGCGAGGCCGGCATCGCCCACGAGCTGCTCGGCGGCGACCAGCTGGCCCGGTACGAACCCGCGCTGGCCCAGGTCCGCCACAAGCTGGCCGGCGGCCTGCGCACGCCGGACGACGAGACCGGCGACTGCCGCCTGTTCACCCAGGCCCTGACGCGGCTGGCCGAGGCCGAAGGCGTGCGCTTCCGCTACGGCGAGACCATCCAGGCCCTGCAGACGGCGGGCGACCGCGTCACGGGCGTGCAATGCGCCTCCGGCCTGGAGCGGGCGGACGCCTACGTGGTCGCGCTGGGCTCCTATTCGCCCCTGCTGCTGCGCGGCGTGGTGGACATCCCCGTCTACCCCATGAAGGGCTATTCCATCACCGTGGACATCGCCGATCCGGAACGGGCGCCGGTGTCCACCCTGCTGGACGAGACCTACAAGATCGCCCTGACCCGCTTCGACCGGCGCATCCGCGTCGGCGGCATGGCCGAGGTCGTGGGCTACGACACGGCCCTGGACCCGCGCCGCCAGCGGACCCTGGAGATGGTGCTGAACGACCTGTTCCCGGGCAGCTACGTCCCGGGCGACGTGAACTTCTGGACCGGGCTGCGTCCCAAGACGCCCGACAGCACCCCCATCGTGGGGCCCACCCGGCTGGGCAACCTGTTCCTGAACACCGGCCACGGCACGCTGGGCTGGACCATGTCCTGCGGCAGCGGCCGGCTGATCGCGGACATCGTGTCGGGCAAGCCGACCGACATCCGCCACGACGACCTGGGCGTCCAGCGCTACCGCTGAACGGCGCCGGCTCAGATTTCCCAGACGTAGCCGTAGCCGCGCAGGGATTCCACCGGCGGCACCATGCCGGCCCGTTGCCCCCGCCAGCGCAGGCGGCTGATGACGCCGCGCGGCTTGGGATCGTGCGGCCGGCGGCCGTAGGCATGCCGCCAGCCCTGGAGCAGGGCCTGGTTCAGCATGGCGTGGCTGGCGATGTGGCCGGGCGCCTCGAACAGGCAGACCAGGATCGCGCGCTCGGAGACGGTCAGGCGCAGCGACGTGCCGTCGCGGTGGTGCAGGCACCAGCCCTGGTCCTCCAGGCTCCACGGCCCGATGTCGTGCGTCGTGCCCGCCGCGGGGCCCGCGGCACGGTCCATGCGGCGCAGGCGCAGGGCGCGCAGCACGGCGGCCAGCAAGGCGGGCGGATCGCCCTGCCGCATGACCCAGTCCACCCCGACCCGCAGCAGCGCCGTCAGTTCGCCCCGGCGCGCGGGACCCATGACGGCCACCACGTCCAGCGGCAGGCCCATGTCGCGCGCCAGCCGGGCCACGCGGCAGTTGGCGGCCGCGTCCGCCATCAGCAGCACGGCATCGCACGGCAGCATGCCGGCCTTGATCGCCCGCCGATCGGCGTCCTCGATGGAACCGCAGCGCCGCACCTCGCAGCCCTCGGCCCGCAGATACTGAAGATCGGCATTGTCTTCCGGCGCCAATGCCCAAACCTGGCGGCCTCGCATGTCAGCTCCTTGCTACGTCCGTGGAATATTACAAATGTATTATTCCATGAACACCAATGTGCTTGAGCTTTTTAGTCCAATGCATGAGTGGAAACCTTTGCTGAACGGCTCCGGCATGCCCGGCTCCTGCGCGGCCTATCGCAGGAGACTTTGGCGCGCGCCTGCGGCCTGTCGCAAAGCGCCATCTCCAGTTACGAGAACGGCACCCGCCAGTCGCCCAAGAAGCTGCTGAACCTGGCCCAGATCCTGGAAGTGGACATCTACTGGCTGAGCCGGGGCCTGGGCGACATGACGCCGCCCGCCGGCGCGACCGCCTCCGTGGCCGAAGGCGCCTGGCCCTTTCCCTCGATCGATCCCCGGCAATTCTGGACCCTGACCCGCAAGGACCGCCTGGTCGTGGAAAGCGCCGTCAGCGCCCTGATCGACAGCCTGCTGATTTCAGGAAAAGGGAAGTAGGCCACGCTGCGCGGCCTTCGGCCGCTTGCCGTCCCCCAGGGGGCGCTTTCGCCTCGCGGCGGCCCGGCGGCGAAAGGCAGGTATACTCACCTCACGCAGGGGTACTCGCCGGCCTGGCCGGCGTGTTGAGAGAAACCCTTCGTACCAGTACGGATAATGCCGATGCTGGGAGCGTGCGCGGTTTCTTCACCGGTTCCATCCATCGATTTCCGGAACCCTTCCCTCCGGAACGCGCTTCCCCCCTCCCCGACTCGGCTCCATTTCCGAATCCTTTTTCGTACCTGGAGCTACATCTTGAACGCCAATCCGCAATTCCTGGCCGCCCGCGCCACCGTCGACCTGGCCGCGATCGAACCGCTGCCGCAGTCCCGCAAGATCTACGAGACCGGGTCCCGGCCCGACATCCGCGTGCCCTTCCGAGAAATCCGGCAGGACGACACGCCCGGCCTGTTCGGCGGCGAGCCCAATCCGCCCCTGACGGTCTACGACACCAGCGGCCCGTACACCGATCCCGACGCCGTCATCGACATCCGCAAGGGCCTGCCCGCCCCGCGCCTGCCCTGGATCCTGGAGCGCGGCGACACCGAGGCGCTGCCCGGCCTCACCAGCCAGTACGGCCGCGCCCGGCTGTCCGACCCGGAGCTGGACGCGCTGCGCTTCGACCTGCAGCGGCCCCCGCGCCGCGCCCGCGCCGGTGCGAACGTGACCCAGATGCACTACGCCCGCCGGGGCATCGTCACGCCCGAAATGGAATTCGTGGCGATCCGCGAAAACCTGCGCCGCGAGCAGTACGTCGAGTCGCTGCGCGGGAGCGGCCCCGAAGGCGCCCGCCTGGCCGAGCGCCTGACCCGCCAGCACCCCGGGCAGTCCTTCGGCGCCACCATCCCCGAACGCATCACGCCCGAATTCGTGCGCGACGAAGTCGCCCGCGGCCGCGCCATCATCCCGGCCAACATCAACCACCCGGAAGCCGAGCCCATGGCCATCGGCCGCAACTTCCTGGTCAAGGTCAACGCCAACATCGGCAATTCCGCCATCCGCTCGGACATCAGCGAGGAAGTCGAGAAGATGACCTGGGCGATCCGCTGGGGCGGCGACACGGTGATGGACCTGTCCACCGGCAAGCACATCCACGAAACGCGCGAATGGATCATCCGCAACTCGCCGGTGCCCATCGGCACCGTGCCGATCTACCAGGCGCTGGAGAAGGTCGGCGGCGTCGCCGAGGAGCTGAACTGGGAGATCTTCCGCGACACGCTGATCGAGCAGGCCGAGCAGGGCGTGGACTACTTCACCATCCACGCGGGCGTGCGCCTGCCCTTCGTGCCGATGACGGCCAGCCGCATGACGGGCATCGTGTCGCGCGGCGGCTCGATCATGGCCAAGTGGTGTCTGGCGCACCACAAGGAAAGTTTCCTCTACGAGCGCTTCGAGGACATCTGCGAGATCATGAAGGCCTACGACGTCAGCTTCTCGCTGGGCGACGGGCTGCGTCCGGGCTCCGGCTACGACGCCAACGACGAGGCCCAGTTCGCCGAACTGCGCACGCTGGGCGAACTGACCCAGGTGGCCTGGAAGCACGACGTGCAGGTGATGATCGAAGGGCCGGGCCATGTGCCCATGCAGATGATCCGCGAGAACATGGACCTGCAGCTCAAGCATTGCCACGAGGCGCCGTTCTACACCTTGGGCCCGCTGACCACGGACATCGCGCCGGGCTACGACCACATCACCTCGGGCATCGGCGCGGCGCTGATCGGCTGGTACGGCACGGCCATGCTGTGCTACGTGACGCCCAAGGAGCACCTGGGCCTGCCCAACAAGAAGGACGTGAAGGACGGCATCATCACCTACAAGATCGCCGCCCACGCGGCCGACCTGGCCAAGGGCCACCCGGGCGCGGCGATCCGCGACAACGCCCTGTCCAAGGCGCGCTTCGAGTTCCGCTGGGAGGACCAGTTCAACCTCGGCCTGGACCCGGACACGGCGCGCGCCTTCCACGACGAGACCCTGCCCAAGGACTCGATGAAGGTGGCGCACTTCTGCTCCATGTGCGGCCCGAAGTTCTGCAGCATGAAGATCTCGCAGGACGTGCGCGACTACGCCAGGGAAAACGGCCTGGACGAAGCCGCCGCCCTGGCCCAGGGCATGGCCGCGAAATCGGCCGAATTCATCAGCCAGGGGGCAGAGATCTACCAGAAGGCGTGAGGACTGCGCCAGGCACTGATCAGCCCGCAAGGGACTGGTCAGTGTCCCGCCCCCTCCCTATTTCACCGCGTACAGGAACAGTTCCACCCGGCGGTTCAGGGCGCGGCCTTCGGGGGTGCCGTTGTCGCCCACCGGGTTGGCGGCGCCGCGGCCCTCGGCCGTGAGCCGGCCGGCGGCGACGCCCTGGCCCGCCAGGTACTGCGTCACCGCGCCGGCCCGGCGCTGGGACAGCGGCACGTTGATGGCGTCGGTCCCGGTGGAGTCGGTGTGGCCGACCGCCTTGGCGCGCAGTTCGGGATGCTGGATCAGGGCCCGCGCCACGCTGTCCAGGACCGGCAGCAGCTCAGGCTTCAGCACGGCCTTGTTGGTGTCGAACGACACGTTGCTGGGAATGTTGACCTTCAGCGTGCCGTCGGGCATTTCGATGACGGCGATCCCCAGGCCGGATGCGCCGGACTTCTCGACGTCCTGCTTGACCGCCTTCCAGTTGTAGCCGACGACGCTGCCCACCACGGTGCCGATGCCGGCGCCGATCAGCGCGGCCTTGCCGCTGTCGCCGATCAGCACCCCCAGCCCCGCTCCCAGGGCGGCGCCCGCGCCGGCCCCGATCGCCGTGTTCTGGCCCTGGGGCGACATGTTGGCGCAGGCCGTCAAGAGCACCAGGCTGCCGATCGCCGCCGTGCGGGCGGTCCGTTGCGTTAGTGTGCGCATCATTCATTCTCCTTGTCGTGCGGACGTGGACGGCGGCGCGGGAAGCCTCGCCGGCCGTGCACGTCGATGATTCCCGAAAAGGCGGAATGCTTCAACCCCGGGGGTCAGTGCAGGATCTGGCTGAGGAACAGCCGGGTGCGCTCGTTCTTCGGGTGGTCGAAGAACTCGTCCGGCGCGTTTTCCTCGATGATCTCGCCGTGGTCCATGAAGATGACGCGGTCGGCGACCTTGCGCGCGAAGCCCATTTCGTGGGTCACGCACAGCATCGTCATGCCGGTTTCTTCGGCCAGCTCGACCATGACGTCCAGCACTTCCTTGACCATTTCCGGGTCCAGGGCGGAGGTGGGCTCGTCGAACAGCATGATCTTGGGGTTCATGCACAGGGACCGGGCGATGGCCACGCGCTGCTGCTGGCCGCCGGAGAGCTGGCCCGGGTATTTGCTGGCCTGGTCGGGGATGCGCACCCGTTCCAGGTATTTCATGGCGGTCGCCTCGGCCTCGGCCTTGGGGCGCTTGAGCACCCAGACCGGCCCCAGCGTCAGGTTCTCCAGCACGGTCATGTGGGGAAACAGGTTGAAGTGCTGGAACACCATGCCGACGTCGCGGCGGATGGCTTCGATCTGCTTGAGGTCGTTGGTGAGTTCGGTGCCGTCGACGATGATGCGGCCCTCCTGGTGTTCCTCCAGGCGGTTGATGCAGCGGATCATGGTGGACTTGCCCGACCCGGAAGGGCCGCAGATCACGATGCGCTCGCTGGGCGCGACGTCCAGGTTCAGGTCCTTCAGGACGTGGAACTGGCCGTACCACTTGTTGACGTTCTGCAGGCGGATGATGGGTTCCGACATGGGCGGAGGCTCCTGGGCGGCGGGACGGGGCCCGCCGGTACATACGGGAAGATTAACGGTGCTGCCCCTGATCCAGCTGGCGTTCCAGCGACAGGCTGTAGCGCGAGATCGAGTAGCAGAAGACGAAGTAGATGGCCGAGATGAAGAGGTAGGATTCCGTGCTGAAGCCGCGCCAGACGGCGTCGGACACGGCCGCCTTGGCCGCCTGGGTCAGGTCGAAGATGCCGATGATCACCACCAGGGACGTGTCCTTGAACAGGGAGATGAAGATCCCCACCAGCGGCGGGATGACGATCTTCAGCGCCTGCGGCAGGATGATCTTGCGCATCTGCTGCCAGTAGCTCAGGCCCAGCGAATCGGCGCCCTCGTACTGGCCCTTGGGGATGGCCTGCAGACCGCCGCGCACGGTCTCGGCCACGTAGGCCGCCGCGAACAGGATGATGGCGATCTGGGCGCGCAGCAGCTTGTCGATGGAAAAGCCTTCGGGCAGGAACAACGGCAGCATCACCGAGGACATGAACAGCAGGCTGACCAGAGGCACCCCGCGGATCAGCTCGATGTAGACCACGCACACGGCCTTGACGCCCGGCATGTGCGAACGCCGCCCCAGGGCGAGCAGCAGCCCGAAGGGAAAGGCGAAGGCAATGCCGAAGGTGGACAGGATCAGCGTGAGCGGCAGGCCGCCCCACTTGGCGTTTTCCACGTAGGTGAGGCCCAGGACTCCGCCCCACATCAGCACGCCCACCGCCGTCAGGACGACGACCCAGATCAGCGCCAGGAACGGTTTCCAGAACCAGCGGATGCAGCTGCAGACGATCGCCGCCACCAGGATCACGGAGGCCAGCAGCGGGCGCCACTGCTCGTCGTAGGGATAGATGCCGAACAGGATCAGGCGGTGCTTCTCGCGCACGAAGGCCCAGCAGTAGCCGCCGGTCTCGCGGCACTGGGCCGCCGTCGTGGCGGCGAAATCGGGCTTCACGAACAGGTAGTCGATCAGGGCCGGAACCGCCAGCAGCAGGATCCACAGGGCCAGGATCGTCAGGATCGCGTTCAGCGGCGAGGAGAACAGCCGGCTGCGCATCCAGCCGATCACGCCGGTGTCGGTGCGCGGCGGCAGGCGGTCGGTGCCAGGGAGTGTGCGGTCCATCTATCGCTCCACCAGCGCGATGCGCTTGTTGTACCAGTTCATGAAGATCGAGATCGACAGGCTGACCACCAGATAGGCCGCCATGATGATCATGATGCCCTCGATGGCCTGCCCGGTCTGGTTCAGGATGGTGTTGGTGACGGCCACGATGTCCGGATAGCCGATGGCCACGGCCAGGGAGCTGTTCTTGGTCAGGTTGAGGTACTGGCTGGTCATGGGCGGGATGATGACCCGCATGGCCTGCGGCAGGATCACCAGCCGCAGGGTGCGCGCCCGCGACAGGCCGATGGAGGAGGCGGCTTCCCATTGGCCCTGGTTGACGGCCTGGATGCCGGAACGCACGACCTCGCCCACGAAGGCCGAGGTGTAGGTCACCAGCCCCAGCAGCAGCGCCGAGAATTCCGGCGACATGTTCAGCCCGCCCTGGAAGTTGAAGCCCTTGAGTTCGGGCCGGTCCAGCTCCAGCGAGCCGCCGCTGATCCAGAAGGCCAGCAGGGGCACGGCGATCAGCAGGCCCAGCGCGGTCCGCCCCAGGGGGAATATCCTGCCGGTGGCGTCCTGGTGGCGGCGCGCCCAATGGGCCAGCAGCACGATCAGCACGATGGCCAGCGCCAGCCCGCCGAAGATCCAGTCCATGGCGTCGCCCTTGAGCCAGGGGATCTTGAAGCCGCGGTTGGAGATGAAGACGTCCGGCAGGGGCTGCAGCGCCTGCCGCGGGCCGGGCATGATCTCGGTGATGAGGGCATACCAGAAGAACAGCTGCAGCAGCAGCGGGATGTTGCGCATGACCTCGATGTAGAGGCCGGCCATGCGGGAGATCAGCCAGTTCTTGGACAGGCGGCTGATGCCCAGCAGCGTGCCGAACAGCGTGGCGGCGATCACGCCGATCACGGAGACCTTGAGGGTGTTCAGCAGGCCGACCACGACCGCGTGGCCGTAGGTGTCGGCGGGGGAATATTCCACCATCGATTCGCCGATGGCGAAGCCGGCTTCCTCGTGCAGGAAGGCGAAGCCGGTGGAGATGTTGCGCGCCGCCAGATTGTGCAGCGTGTTGGAAGCCAGGTACCACACGCCCAGGGCGACCAGACCCAGGATCAGGACCTGGTAGATCAGCGCGCGCGTGGCCGGATCGTTCCAGGACCAGCGCCGCTGCGGCGCCCTGGGTGCGCGGGGTGTCGTTTCAGTCATAGGATGCGGGCGATGAAGGCGGCAGGCGCCGCCGGAACCCGGCCGCCGGGAGAACCCCGGCGGCCGAAAGGACCGAAGACCGGATCAGGCGATCAGCGGATCGGCCAGGCGTACATCACGCCGCCCTTGGTCCACTGGGCGTTCAGGCCGCGTTCCAGCTTGAGCGGGGAGCCCATGCCGATGTTGCGCTCGAACGATTCGCCGTAGTTGCCCACCTGCTTGATGATGTTGTAGGCCCACTTCTTGTCCAGGCCCAGGCCCTTGCCCATGTCGCCGGACACGCCCAGGATGCGCTGGATGTTGGGGTTGGGGCTCTTGAGCATTTCGTCCAGGTTCTTGGAATCGATACCGTATTCCTCGGCTTCGACCATGGCGTTCAGCGCCCAGCGCACGACCATGAACCATTCGTCGTCGCCCTGGCGGACCATGGGGCCCAGGGGTTCCTTGGAGAAGTCTTCCGGCAGGATGACGTAGTCGTCCGGGGTGGCGGAGGACGCGCGCAGGCTGCCCAGCTGGGACTTGTCGCTGGTGACGACGTCGCAGCGGCCGGACTCGAAAGTGCGGAAGCCTTCTTCGGAGGTGTTGATCACGACCGGCTTGAAGTCGAGCTTGTGGGCGCGGAACCAGTCGGCCAGGTTCAGTTCGGTGGTGGTGCCCTGCAGCACGCAGACCGCGGCGCCGCCCAGTTCGGTGGCGCTCTTCACGCCCAGGCTCTTCTTGACCAGCACGCCCTGGCTGTCGTAGTAGTTGACCCCGGCGCTCATCAGGCCCAGCGTGGTGTCGCGGGTCATGGTGGCGGTGGTGTTGCGGGTGAGCACGTCGACCTCGCCGGACTGCAGGGCGGTGAAGCGCTGCTGGGTGGTGAGCGGGGTGGCCTTGAACTTGCTGGCGTCGCCGAACACCATCGCGGCCACGGCACGGCACATGTCGACGTCGATGCCCTTCCAGACGCCCTTGCTGTCGGCCTGGGAGAAGCCCGGCAGGCCGGCGTTCACGCCGCATTGCACGAAGCCGCGCGCCTTGACGGCATTGTAGGTTTCACCTGCCTGAGCGGTCGTGCCGGCGAACAGCAGCGCGGCGCTGACGGCTGCGAGTTTCATGAATTTCATAGTCATCCTTTCCCGATTGAGCAAGTGGCGTTGAACAACACGGAATACAATCTCGTGGAATTGGTCCGTCTGGCCTAGATCGTAGCCTGCGACGGCAGGCCTCAAACATGCGGGATATCCCTGCACCCGCCATGGCATCCGGGTTGCGCCATGCCGCGGGGAGCCCCTGGGCCCGGACCCGGATCGACCCGCAGGACACGCATGATCGAATTTCAGCACGTCTTCAAATCCTTCGGCCGGGGGCGCAACATCCTCGCCGACGTCAATTTCGGCATCGCGCCGGGGGAATTCGTGTTCGTCTCCGGCCCCTCGGGCGCGGGCAAGTCCACCCTGCTGAAGCTGGTCGGCGGACTGGAGCCCGCCAGCCGGGGCGCCGTCACGGTCAACGGCCACCGCATCGACCGCCTGTCGGCGCGCACGCTGCCCTACCTGCGCCGCACCGTGGGCCTGATCCTGCAGGACGCCCACCTGCTGTTCGACCGCAACGCCTTCGACAACGTCATGCTGCCGCTGGCCGTGCTGGGGCTGGACCGCGCCACGGCGGCGACCCGCGCCCGCGCCGCCATGGAAAAGGTCGGCCTGCGCGGCAAGGAAGACCTGTCGCCCATCGAGCTGTCCGGCGGCGAGCAGCAGCGCCTGGCCATCGCCCGCGCCATCGTGGGCCGGCCCGCCATCCTGATCGCCGACGAGCCCACCGCCAACCTGGACCACGACAGCGCCGTCCACATCATGGACGTGTTCCGCGACTTCAACCAGGTCGGCGTCACCACCCTGATCGCCTCGCACGACACCGCGCTCATGGCCCGCTACGCGCGGCGCACCCTGCGCATCGACGCCGGGCGCTTCGAGGACATCGCGGGGGTGCCGGGCCGGGTCGAGGGCGACCGAGGGGGCAGCATGAGCGCGAGCGATGCGAACGCGCCTGGCCGTCTCGACGGCAGCAGGGGGACGCCATGAATCGCTGGCTGAGACACCACCGCTACGCCCTGGCCGTGGCGCTGCGGCGCCTGCGCCTGCATCCCTTCTCGTCGCTGGCCAACATCGTGGTCATCGCCCTGATGCTGGCCGTGCCCATCCTGGGCGCCTCGGTCCTGCAGTCCAGCCAGCCGCTCGCCCGGCAGCTGGCGGTCGCGCCGGAACTGACCCTGTTCCTGAAGGCCGGCACGCCGCCCACGGCGCAGCAGGCTCTGCTGGCGCGCGTGCGCGAGGAGGCCGGCGCGCGGATCGCCCAGGCCCGGCTGATCCCGCGCGACCGGGCCATGGCCCAGCTGCGCGCCGACCCGACCTGGGCCCGCGCCCTGGACGCCCTGCCCGACAACCCCCTGCCCGACGCCCTCATCGTCACCCTGCGCGATTCCGCCGCCCCGGCGCGCGAGGCGGCCGACCTGGCGCAGGCCTGGCGCCAGTGGCCGGAGGTGGAGGAAATCCAGCTCGACAGCGAGTGGGTGCGGCGCCTGGAATCCCTGCTCTCCTTCGTGCGGATGGGCCTGGGCATGCTGGCCGGCGCGGTGGTCATCGTCGTGCTGGCGACCGTGTTCAACACCGTGCGCCTGCAGGCCCTGACCCAGCGCGAGGAAATCGCCGTCGCGCGGCTGGTGGGCGCCACCGAATCCTTCGTCCGGCGGCCCTTCCTGTACCTGGGCGCCCTGACGGGCCTGGCCGCGAGCCTGCTGGCGCTGCTGCTGGCGTGGCTCGCGCTGACGCCGCTGAACACGATCCTGGGCGGCTTCGCCCGCAGCTACGGCCTGGACTGGGCGATCCGCCTGCCGGCCGCCCCGGACCTGTTGCTGTCCGGCCTGCTGGTGGCCCTGCTGGGCGCCATCGCCGCGCGCCTGTCGGTCACGCGCCGCACCCGGTTCTGATGGCGCGCCGCACCGCCACGGCGCCGCGCCCGGACGCCTCCGTCCCGCCCGCCCGCCCCGCGGGCGCGTCGGCCGACGCCGCTTCCCGCATCGCCGCCTGGCAGCGCCGGGCCGGACGCCACGGACTGCCCTGGCAGCACACCCGCGATCCCTACCGCATCTGGCTGTCGGAAATCATGCTGCAGCAGACCCAGGCCGCCACCGTCGTCCCGTACTACGAGCGTTTCCTGGCCCTGTTCCCCACCGTCGTCGATCTGGCCGACGCGCCGCAGGACGCGGTGCTGCGGACCTGGGCCGGCCTGGGCTACTACGCCCGCGCGCGCAACCTGCACCGCTGCGCGCAGGCGCTGCGCGACGGGCACGGCGGCCGCTTTCCCGCCACCGCCGCCGAACTGGCGCGGCTGCCCGGCATCGGCCCCTCGACCGCCGCCGCCATCGCCGCCTTCGCCTACGGCGAGCGCGCGCCGATCCTGGACGGCAACGTGCGCCGGGTGCTGGCGCGCTATTTCGCCATCGAGGGCGACCCCGCGGCGGCGCGCACGGCGCAGCGGCTCTGGGACCACGCGCGGGCGCTGCTCGACGCCGCGCCCGCCGGCCTGGACATGGCGGCCTACACCCAGGGCCAGATGGACCTGGGTGCCACGATCTGCACCCGCACGCGGCCCGATTGCGCGCGCTGTCCGCTCGCGCTGGACTGCCAGGCGCGGATCCAGGGCCGCCAGGACGAGCTGCCGACGCCGCGCACGCGCCGGGCGCAGCCGCTGCGCCACTGCTGGATGCTGATCGCGGAATGCGAGGGCCGCGTGCTGCTGGAGCGCCGGCCCGACGCGGGCATCTGGGGCGGCCTGTGGACCCTGCCGCAATTCGAGTCCGCCGAGGCGCTGGCCGCCGCCCGCGACGCGCTGCCCGCCGGCGAGGCGCCGCAGGCGCTGGCCGCGTTCGACCACGTGTTCACGCACTTCCGGCTGCGCATCCAGCCCTGCCGGCTGCGGCTGGCGGGCGCCGCACCCGCGCCGGACGGCGCGGACCGGGCCTGGGCGCCCCTGGCGGAACTGGATGCCTACGGCATGCCGGCGCCGGTCGCGCGGCTGCTGGCCGGGCTGTACGCGGACACGCCGCTGCCGCGCTGACCGCTCAGGGATCCGGGCGCGGCTGGTGCGCGCCGATGCTCATCAGCAGGCCGCAGGCCACGCCCAGCGTCATCAGCGCCGTGCCGCCGTAGCTCATGAAGGGCAGCGGCACCCCCACCACCGGCAGCACTCCGGTCACCATGCCGATGTTCACGAAGACGTAGACGAACATCATCATGGACATGGCGCCGGCCAGCAGCCGCCCGAACTGCGTGGGCGCCCGCACGGTGATGGTCAGGCCGCGCAGCACCAGCAGCGTGTACAGGATGAGCAGGGCCACCCCGCCGTACAGGCCGAATTCCTCGGCGAACACGGCGAAGATGAAGTCCGTGGTCCGCTCGGGGATGAAGTCCAGGTGCGTCTGGGTGCCCTGCATGTAGCCCTTGCCATAGAGGCCGCCCGAGCCCACCGCGATCATGGACTGGATGGTGTGGAAGCCCTTGCCCAGCGGGTCCGAGCCCGGATTGAGCAGCACGCAGACGCGGTATTTCTGGTAGTCGTGCAGCACCACCCAGTCCACCTCCGGCTGGCAGATCTGGTCCTCGTAGGCCACCAGCGTCCCGAGCGCCAGCGTGACCGCCAGCACCGCCGGGATCAGCAGCTTGAACGACAGGCCGGCGAAATAGATGACGCAGAAGCCCGAGGCCAGCACCAGCAGCGCCGTGCCCAGGTCCGGCTGCTCGATGATGAGCCCCGCCGGCACCAGCAGCAGCACGCCGGCCACGAGGAAGTCCAGGATGCGGAAGCGGTTGGCCGACTGGCGCTGGAAATACCAGGCCAGCATCAGCGGCACGGCGATCTTCATCATCTCCGAGGGCTGGATGCGCACGAAGCCCAGGTTCAGCCAGCGGGTCGCGCCCTTGCTGGTCTCGCCGAACAGCATGACCGCCACCAGCAGCCCCACCCCGAGCGCATAGAACAGCGGCGCCGAGCGCATGATCCAGGCCGGGCGCATCAGCGCGACGGCCCACATGGCCGCGAACGCCAGCATGAAGTTGCGCAGCTGGTCGGCGAAGCGCCAGTCGGTGTTGCCCACCGCCGAATGCATGGTGGCCATGCCGACCAGGCCCATGACGACCAGCAGGGCGAGCATCGGCCAGTCCAGCACGGCGAACATGCGGCGCACCGCCAGCACGATCAGTTTCATGGGTTTTCCTCCTGGGCGCCGTCCTCGGGCGCCGAGGCTTCGTCGGGCAGGGGTGCGGGCTCGGGCGCCTCCTCGTCGTCGGGGGCCGGCTGCGCGTCGGGCCGCCCCGGCGCGGCCGCCGGCGTCGGGCCCGCCTGGGCGGCCCGCGCGGCCTGTTCCGCCCGCAGGCGTTCGGCGCGCTGCGCCACGCGGGCCGGATCCAGCCAGTAATCGAACACCGTCCGGGCGATCGGCGCGGCCACCGAGGCGCCCCAGCCGCCGTTTTCCACGATCAGGGCCACCGCGATCTGGGGGTCCTCGACCGGCGCGTAGGCCATGAACAGCGCATGGTCGCGCAGGCGCTCGTCGACCGCCTGCGCCTTGTACTTGGCGCCGCGCAGGCTGTAGACCTGGGCCGTGCCGGTCTTGCCGGCCGCCTGGTAGGCCGCGCCCTCGAAGGCGCGCCGCGCCGTGCCCTTGCGCACCACATCCACCATGGCCTCGCGGATCACGCGCAGGTTGTCCGGTTTCAGGTCGATGGTGTATTGCGGCCCGACCACGGGATAGCTGAAGCGCCCGGTGAGCGGATCGATGATCCGGCGCACCAGGTGCGGCTTCATGTAGACGCCGTCGTTGGCCAGCACCGAGGTCGCCTGCGCCAGCTGCAGCAGGGTGAAGGCGTTGTAGCCCTGCCCCACGGTGACGGACACGGTCTCGCCGCGGTACCAGTGCTGCTGCTCGGGCTTCTTGTAGGTCTTGCGCTTCCAGGCGCGCGAAGGCAGCACGCCACGGCGCTCGCCATCCAGGTCGATGCCGGTGATCTGGCCGAAGCCGAACCGCCCGGTGAAGTCGTGCAGGGCGTCCACGTCCATCTGCGCGCCCAGCGAGAAGAAGTAGGTGTCGGAGGACACGACGATGGCCCGGTGCATGTCGGTCGGGCCGTAGGCCGCGCCGCCGGCGTTGCGGAACTTCTGCCCGGCCAGCTCGAAGTAGCCGGGGTCGGGGATCAGTTCCCGCGCCGAGCGCAGGCCCATTTCCAGGGCGGCCAGGCCGACGAAGGGCTTGTAGGTCGAGCCGATGGGATAGGTGCCGTACAGCGGCCGGTTGATGAGCGGATGGTCGGGCGATTCGTTCAGCTTGCGCCAGTTTTCCACGTCGATGCCGTCCACGAACAGGTTCGGGTCGAAGGACGGCGAGGACACGAAGGCCAG
>OFIS01000352.1_pt1 | contig 31390 bp, 31 predicted proteins | sample 1775071 | NCBI WGS metagenome assembly OFIS01 (sample SAMN08195774, study PRJEB24354) | sludge metagenome | isolation source: sludge from phenol fed wastewater aerobic bioreactor C | place: India: Nagpur | collected 2016-09-17
ACCGGCATGGTGTAGGCCATCACCGCCGCCTCGCTCGCCGGCAGATACACCAGCGCAAGCCCCATCAGCGCCATCCACGACGTGACGTTGAGGACCGACAGCAGCACGAGGCGCGGCCATTGCGCGCGCGGCACGCGCAGCGATTGGCGCAGCGCCAGCGCAAGCAGCGCCAGAAGCGCCGCGCCGACGATGCCCGACAGGCCGCGCAGCGACAGCGGCGGCAATTCCGCAAGCAGGCGCTTGGTCACCGGCCAGTTCAATCCCCAGCCGAGCGAGGTCACGAGCAGCAGCAGATAGCCTGCGGTGCGCGACTTGCGCTGCGCGGCATAGCGCATCGCCGGCGTTTCGATCAGGGCGTCGGGCGGCGTGCGGATGTCCACGAGGCGAATCCTTCGACGGTGCTGGCAGGCAAGTGTGGATGACGGGGAGAAAGGATCATGCGCACTGGCGCCGATCCACCCGAAATCCGCAAGGTTGCGCGCATGGCACCGGCGCGTTTGCGCCGGCGCCGCGGAGGAACCCTCACTGGGCCGAAAATCCGGCTTCCGAATCCGCAAGGACTCACCGATACTTCCCGCACTGCGGACCGGACCGGCGTCGAGACTCTCCGCTGGCAATCCCCATTTTCCACCATATTTAGTGTTTGATTCAGATTTCGACACTAATCCTTGACGGGCCGGACGGAGTCGGCCTAGCTTCGATCCCGGTCGGCGGGGGTGTTTGAAGTCTCGCCGGGCACCTCCCGAACGGGTGAGAAGGACAGCTCCGCGAGGCCACACCGGGTCGCGGATCGGGGACTTGTCTGCCCTTTTCGGAGGCGAAAACCAAAAGGCCGGATTGCGGCGATCTGGAGCGCAAAAGGCGGAATTGGGGCGGCAAGGTGAGACGGTCTGAACCCGTCGAAACCTGCCGGAGTTAACAGCCGGGGCATCGGTTCGGTGCGCGGCGACCAGGCGAACGGACGGTTCGCGAACAGACATCCCCGGTCCTCCGCGCGCAGCGGGGAGCCGGGCCAACACGACGGGGCAAGACCATGCGAATCGAACGCCGCTACACCACCGACGGCCAGTCACCCTATGCGGGAATCGATTTCCGGCTGACGACGAGCGAGATCCGCAACCCGGACGGCTCGGTGGTGTTCCGGCTCGATGACGTCGAGGTGCCGGAGTTCTGGTCGCAGGTCGCGTCCGACGTTCTCGCGCAGAAATATTTCCGCAAGGCCGGCGTTGCCGCGCGGCTGAAGAAGGTCGAGGAGGAAACCGTCCCCTCCTGGCTGTGGCGCTCGGTGCCGGACACCGAAGCGCTGGCCGCGCTGCCCGAGAAGGAGCGCTACGTCGGCGAGCATTCCTCCAAGCAGGTGTTCGACCGCTTGGCCGGCTGCTGGACCTACTGGGGCTGGAAGGGCGGCTACTTCTCCTCCGAGGACGACGCGCGCGCCTTCCATGACGAACTGCGCCACATGCTGGCGAGGCAGATGGTGGCGCCGAACTCGCCGCAGTGGTTCAACACCGGCCTGCACTGGGCCTACGGCATCGACGGCCCCGGCCAGGGCCATTTCTACGTCGATCCCTTCACCGGCAAGCTGACCAAGTCGAAGTCGGCCTACGAGCATCCGCAGCCGCATGCCTGCTTCATCCAGAGCGTGCAGGACGACCTCGTCAACGAGGGCGGCATCATGGACCTGTGGGTGCGTGAGGCGCGCCTGTTCAAATACGGCTCGGGCACCGGCTCCAATTTCTCGATGCTGCGCGGCGAAGGCGAAAAGCTTTCCGGCGGCGGCCGTTCGTCCGGCCTGATGAGCTTCCTCAAGATCGGCGACCGCGCGGCGGGCGCCATCAAGTCGGGCGGCACGACGCGCCGCGCCGCCAAGATGGTCATCGTCGACGCCGACCATCCCGATATCGAGGAGTTCATCGACTGGAAGGTCAACGAGGAACAGAAGGTCGCCTCGCTGGTGACCGGCTCGAAGATCGTCAAGAAGCATCTCGAAGCCATCATGAAGGCCTGCGTGAACTGCGAAGGCCAGGACGACGACTGCTTCGACCCGTCGATCAACACCGCGCTGAAGCGCGAGATCAAGGCGGCCAAGAAGGACGCCGTTCCGGAGAACTACATCTACCGCGTCATCCAGTTCGCCCGCCAGGGTTACACCTCGATGTCGTTCAAGACCTACGACACCGACTGGGATTCGGATGCCTACCTGACGGTTTCCGGCCAGAACTCCAACAATTCGGTATCGCTGAAGGACAACTTCCTGCGCGCCGTGGAGGCCGATGGCGACTGGCAGCTCACCGCCCGCAAGGACGGCAAGGCGATGAAGACGCTGAAGGCCCGCGACCTCTGGGAAAAGATCGGCTATGCCGCCTGGGCGTCCGCCGACCCGGGCCTGCACTTCAACACGACGATGAACGACTGGCACACCTGCGCCTCTGCGGGTGCGATCCGGGCCTCGAACCCGTGCTCGGAATACATGTTCCTCGACGACACAGCGTGCAACCTCGCCTCGATCAACCTCCTGCCGTACCGCAATGCCGACGGCACGATCGATATCGCGGCCTATGAGCATACGGTCCGGCTGTGGACCATGGTGCTCGAGGTTTCGGTCATGATGGCGCAGTTCCCGTCGAAGGAGATCGCCAAGCTTTCCTACGATTACCGCACGCTCGGCCTCGGCTACGCCAATATCGGCGGCCTGCTGATGACCTCGGGCATTCCCTACGATTCCGACGAGGGCCGCGCCATCTGCGCCGCGCTCACCGCGATCATGACCGGCGTCGCCTATTCGACCTCGGCCGAGATGGCTTCCGAGCTCGGCGCCTTCCCGGACTATGACCGCAACGCGCAGAACATGCTGCGCGTCATGCGCAACCATCGCCGCGCAGCCTATGGCGAGAAGGCCGGCTACGAGAAGCTCTCGGTCAACCCGGTGCCGCTGGTCGCCTCCGACCTCAAGCAGCAGGAACTGGCCGAGCACGCCCGCGCCGCCTGGGACCGCGCCATCGAGCTTGGCGAGGAACATGGCTATCGCAACGCACAGGCGACCGTCATCGCGCCGACCGGCACGATCGGCCTGGTCATGGATTGCGACACCACCGGCATCGAGCCCGATTTCGCCCTAGTGAAGTTCAAGAAGCTCGCCGGCGGCGGTTACTTCAAGATCATCAACCGCGCCGTTCCGGAAGCGCTGCGCACGCTCGGCTACTCCGAAAGCCAGATCGCCGAGATCGAGGCCTACGCCGTCGGTCACGGCAACCTCAACCAGGCGCCGGGCATCAACCCGTCCTCGCTGAGGGCCAAGGGCTTCACCGACGAGAAGATCGCTGCGCTGAACGCGGCGCTCAAGTCGGCCTTCGACATCAAGTTCGTGTTCAACCAGTGGACGCTCGGCGCCGACTGGGTGAAGGAGACGCTCGGCTTCACCGACGAGCAGCTCGGCGATTTCTCCTTCGAGATGCTGCCGGCGCTGGGCTTCTCGAGGAAGGACATCGACGCCGCCAACATTCACGTCTGCGGTGCGATGACGCTTGAAGGCGCGCCCTTCCTCAAGGCCGAGCACCTGCCGGTGTTCGACTGCGCCAGCCCCTGCGGCAAGATCGGCAAGCGCTCGCTCTCCATCCAGAGCCACATCCTGATGATGGCCGCGGCGCAGCCCTTCATCTCGGGCGCCATCTCCAAGACCATCAACATGCCGAACGAGGCGACGGTCGAGGACGCCAAGAACGCCTACATGCTGTCCTGGAAGCTGGCGCTGAAGGCGAACGCGCTCTATCGCGACGGCTCGAAGCTGTCGCAGCCGCTCAATGCCTCGCTGCTCGCCGATGGCGAGGAGGACGAGGACGAAGCGGTCGAGCAGTTGATCGCGGCACCCGCCGCGCAGCGCGCCGTGCAGGTGACGGAGAAGATCGTCGAGCGCGTGATCGAGCGTCTCTACCGCGACCGCGAGAAGCTGCCGAACCGCCGCAAGGGCTATACGCAGAAGGCGGTCGTGGGCGGCCACAAGGTCTACCTGCGCACCGGCGAATTCGATGACGGCCGCCTGGGCGAGATCTTTATCGACATGCACAAGGAAGGTGCTGCCTTCCGCGCGATGATGAACAACTTCGCCATCGCCATCTCGCTCGGCCTGCAATACGGCGTGCCGCTCGAGGAATATGTCGAGGCCTTCACCTTCACCAAGTTCGAGCCGGCCGGCATGGTGCAGGGCAACGACGCCATCAAGAACGCAACGTCGATCCTCGACTACGTGTTCCGCGAGCTGGCCGTCTCCTATCTCGGCCGCCACGACCTCGCGCATGTCGACCAGTCGGACCTGGACAAGACCTCGCTTGGCCGTGGCATCACCGAAGGCAAGGCGACGCCCTTCTCGAAGGGCCTCTATCGCGGCGCCTCGCCGGTGAAGCTGGTGTCGGGCATGGGCAGCGAACCGAAGGGCCTCGGCTCCTCGGGAAGCGGCACCCCTGCCCGCGCGACGACCACCGCCTTCTCCGGCTCCAACGTGCTGGCGCTGAAGCCGGCGGCAGAGGAAGCGATCGCCTACAAGCGCGACTATGAGGAGCGCGCCCGCGAACTGGCCGAGGAGATCGTCGAGGAAGAAGCCGAAACGGCCTCGAGCACCGAGCTGTTCACCGACGCCGCCGCGAACGAGGCCGCGGCTGCGAAGAAGCTCGCGGCGACGCGCCGCCAGCAATCGCTGATGCAGGGCTACACCGGCAACGAATGCTCCGAGTGCCACAACTTCACCATGGTGCGGAACGGCACCTGCGAGAAGTGCGACACGTGTGGAAGCACCAGCGGGTGCAGCTGAAATATCTGAACGCCCAAACGTAACATGATCGGCCCGGTCGCAAGATCGGGCCGATTGTTTATTCGACCTACCAGATTCGAAGCACATCATGATCGACCACATCACCGTCGAAGTGAGCGACCTCGGAAGGAGCAAGCTCTTCTACGAAAGGGCTTTTGCGCCGCTGGGATACGGCCTCTCCTTCGGCAAGGAGGGCGTGTTCTGGGCCTTCGATGTCGGCAATGGCTGCCTGTTCTAGATCCAGGCGACGGGCGAGAAGCCGCCGCTCATCCATCTGCATGTCGCCTTCCGAGTAAAAGACATATTCGAAGTCGATGCATTCCACCGCGCCGCAATCGAGGCCGGCGCGAAAGACAATGGCGCGCCAGGCCCGCGCCCGGATTATGGCGAAAACTACTACGCCTGTTTCGTGCTCGATCCCGACGGCTACAACATCGAGGCGATGGTCAGCGAGCCGTGAGGCGGCGCCGACCGTGATTTGTTGTCCACCCCGACATATCTGGTCGCCGCATTGACCGCAGCGCGAGAGCAAGCGCCTGATAGCCGCCGCTGGCGACGGCGAAAATCGTCTCGATTCCTTGATCCAGATCAATACCTTCCGTCGCACGTGCTGTCTTCTTGGTCCGCAACTCAAGGAGAACGAACGTGCCCTACGAAAGCCTCTTGGTCGTCATTGCAGTGCTTGCCTTCTTCGCCTCTTTCAGCGGAATCCTGGCCTTCGCGACGCTCGATGAATCGCGACGCCGGCCACAGAGGCACGACAGGTAGGAGCGGCGCGAATAGCGAATGCTTCCGAATGAGGCTTGTCCCTCTCAGGCCAACGCCCCGGCATGCCGGCTGTTTCGCCCGACATGGAAGACATGGATGGCCGCGACGACGCCGGCAATGAGGACCGTTATGCCCATCGCTTCCGGAATGGTGGGCCACCTGCCATGGACAGCGAGGCCGCCAACGACACCGAAGGCTGTTTCGGAAACGATGAGTTGGGCCGCCAGCGCGACAGGCAGGTTGCGCGCGGCGACATTCCACGCCCACACGCCTCCAACCGAGGCCAGGACGGCCAGCGCCGCTCCCCACGAATAGACCGGCGCCGCCACACTCCAGCCGAGCCCCAGCTTGGAAACTCGAACAACCCGATAGCTAGGCCTATCGGCAGCAACGCCACCATCTGCGCACCACACCCCACCAGAGTGAGCGCCGTCCACAAACGTGAAGGCATGGCCGACCTTGCCGCGAGCGCGGCCTCGTTTGCCATGGCGAACCAGACCCACGATGCAACAGCCATGGAAGCAAGGGGAATTCCGATCCAGAGCGAGCGCGCCGATCGCAGCCCTTGCGCCGTCAGGGCCGTGCTGTTGGCCAGGAGAAGACCGAGGGCGACGAGCGCCAGGGGCAAGGCAAGATGCCGCCATGGCACCGCCCGCTGTGTCAGGTTTCCGGTTATCGCCAGAACGACCGGTACAACGCCGAGGAAGGCCGGTGCTATCACCGGCCCGCAATAGAGGGCGGCTCCAGTCACCGTCAGGAAATAGCCGACATAACCGATGAAGGCGAGCCAGGCCACCACAGCCCAATCGCCGAGCGCCAGCTGTCTTAACGCTTGCCTTTCCGGAATCAGCAAGCAAAGCCCAATCACCCCTGAAACGCCGAAGCGGATCAGCGCGAAATCGAAGACGGAGTACCCGCCAATCACGAAAGGCACGACGAAATTGAGCGACCATGCGAATGCAGCAAAGAGAGCGGCCGGAATTCCGGCCCTGTATGATCCAATCATCGCAAGGAATTTCCAGGTGTCGTTCGATGGCGGCGTATCGGCCTCTCGATGGCGAGGGCTTCGCCGTGCTATGTTCGGGAAGTTAGAGCCTGGCCAGCGAGGCCACCACGACCGTGTTTCGAACACGGCTTTCCAGAAATAGAAAGATGAACTGGAACGATATTCGCTTCTTCCTGGCGGTTGCCCGCCATGGCGGCCTGACCGGCGCGGCGCGCGACATGAAGGCCAGTCCGTCGACGGTGGCGCGCCGGATCGAGACGCTCGAGGCATCCTTGCGGACAAGGCTGTTCGAGCGCCGTCCCGACGGCTACGCGCTCACCGAAACCGGCCGCGCCATGATGGAAAGAGCATTGGCCGCTGAAACGGAAATGACCGCGCTGGAGGATGGCTTCAGCGGCCGCGATGGTCGCGTTTCGGGAACGGTGCGCGTCGTCACCGTGGAGACGCTCGCGCATCATCTCCTGATACCCAACCTTGCGCTCCTCCAGGAAGCCCATCCGGACCTGTCGCTGGGTGTCGCGGTCAACGCGGCATCGTTCGCCAGCCTGCCGCAGCGGGAAGCGGACATCGGCCTGCGCCTGTGCCGGCCCGAGCATGGCAACTTCGTTGTCCGGCGTATCGGCACGATCGCATTCGGCCTTTACGGGTCGAGAGACTACGTCGAGCACCATCCCGTTATCGAAGACGTGCTACCGATCACCGGCCACCGCCTCATCGCCTGGGGCGACACGCAGTCTTTCCTTGCCCTGCCGAAGGCACTGCGCGCTTGGGCCCAGATCGGCAGCACTACGCTGACGGTCGATTCCATGCAGGCGCAGTTGCTGGCCATGAAATCCGGAAGCGGGCTGGGTGTCCTGCCTTGCATCCTCGGCGACGGCGATGACCAGTTGGTGAGGATCAAGCCTGCCCTTTGCCATCGCGAGGAACCCATCTGGCTCGTCGTCCACGAAACCATCCGCCACACGAGCCGTGTGCACGTGGTTTGCGACTTCCTCGAAACGCTGGTCGCGGCAAACCGGGCAGGTCTGACGGGAATGACCGGCTGATTTCCAGAGCCGAAAATCTCCAATCGTGTGAATGGGTTGCATCGTTTCCGTCCCTCACCTGCCGCGACATATGCCGCGGTATAGGACGGGATACGAAAATATATCGCACCGCGTGCGATCAGTGCTGGCAGTGCAGCGCCAACGGGGCTATCCCGTGCAAATCGACCGGCGGGAATGCGTCCTGCCGGCCCCCAAAGGAAACAGAACAATGCCCAGCGACAGTAGTCGAGAAAGCGCGCCGTTGCGGCCTGTTCGGTAGGGTCTGATCCTTCAGCCTCGCCCGTGACGCCGCAGTGGCGCGTCAATGAGGTGAGCCAATGACCATTTTTGACTTCGTTCGTCGTCGCTGCCTGGCGTTTGCCGGGCCGCGTGGCGATTTTCTGCAAGACCTTCAATCCGATCGCGGACAGGCAGCTCCGGCCATTCGTGGTGCTGACCGTCTCGTGCGCTACCGGGTCGCGCATGGGCCGGTGGTGCGCTGGCGGGTAAGCCCGCTGGTCGCCCAGCGGAAAGGCAACCGCGCCATCGGGGAACCATCGGCCGGCGAGCCCGGCAATCCCTGCCATGGCGATCTCTCCGCCATGCTTGCCGGGCGTCGCCTGTTCGGATGGGGCTGAGAGCTCGGTCGCCCGCTCAACGGCAACGGCTCCAGCGACCGTCAGGAGTGACGACGCGCCATCGATGAGACCAGCGCGCTCGATCAGCCAGTCTCGATGCTGTTCTTGCTCAACATCAATGGCTGGCCGTCAAGCCAGCATGGAAGGTGGCGACATGTCCGATACCAGCCTCATGCGATTTTCCTGCTTCAGCCCTCCACAAGACAAGGCGGGCGGCGGCCCATTGCCGCGCCGGAGGCGTTCCGGCGCGCCGCGACGCCTTCCCGACGCACCGGGTCCGCGCCCTCTCGATGGGCTTCGGCGGTGGCTGTGCTGGGCCCTCGCGGCCATGGGCACGGCGTTGTTCAGGATCAGCTTCAGGCTCTCGCGTCGGCGTATCCTCAGCCGGTCGCAATCGCTGGTCCTGCTGCACTGGTCGATCAGCTTGCACCTTGCCGCCATCCGCATGCTTCGTCGGGGCAAATGGTAAGCGCGCGACGCCGCGCGCACTCCGCCTCCCTTTCACGCGCCGCGACGACGCGCCGCCACTGTGTCATCTTGCCGTAGGCCGCGCGCGATATCGCATGCACTCTACTCTGGAAACAGGCCGACATGCGATTCCTCGGGACGTTCGAACTCTATCCATTCCTCGACACAGTCGTCGGCTTCACCGCTGCCTTCATCCTCGGCACGCTGATCGGCGCGGAACGCCAGTACCGCCAGCGAACAGCGGGGCTGCGCACCAATGTGCTCGTCGCCGTCGGCGCCGCCGCTTTCGTCGATCTCGGACTGCGCATCGCCGGAACGGTCGAGGCTGTCAGGGTCATCTCCTACGTCGTCTCCGGCATCGGCTTCCTCGGCGCCGGCGTCATCATGAAGGAAGGCATGAATGTGCGCGGCCTCAACACCGCCGCGACGCTCTGGTGCTCGGCGGCGGTCGGCTGCTGCTCGGGAACGGGCATGATCGCCGAGGCGGGTCTGCTCACGCTCTTCGTGCTGGCGGGCAACACGCTGCTGAGGCCGCTCGTCAACCTCATCAACCGCATCCCGATCAACGACCGCACCACGGAAGCGACATATGAGGTCAGCGTGATGTCGAGCCGGGATGCGATGCCGGAAATGCGCGACCTTCTGGTGGAACGGCTCGAACAGGCGAACTACCCGGTAAGCAATGTCGAGATCACCGATCGCAGCGACGATACGGTCGAGATCGTGGCGACGCTGGTCAGCACGGCGGTGGATCCGCACGAGATCGAGGCCGTGACGACCTTCCTCGAAAAGCAGGCCGGCGTCACCAACGCCAGTTGGGATGGCAGCACCAAGGACTGAGGCAAATGCTCGACAACGGCTCTAGCCGAGGCCGTAACCCAATGCCGCTAGCTAGTCCGACGCCATCAGCTGACGGCCATTCGCCCAGTTCTGCCACTGGCGTTCGTCGCCATGGAAGACGTTGAGGTCGATGCGCCCCCGCACGCCATGCGACAGGCCCGAGCCGGAATACTGCCAGAATAGCCACTTGCGGCCCGGATAGACCTTCGACGGATGCGCGGCGACGGCACGCAGCCAGAACGGATACTCCTGGAAAGCGCCCTGCAGGTTGTCGCGGTAGAAGTCCGGCGAGGTGTAGATGATCGGACGCTGGCCGTAGTGGCTCTCCAGCTTGTCCATGAACACCTGCATCTTCTCCAGCACCTTTTCGCGCGAGGGGCGCCGCTTGCAGGAGGAGTCGCCGTTCCACTCGACGTCGATCACCGGCGGTAGCGCGCCATCGACCTTCGGCACGTTGCGGATGAACCAGTCGGCCTGCTCGCTGGCGACGCGGCACCAGTAGAAGAAATGATAGGCGCCGCGTTTCAGGCCGGCGGCATCGGCGCCGCGCCAGTTCTTCATGAACATCGGGTCGAGATGATCGCCGCCGTCCGTCGCCTTGATGAAGGCGAAGTTGGCGCCCTGGCTGCGCAGCTTGATCCAGTCCACGTCGCCTTGCCAGCGCGAGACATCGACGCCGTGGACGGCGAGATGCCGGGGCGAGGAACGGCCGAAATTGATCGGCTTGGCATCGCGAAAACCGGCGCGGTGGATGGTCTGCTCCAGAGCGCGCCGCCCGGGGCGGTTCGGCGGCGACACAAGCGCGATGGCTTCGGTCGGCGGCTCGGTCGTGTCAGGCAGGCCGACATCGGCGGCCGGTTCAGGCCCGGCCATGGCCGGCATTTCCTGGCTCATCCGCTTCCTGGACGGGGTCGGCATGGCACTTGCCATCGCAACCGGCGCGCTCGGACGGACTACGGAGCTGGTCGTTTCGTTCGACGGCTTCTGCAGATCGAGCGCCTCGACGCCGGATGTCGAGCTGCAGCCGGAGAGGCACAGCGCTGCGATCAAGAAACTGGTGACGCCTGCTAACCGCATCTGGACCTGTACACAAAACACAACAGACCGAGGGCGAGACGGGGCCGACGGACAAACCAGCCCGAGTTATGAACGAGAAATTACCAACAAAGTTTGAATCAAAATTTATTTTGGTGGATCGACATCATCACGACTCGGAAAAGGCAGGTCCGGAGCCCGGACCCGTCCGGGGTGTGTCTCGCCAGCCCTTTTCACCGAAATTCGATGGGACGAGCCGATACCAGCCGGCGCGCCGTCCTTGACAGGACGGCCGCGAAGCGATTGAGAACGGTAACAGCCACGCTTCTTGAAGGCCGGATCGTAAAGGCGCCCGATGAGAGCCCTGCAGAAACTCGTTCTTTCCCTCCTGCTCGCGGCAAGTCCGCTGCTGTCGGCCACGCTGGCCCATGCGGACATGGTCGTCGTGCCTCCCGGCAATCGATCGGAGGCTCAGCCGCCGATCCCGAGCGCCTCGGCCAACCGCACCCGCGCCTTCAAGACGACCTATGAGGAAAAATACGAGAAGATCATCGCGCTGCTGAAGCGCGAGAAGAAGCTGATCGCGCATATCAAGCAGGTCGCCGCCGCCTACGACATCGATCCTATCCACATCGTCGGCTCGCTGGTCGGCGAACACACCTACAACGTCACGGCAGTCGGTTCGGTCCAGACCTACTACATCAAGGCGCTTTCCTATTCCGGCCTGGACTTCGCGTTCCGCTACAAGAACGTTCGGGTGCAGGATTTCGTCAAGCGCCCGGAATTCGCTGCCTGCGAGCAGGCGAAAGGCAGCGGCGCGCTGTGGAGCTGCCGCGACACGGTCTGGACGCAGCATTTCAAGGGCAAGACCGTCGACGGCGTGACCTACGAGCCGATGACCTTTCAGCAGGCATTCTTCCAGCCGTTCTTTGCCGGCCAGACTTTCGGCCTCGGCCAGATAAGCCCGCTCACCGCCCTGGAGGTCACCGATCTCGTCCACAAGGTGAGCGGCTACGACACGCTGACGCCTGACAACCCGCAGGCCATCTACCGCGACGTGATGGATCCCGACCGCAGCATCGTCTACATCGCCGCGATCGTGCATGACGCCATAGAAGCCTACAAGGAACAAGGCTACGACATCTCCGGCAATCCCGGCATCACGGCCACGCTCTACAATGTCGGCCAGCCCCGGCAACGGGCCGCTGCGCTGCGCGAGGCCGCCGGTGCCAAGGGCCGCAAGCTTCCGGTCGAGAACTATTACGGCTGGCTGGTCAACGACAAGCTCGACGAGCTCAGGAGCCTGCTCGGCAACGGCAGCTGACCCGCACCGGCGAGCGCATGCCGGGCCGTCTTGGTTTTGAGCATGATCTCGTCCGAGAAGTCTTCAACTCTTCGGGATCATGCCGTCAGCCTTGCTTCCTGAAGACGCCGATCATCGGCCCGAGATTCCAATAATCGTCGGTTCGCCCGATGGCCGGCGCGAACAGGCTGGAAATCGATCCGTCCAGGAACAGTGCATTGCCGCAACCGAGCGCGTCCCGGAACAGGCGCGCGAATTCGTGAAACGTCACCGTGCCGTTCGAGATGGCGAAAATCACCACGCCGTCTTTCCGCACGCCGACGCCGTCGCGGACCTTGCGCGAGGTGCTGTCAGGCATGAATTTCGGATGAAGCTTCCCGTCGATCACCAGCATCGGCCCCGATTGCGTGGCGTAGTCGGCACGCGGTCTCTTGCTGACGAACGCGCCGGTCGCGCGGACGGCCGCGGCATTGCCGTCCAGGTAGAAGATGCCGTTTGGCTGCATCGAGAAATTGCCGGTTCCCGATCCGGTCTTCACCGGGGCCAATTCCCGCCCGCGCTCGACATAGAGGCCGACCGGATCGAGATTGGGATGATACATCCCGGCGTTGAGGCCAAAGAGCATGGTGCGCCCTGCCCCTTGCTGGGCGTCGTGCAGCCTGTGCAGCGAATTGTAGGGCTTGCCCTCCCCGTCCTTCCAGAAGAGTTCGATCGCGTAGAGCCTGGGGTCGACCTGGCAGACGAGATAGTTGGTGGCTTCGAAGGTGAAAGGCCGGCAAGGCGGAACGGCCTGCGCCCATTGACCAAATCCTGCGACGAGCGCGGCTGCCGCGGGCAGCGCTCCCTTGCCCATCGCCAGCAGCAGAGGCACGGATTGCAGGAAGCTGAGCAGGTCCATTCGCGCGATGTATTCCAAGGAGGGAACCGGAACCGGCCGGATTTGCCGGTTCCGCGAAAGCCGAGCAACCACGGCAAGCCGCGCAGCCTAGAGCATCAGGCCGAAAGCTGTGAAGCGGCTTTTCGGATGCTCCCCCTGGGACGTGTCCGGATTTCAGGTCGATCCGACCTGAAGGAATCGGCGCAAGAGAGCATCCGGCGCCGCGCTGATTGTCGTTGGATTATTGCCCTGTCGGAAGGCGTCCTGAAACCGGCGCGAAATATGCCTCGCGTCCAATCATGTGGTAGACGGCCGGCCAGTCCCGGCCGAACAACCTCCGGTTACGGACACAGCCAGAACTTCTGGCACGTCCGCGCAATGACATGGGCCGGCGGCAAGACCGGCTCGTCCGTGGCTTCCACGGCCGAGCGTTCGCGCACCTGCTCGAAAAGCATGCGAAACTCGGCCGGCTTCACCCGGTCGCGCTCCATCACCAGCCGCACCATCGGGTCATTCAAAAGCTCGTCCAGGGTGTTGATCGTCTCACTCATCCGTCGCTCCTCGAATGCCTGCCCGCGCCTCCTAGATAGGAGTGCAAAGATGGCCCGCCAATGACGCTTTGCCGGCTATCTCGTGAAATTTCCGATCAAAAATTCCTGAACGGCGCTCCAGCTCCCATCGAGGCGATCGAACATGATTTCGCCCCAAAACGCTCCTCACGCCTAGGCCGGAGGCGGCGGCCCTTCGTATCTTGGCAGGCCGTCATCAAGGCGCAGCCAAGGCTGCATCGACGCGGTCCAGAAATGCATGTCGGGCTTGAACAATGATGGATCGTCGAGCGACCCTGCGGTGACGCCCATGATACCGGCGCCGTCACGCCGCGAGAACAGGGTGGTGCCGCAGCGTGGGCAGAAGCCGCGCTTCAGATCGGGCGACGAATTCACCGTGGCGAACGTTCCCTCGACCGTCACGTCGTCGATGCGAAACAGAAGCCGCGCGTTGAAGGCGGCGCCGATTGCCTTCTGGCAGAGCCGGCAATGGCAGACGCGCTGGTTGATCGGCTCGGCATCCGTGCCGTAACGCACCGTCCCGCAAAGGCATCCGCCCGCATACTTCGTCATCGCTTGCATCCCTGTTGGCAGGCTTTGTTGGCAGTCGGGCACGGTAATCGTGCCGGCCGCGCAATCAATCAAAAAGCTTTGATGGAAGCATGCGGCGCGGTGATCCATGGATATCGTCCAGCGCCAGGAGTTGGCTCAGAGCCCGCTTGCGAGTTCCTCGAGCTGCTCGGTGCACTGGCCCCAACCCTCGTGGAAGCCCATCTTCTCGTGCTGCTCGCGGTCCTCGGCGCTCCAGTGCCGCACGCGCGCGACGTAGCGGGTCCTGCCCTCGCCTTCATCGTCGAAGGTCAGCACGCCGGTCATGAACGGCTTGCCGGATGGTTCCCAGGCGTTGGTGTAGGCATCGGTGAAAACGATCCTGCGACCCGGAACGACCTCCAGGAAAACACCGGGATTCGGAAATTCGTTGCCGTCGGGGCTGGCCATGACAATCAGGCTGTTGCCGCCGGTGCGCACATCCATTTCGACGCGCGGCGTCGTGAACGGCTTTGGCGCGAACCACTGCTTGACGAGATCCGGCTCGCTCCAGCAGCGAAAGACTTTTTCACGCGGCGCATCGATGATGCGGGCGAGAACCAGTTCGCGGTCGTTGGCGGGGGCGATGTCGAGCTTGGTGGCCATGCTGTGTCTCCTCGGATTGTCGGTTTGTCGCTCTGCGCCCCTAGGACGACGGGAAACCGGACGAGCCGACAATGAGTGGCAAAAAATCAGTGGCGCTTGGCCTGGACGAGATAGGCGTCGATGGTGGTCTCGCCGAGCCATTTGGCCGCTTCCAACCGGTGCAAGCCTTCGACCAGCACGTGGCGCTTGCCGTCGTGGCGCACCTGAATCGGCATCTTCATGCCGTTTTCCAGTATGTCCTCGGCCAGATGGCGCACCGTTTCGGGGTGCAGCGTTTTCCGGCGTGCCGTCGGCACGTAGATATCGTCGACCTTGACCTTCTGCACCCTTAGCATGTTGCCTCCAGGGCGTTAGATCGCCCAGCCATGAGATAGTCCGTTTGCCTGGTATGGCCAAGGGCGCTGGCCGAGAGCGCCAATTTGCCTGCGGCGGACCATTCCGTTATTGCCTCCCTCCCATCGAGGCCGCGCCGCTGACCGGATGGAAACCGCCATGGACAAATCGCTCGTCACCTTCGTCGGCGTCGCCCATCCCTGGATGTGCGACGTCATGGGTCATCTGAATGTACGCCACTACGCGGCCATGTTCGACGATGCCAGCTTCCAGCTCCTCGGTCATATCGCGGCGGAGGCGACGCATCCCGGCGCGCGGATCGGCTGGGCCGACGTACGCACCGAGATCGACTACAAGGATGAGATCAAGGCCGGCTCGCTTCTCACCATACGCTCGTATGTGGTGAAGATCGGCCGCAGTTCAGTCACCTTCGGACAGGTCATGTCGGGATCCCTCGACGGGATCGTGCGCGCGACATGCAGGACGACAAGCGTCCGCTTCGACCTGTCTGCGCGGGCTTCCGTCGCGCTGGACGACGCCATGCGCGAACGCGCGTCGGCTCTCCTGGCGGAATGACCTCCTAGGCGGCCGTCGTTCATCAGCCGTCATAGACGCGCTCTTCCAGCGGCGTCTCGGCAATCAACGCCCGCAGCCCCGACAGCAGGGCTTTTTCGGCACGGTTCATCGCCTTGTCCGGGTTGACCAGCAGGAAGATGTCGATCGCGGGCGGCGTGTCATAGGGCGGCAGGCGCCACAATATTCCGTCCCTGACATCGCGGCGCGCGACGTGCAGCGGCAACGGCCCGATGCCGAGCCCGGCCACGATCATGCGGCGCACCTCTTCCAGGCTCGACGATACGCCAACGACGTCGGCGTCGAGCCTGGCCTCGCTGCGCAACAGCGCGACAGGCCGCAGGGCATCCGAAATATGGTCGGTCTGGAACGATACCGAAGGCTCGCCCCTGAGATCATCCAGGGTCAGCCCGGACTTTCCACAGAGCCTGTGGGTCGGCCCGCAGAAGAAGCCGAAGAACTCCCTGTAGACCATCTCGTAGTCGAGCGCCGGATCGCGCTGGCTGACGAGGCAGATGCCGAACGAGGCACGACGTTCCCTGACCTGCTTGGTCACTTCGGAGCTGGCCGCGACGGAGATGGTTATGCTGGCACGCGGATAGTTGGCGTGGAATTGCGACAAAGCGCGGTCGAACAGCGGCGAGACGACGTGGCTCGCCACGGCGATGGTGGCATGGCCGGTGACGTCGTCGCTGACGCCGCGCATCAGCAGCGGCAGTTGCGAGATCGTGCCGAACACTTCGATACCCTGCTCGTAGAGGAGCTTGCCCACCTCGGTCAGTTCGAAGCGCGTGGCATCCCTTTCGACGAGACGCCGGCCAACCCGATCCTCCAGCCGCCGCAAGGCGTTGCTGACGCTGGGCTGCTTGAGGTTCAACCGCTCGGCGGCGCGGGTGATGCTCTTGACCTCGGCGATCACCACGAAGGTGCGCAGGAGGTTCCAGTCGAGGTCCCAGACCAGCCTTTCGGGGCGCGGCGGCTTCATTCTCAAAAACTATGCTCCTTATTTCCATTATCTATTTGCGCAATGATACCGCAAAGGCAATCATGAATGTCAGGAACGCCCATCGGCATCCCCGGAGGGAGCCGCCAAGGCCCCCAAGAACAAGATTTACGCTTCCCCACCCAGAGGACAGGACTTCATATGCACAAGGTGTTTTCCCGCATGGCCGTTGCGGCCCTGCTGCTCGCATCGACCTTCACGGTCACCTCCGCTCGCGCGGACGATCTGGAGAAGATCAAGTCGGCCGGCGAGCTGAAGATCTCGATGAGCGGCCAGTATCCGCCGTTCAACTTCGTCAACGACCAGAACGAAGTGGTGGGCTTCGACGCCGATATCGGCAAGGCGATCGCCGAGCGCATCGGCGTCAAGGGCATCATTATCACCACGGCCTGGGACGGCATCATCGCGGGCCTGCTCGCCAACAAATACGACACCGTCGTCGGCTCGATGACGATCACGCCGGAGCGCGAGAAGGTCGTCGATTTCGTCGGCCCCTATTATCACGCCGGCCGCGCCGTTTTCGTCGGCGAGAACTCCAAGGCGCAAAGCCTCGACGACCTCAAGGGCAAGACCATCGGCGTGACGCTGGGCGAGACGCATGAGAAATGGGCGCGCGGGCACGGCGGCTGGGATGTGCGCACCTACAAGGGCCTTCCCGAATTGATGCTCGAGCTCAAGGCAGGTCGCGTCGACGCCATCATCGTCGACAACATCCCGGTCATGGTTGCCGTCAAGGAAACCGGCGCGAAGGTGCGCAAGCTCGACACGCCGAACATCGAGGGCGGCAGCGTCGCCATCGGCATCGCCATCCGCAAGAACAATCCCGAGCTGAAGGCAGCCATGCAGAAGGCGCTGGACGACATGCTGGCCGACGGCACCTACAAGAAAATATCGATGCAGTGGGTGGGCAGCGACATCCGCTGATCCGCAAGGCATTCAGCGCGGGACATTCTCGATGGATTTCTCCCTGATACAGCGCGTCTTCCCGTTCTTCCTGGAAGCCGCGCTGGTGACCCTGGAGATCACGGTGCTGGCCTTGATCCTGGGCCTTGTCGCCGCCGCGCTCGCCGCGGCGGCCCGGCTGTCGAGGTCGGCCATCCCGAGGGCATTGGGCACGGCCTATGTCAGCCTCTTTCGCGGCACACCCTGCCTGATCCAGCTCTTCGTGCTCTATTTCGGCGGACCGCAGATCGGCATCAATCTCGAGCCGTTCTCGGCCGGGGTCATCGGCCTTGGCCTCAACATCGGCGCCTACATGGCGGAGTCGATCCGCGGCGCCGTCATCGCCGTTGACAAGGGCCAGACCGAAGCCGCGCGCTCGATCGGCTTCAGCCGCCTGCAAACGCTGCGCAAGGTCGTGCTGCCGCAGGCCGCCCGGCTGATGATCCGGCCATTGGGCGTCAACACGGTGGCCTTGCTCAAGGGCTCCGCGCTGGTCTCGACCATATCGGTGGTGGAACTCACCTATACGGCACAGCGCTTCATCGGCTCTACCTACAAGCCGTTCGAGATCTTCGGTGTCGCCGCCCTGCTCTACATGGTCATGGTGTACGCGGTCGCGCGCATCGTCGACCTGCTCGACAGACACTTCGCGATCGTGTGACGGATAGAGACGATGCAAGGTTTGGATTTCAGCGTTGTCCTGCCCTACACCGACCTGCTGCTGACCGGCGCATGGTGGACGGCGGTGCTGACCGTCAGCGCCGCCGCGTTGAGCTTCGTGTTCGGCATCGCGTTTGCCGTGGCCGTGCTCTACGCCCCCGCCATCGTCGCCTATCCGGCGCGGCTGTTCATGTGGGTGTTCATGGGCACGCCGCTGCTGCTGCAACTCTTCCTGATCTATTTCGGCCTGGTCCAGGTCGGCATCGACATTCCCGCGCTCGCCGCCGGCATCGTCGGGCTCGGACTTCACTTTGCCGTCTACAATGCCGATGTCATCCGCGCCGGCATCGTCGCCGTCGATCCTGGCCAGACGGAGGGCGCGCGTAGCATCGGCTTCGGCAAATGGCAGGCGCTGCGCTATGTCGTCATCCCGCAGGCGGTGCGCAACACCGCGCCACCGATCGCCAGTAACATGATCGCGCTGCTCAAGGAATCCTCGATCGTCTCGGTCATCGGCATCGCCGAGCTCGTCCATTCGGCGCAGTTGGCGATCAGCGAGACATTTCGGCCGTTCGAGTTCTACATCACGGCCGCGGCATTGTATTACATCCTCAACCTGGCGCTCGAAGCCGGCTTGCGGCGCTTCGAACGGCATGTGGAGATTTCGCGATGAGCAACAGCCGGCCCATGATCGAGGTTCGCGGCGCCCGCAAGGCATACGGCGCTGTCGAGGTCCTCAAGGGCATAGACCTGTCGGTCGAGCGCGGCCAGATCGTCGCCATCATCGGCCCCAGCGGATCCGGCAAGAGCACGCTGCTGCGCTCGATCAACCATCTCGAGACGCTCAACGGCGGCGAGGTCTGGCTGGATGGCGTGCAGGTGAACCAGAGCCTGCACGGCCAGGCCTTCGAGCGGCACATCAACAAGGTGCGCCAGCAGATGGGCATGGTCTTCCAGCACTTCAACCTGTTCCCGCATATGACGGTCCTGGATAACATCTCCATGGGGCCGATCGTCCTCAAGGGCATGGCAAAGAGTCAGGCGCACGCGCTTGCCCACGACCTCCTGTCCAAGGTCGGGCTGGCCGACAAGATCGACGCCTATCCGTCCCGCCTCTCCGGCGGACAGAAGCAGCGCGTGGCCATTGCGCGCGCACTTGCCATGCAGCCCAAGGTGATGCTGTTCGACGAGGCGACCTCGGCGCTCGACCCGGAACTGGTCGACGAGGTCAACGGCGTCATGAAGCAGCTCGCCGCCGAACACATGACGATGCTGATCGTGACCCATGAGATGCGCTTTGCCGGCGAAGTGGCCGACCGGGTGCTGTTCATGGATGGCGGCATCGTCGTCGAGGAAGGCGCGCCCTCGGAGATTTTCCGCGCGCCGCAAAAGGAGCGCACCCGTTCCTTCCTCAAGAAATACCTTTCCGCCTGAGCAGCACCATGACCATGACGCATGACTTCCCCGATTTTGGCCTGACACCGGATGAGCGCCGCGAGGCGGTGCGCGGCCATTACTATGAATGGCCCGGCATGGACGGCGCGCGCGGAGAGATCTGGTGCTACAGCGATCGCTTTTCCTACAGGCCGGGCGAAACCGTCACGCTTCACGTCAGCTCGACGGCGCCACAGTTCGCCATCGAGATCGTTCGCGATGGCGCCAGCGAAACGAAGGTCTTCGAGAAGCAAGGCCTGTCGGCGCGCTGGCAGGACACCCCGGACCAATGCTCGGTGGAAGGCTGCGGCTGGGACGCGACCTTCGATTTTCGCGTCGGCGAAGACTGGCCGTCCGGTGCCTACCGCGTGACGTTGACGGCCGACGGCCGCGATGGCGGCGTCATCCGCAGCCATCATCAGTTCATCGTCGCGCCAGTTGCCGGCCGCAAGCCGGGGCGCATCCTGCAGGTCGCGGCCACCGGTACCTGGCTCGCCTACAACACCTGGGGCGGCTCCAACCACTACCAGGGCATCACCGGGCCCGATCGCAACCAATATGCAACGACGGTCTCGCGCGAACGGCCATGGTGCCGGGGCTTCGTCGTGTTGCCCGAAGGCGCGCCACGGGTGCCGCTGGAAGTCGCCGTACCGCCGAAGACCGTGCCGCGCTATCCGCATATGGAGTGGGCCTATGCCACCGGCCACTCCAAGAAATACGCGTCTTCCGGCTGGGCGAGCTACGACAGCCACTTCTTCCGCTTCGCCGAGCGCGCAGGCTACCAGGTCGACCTTGCCAGCCAGCACGAGCTGCACTTCTCGCCCGAGATCCTCGACGGCTACGACTGCGCGGTGTTCGTCGGCCATGACGAGTACTGGACCTGGGAGATGCGCGACGCGGTCGACAACTATGTCGAGCGCGGCGGCCACGCGGCGCGCTTCGCCGGCAATTTCATGTGGCAGACGCGGCTTGAGGACGAGGGCCGCCGGCAGGTCTGCTACAAATATCGCGCGCGCGCCGAGGATCCAGCCTATCGCGGGGGTGACGTGACGCGTGCCACCAATTCCTGGGAGGCGCCGGAGGTCGGCCGGCCGGGCTCGGCGACGTTCGGGCTCAACGCCACGCGTGGCCTTTATGCCGGCTGGGGCGGCTGCGCGCCGCGCGGCGTGCGCGGCTTTCCCGTCTACCGGCCCGAACATTGGGCCTTTGCCGGAACCGGCATCTACTATGGCGACCTTCTGGGCGCCGATAGCCACGTCTACGGCTATGAGGTCGACGGCCTCGATTTCGAGATACGCGGCGGCCTGCCCTACCCGGCGCAGGACAGCGGCGCGCCGGACGGGCTGCAGGTTCTGGCCGTCGGCATGGCGTCCCAGGTCGAGGAAAGCGCCGACATCCCGATCGAGCATCAATTCCTGACCGACGAGGATGGCCGTTTCACGGCCTCGACCCTGTTCGGCGAGGCGACCGATGCGAATCTCGACAAGGTGAAACGCAGCAACGGCATGATCGTCAATTTCCCACGCGGCAAGGGCGAGGTGTTCCATGCCGGAAGCTGCGAATGGGTGGCGGGCCTGCTAAGACAGGACCCGATGGTCGAGCGCGTCACCCGTAATGTTATCGATCGCTATCTCGGAAAGCCCTGACATGTCGAAAGCCCAGACCACGCCTGCTCCGACCGACGCTGAATCGCGGCCGCAGTCACATCTGTTCTATCTTTCCAGCCTTCGCCGACCGCTCGTCGACCGCGCCGAAGGCATCTATCTCTGGACCCAGGATGGCCGTCGCTTCATCGACGGCTCCAGCGGACCGATGGTCGCCAATATCGGCCACTCCAATCGCAACGTTCTCGACGCCATGAAGCGGCAGATGGACAAGGCCACCTTCGCCTACCGGCTGCATTTCGAGAATGAGCCGGCGGAAGAGCTGGCGCGGGAACTCGCCGGCAAGCTGCCGCAAGGCATGGATCGCATATTCTTCGTCTCCGGCGGCTCGGAAGCGACCGAATCCTGCATCAAGCTCGCCCGGCAATGGGCTGTCGCCACCGGCCAGCCGAAGCGCTGGAAGGTGATCACCCGTTTCCCCTCGTATCACGGCGGGACTCTGGGCTCGCTTTCCATCACCGGCGACGACGCGCTGGCCGAGACTTTCGCGCCCATGATGCGGCCCATGCCAACGGTGCCGGCGCCCACCGCATGGCGCGACCGCGACAATCTCTCCATGGAACAGCGCGGCATCCGCTACGCCGACATGCTGGAGGAGAAGATCCTCGCCGAAGATCCCGAAACCGTGGTCGCCTTCATCATGGAGCCGATCGGCGGCGCGGCGACGGCCGCGCTCGTCGGGCCGGACAGCTATTACGCCCGCATCCGCGAAATCTGCGACCGCTACGGCATCCTGCTCATCCATGACGAGGTGATGAGCGGCGCGGGCCGCACCGGAAAATTCCTTGGCGGCGATCATTGGAACTGCCGCCCCGATATCGTCGCCCTGTCCAAGGGCTTAGGCTCGGGCTACGCGCCGCTCGGCGCTCTCGCAGCGCCGATGCGGCTGGTCGAGCCGCTGCTTGCCTCCGGCGGCTTCCAGCACGGCCACACCTATGCCGGCAATCCGCTGGCCTGTGCCGCCGGACGCGCCGTGCTCGCGGAGATGGACCGGCTCGACCTCATCGCCAACGCGGCCGCGATGGGCGACGTGCTGATCGACGAACTGAAGGGGCTGGCGAAGCGCTTCCCGTTCATGGTCGACGTGCGCGGCAAGGGCTTGCTTCTCGGCGTCGAGATGGTCGCCGATCCGGAGACGCTGCGGCCAATCGACCCCGCCCGCAACGCGACGCAGCGGTTGCTCAACCACGCCTACGCGCGTGGCCTGATCATCTACGGCCGCAAGGTCAAGGGCGGCGTCGACGGCGACAACTTCATGGTGGCGCCGCCGATGATCATCACGCGCGAGCAGATCGGCGAGATGGTCGCGATCATCGGCGACTCGCTGGAGGCGCTCGCCGCCGAACTGGACCTGCCGGTGCAAGGCTGAGAAAAAGAATGGCGCCCAGAAAAGTCATCATCACCTGCGCCGTCACCGGTTCGGTGCACACGCCGTCCATGTCGCCGCACCTGCCGGTGACGCCAGACCAGATCGCCGCGGACGCCATCGCCGCGGCCGAAGCCGGCGCCTCAATCCTGCACCTGCACGCCCGCGACCCGAAGGACGGCAGGCCGACCGCCGACCCGGATGTCTTCATACAGTTCCTGCCGCGCATCAAGCAGGCCACTGACGCGGTGGTGAACATCACCACCGGCGGCTCGTCGTTGATGACGCTCGACCAGCGGCTTGCGGCGCCCTTGCGGGCGGAGCCCGAAATGTGCTCGCTCAACATGGGCTCGATGAACTTCGCCCTGTTCCCGATGCTCGACCGGCCGCGCGAATGGCAGCACGAGTGGGAGCCGAAGTTGCTCGAGGCCACGCGCGAGACCATCTTCAAGAACACCTTCGCCGACATGGAGCAGATCCTGGAAAAGCTCGGCAAGGGCTGCGGCACGCGCTTCGAGTTCGAATGCTACGATGTCGGACACCTCTACTCGCTGGCGCATTTCCGCGACCGCGGGCTGGTCTCGGGGCCGTTCTTCATCCAGTTCGTGCTCGGCATACTGGGCGGCATCGGCGCCGATCCCGATAACCTCGTCCACATGAAGCGCATCGCCGACAAGTTGTTCGGCGACAGCTACCAGTTCTCCGTGCTGGCCGCCGGCCGCAACCAGATGCCGCTGATCTCCATCGCTGCGGCGATGGGCGGCAATGTCCGCGTCGGGCTGGAGGACAGCCTCTACGACGGACGGCAACTGGCCAGGTCGAATGCGGATCAGGTGCGCCGGATCCGTGGCATTCTCGACGGCCTGTCGCTGGACGTGGCGACGCCCACAGAAGCGCGCGAAATGCTGGCGCTGAAGGGCGGAGACCGGGTAGCATTCTGACATGACTTCGGAAGCGATCACCCTACGCCCCGGCCGGGTCGAGGATGTCGAGACGATCCATGCCGCGCTGCTCAAGCTCGGCACCCATATCGGCGCGCCGGAGGAGATCCGCTCGACGCCCGAGGACCTGCGCCGCTTCGGCTTCGGTGACAAACCCGCCTTCTCGACCCTGATCGCCGAGGTGGACGGCGTGTTTGCCGGCCTCTGCCTGCACTTCCCGATCTTCTCGACCTGGATGGGACGCCCCGGCGTCTATGTGCAGGACCTCTATGTCGAGGATCGCTTTCGCGGCAAACGCATCGGCGAAGGGCTGCTGCGCCGGGTGGCGCGGGAATGCCGCCGGGACGGCGGCGTATACCTCAGGCTCTCGGTCGACGCCGACAACGAGATCGCCAAGGCCTTTTACGAGAGGCTCGGCATCGGCTGGTCCAGCTACGAGCAGACGCAGAAGATCATTGGCGAGGCGTTCTTCGCCTTCGCCGACAAGACAGAGGATGGTGAGATTAGATGAAAGCCTTCTACGCCGAGGAACAGAGGCGCCACGACCCGAAGGCCTTCCTCTCCAGCGGCGCGCCGCAGCCCAACCCGGAACAGCCGGCGCGCGTCGAGCGGTTGCTGGCCGGCGCCAGGGCCGCCGGCTGCGCCGTCGAACGCCCCAGGGAGCACGGGCTCGGCCCGGTCGCCGCCGTGCACACACCCGAATATCTCGATTTTCTCGAACATATCTTTGCCCGCTGGCAGCGCATCGAAGGCGCTTCGGCCGAGGTGATCCCGAACATCCATCCGATCGCGCGCAACGGCTCCTACCCCGCCTCGGCGGTCGGTCAGGCCGGGTATCATATGGCCGACACCGCCTGCCCGATTTCGGCCGAGACCTGGGATAGCGCGCTGTGGAGCGCCTGGAGCGCGGTGGAGGCGGCTGAGACCGTCATGGCAGGTGCATCCTCGGCATACGCGCTCTGCCGTCCACCTGGCCACCATGCGTTTGCCGACGTCGCCGGCGGCTTCTGCTTCATCAACAATTCGGCGGTCGCGGCCCAGGCGCTGCGCCGGACGGCCGCGCGCGTGGCGATCCTCGACGTCGACCTGCATCACGGCAACGGCACGCAGGGCATCTTCTATGCCCGGCCCGACGTGCTGACCGTCTCGCTGCATGCCGATCCAGTTCGCTTCTACCCCTTCTTCTGGGGACACGCCGACGAACGTGGCGAAGGACCGGGCCTCGGCTACAATCTCAACCTGCCGCTGCCCCGCAAATCGGCCGATGCGGCTTTCCTGGAGGCGCTCGCCACCGCTTTCCGTCGCATCCACGCCTTCGCGCCGGAAGCGCTGGTCGTCGCGCTTGGGTTGGATGCCTTCGAAGGCGACCCCTTCGGCGGCCTGTCGGTGACGACGCCCGGCTTCGCGCGCATCGGCGAGGCGATCGCCAGGCTTGGCCTACCGACGGTGATCGTCCAGGAAGGCGGCTATCTCTGCGACGCGCTCGGCGACAATCTCACCGCCTTCCTGACCGGCTTCGGCGGCAAGCATCGCTAGGCGCCATGCCGCGAAAGTGCTCCGGCGCCTTTCCCGGCAAACCGCCGGCCAGCTTTGCTGGAACTAGGCGCGCTGCTGCCTGAGCATGGCGATGACACGGTGCACGCTCTCCAGCGTCTCGTCGATCTCCGCCGAAGTGTTGTAGTGGGCAATGCCTATGCGCACGACACCCTGCTCGGCGGGAATGCCGAGCTGGTGGACGATCTCCCACGCATAGTTGTGGCCAGACCACAGGAAGATGTTCTCGCTGTTCATCTGTCTCACGATCGTCTCCGGCGCGATACCGTCGACGGTGAAGGAGACCGTAGGCACACGTTCCGACAGGCGTTTCGGGTCGGTAATGCCGCGGATGGTCAGGCCATCGATATCAGACAAACCGTCGATCAACTTCTGCGCCAAGGCATTTTCATAGGCGATGGACACCTCGAAAGCCCGCGCGATCCGCCGCCTGCGCGATCCGCCCTCGCCGGCCGCCGCGCCAAGATCGGCGAAATAGTCGACAGCGGCGCTCAGGCCGGCCATCAGCTCGATCTGCGGCGTGCCGAGCTCGAAGCGCTCCGGCAGTCCGTCTGAGGAGCAGCGGCACTTGTACGGCTTCAGTGTGTCGATGACCGCCCGGCGCCCCCAGACGATGCCCATATGCGGGCCGAAGAACTTGTAGGCAGAGCAGGCCAGGAAGTCGCAACCGAGCTGCCGCACATCGATCGATCCATGCGGCGCGAACTGCACCGCGTCGACATAGACCAGCGCCCCGGCCGCCTTGGCGATGGCGGTCAGCGCCTGAACGCGGTTGATCGAGCCCGTCAGGTTAGAGGCATAGTTGAGTGCCACAAGCCGCGTCTTTTCCGACAGCAGCGCCTTCAGCGCTTCCTCCTCGACCTGCCAGCTCCGCTCGTCGAAGGGCAGGAAACGCACGACGAGACCAAGGTCCTCGGCAAGCTGAAGCCAGGGCGAGACATTGCCCTCATGGTCCATGCGGGTGACGATGATCTCGTCGCCCGGCTTCATGGAGCGGCCCAGGGTCCGCGACAGGTGGAAGGTCAGCGTCGTCATGTTGGCGCCGACGATGATTTCCTCGGGGCCAGCAGCGCCGAGGAAATCGGCCATGGCCGCATGCGCACCGTCCACCACCTCCTGCGCGGCGACGGTCGTCTCGAAGAAGCCGCCAAGATTGGCGTTGGTGTTGAGCAGGCAGTTCGATACGGCGTCGGCGACCGCCCGTGGCACCTGCGTGCCGGCAGGATTGTCGAGATAGATGCGGCGACGGCCCTTGTCGGTCAGCGAAAGCGCCGGGAATTTCCCGCGCACGGCCTCGATCGGAAAGTTCAACACGGCCTCCATCCCTTTGTCATTCCTTGCTAATCGGCTTGCTTTGGTAATCAATTGCTCAGGGGCACGGATTGCCGACGCGCTGATGGATCGCGTCGACTGCCTTCTGCATCTCCTCTGTCCAGGCCACGTCGGCCGAGGCCAGCGCCATTTCGAGTTGCGCTATCGAAGTGGCGCCGATGATGTTCGAGGCGACGAACGGCCGGCTCGACACATAGGCATTGGCGAACAGCGCCGGCTCCATGCCGAAAGAGCGCGCCAACTCGTTGTACTCGAGCAGAACTTCGGCGGCATTCGGTGTCTCGTAGCGCTGGCCCCGATTGAAGAGCTGCGAGCGCGATCCCTTCGGGCGGGCGCCATGGTCATACTTGCCCGTAAGGTAGCCCTGGGCCAACGGCGAATAGGCGAGCAGGGAAACGTCTTCCCGCTGGCAGACCTCCGCCAAGTTTACCTCGAAGGTGCGGTTGACGAGATTGTAGGCGTTCTGCAGCGAGACGGCGCGCGGGCCGACGCCCCTGTCGGCCTCGGCCAGGAAGCGCATCACGCCCCAGGAGCTTTCGTTGGACAGGCCAAGATGGCGGATCTTGCCGGCCTTCACCAACTCGTCGAAGACGCCGAGCGTTTCGGCGATCGGCGTCTCGTCCGAAGGCGCGCCGGCGGCATCGGCTCGCGGCGCCACGCCACCGACGCGGGTCGGATTGGCGCCCCATGGCACATCTCTGTCCGGCCAGTGGATCTGGTAGATGTCGATGTAGTCGGTGCCGAGCCTGCTCAGGGATTTCTCGACCGCGTCGAGGATGTCGGCCCGAATGAGCTTCGATGGACGATCGCCGCGAAACCACGCGTTGGTGGTTCGTCCAACCACCTTCGAGGCCAGCACGACCTGGTCGCGATTGCCCTTTGCCTTCATCCAACTGCCGACGATCTTCTCGGTCCGCCCTTGCGTCTCGGCCTTGGGTGGGATCGGGTAGAGTTCGGCCGTGTCGATGAAATTGACGCCGCGCGCGAACGCCAGGTCCATCTGGGCATGGCCTTCGGCCTCGGTGTTCTGCTGCCCCCAGGTCATGGAGCCAAGGCATATCTGGGAAACAAGAAGGTCGGTCCGACCGAGACGGCGTCTGTGCATCGAAAATTTGCTCCGGCGGGAGGTTTGCGCGAAGGCGCGAGGAGGAGACCGCCAGCATACAGGAAAGCGGAGGCGCTCTCCAAGTCCGCATCGGGCGGAAAGGCAGGGCTTATCCAGCGCTCAGCGCCCGCGAGCGGACTTCCGCTTGGCCTCGTCGATCAGCATGTTGGCAATCTGCATGCGGATCATGGCGCGCTGGCGCAGATGCGGGGCCACCCGGTCGGGATGGTTCGCGAACGCAAAGCTGCGGCGCAACCGGCTGAAATCGGCATCCTGCGCCTCTGAACCAAGCCCAAGCTCGGCCGCGATCGCCTCTGGATCGACCGGCGGCAGCTTCTCCTCGCGCTCGGGCGGTTCACCGCCGAGAGCCGCTCGCGCCTGGTCGAGCAGCGCAGCGAACTCGCTCGCCAGATCGGCGCCCGCCTCGCGATACTCGGCGGCGAAGGTCTCGCCGGAAACCTTGATGCGGCCGGAATGAAGCTCATCCACGACGGAGAGATAGTCAAATGGAATGGACGGTCGAGGGCTCTCCTCGTCGCTCCGCGCGGACGAGACGATGAGGTCGTCGAGCAGCGCGGCAAAATCCTGCCTGGCTCCCGTACCGATCTCTGCCTCCCCCCGTTCGACATGCTTTGGCGTCACAATAGCGGCCGCTCGTTAAGAATGCATGCCACTGATCGTGACGAATCGAATGGTCGGCCCGTGTCAGATAAAAAGCCGGACTGCACATGCATGCAGTCCGGAAAGTCGCCGGAAGTTGGCGAGGAAAGCCGGCCATGTGCCGGCACATGACATACGGTGGAAGTCGTCTCGAAGTTTCATCCGGCGTCGGAAAATGTGGCCAGAAAAATCAGCCGGGCATGGCAGGCATGCAAATGCTGCACTGCACAATTGTCACGATTCACCTATATTTGGGCTCGTGGAGGACCAATCAGGAGCCTTGATCATGGGTTTCTTCACTGAAATGTTCGCCCGGCCACGCCCCAAGGAAAACATCCGCTATCGGGCCGCCCTTGCCCTGTTGCACTCGATGAGCAACGCCGACCGCGCCGACATCGGCATCAAGCCTGCAGATTTCCCCCGCATCGCACGGGAAATGTCCATTCGCTGACAATCTTGCGTCAGGCTTCGCGGGCCTTTGGAACGACAGAGATGCGAGGCACGTGGCAACGTCCGCGTGCCTCTCGCCCCCTGCGCCTCAGCGCGATCCCAGGAAGGTCGCCTTGCCCAAGGGCACGCCATTGTGGCGCAGGATGTCGTAGGCCGTCGTGAGGTGGAAATAGAAATTGGGCATGGCGAGATTGAGCAGATACTGCATGCCCGGCATCGAGAGTTCGCGCCCGCCGAGCTTCACATCGATCATCCTGTCGTCGGAGCCATTGATCTCAGCCGCCGAGAAAGTCGCGAGATAAGCGACGGTCTTGGCGATCCGCGCCTCCAGATCGGCGAAGCTAGCCTCATTGTCCTCGTATTTCGGGACCTCGCGACCGGCCAGGCGCGACGGCGCGCCCTTGGCATGATCGGTCGCGATCTGCACCTGCCTGGTCAGCGCGAACATATCTGGTGCCAGCCGCGCGGACAGGAACACCTGGGGATCGATCTTGCGCTCGGTCGCGTTCTGTTCGGCCGTCGCAAGCACGTTGGAGAGTGCCTTCAGCCTTGCCGAGAACACCGGCACGGATGCCTCGTACATCGATATCGTCACGTCGAAATCTCCCTTGCGGCAGGAACGCCGGCGCAAGCGAGCTAGCGCCTTCCGACGCGATTCTTCAAGCGTCACCAGCCCGCCGCAATCGCCATGATAGACTTTTGGCCTGAGATGGAGATTCGCGATGAGACATGCCGTTTTCGCAGCGACTGCCGTCCTTGGCCTGGCCGCCATGGCACAGACGACGCACGCCGCCGAGGCGCCCTACGTGGACGACAGGTCGAGCGCGGAATCCGTCATCCAGTCGCTCTACAGCGCGATCAACCGTCACGAGTTCGCGCGCGCCTGGGGCTACTACGACGACGCCAAGCCGACGAAAGACTTCGATACGTTCGTAAAGGGCTATGACGGTACCCAGGAGGTAGAGGTCAGGACCGGCACGGCGGCGAGCGAAGGCACGGCCGGCAGTGTCTATTACAGCGTTCCGGTAGCCATCAAGGCGACGGACAAGAGCGGAAACGCCCAGGTTTTCGCCGGCTGCTATACGTTGCGCCAGGTGAGCGCCCAGGCACAGGAGCCGCCGTTCCGGCCGATCTTCATCGACAAGGGCGAGCTGAAGCCATCGACCGCCGATTTCGACAGCGCCTTGCCGGAAAGCTGCGATGGCAGCGCGCCGCCGCCGAAGAAGGATATGGCGCTGGAACTGGCCAAGAAAGCCTTCGCCTCTAACTATGGCGACCGGTGCGACAAGAAGATGCCCGGTGGCGATCCGCGCGGCGAGCCGGACGCCTACACCATTCGCTACAAGGGCGAAGGCGCGGCCGAAAACGACCCCGATCGCGAGACACGGCTGTTCCGCTTCTTCTGCGCCATGGCCGCCTACAATGAGAGCTCGATCTACTATGTCTACGACGACGTCTCCGGCCTGCGCCAATTGCAGTTTGCGGCGCCGACCCTCGACATCCGCTACGAGAACAACAACACCGAGGGCAAGGTCGAGTCGATCAACATCACCGGATTCCAGACCGAGGACCAGGCGGTGAACTCGGAATATGACGACGCGACCAAGACCATCACGTCATTCGGCAAGTGGCGCGGCGCGGGCGACGCTTCATCGACCGGCACCTACCTTTTCAGGCATGGCACCTTCTCGCTGGTCCAGTACGACGTCGACGCCTCCTATGACGGGAAGGTCAATCCGCAGACCATACTGGACTACAACACCGCGCCCTGAGCCGTTGCCTAAGGGCATGATGCCGAAAAATGCAAAGCGGTTTTCCCGGGAAAAGCGCGTGGCGCCTTTCCCTGACATCATCCGGCTCTAGGGCGCTTTCGACAGCATCCAGTTGAGCGTGCCGCGCCAGTCCGTCATCCGGATGGGCGTGCCGTGGGTGCCGGTCTCGAAGCGCACGAAGCGCGCCGGATAGGCCTTCGATTTGGATCGTATCGAGCGGAAGAAGGCCTCCTGGTTGGCGACCGGGAAAACCACGTCATGGCTGCCCTGGCCGAAAAACACAGGCACGCGGCGCTTGAAGGCCGGGCTGCTGAAAAAGCTCTCGTCCCACAGCGAGCCGAGCAGCAAGAGGCCGCTGATGCGAGCGCCGGTATCCTTGCGGGCCGCGAGTTTCCAGCACAACGATCCACCCATCGAGCCGCAGGCGACGAATATCCTGGCTCCTGGCGACGCCCCGGCATAGTGATCGATGAGCGCTGCGACCTGCGCTGCGCCCTTGTCGCCGAAATCGGAAAAGTCGGGCGACAGATAGAGGCCGCCATTGCCGGCCATCAGGTTCTTGAGGCGGTTGAAATTACCGCCGAAGGTGAAGTCGTCCACGCCCTGCTTGCGGCTGCCGCCCTGCCCGTGCAGGTAAAGCACGATGATCGACGCGCCCTCGGTCTTGCCGACCGCGACATGCCTGACATCCCCCGCGTCCGTCCTCAGCATCAAATCCTGCTGCACGCGCCGCACGCCGGTGTCGGTATATTGAGCATGGACGCGTTTTTCCGGCACCTCATCGCGCTGGTTGATGTCGCGCATCTCGCGGTAGTCGAGGACCGTGTAGGCGCCGTCGTCACCGGATGAAAGCGCCGCCGGATAAGCGAAGAGCTCGTCCTTGAAGGGTTTCAGCGATTGCGTCTGCGCTTGCGCGGACAGCGAAAGAAGAAATGAGAGCCCAGCCAGCCAGCCAGCGGAGCGCTTGCGGAAGGGGGAGGACGCCAGAGCGAGCGGAAAGAAGCGGAAAACCATGGCGCATGGCATGCGGAATCAAGCTTCGGGTTGGCAATCCTGCAAGACGCCACCCGCGCCTTCCAGCGCCTCGCGCGTGTC
>OFIS01000357.1_pt1 | contig 30807 bp, 29 predicted proteins | sample 1775071 | NCBI WGS metagenome assembly OFIS01 (sample SAMN08195774, study PRJEB24354) | sludge metagenome | isolation source: sludge from phenol fed wastewater aerobic bioreactor C | place: India: Nagpur | collected 2016-09-17
GTCCTGGTCCGGGCGTGCTCCCCCAGTCCTCCTGGCGGGCCTAAGCGTTCGTGACGATGCGGGAAGATCCGTTGGTGGAGCCGATGTGGAGGTAACCCTCCTCTCATTTTTCTCATCACGATGTTACGGACGTTCCGCGCGTCGACGCCGTCCCGGACATACTCGTCAATCGTGCCAGCCATCTGGCGCACCTTGAAGAGCGGCAAGAAACCATCCTCGATCCCCTCGCGCAGCGAGTATTACCGAAGTAACGTAGGTGTGGGCGCTGTGTTTGCGACGGGGCATGGCGGTATGTGGCTGGCATTCCGGACGAGACTCTAATCAGGCGCTATCTCGGATTTCCAAGGGAGGTCCCTTTCTATCTCAAACATACTTGGTCGTTCTGCCATTCCCCAAGCGAGAATGTCCATGCGCTTGATCCGACGCCTTGCCCTCAATCAATCCGGCGGCTACCTAGGATGAGCCAAATCTTGGCTACTCGGGCGGCAGCAAAGGCCGCAACTGCCTCTGCGAATTTGGGAGCTTCATCTATGTTCCGTTTGGGATATGTCACGCCAGAACAAGTGGCAAAGATCGAAAAGCTTGGACCCGTCCCGCCAGCGATCTCTTATGACATCTTGAACGACGTCTCGTCGATGCCGGACACGATCATGGAGCGTGTTCTTGAGCTTACGTATGAGAAGTTGCCAGCGGGTAAGGCGACAAACAAGAGGAAGCTTACCTATCCTGGCCGGTATGCCGCCGTTGATTTAGCCATTGAGCGTGCAATTGCGGAAACTTTCCCAGACGATATGTTCCTTCGCGTCCATGATATGGCTGTATCCAATGGGATAACGGCCGTTGAACTTTTCAGTAGGATTTCAGATCGATCCAATTTCTCATTTCGCGCTTCCGATTACTACAACGAGCTCAAATTCATCGATGCGCATGGTTGGAGAGCGTTCTTCGATGTCGATGGCAATTTGATGCAGTTTGTGAGGGGGCGACTGGTTATTCAGGGATCGCGACCAGAGCCGGCTCGATATCCGGTGAACAGGCTTCTGCAGCGGCTATTGAATGCCACAGTAGCATCTGCGGCTCGACGCAAGCTCATTTCGGGAGATTATAATACGATTCCCCTTTTTCATCCTGATTGCTTTGACCTGGCGCGACGCGACCCGCGGTTCACTCTCGGGGGAGACAATTTCTTTGACCGGTCACCTGCTCAGTACGAGGTCATTCGCGTCATGAGCGGATTTGCTAACTTAGCTGAAACCCGTGCTGCGGACGCCATCTCGGGACTTGCGCGACAACTGTCAATTGGGGGGCTTCTTGTCGTTGGCGAAAACAGCGGGCGGGAGAGCCGCGAAACCCCGGCCACGATATTTAGTCGGACAGAGAATGGATTTTCCATCCTGCGCACGCTGGACGGCGGCACAACATTCACAAAGCTGATCACAGCCTTAAAATTGTAGCAGCCACTATACGGTTGGGCCGGCGCCGCAGCATGAACATACGTGGCGAGCAAAACAACTTCCATTCGTCGATGCGGCAATTGACCGGCCTGCTAGCGGGCAAGCGCCGACATGAGCGGAAACGGCGCTCCCATCACAACGTAAGCGCCGTCGAAATATTGTCCGATATCGGCAAGGAACAATGGGGCCGGTCAAGGGTCGGGGCAGGGGATGCCGATAATAGAAAATTCCGTGCCAAGAACGTGAAAGATAGGCGGGAATGCGTATCGCAATGGCTCACTTGGTTGTCCCACCAGCGAAAACCCATTGCTAAGACTTTGATTTTAAATCCGTTGGTGGAGCTGAGGGGGATCGAACCCCTGACCTCATCATTGCGAACGATGCGCTCTCCCAGCTGAGCTACAGCCCCGTCCAGCGGATGGCGCATTTATCGGGCGCGGCCCTTTCCTGTCAAGGTGGCTGTGAGGGTCCGCGCTGTCTTCGCCCGAAGCTATTGCGCAAGCGCAGCCCTTGCCGGTTCGGCGGGCAATGGCTACATCTGCGCGAAATCCTCGAGCGGGATGCGCCAGGGTGGACCGGGCATGCCGCTCAATCCGTGTGACTTACCGCATTTGTGCGAAGCCAAGGCATTTTTCGCTTGGTGGCAAAATGCCCTAGGAGCTTGAATGGACGCGCTTATCAACACGCTGATCTACGCGCTCAGCCTTTACTGGTGGGTCATCATCGCCTCGGCGATCTTCTCCTGGCTCTATGCCTTCAACGTCGTCAATCCGCGCAACCCGGTGGTCGGCACCATCGGCAACATGCTGTACCGGCTGACCGAGCCGGTGCTGCGCCCCATCCGGCGCTACATGCCGGACCTCGGCGGCGTTGATATCTCCCCGATCATCGTGTTGCTGGTGATCTTCTTCCTGCAACAGTTCCTGAACAGCACCGTCAGAAGCCTGTTCTACTGAAACCGTGGCGACGCTCGGTTACGTCAAGGCTGGGCCGGGCGGCATCGACCTCTACGTGCGGCTGACGCCCAAGGCGGCCTTCGACCGGATCGACGGCGCCGAGACGACGGCCGACGGGCGCAGCCATCTCAAGGCCCGGGTGCGGGCCGTGCCGGAGAACGGCGCCGCCAACAAGGCGCTGGAACGGCTGGTCGCCAAGACACTGGGCGTGCCAACCTCGGCCGTTTCGGTCGTCGCCGGCGGCACGGCCAGGCTCAAGACCCTGCGCGTGATCGGCGACACGGTGACACTGCTGGACAGCGCCGAGGCACTTTCCCGGTAGATCGCAAGTCGAGATCGGCGGCGCGCCGCGCCGCCAGCCGTCCTGCCGGATATTCCTCTCGTCTGGAAAGACTTCTCAATCGCCCAGCGGCAGGCGGGGATCGTCGACCTTCAACGTGTTCACGCTCTGCTTGATGCGGCGCAGATTCTCCAGCACCTTGGGGCCGCGCGTCTCGGCGACCGTGGTGGCGATCATGTCGACGATGGCGAGCAGCGCGTAGCGCGACGAGGTCGGCTTGTAGATGTTGCCGTCCTCGAAAGGCTGCAGGAGGATGACCGTGTCGGCGGCCTTGGCCAGGGCCGAATCCGGTGCTGTGACGGCGACGGTGGCCGCGCCATATTGCTGGGCGACCTCGACCGCCTCGATGACCGAGCGCGCGTAGCCGGAAACGGAGAAGGCGACCAGCGTCGTCTCCGGAGTCGCGACGGCGGCGTACATGCGCTGCAACTGACCGTCGACCTGGGCAAGCGCCGACAGGCCGAGCCGGAAGAGCCGGTTCTGCATCTCCGTCGCCATCATCGAGGATATGCCGCCCGAGCCGACGCACAGGACATTGCCCGAGCTGGCGATGCGGTTGGCCACCGCCACCAGCGTCGTCATGTCGAGGTTCTCGCTGGCGCGCTGGATGGCGGCAATCGCCGCCTCGGTGATGGCGGAGGCGATGCGCTGCTCGCGCGCGTCGCGGCTGAGCGGTTCGGGCGACAGATATTGCCCGCCGATGGCGATCGCCTGCGCCAGGTAGAACTTGAAGTCGCGCAGGCCTTCGCAGCCGAGGTTGCGGCAGAAGCGGGTGACGGTCGGCTCGCTGACCCCGACGCGCGCCGCGATCTCCGAGATGGCGGCCTTGGAGGCGAAATCGAGATCGGAAAGCACGAGCCCGGCCAGCCGGCGATCCGACTTGGTGCCGTCCTGCGCCATCAGTTGCAGCCGCGTGATGATGTCGGCCGGGGTTTTCATTCGCGTGTCGTCACAGGGGCAGGCCCGTGGCCTTGTCGAAGAGGTGGATGTTGCCGGGGGCGACGCTCACCGGCAGACGGTCGCCGGGCTTCACGGCGATGCGGTCGCGAAACACGGCGCGCACAGTATCCTCGCCGACGGAACCATAGACGTGGGTTTCCGAGCCTGTCGGCTCGACGACGTCGACCTTGATGGCGATCGCGTCGTCGGCCGCGCCGATCACGAAATGCTCGGGGCGGATGCCGGCCTCGACCGCGTCGCCACCTGAAGCGGTCTTGCCGGCAAGCGCGAGGCGGCCGCCGCCCCTGGTCTCGAACCATGCATTGCCGTCCGCCGCCTTGAGCGCGCCGGAGACGAAGCTCATCGAGGGCGAGCCGATGAAGCCGGCGACGAACTTGTTCGCCGGCCGGTCATAGAGCTCCAGCGGCTGGCCGACCTGCTGGATGCGGCCGCGATCCATCACCACGATGCGGTCGGCCATGGTCATGGCCTCGATCTGGTCGTGCGTAACGTAGACGATGGTCGATTTCAGCCGCTGGTGCAGCGCCTTGATCTCCGTGCGCATCTGCACGCGCAACTGCGCGTCGAGGTTCGAGAGCGGCTCGTCGAACAGGAAGACAGAGGGTTCCCGCACGATAGCGCGGCCCATGGCGACGCGCTGTCGCTGGCCGCCGGACAGTTGCCGGGGGTAGCGGTCGAGATAGGAGAACAGGTTCAGCACGCCGGAGGCCTTCTTGACCTTGTCGTCGATCGCCGCGCGGTTCTCGCCGCGGATCTTCGGGCCGAAGCCGATATTTTCGGCGGCCTTCAGGTGCGGGAAGAGCGCGTAGGACTGGAACACCATGGCGATGTTGCGCTTCTGCGGCGGCAGTTCGTTGGCGCGCGTGCCGCCGATCAGGAGATCGCCTGACGTGATCGTCTCCAGCCCCGCCAGCATGCGCAGGAGGGTGGACTTGCCGCAACCCGAGGGGCCGACCAGCACGACGAACTCGCCGCTCCTGATGTCGAGGTCGATATTCTCAAGGATCTTGTGATGGCCGAAGGATTTCGACAGGTCGCGAAACTGGACGTCGGTCATGGTCACGCTCCCAATATGTCGTCGATGAAGGGCAGGCAGCCGGCGGTCAGGCCGGCATCGACCGGCATCACCACGCCTGTTACGCCCGATGCGCGGTCGGAGGCAAGAAAGGCCACCACCTCGGCCACCTCGCCGGCGTCGACGATGCGGCCGAGCGGATAGAGCCGCTTCAGCTTGCCGAGGATCTCCGGGTCCTTGGCGAGGCGATGGTCCCAGGCGGCGGTGCGGATCGACCCCGGGCAGACGACATTGGCGCGCACGCCGCTGCGGCCGAGCTCGACGGCGATCGATTTGGCATAGGCATTGATGCCGGCCTTGGCCGCGGCATAGGCGGGATTGCCGAAATGCGCGATGGCGTTGACCGAGGAGATGAAGACGACGCTGCCGGAACCGCGCGCCGCCATCGCCTTGATCAGCGGGTCGGCGAACGTCATCACGCCGGTCAGGTTGAGATCGAGCTCCCGCTCGATCGTCTCGGAGGTCAAGGCGGGCAGCGTCTCGGCGCGCGTCCAGCCGGCATTGTTGATCAGTATGTCGGGGGTGCCGTCCCTGTCGAGCAAAGCCGGGATCGCGGCCTTGATCGCGGCCGGATCGAGCAGGTCGAAGACGTGGTGCGAGGCGATATGCGGGCTGGCCAGCGCCGCCTCCGACAGGTCGCAGCCAATCACGCGCGCGCCCCTTTCAGCGAGCAGCGCGACGATCGCCGAGCCGAGGCCACCGCCGGCGCCTGTCACCACGACGGTCCTGCCCTCGAACTCGGTTCTCGAAACCACGCTACGCCCCTCGTCTTGTCCGGCTGACACCCCACAGGCTAATCAGCGAAATGTAATTAAGCAACAGAATAAATCTGCTTGCACGGCTGTGAATCCTCGATAATGTAGGAAAGTAACATAAATCTCGTGCCGATCGTTCGGCATGGAAGCGCGAATGCGCGGGTCAATGGGAGAGATCGGATGAGCCTTGCAAAGTGGACTGTCGGCCTGTTGGCCGGAATGAGCATGCTGGCACTTGTGGCGCCGGCCGACGCCGGCGAGGTGCGCGTCACCGTCGCCGAATACAGCGCCAAGACCGGCCCCTATTTCGACGAGGTCAAGAAGGAGTTCGAGGCCGCTAATCCCGGCATCACGGTCAAGTTCGAAGTGGTGCCGTGGGATGTGCTGCTGCAGAAGCTGACCACCGACATCACCGCCGGCACCAATGCCGACCTGTCGATCATCGGCACGCGCTGGCTGATCGACTTCGTGCAACAGGATGTCGCCGAGCCGCTCGACAGCTACATCACGCCTGACTTCAAGGGGCGCTTCATCGACACCTTCCTGTCGCCCTCGATCATGAACGGCAAGACCTACGGCCTGCCGATCGCCGCCTCGGCGCGCGCCATGTATTACAACAAGGAGCTGTTCGAGAAGGCCGGCATCGCCAAGCCGCCGGCAACCTGGACCGAACTGCAGGAGGACGCCCGCAAGATCAAGGCGCAGGGCGCTTTCGGTTTCGGCCTGCAGGGCAAGGAGATCGAGACCGACGTCTATTACTACTATGCGATGTGGTCGCAGGGCACCGAGATCCTCAACAAGGACGGCACGTCGGGCCTCGGCACGCCGGGCGCGCTCGAAGCCGCCAAGCTCTACAAGTCGATGATCGACGAGGGCCTGACCCAGCCGGGCGTCACCTCCAACAACCGCGAGGACGTGCAGAACCTGTTCAAGCAGGGCAAGGTCGGCATGATGATCACCGCGCCCTTCCTGTCCAACCAGATCAAGGAGGAAGCGCCGAAGCTGAAATATGGCGTTGCGGCGATCCCCGCCGGGCCGACCGGCGCGCGCGGCACCTATGGCGTCACTGACTCCATCATCATGTTCAAGAACTCCAAGAACAAGGACGAGGCCTGGAAGCTGCTCGACTTCCTGTTCACCAAGGAGCAGCGCGCCAAGTTCACCCAGGGCGAAGGCTTCCTGCCGGTGAACAAGGAAGAGGCGAAGATGGACTACTACGTCAACAACGCCGACCTCGCCGCCTTCACCGCGCTCTTGCCCGACGCCCGTTTCGCGCCGGTCATCCCGGGCTGGGAAGAGATCGCCCAGATCACCTCGGACGCCATGCAGAAGATCTATCTCGGCGGCGACCCCGAGGCCGGCCTGAAGGACGCGGCCGCCAAGGCCAATGCGGTGCTGAAGAAATAGGGCGTATCTCCCTGCGCCCGTGGCGCGTCCCACCCTCCTGGGGCGCGCCACAGCTTGCAGGCCTGAGCAGAAGATAGTTCGTCGATATCGGCGCTGCCCCGGCCAGGCTCGTTTCCTCTCCCTCCGGAGGGGGGAGAGGTGGCTCGGCGAAGCCGAGACGGAGTGGGGGAACCACCTGGCAACCGCAGTGAACGGACTAGGAAGGGCATCGCCTTGTCTTGCGCCCAGAGGTCGACCCCCACTCCGTCGAGCTTCGCTCGACACCTCTCCCCCGATCGACGGGGGAGAGGAAGGGTCCTCCTACACAACGGCCGCGGAAGATGAGCAGATGGTTGAAGGGCGTGCGCAGAAAAGAACAGATCAGAGCTAAAACCAGCCGATGCAAAATCGTTTCCTACCTTATCTCCTGACGCTGCCGAGCCTGTTCCTGGCGGCGGTGGTGATCTTCTGGCCGGTCTGGGATCTTCTGCAGATCTCGACGCACGATGTCAGCCGCTTCGGCCAGTTGCGCGACTTCACCGGCCTCGCCAATTTCTGGACGCTGCTCGACGATCCGGATTTCATCGCGGCGCTCTGGCGCACCGTGCTGTGGACCGTGCTGGTGGTCGGCGGTGCGCTGCTGGTCTCGATCCCGGTGGCGATGATCCTCAACATGGATTTCTATGGCAGGGGGCTCGCGCGGGTCATCATCATGCTGCCCTGGGCGGTGTCGCTGACCATGACGGCCGTGGTCTGGCGCTGGGCGCTCAATGGCGAGAGCGGCATGCTGAACTCGGCGCTGATGAAGCTGGGGCTGATCAGCCAGAACATCCAGTGGCTGGCGAGCGCCGCCACCGCTTTCCCGATGCAGGTGCTGATCGGCATATTGGTGACGGTGCCGTTCACCACCACGATCTTCCTCGGCGGCCTGTCGTCGATCCCCGACGACCTCTACGAGGCGGCCGCGCTCGAGGGCGCCACGCCGCTCCAGCAGTTCCGCGAGATCACCTTCCCGCTGCTGAAGCCGTTCATCAACATCGCCATCGTGCTCAACACCATCTACGTCTTCAACTCGTTCCCAATCATCTGGGTGATGACGCAGGGCGGGCCGGCCAATTCCACCGACATACTGGTGACGCATCTCTACAAGCTCGCCTTCCGCATCGGCAAACTCGGCGAGGCCTCGGCCGTGTCGGTGGTGATGTTCGTGATCCTCCTGGTCTTCACCATGATCTATGTGCGGCTGGCGATGCGGGAGCAACGCGCATGACGAGCAAGCTCAGACGTTCCGTCATCGCGTGGCTGCTGCTGCTGCCGCTGATCGTGGTGACGCTGTTTCCCTTCGCGGTGATGTTCCTGACCGCGGTGAAGCCGCGAGCCGAGGTGCTGTCACCCACCTGGTGGCCGAGCGAGTTCCGCTGGTCGAATTTCTCCGACATGTGGGTGGCGACTGGTTTCGGACGGGCGCTGCTCAACTCGCTCTATGTCTCCATCATCGCCACGGTCGGCGCCATCCTGCTCTCGGTGCCGGCGGCCTACGCGATGTCGCGCTTTCGCTTCGCCGGCTATGGCGCGTTCCGCCAGTTCCTGCTCGTCTCGCAGATGATCTCGCCCATCGTACTGGTGCTCGGCCTGTTCCGGCTGATGGCCGCCTGGGGCCTGGTCGAGAGCACGACCGCGCTGGGCTTCATCTACATGGCCTTCAACGTCGCCTTCACGGTGTGGATGCTGCAGAGCTATTTCGACACCATTCCGCGCGACCTGGAGGAGGCAGCGTGGATGGAGGGCGCCGGCCGGTGGCTGACATTGCGCAAGGTGTTCCTGCCACTGTGCCTGCCGGCCATCGCGGTCACCGCGATCTTCACCTTCATCAACGCCTGGAACGAGTTCGTGGTGGCGCTCACCATGCTGCGCAGCCAGGAGAGCTATACGCTGCCGATCCAGGTGTTCTCGCTGGTCGCCGGTCGCTACACGATCGAGTGGCACCATGTCATGGCGGCGACGCTGCTCGCCACCCTGCCGGTGGCCATCCTGTTCATCTGGCTGCAGCGCTATCTGGTCCGCGGACTGGCGCTGGGTGCGGTGAAATAGCGGCGAGGCGTTCGAACATGCAGTCTTCTGCGATGCCACACCAAAATGTGTCCGGGCGCTCGCGCGCGCCACGGTCGACACGTCGAGCGCCTTGGTCCAAAGGCCTGGAGTCGTTCAGCGTTTCACAGAAACGCCGAACGCCTCGGCCTCTTTGTTCTTGCGCAATTCCGGATGGAAAAACATTGCACACTTTTCCTGGAATTGCTCTGGCCGCAACGAACTGAATCGAGCGAAGCGGAATTTCCGACATGCGCATCTTCACCGCCTCGCTGGCGACCGAAACCAACACCTTCTCGCCGGTGCCGACCGATCGCGCCTCGTTCGAGATGGCCTTTTACGCCGGGCCCGGCAGGCATCCCGATACGCCGACGCTGTGCTCCTCGCCGATCGTCGCGCTGCGACGCCGCGCCGATGTCGAGGGGCTGACCGTCATCGAAGGCACCGCCACCTGGGCGGAGCCCGGCGGGCTGGTGCAACGGCAGACCTACGAGGCGCTGCGCGACGAGATCCTCGGCCAGTTGAAGGCCGCCTTGCCTGTCGACGCCGTCATCCTCGGCCTGCACGGCGCGATGGTGGCGCAAGGCTATGACGACTGCGAGGGCGACCTGCTCGAACGCGTGCGCGCGATGGTCGGGCCCGAGGTGGTCATCGCGTCCGAGCTCGATCCACACAGCCACCTGACGCCGAAGCGCGTGGCCGCCGCCAACATTCTCGCGGCGTTCCTCGAATTCCCGCACACCGATTTCTACGAACGCGGCGAGCATGTCGTCGAGCTCGGTCTCGCGGCGGCGCGCGGCGAAATAAAGCCGGTCATCTCGACCTTCGACTGCCGCATGATCCAGGTGCTGCCGACCAGCCGCGAGCCGATGCGCTCCTTCGTCGATCGCATCAAGGCGCTGCACGGCAAGGACGGCATCCTGTCGGTATCGGTCATCCATGGCTTCATGGCAGCCGACGTGCCGGAGATGGGCACGCGCATCATGGTCGTCACCGACAATGACAGGCCACGGGGTGACGCGCTGGCGGAAAGGCTGGGGCGCGAGCTCTACGATCTGCGCGAGAAGACGGCGATGACGATGCTGTCGGCCGCAGACGGCATCGATCGGGCGCTCGCCGTGCGCGCCGCGCACCGGGACAAGCCGGCCGTCATCGCCGATGTCTGGGACAATCCCGGCGGTGGCGTGCCGGGTGACGGCACCGTCGTGCTGAGGGAGTTGCTGGCGCGCGGCGTCGGCAATGTCGGCGTGGCGACGATCTGGGACCCGATCGCCGTGACCTTCTGCCTGGCGGCGGGCGAGGGCGCCGTCATCGATCTGCGCTTCGGCGGCAAGGCGGGTCCGCAGGCCGGCGAGCCGATCGACGCGCGCGTCACCGTGCTGAAGGCGGTCGAAGAGGGCTGGCAGAGTTTCGGCCCGAGCCGGGTGACGCTGGGTCCGTCAGCGGTGGTGCGCATCGAGGGGACAGAGGTCGACATCATCCTCAACACCAACCGCACGCAGACCTTTGAGCCGGATATCTTTTCCAATCTCGGCGTCGACCCGATGAGCAAGGACATATTGCTGGTCAAGTCGACCAACCATTTCTACGCCGGCTTCGCGCCGATCGCCGCCGAGATCATCTATGTGACGGCGCCGAGCTCCTATCCGAGCAGCCCGGCGAAGACGGACTACAGGAAGCTGAAGCGAGCTATCTGGCCACGGGTGAAGGATCCGTGGTGCTGATGTCTCTCCCGCGAGGGGGAGATGCCGCCGAAGGCGACAGCGGGGCGCGCTGTCCCGCACCCTTCGTCATTCTAGGGTCTGCGCGCGTCGCTTCGCTCCTTGCTCCGCCCTAGAATGACGAAGGACGAGCTGCCGGACAGCGCCGCCTCTGGCTTGCCGGCCATCTCCCCCACAAAGGCAGGGCAATCGCATATGGGCACGACCCCCACTCCGGTCGGCTTTGCCGACCACCTCTCCCCCGAACGACGGGGGAGAGGAAGGGCGTACGCTTGCCGTACTGGGCACCTTTCCTCTCCCTCCGGAGGGGGGAGAGGTGGCGCCGCGTAGCGGCGACGGAGTGGGGGAACCCCATATGCGATTGGCCTCCCCACAAAGGGGGGATCAGCCAATCACACCAACCCTCTTTTCACCATCATCGCCTCGGGCGAAGGCATCTTGCCGCGGAATGCCGTGTAGAGCTCTTCCGGGTCCTTCGAGCCGCCGGCGGCGTAGATGTTCTTGCGCAGCCGCTCGGCGAGCGCCGGGTTGAAGGGATCGCCTGTTTCCTCGAAGGCGGCGAAGGCGTCGGCGTCGAGCACTTCCGACCACATGTAGGAATAGTAGCCGGCTGAATAGCCGTCGCCGGCGAAGACATGGCCGAAATGCGGGGTGCGGTGGCGCATGGCGATGGTGTCGGGCATGTGCAGCGTCTCGAGCGTTTCGGCTTCGAAGCGAAGCGGTTCCGCCGGCGCGTCGGAGCGTGCGTGATAGGCCATGTCGATCAGCGCCGAGGCGGTGAATTCGACGGTCGCGAAGCCGGCGCCGAAGGTCCGGGCGGCAAGCATCTTGTCGAGCAGTTCCTTCGGCATCGGCTTGCCCGTCTTCACATGCAGCGCATGCTTTTCCAGCACCGCCGGCACGGTCAGCCAGTGCTCGTAGAGCTGCGAGGGCAGTTCGACGAAATCGCGGCTGACGGAGGTGCCGGAGACCGACGGCCAGGTCACGTCGGTCAGCATGCCGTGCAGCGCATGGCCGAATTCGTGGAACAGGGTCTTTGCCTCATCGACCGACAGAAGCGCCGCCTCGCCGGCCGGCGGCTTGGCGAAGTTCATGATGTTGTAGATCACCGGCCTTGCGCCGTGGCCAAGCTTGTAGCCGGATTGCAGCGCGCTCATCCAGGCGCCGGAGCGCTTCGAGGGCCGCGCGAAATAATCGGCCAGGAACAGGCCGCGCTCGCTGCCGTCGGCGTTCCTCACCACGAAGACGCGCGCGTCGGGGTGCCAGGCGGCGATGCCCTTCCTCTCCTCGAAGGTGATGCCGAACAGGCGCGTGGCGACGTCGAAGCAGGCCTCGATGACGCGTTCGAGCTGCAGATAGGGCTTCAGCTCCGCTTCGTCGAAGGCGAATTTCTCGGCGCGCAGCTTTTCCTGGTAGAAGCGCCAGTCCCAGGCTGCGAATTTTTCGTTGCTGCCCGCTTCCGTGGCGAGCCGCTCCAGATCTTTCTGGTCGGCGGCCGCCTTCCCGAGTGCCTTTTCCCAGACCGGATCGAGCAGCGCATGCACGGCCTTCGGCGTCTTGGCCATGGTGTCGTCGAGTTTCAGCGCCGCGAAGGAACCGTAGCCGAGCAGCTTCGCCTTCTCGGCGCGCAGCTTCAGCATGTCGCGCACGACATTGGTGTTATCGGTGGCGCCGCCGTTCTGGCCGCGCATGGTGAAGGCTCGGAAGGCGATCTCGCGAAGGTCGCGGCGCTCGGAGAATGTCGAGAACGGCTCGTAGATCGAGCGCGACAAGGTGACGGCGTAGCGGCCTTTCTGCCCGCGCATTTCGGCGGCTTCCGCCATCGCGCTCTTCAGGAAATCGGGCAGGCCGGCAAGGTCGCCCTCGTCGAGGAACAGCGCCCAGTCGCGCTCGTCGGCCAGGACGTGCTGGCCGAAGTTGGTGCCGAGCGAGGAGAGTTCCTCATTGATGGACGCAAGTCGCTTTTTGCCCTCGGCGTCGAGCTTCGCGCCCGACCGCACAAAGCCTTTCCAGGTCTTCTCCAGCACGCGCAGCGTCTCGGGGTCGAGCTTCAAGCCGTCGCGACGCTGGTAGAGGTCGTCGATGCGGGCGAACAGCTTCTCGTTCATCGAGATTGCCGAGAAATGCCTGGACATCTTCGGCGAGACTTCGCGCTCCTGCGCCTGAATGGTGTCGTTGGTGTGGGCGCCGGCCCGGCACCAGAAGATCGAGGAGACCTTGTCGAGCGCGTCGCCGGCGAGTTCGAGCGCGGCAAGCGTGTTCTCGATCGTCGGCGCCTCGCCGTTGCCGGCAATGACGTCGATCTCGGCCGCATGCGCCTTCAACGCCGCGTCGAAGACCGGGCCGAACTGGTCGTCGCCGATGCCAGCGAAATCGGGAAGGCCAAGCGGCCCTTGCCATGCGGTCAGCGGATGAGCGGCAAGGTCGACGGTTTTGGTGGCGGACATGAAGGATCTTTCGCTTGCAATAAGGGCGGGTCGGCTACCGATGTAGGGCGATGGCAGGGGCCGCGCAATACGCACGGGCAGGCGAGCCGCCTTGCCTGTTTCGATCGGCCGAAATCGCGCGGCGTATGCCCGGGGCGGTCAGAAGGCTTCGCAGCTCTCGGCGATGGTCGATTGCGAGCTGGCCGAGATGTGGCCGCCGGCAATCGCGAAGGTTTCCTGCATCAGCATCTCGTTGCTGGGAAAATCATAGCAGGCGATGACCGTGACGGTGCCGCCCTCGTTCTTCTCGATACGATGGCGGATGGCGGCGCCCGACACCGCGCCCTGCCATTCGTCCATCGACGCGATGAATTCCTGCTTGTTCTGCTCGATGCCGAGGTCGCCCAGCCGGATGCGGGCATTGTCGGCGAGCAGGTCGGACAATTCCGTGCGGTCGGCGACCAGCAAGGCCGAGTACCAGCGTCCGATCACCGCCTCGTCGTCGGCGGACGCCGGCGCGACGCCCAGCAGCAGGGCGGCGGCCAGGACGAGGGCGCGCCGGTCCAGCATCCGAGCTAGCCCAGATCCGGGCGCTCGAAGTCGCCGGTGTCCTTGTTCATTACCCAGAGCTCGCCGGTGGAAATGTCGAACCAGGCGCCATGCAGGGTGAGCTTGCCCTTGCCCTCGAGAATCGAGATGCAGGGGAAGGTCTTCAGATTGGCGATGGAATAGCGGATCGAGATGCGCTCCAGCGCCGTCTGGCGCTCAGTCGCCGTCATCATCGTGCTGGCCGCCACGGTCTCGGCCGCCGGCGCGATCAGGCTCATCCATTTGCCGATGAAGTCGCCGGGCGACAACGGCGCGGAATTGGTGTCGAGCGCGGCCCGGATACCGCCGCAGCGGCCATGACCCATCACGACGATGTTCTTGACCTTGAGGCTCTGCACGGCGAATTCGAGCGCGGCGGAGGTCGAGTGGAACTCCCCGTCGGGCTCATAGGGCGGCACCAGATTGCCGACGTTGCGCAGCACGAAGAGCTCACCCGGACCGGCGTCGAAGATCGCCTCGGGGGCCGAGCGCGAGTCACAGCAGGCGATGATCATCGTTTCCGGCGACTGTCCCTCGCGGGCGAGCGAGCGATAGCGGCCGCTCTCGGCGACGTAACGTCCGTTCATGAAGTTGCGGTAGCCGGTCAGCAGATGTTCTGGCAGGTGGGGCATGGGCGGCTAGAGCCTTTCCGGGGGTTGGAGGCGGCAGCTCGTTGCGAACGGAAAGGCTCTACCGGCAAATGCCCATTGCGGGCAATGCCGAATTGCGGATGACTCCGTCGCAATCGAAATGCCGGGTGCAAGGCTCGGGCAGAGTCGCCCAAAACTGATAGAATTATGGCCGTAAGCGCAGCAGTGCCTCGCCTGCGACTTTGTCCACCTCTTCTGCCTTGTCGGATGTAGTCGGGTTATCGGCAATCCTCGTTAAGTCGCCCTCCAAAGACTTCAGTATGTCGATCGGCAAATTCCTCACAATCAGCACAATGCAAAAATATTTGAAGCACGGATCGTCTCCTCGAAGGACGCGGCGAATCGGATCAAGAATTGGTTCTCCCAGCGCTGAGAGGAAGTGAGCCAGGGGCCGGGCAACAGGCCAATTGCCGTCCGCTGTCCACTCCATCAAGTCATCAAGAATGGGCGCGATGGCAGGGTAGCCAGCCTCTTCAACAGCGGATATCGCGTCAAGGTCAAATTTATCACGAGGGACGAGGCTTATTATATCGGTCAAGTGGGAGCCCTCCTCCTAGAGTGAAGCATACCTCTTCATCTGCCGTACAACACGCGTCAACCACCGCTCTTCGGCCAACTATGCCCAGATCGCGACCTGGATACCGTATCGGTCCGTCAGCGGCGGATCGGGGGAAGGCCGCGCCTCGCCGCCGGCGATCCGCCCGGCGATCAGCATCATGGCCGCGGCGTCGAGGAAGTCGTCGCTGGCGGCGCCCTTCGGTGGCGGCTGATCGAGAAAGACCTTCGCATAGCCGTGCCGGCGGAGCAGCGCTTTGCGCTCCTCCATGCCGGCCGGGTTGACCGCGCCCTTGATCTTCTTCGGCAGCGTCATCGCCGTGCCGCCATTCAGCCGGCAGAAGGCGACTTCCGGATGCGATTCGAAGATGCGGCCGCGCAGATCCGGGCGCGCGGCCAGCAGGGCGTCGATCTCGCGGATCTTGGCGAAAATGCCGAAAGCCTGGATCGACACGCCGCGCGGCGGGTCGGACGTGGTCTTCGCCACCGCGCTGGCGCGACGATGCGCGGCATACCATGCCTCGATGGACGTGAAATCGCTGGTGTCGGCATAGAGTGCCGCGCGCGACGGGATCGAAAACACGCTGGACTGGCGCGCCCCGAGCATGGGCCGCACCAGGGCCTCCGGCCCACGACCGCCGCGCCGGGAAAAATCCGGCAGTCCGATCGGCATGTCGACGGCGATGATGGCGTCGGCAGGCAGGGCATCGAGCAGGGCCGCGAAGGTGGGAAAGACGGTCACCGAGGGCGGCGCGCCCGGCTCGCTGTGGATGGCGATCCAGCCGGCCTTGCAGCCATCGACGCCGGCAAGGACGCGGCCGTCGCCCGAAGTCACGCGCGCTTGTCCCGCCCCGGATGCAGGAGGTGGCGAAGCTGCACCATGGCCATCGGGTGCGACAGGCTCTGGGCGTCGGTTTCGAGCTGCAGTTCGTCACCGCCGCGCTTCGCCGTCCGCGCCAGAATCTCATAGACCGCGGCTGTCGTCGTCTGCAGCGCCTTGCTCGGCGGCTGGCCCGACATGATGCGCGCCAGATAGACAGCCGCCGTCAGGTCACCCAGCCCGTTTGGCGGCCTGTCGATCAGCCGGTGTTCGGCGAGTAGCGCTTCCCTGCCGTTGAGCAGCAGGTTGCCGGTGCCGCCGGCCATCATCGAAGGCGCCGACGTCACCAGCATGGTCGAAGGGCCGGCATGGAGCGCCGCCGCCATCACCGACTTGAGGTCGGGCAGCGGCGCGCCGGCCATCCAGGCCAGCTCGTAGCGGTTGGGCGTGGCGATGTCGGCGATCGGCATCAGCAGGTCGCGCATGGCGACCGCTGTCGCCTCCGGCACGTAGAGGCCGCCCGAATCACCCATGACCGGGTCGCATATGTAGAGCGCCCCGGGCGTCCTGGCCCGGACGGCGGCGACGAGCGAGGCGACGGCCTCGGCCTGGCCGGCCTCGCCGAGATAGCCCGAATGCACCGCGCCGACCTCGCCCAGCCATGGCGCGCGTTCGAGGTCGGCCATCATCGCCTTGAACTGGTCGAGCGGCGGCACGATGCGCGTCGCTCGGCTGTGGCCGGGATGCCAGGGCAGGATGACGGTCGGCACCGCCCAGACGGGAAAGCCCAGCGTCTCCAGCGCGAACACCGCGGCGCGATTGCCGACGGAGCCGCGAGCGACGTGGCTGGAAATAACGATGACCGCGCGCGGCTTGTCGGCGTGTTCGGCACTCATGGATGTCTCGGTCCTGGATCTCTCTGGCGGTTTGGGGGGCGGTGGAGTTCTACAGGTTCTTGTCTTGCAGGGTTGCCGACATCGCCCTATCCGCCCCGGGAGATGAACAGCACGAGCCAGACCATCAGGCCAAGCGCGATCAGCAGGCCGAGCGCCCGGCCGATGCGGGTGCCCCAATATTCGATCGGGTCGGACCTGTCTGCATCGGCGGCCGTGACATGGTCGCGCGCGTTCCTGGCGGCGCGCGTGACAGCCGACGTACCGCCGGGCGTGGTCTCGCGCTCGACCCGCTCGAGGATGCGCCGCGACTCCAGATCCCTGTCCTGACGTGCCGTCATGATGGTGTCCCGTTCGGGCGGCGACACTACAGCGTTCGATCGCGCAAGCACAGGGCCCACGTTCTCGCGCCAGGAATGCCCGCCATGCCACCGTGGCGGGAAGGCGGGGTCATTTTCTTGCGCGTGGATTGTGCTAATGCTTGGCACCAACGTCCACCGAGGGAACCCAAGACATGTTTGCCCAGCGCCTTTCCTCCCCGCGCGCGTTCCGCCTGCCTGCGATCATGACACTGTTTGCCATCATGCTGCCGATGCTGGCCGGCTGCGGCTACAACACCATTCCGACAGCGGAAGAGAATGCCAAGGCGGCATGGAGCGAGGTGCTCAACCAGTATCAGCGCCGGGCAGACCTGATCCCGAACCTCGTCGAGACGGTCAAGGGCTACGCGACGCACGAGAAGGATACGCTCGACGCCGTGGTCGAGGCGCGCGCCAAGGCGACGCAGATCACCGTGACGCCGGAGACGCTCAAGGATCCGGAAGCGTTCAAGAAATTCCAGGATGCCCAGTCCGGTCTGACCAGCGCGCTGTCGCGGCTGATCGCCGTCTCCGAAAGCTATCCCGCCCTCACGGCCAACCAGAACTTCCTCGCGCTGCAGGCGCAGCTCGAGGGCACGGAGAATCGCATCGCCGTGGCGCGCCGCGACTACATCCAGGCGGTTCGGGATTACAATCTGACGCTGAAGACCTTCCCGTCGGTGCTGTGGGCCACGCTCTGGTTCCGCTCCAACCAGCCCTTCGCTAACTTCACCGTCGACGAAGACAAGATGCAGGTGCCGAAGGTGGACTTCGGCACGAGCACGAAGCAGGGCGGGTGAATTCAACAGGGCCTGTCGACCTTGAGTTCCTTCGCACACCCCTTTGTCCTGCCGGACATCTCCCCCGCAAGGGGGGAGATTGGCAGCTTCGCTGCCGCCGATCTCTTTGAGAGGGCGAAAATTGACGGAAGGGCTGGTGACATCCAATCTCCCCCCATGCGGGGGAGATGTCCGGCAGGACAGAGGGGGGTGCGCAGGAACGCCTTCGTCGGTGTTCTGTTAAGCCTCTTCTGCCTCCTTTTTCCGCTCGCCGCGCTTGCCGCCGATCTGCCGGCGCTTACCGGGCGGGTCGTCGACGACGCCAACCTGATCGACGCCGCGACCAAGGTGCTGCTGACGCAGAAGCTGGCCGATTTCGAAGCCAAGGGATCCGACCAGATCGTCGTCGCCACCATCCCCAGCCTCGACGGCGAGGAGATCGAACCCTACGCCAACCGCCTGTTTCGTTTCTGGAAGCTCGGCCAGGCGAAGGAGAACAACGGCGTCCTTTTGCTGGTGGCCAAGAACGACCGCAAGATGCGCATCGAGGTCGGCTACGGGCTGGAAGGCACGCTGACCGACCTGCACACCAAGCTGATCATCGAGAACGACATGGTGCCGGCCTTCCGCGCCGGCGATTTCTCCGGCGGCATCGAGAAGGCCGTCGACGACATGATCATGGTGCTGCAGGGCAATCCGGAGGAGCTGGAGGCGCGCGGCAAGCGCAACGAGCAGGCGCCGTTCAACTCCGATGACCTGTTCTTCGCCATATTCATCACCATCTGGGTGCTGATCTTCTTCGGCGGCATCGCCATGTCGGTGCTGCCGCCGATCTTCGGCCAGAAGATCGGCCCCGGCCGCTACCGCTGGCTGGGCATGACGTTCGAGCCGGGCCGCGGCTCGTCCTCCGGAGGCGGCTGGTCGTCCGGCGGTGGCGGCGGATGGTCGTCGGGCGGTGGTGGCGGCGGATTTTCGGGCGGCGGCGGCTCGTCCGGCGGCGGCGGCTCCTCGGGAAGCTGGTAGAGGCATCGATCATGGCGACACGACCGATCAGCCCCGAGGACCACGAGCGCATCGCCGAGGCGATACGCGCCGCCGAGAAGAAGACGGACGGCGAGATCTACTGCGTGGTCGCCCACGCCAGCGAGGGCTACTTCTTTCCCGCAGCGTTCATCGCGACGCTGTCCATGCTCGTCGTCAGCCTGCTCGTCGCTTTCGGGATCGAGAGCCTCTGGCTGTCGATCCGCCTGCCATATTTCGTCATCGCCCAGCTGCTGGCGTTCGGCTGCCTGCTGGCGCTGCTGTGGACTTTCCCCGCCTTGCGCATGCACCTGGTGCCGAGGCGGCAGCGCTACAAGGCGGCGCATGCCAATGCGATGAAGCAGTTCCTCGCCCGCAACGTCCATCGCACGGCATCGCGCACCGGCGTGCTGGTGTTCGTGTCGATCGCCGAGCGCTACGCCGAAGTGGTGGCCGACAGCGGCATCAACGGCCGCGTCGGCCAGCACGTCTGGGACGGCGTGGTGGCGGAGCTGACGGCGCATGCCGGCGACGACCGGCTCGCCGACGGCTTCGTCAAGGCGATCGAATCGGTCGGCGTCGTGCTGACCGAGCATTTCCCGGTTTCACCCGGCGACATCAACGAACTGGACGACCATCTGGTCGAGATCTGAGCGCCGGCGGCCCATCGTGCGCGGCCAGGTCGCCCGACTGTGAGAAAGCGACCGGCTGCCTGTCGGCGACTCTTGCAATCAGCCGAAGCGGGTTTATGGTTAACAAATCATGAACACGCTGACGATCGACATCAGGAAAGCCGAACCACGCGACGCGGACGCCATCGCGGACGTGCATCAGGAGGCATGGCGCGGCGCCTATAGCGGCATCATCCCGCATAGGGCCCTGACGACGATGATCAACCGGCGCGGCGCCGACTGGTGGGCCAATGCGATTCGGCGCGCGGCAACCGTCCTGGTCGTCGAGATCGGCGGCCGGATCGCCGGCTACGCCACGATCGGCAAGAATCGCGCCCGCGAGCTCAAGCAGCAGGGCGAGATCTACGAGCTCTACATGCGGCCCGAATACCAGGGCATCGGCCTCGGCAGCCGCCTGTTCAAGGCGGCGAGGAGCCGCCTGGCCGATCATGGCCTCAAAGGCATGGTGGTGTGGGCGCTGGAAGACAACCAGAACGCGCTTTCCTTCTACACCGGCATCGGCGGCCGCGACGTCGCCGAAGGTATCGAGATCTTCGAGCACAAGGCGCTGAAGAAGGTCGCGTTCGTCTGGGACTGACCGGTCTTACCGATCTCCAATCTTCATTTGTCGTTCCGGTGCGCGGCGCCTGAAGCGCATCGCGGCCCGCATTCGTTAAGAGATGCGTTCGAGGCGAGGTTTCGCACCATTCGCCGCATTGCGTCCCGCCGCGCCTGCCGCTATCGGTCGCGCAACGGGGGCGGGCTGTTCCTGAACGGTCCGGTCTTTCATCAATTTTGAGTCGCATTGTGCAACCCCAGGTTAATCATCTGGCCACACAATGCTCGCAGAGAGGGTCAAGCCATGCGCATCGAAGCGATTGCCACCGGGAAGAATCCGCCCGACGACGTCAACGTCATCATCGAGGTGCCGATCGGCGGCGAGCCGATCAAGTACGAGATGGACAAGGAGGCCGGCACGCTGTTCGTCGACCGTTTCCTGCACACCTCCATGCGTTATCCCGGTAATTACGGCTTCGTGCCGCACACGCTGTCGGGTGACGGTGATCCGATCGATGTTCTGATCTGCAACACGCGCGCCCTGGTGCCGGGCTGCGTCATCAATGTGCGGCCGATCGGCGTGCTGATCATGGAAGACAATGCCGGCCAGGACGAGAAGGTGATCGCGGTGCCGTCGCCGAAGCTGACGCTGCGCTACGAGAACGTCACCGAGTACACGGACCTGCCCGAGATCACCCGTCACCAGGTGCAGCACTTCTTCGAGCACTACAAGGATCTCGAGCCCGGCAAATGGGTGAAGATCGAAGGCTGGCACGATTCCAAATACGCCAAGAAGATGATCGTCGACGCGATCGACCGCGCCAAGAACAGCAAGTAGGCGAGATCGACTCCGAGGGGGCGCCCTGTCGGCTCCCCCTTGTCCGTCCCGCGCGTGGCGGTGCGAGCTTAGTTATCCACCCGGCCGAAGTCCGGCACCTTGCCGATTACCTCGCGCTTGTCCTTGCCGCAGGCGAAGGCCCGCGCCTTCTCGTCGGCGATCCTGCGCGCCTGGTCGTTGGCATCCGGGTTGCCCGTGGCCATGACCAGTGCGACGGTGCAGGCGTCCCGTTTGTCCATCTGGCCGACCTTGGCGACGACCAGTACCTCCGCCGGCTTGTCCGGGTCCTCGGCATTGCTGACGGAACGGCGGTGGATCGCGGCGAAGGGCACGGCGACGTCGCCATTCGTCTCGATGCGCCATTCCACCTTGGGGCCGGCGGAGTTGAAGCCGGAGAAACTCTCCCAGACAGGCGTCATGTCGCCAGGCGGAAAGCCGTAGAACAGCGATTCGCGGGCGTCATCATAGGCGATCAACACGGGATAGCCGCGATAGCCGGCGCAGGCGAGGTCGGCCCAGTCGCCGTCGCTCTCGCCCGATTGCGCGTAGGTCACGCAGTCCTTCTTGGCGTCGAGATCGGTGTAAGCACTGGAGATGTCGCTTGCCTGGGCCGCATGGCCGAGGGCGACGAGGGCAATCGGTATCAAAAGCGCGCGCACGGCCTTCCCCCCTTTTCGATCCGCCGCACGGTAGCGTCAAAGGAAGCGCGTGCACAGACTCCCGACATTTGCGGTTGGGATGTGAAAGAGGCCGGCGATGGCCGGCCTCTTCCAGTCAAATCATGAAGTCTGCCGGGGCCTCAGGCCTTGTTCAGCCAGACCTTGCCGAAATCATGCTCGTAGGTCGGGTGCATGCGATGGTTCTTCACCGCTGCGGTCGAGTGGTTGTACAGCTTGCGCCAGTAGGGCTGGATAAGGATGCCCGAGTCCTGCAGGGTCTTCTGGATCTCGGCCATCAGGGTCTTGCGCTTGGCGACGTCGGAGACCGACAGCGCCTGCTTGATCAGGGCGTCGAAATCCGGATTGGCATAGGCCGATTCGTTCCACGGCTCGCCGCTGCGATAGGCAGTTGCCAGCACCTGCACGCCAAGCGGCCGCATGTTCCAGTTGGTCATCGAATAGGGATACTTGGTCCAGTCGTTCCAGAAGGTGGAGCCGGGCAGGACCGTGCGCTTGACCTTGATGCCGGCGCTGCGCAACTGGGCGGCAATGGCATCGCCCGAATTCTTGTGCCAGCCCTCGTCGACCGTGATCAGCTCGTGCTCGAAGTCGAGCTGGCCGGCTTCCTCCATCAATGCCTTCGCCTTGGCCGGATCGTGGGCGACCTTCGGCAGTTCGGCATAGTCGGGGTGGATCGGGCAGACGTGGTGGTTCTCGGCGACCGCCCCGGCGTCGTCATAGCCGAGCTTCAGCACGACGGCATTGTCGACCGCCAATTGCAGGGCATTGCGCACGCGCTGGTCGTCATAGGGTTTGTTGCGCACATTGGTGCGCGCCACGATGGTGCCCGCCGTCAGCACTTCCGACTTCACCAGGTCGAGCTGGTCGAGCATCTGCACGGCTTCGGCCTGGGTCTCGTAGTTGGTGTGAATTTCACCGGCCTCAAAGGCGCTGACGAGGGCGGTGTTGTCGGTGCCGTAGTCGATGAACTCGACACCGTCGAGATAGACCTCGCCCTGCCACCACTTGCCGTCCTCGCGGCGCTTGAAGACGGCCCTGTCGCCGACCTGGTAGGAGACGAGCTCGAACGGCCCGGTGCCGACGGGGTGAGCGAGGAAATCGCCGCCCGCCTTGTCGAAGCCGTTGTGGACGACCAGCGCCGGGTAGTCGCACAGATTGGGAATCAGCGCGATGTCGGAGGTCGTCAGCGACAGCTTGATCGTCCAGTCGTCCACCTTTGTGACGGCGCCTTCACGCAGCTTGCCGGTTCCGCCGTCCACCAGCGTGCCCATGCGGCCGGCCATGGAATTGCCCTCGGCGTGCTTGTCGCACCAGCGGGTGAAATTGTAGATCACGTCGTCGGCGCTGAACGTGTCGCCATTGGTCCAGGTCACGCCCTTGCGGACATGCAGGACGTATTCGGTCGCGTCTTCGTTCACCTCCCAGCTTTCCAGCAGGTAGGGCTCGAAGGTGAAGTCGTTGGTGTATTTGATCAGCGGCTCCAGCGTCTGGCGCTCGGCCGTGGTGATCTGCGACCAGTCTGCGGTACGCGGATCCTTGGGATCCTTGACGTACATCGCGACCTTGATCACGCCGCCCCTCCTGGGCTCCTCGGCGCGTGCCGGCGTCGGAGCTGCCAGGCCGGCCATGGCGTAGGCGCCAGCCGTCGTGGCACCGAAGGCGCTCGCCAGCGCCAGGAATTCGCGACGGTCCATGCCGCCGGATCGCGCCTCCCTTGCCATTTCCCGGATAAACGCGGGAACGCGATTCCGATTGCTTTTGTAGACTGTCACGAGCTGCCTCCCCTTCATGGCTGTTCGCCGCAAAACCTAAAGCCCGGCCGCGCAAGCCCGGTATGCTGTGCGTGGCCTGAAGCCCTAGCTATCTTTGGGTTGAATCTCGTTGTGTCGCGGAAACACGACAATATTGGCAACAAAAACGCGCGCCGGCCTCCCCGGGAGCCGACGGCAAGAACCGGCAAAACGGAAGATACGTGAAGGATAGAGCCTCCGATCGACAGAGCGACCAGCGGGTGATGACCTTCCTGCTGGTCGATCGTTTTCCGATGTTCAGCCTGGCGTCGGCGGCAGACACCATGCGCACAGCCAACGAGACCTTCGGTCGCCAATTCTACAAATGGACGACAGTGTCGGTCGATGGTGAGCCGGTCATGGCCTCGAACGGCATGAAGCTCAATGTCGATTGTTCGCTCAAAAACCAGCCGCGCCCCGACATACTGTTCGTCTGCGCCGGCACCGCGATCGATTTTCCGGAAAAGCCGGCCGTCCTCTCGGCCCTGCGCCAATGGGGCCGGCTGGGCTGGACCTTGGGCGCGCTGACGCTCGGCAGCCATGTGCTTGCCGAGGCCGGACAACTCGCCGGGCATCGCTGCACCATCCATTGGCAGAATCGCGCCGGGTTTCGCGAAACCTTCCCCGACATCGAGTGCACCAGCAACGTCTACGAGATCGACCGCAATCGCTACACCTCGGCGGGCGGCACCACCTCGATGGACCTCTTCCTCGAGATCATCCGGCGCGATCTCGGCCTGGCGATCGCCAACGAGGTGGCGGGGCAGTTCCAGCACGAGCGCGTGCGCTCGCCGGCTGACAGGCAACGCCTCGGACCGGGGCGGGATCTCACCAGCAAGCCGGTCGTCCTGCGCAGGATCATCGAGCTGATGGCGGAGAATCTGGAACATCCCGTCTCCGTCGTCGAACTGGCAAAGGAGGGCGGCCTCTCGGTCCGGCAGATGGAGCGACTGTTCGCGAGCCATGTGGAGACGACGCCGGGCCGCTACTACGTCGCCCTGCGGCTCGAACGGGCACGCGCGCTGTTGCGCCAGACGCCGATGTCGATCCTGGCGGTGGCGCTGGCGACCGGCTTTGCCTCGCAATCCTATTTCGCGCACAGTTTTCGCCAGAAATTCGGCTACCTGCCCTCGAAGGAGCGCCGGCCGGCGCGCTGAAGCCCCCGCCAAAGGCGAATAATTCGCCAATCCTGGCGAGAAACTGGTGTCGTCTCGCGATCATCAAGAGGATCATCGAGAGAGATCAGCGAGCAAGGGCGCATTGATTGCGCGCGAGACATCAGAGCTTTCGACATGACCGTGCTTGAGCAGGCTGCGGCGGCGGTGTTGCCCGCCGGCAGCGTCAATTGCGACATCCATCACCCCAATCCGACGATGAAGGAGCTGATGCCCTTCATGGACGACGTCTGGCGCGACCTCATCGCCGCGCGCGGCATTACGCAGCTCGACAGCATCGCCTACCCCGGCAACGCGCCGCTTTCCTGCCGGCCCGACTGGCGCGATCCGGCGGGCGGCTTGTCGGCCACCCCGGAGCGGCTGGCGGCGGAGGCCCTCGACCGGCTGGGCGCAAGGCTGGGGATCCTGAACAATCTGTGCGGCGTCCACATGCTCTACGACAGCTACATGGCGGTCGCCGTGACCAGGGCGCTCAACGATTGGACTCGGGTGGAATGGCTGGACAGGCATGATAGCCTGCGGGCCTCCATCGTGCCGCCCCTGCAGGATATCGACGCGGCGGTCGCCGAGGTCGATCGCTGCGCGGCGGATTCCCGCTTCGTGCAGGTCCTGCTGCCTTCGGCCGCGCACCAGCCCTATGGCCATCGCGGCTACTGGCCTCTCTACCGGGCGGCGGCGCGGCACGGCCTGCCGATCGGCATCCATGCCGGCAGCGCCTATCATCACCCGGTGACGTCGCTCGGCTGGCCGAACACGATGATCGAGGACTACGCGGCGCAATCGCAGATCATGCAGACGCAGCTCGCCAGCCTGGTGTCGGAAGGCGTGTTCGCCGAGTTCCCCTCCCTCAAGGTGGTGCTGATCGAATCGGGCGTCAGCTGGCTGCCGGCATTCCTGTGGCGCTTCGGCAAGTTCTGGAAAGGCCTGCGCTTTGAAACGCCGTGGGTCGACCGGTCGCCGTCCGAGATCGTGCGCGACCACGTGAGGCTGACAACGCAGCCTTTCGACCTGCCCGACGATCCGGGGGTGCTGCCCCGGCTGCTCGACCAGATAGGCTCCGACGAGATGCTGTTGTTCTCCTCGGATTACCCGCACTGGCAGTTCGACGGCGACGCCGTCTTGCCGTCGGGGCTCGATCCCGCGCTGGTGCGCAGGATCGCCGTCGACAATCCGCTCGCCACCTATCCGCGTTTGACGGAGAAGCACTCATGACGATCCATGCCGGCGCGCCAACGGCCGAAGCGGCCGTCTCGCAGAAGATCATCGACTGCGACGTTCACCCCAAGCTCAGCTCCGCGAACGATCTGATGCCGTTCCTCAGCCAGCGATGGCAGGACCATCTGAAGACCTATGGCCTGCGCTATCGCATGGGCTACCAGGACGGAAATCCCTATCCGAAGGCGGCGCCCGCCTCATCGCGCCGCGATACCTGGCCGGCCGGCGGCGGGTTGCCGGGGTCGGATGTCGGCCTGCTGCAAAGCCAGCTCCTCGATCTCTACGACATGGAGTTCGGCATCATGAATCCGCTCTGGCCGACGGGGCAGGGCGTGCTGGGCGACGAATTCTCGGCCGCGCTCTGCCGGGCCACCAATCTGTGGCAGCTCGATCTCTACAACGCGCCGGAGCCGCGGCTGAAATGCTCTATCTGCGTGCCCTATGAGAATGGCGAGCTGGCGCGCGACGAGATCCGCCACTATGCCGGCGACCGGCGTTTCGCCCAGGTGCTGCTGCTCAGCCGCACCGCCGAGCTGCTCGGCCAGCGGCGCTACTGGCCGATCTTCGAGGCCGCCCAGGAAGCCGGGCTGCCGGTCGGCATCCATGTGTTCGGCTATTCCGGCCAGGCGATCAGCGCCGCGGGCTGGCCGTCCTACTATATCGAGGAAATGACCGAGCACGCGCCATCGGCCCAGGCGATGCTGGCCAGCATGGTCTTCGAGGGGCTGTTCGAGCGCTATCCCGGCACCCGCATCGTCCTGCTCGAGGCCGGCCTTGCCTGGATGCCGGCTCTCGCCTGGCGCCTCGACCGGCTTTGGGCGCGCATGCGCGATGAGGTGCCGCACGTCAAACGGCCGCCGTCGGAATATCTCAGGCAGCATGTGTGGCTTGCCACCCAGCCGATGGAGGAGCCGGACAACAAGCGCCACCTCGTCGATGTCCTGGATTGGATCGGCCATGATCGCGTGGTCTTTTCCTCCGACTATCCGCATTGGGATTTCGACGATCCGCGACATGCGCTGCCGCCGCATATCGGGCCCGAGCTCAAACGCGCCATCCTCCACGACAACGCGGCCGCGCTTTACGGAACAAAGGGATGAAGCAGCGCTACGCGGTCGCGGCCGCCGACGACATCGCCGAGGGCGGCCGCCTCAAGGTAGACGTGGCGGGGCGCTCGATCGTGCTGTTTCGGGTGGATGGCGCCTTCTACGCGCTGGCCGATCGCTGCCCGCATCAGGGCGGGCCGCTGTCGGAAGGCGACCAGATCGGCGAGCTCAGCGCCGCCCGGCCGGGCGAACACCATTACTGCCGGCGCAACATGATCATCCGCTGTCCCTGGCACCATTGGGAGTTCGATATCGATACCGGCCTGTCGCGGATCGATCCGGCGCGCGTCAAGGTGCGCAGGTACGAGATATCAGTCGGCGGCGAAAACGAATGCGGTGAAAGGCTGGTGGCCACCACGTTCGAGACCAGCCGCGAGGGCGAGATCGTCTACGTCTCGATGTGAGGCGCCTGAAAAGCGGCCGGACGTTCGACGACCCGCTTAGGCGAGGCTCACCGCGATCAGAAGATCGGCGTTGCGGGCGACCGATGCCGCCGGCCCGCCCTCACCGAACAGTTGCCCGCTGATGTAGGCGCCCTCGATGAGGAGCAGCAGGCCGTCGCCGAGCGTGTCGGAATCCGCCGCGCCCATGGCGGAGGCCATGGCGCGCAGCCGACGGCGCAGCTCCTGCTTGTTGGCCTCGCTGACGATGCGCGCCGGATGGTCGCGTTCGGGATATTCGACCGCGGCGTTGGTCATGCCGCAACCACGGTATTCCGGCCGCTGCGTGCGTTTCCCGACACGCGTCAGGAAGGCGATGATCTGCGCCCGCGGATCGCCGGGATGGGCGTCGACCGCCTCATCGAAACGCTCCCAGAACTCCAGATCGTACTGGCGTAGATAGGACGCGGCCAGTTCGTCCTTGGAGGGAAAGCTGCGGTAGAGGCTGGGCTTGGTGACGCCGGCGCGCTTGACGATCTCGTCGACGCCGATGGCCCGGATGCCCTGTCGGTAGAACAGGTCGCGCGCCACGCCGAGGATCTTCTCGGCGGCCCTGGGCGGCGTCGATCGATGAGCGTCGCTGATGGGTGTTTCAATTTTTTTGTCAGTAGGCATCAGGCGGTTCGCTTGACAATGTTACCGATCGGTACGTATGGTCCGGTTCATCCGAAACGTACCGGTCAGTAACATGATAGCCCAGTCCCGCCCGTTTGGCCAGCGCTACGCTTTCGTCGTGGTCGGCGTCATCTTCTTCTGCCTGCTGATCGCGGCGGGGCTTCGCTCCGCGCCGGCGGTGATGATGGTGCCGCTGGAAGAGAGCTTCGGCTGGCGGCGCGACATCGTTTCGCTGGCGGCCAGCGTCGGTATCCTTCTCTACGGTCTGACCGGTCCGTTCGCCGCCGCGCTGATGGAGCGCATCGGGTTGCGCAGAACGCTGCTCGCGTCGCTGGTGGTGATGTCGGCCTCTACGGCGCTCAGCCTGCTAATGACCAAGCCGTGGCATTTGTTCATCACCTGGGGCGTGTTCTCGGGCATCGGCTCGGGCGCCGTCGCCTCGGTTCTGGGCGCGACAATCGTCAATCGCTGGTTCAAGACCAATCGCGGCCTGATGATGGGCCTGATGTCGGCCTCCAGCGCCACGGGCATGCTGATCTTCCTGCCGCTGATCGCCTCCCTGGCGCAGGCCGGCGGCTGGAAGCCGGTCGCCATCGCCGTCTCGATCGCCACCGCCGCGTTGATCCCGCTGGTGTTCTTGCTGGTGCCGGAGCGTCCGGCCTCGATCGGCCAGGTGCGCTATGGCGCCGATGCCGACGACGTGCCGCCGGTATCGCCGGCCTCGCAGGGCAATTTCCTCACCCACACGCTTTCCACCTTGCGGCGCGCCGCCGGCACGCGAGTGTTCTGGTACCTGTTCGCCACCTTCTTCGTCTGCGGCTTCACCACCAACGGGCTGGTGGGAACGCATCTCATCGCCTTCTGCGGCGACATGGGCATAGGCGAGGTGCAGGCGGCCGGGCTGTTGTCGATGATGGGCATATTCGACCTGATCGGCACCACGCTGTCGGGCTGGCTGACCGATCGCTACGACCCGCGCAAGCTGCTCGGCGTCTACTACGCCGTGCGCGGCCTGTCGCTGATCTACCTGCCTTATTCCGGCTTCTCGGCGACCAGCCTGATCGTCTTCGCCGTGCTCTACGGTCTCGACTGGATCGCCACCGTTCCGCCGACGCTGCGGCTCGCCAACGAGGCGTTCGGCGACCGCAGCGGGCCGATCGTCTTCGGCTGGATCGTCGCCGGCCACCAGGTCGGGGCGGCTGCCGCGGCGGCCTTCGGCGGCACCATGCGCGAGATGCAGGGCAATTACGAACTGGCCTTCCTCATCGCCGGCATGACGGGCATCGCGGCTGCGTGCATCTCGCTGCTGATCGACACCAGCAGGCCGGCCTTCGAGCCGGAGCCGCAGGCGGCATAGCGCCAGTCTCCCCCTCGGGGGAGGAGATCAGCCGTGGCTTGTTATCAAAACTTCATGGTTTCGAGATGCCCCTGAAACACTGAGGCGTGACCGTGCTGGCGATGTTCAACGCCATCCCGGAGACAGCCATGAACAAGATCTCATTGACCCGCCGCGCCTTCGTCACCTCGGCGAGCGCATTCGGCCTTGTCGGCGCGTCCGGCCTCGCATTGCCCTATTATTCGCGTGCTAACCAGCGCCCGAGCTTTACGCACGGCGTGCAGTCCGGCGATATCGACGCCTCCAGCGGCATGGTGTGGACGCGCACCGACCGGCCGTCGCGCGTGATGTTCGAAGTGTCGTCCACGGAGAGCTTCGCCAACGCCACCAGGCTCGCGCCGCTCGATACGTCGCCGGCCAGCGACTACACGGTGAAGCGGCTGCTCACCGACCTGGCCTCCGACCAGGACATCTTCTACCGCATGACTGCTGCCGACCTTTCCGACATCAACATGGTTTCCGAGCCGATCGTCGGCCGTTTCCGTACGGCACCGGCCTCGAAGCGCGACGTGCGCTTCGCCTGGTCCGGCGACACGGCCGGCCAGGGCTGGGGCATCGACGAGACCGGCATGAAGACCTATGCGACCATCGCCCGTCACACGCCGGATTTCTTCCTGCATTCGGGCGACACCATCTATGCCGACGGCGCCATGAAGGACGAGGTGGACCTGCCCGGCGGCGGCAAGTGGAAGAACGTGGTCCTCGTCGACGAGAAACGCAAAGTGGCCCAGACGCTGGACGAGTACCGGGCGCAGTGGAAATACAACATGATGGACCAGCATGTGCTGGGCCTCAGCGCCATCTGCCCGACCTTCTACCAGTGGGACGACCATGAGGTGGTCAACAACTGGTCGGATTCGAAGGACCTGACCGCCGACGACCGCTACAGCGAGAAATCGATCCACGTTCTGGCCGCTCGCGCGGCGCGCGCCTTCCATGAAATGACGACGATCCGCTACGAGCCATCGGAGCCGGGCCGCGTCTACCGCAAGATCGCCTACGGCCCGCTGCTCGACGTGTTCTTCCTCGACATGCGTTCCTATCGCGGCGCCAACGGTCCCGACATGGAGGAAACGCTGACGCCGAAGTCGCGCATGCTGGGCGAGCAGCAGACGAAGTGGCTGAAGCGCGAGCTGGCGAATTCGAAGGCGACGTGGAAGATCATCGCCGCCGACATGCCGCTTGGCCTCGTCGTCTGGGACGACGCCGCCAGGAAGGCCGGGGCGGAAGCCGTCAGCAATGGCGACAACGGCGCGCCGAAGGGACGCGAGCTCGAATTCGCCGATCTGTTGCGGTTCATCAAGAACGCCGGCATCACCAATACGGTGTGGCTTACCGCCGACGTCCATTACACGGCGGCGCACTACTACAATCCCGACAAGGCGCAGTTCCAGGACTTCAACCCGTTCTGGGAATTCGTGTCGGGTCCGATCCACGCCGGCACGTTCGGCCCCAACGATCTCGACATGACGTTCGGGCCGGAGCTGAAGTTCATCAA
>OFIS01000358.1_pt1 | contig 30564 bp, 27 predicted proteins | sample 1775071 | NCBI WGS metagenome assembly OFIS01 (sample SAMN08195774, study PRJEB24354) | sludge metagenome | isolation source: sludge from phenol fed wastewater aerobic bioreactor C | place: India: Nagpur | collected 2016-09-17
AAAATGGGCGCAGACAAGAGAAGGCTTTTTTGCACCAGTCAACCGGACAAGGCACCAGATGAGCAACAGTCACAGTCTGCAATTGCTGCACAGGTGGAGAACGGAAGAATCTGCCATCATGGTGGGCACAAAAACCGCTGCCAGCGACAACCCGCAGCTTACCGCGAGGCTGTGGGAAGGCCGACAACCCCTTCGTATTGTAATCGACCGGAAGCTGGCTCTCGACGGTGATCTGAGGATTTTCGACGGCTCAGCAAATACCTGGATACTCAACGAAATAAAAAACGGCAGCGTCGAGAAAAACACTTTTTTACAGTTGGATTTCAGTAATCCCATCACCGGTCAGCTCATGCACCACCTGCGGCAGGAGGGTGTTCAATCCCTGATGGTGGAAGGCGGTGCAGACCTGCTTCAGCGCTTCATAGCCGACGGGCTTTGGGATGAAGCGCGGATCTTTGAAACCGCACATAGCCTGGATGAGGGCGTTGCGGCCCCGCAGCTTTCAAAAGCGGTGCATGCTTTTAGCGCCGATATCGGCACGGACAGACTTCATGTCTATACCCATAGAGATAGTCGTTTTCCTTATGTACAAGAAATGGAGCTTTAGACATGATGTACCTCCTGCTTACCGTTCTGCTCAATACTTTTTTATTTGCTTTATTCAAGCTGTTCCCAAGATGGGGTATCAATGGATGGCAGGCTATTGTCAGCAACTATGTGGTGTGTGTCCTTACCGGATCCGTGCTCATAAAAAAGGTTCCTTTTTCCGTAGCATCGACACAACAAGGTTGGTTTCCCTGGTCGCTGCTGATGGGTGCCATGTTCATCTCACTGTTTAACCTTATCGCCTGGCGTACCCGGGAAGACGGCATGACGACAACCACGGTGGCCAATAAACTTTCGCTGGTGATACCGGTAGCGTTCTCATTTGTACTTTACGGAGAAAGCATTTCGCTTTTGAAAGTTCTGGGTATTGCTGTGGCGTTTCCGGCGGTCTATCTTTCCACACGGGCTGAAGGCATTGTAAAAAAACCTCGTAGCTGGGCCTATCCTTTATTACTTTTTGTGGGCAGCGGCCTGCTCGATACACTCGTGAAATATGTTGAACATCACTACCTGAACAATTCCGAACAACAGGCGCTGTACACGATACATGTTTTTGCAACGGCTGCCTTGCTGGGTGTACTCAGCATGACCTACAACATGCTGTTTAGAGGCATGCGGTTAAGCACGCGGAGCCTGTGGGCAGGTGTGATCTTAGGCATTCCCAACTACTTTTCTATTTTCTTTTTGATTAAACTTTTACACAGCGGATTTCTGCAAAGCTCGGCGGCAATACCGGTGAACAACATCGGCATTGTATTGTTCTCTGCCTTAGTGGCCATGCTTTTATTCAGGGAAAAGCCAACAGCAGCGAGACTTGTAGGTTTGCTACTCTCCGTATTGGCCATTTTACTCATTGCCTTAGCCGATATCTATGGATGAGCATTTTACATATCGTACCCTTAGCGAACCCTCAACCGGTGAATTTCGCGATCGCGGCAGCAAATTCCTGTCCTATGCATGGCCTGTAAAGGATGTCTCAGAAATAAAGATGCATCTTCAATCGCTGAAAAAGGAGCATCCGAAGGCCGTACATTATTGCTATGCATGGCGGCTCGGCACAGATGGCACACAGTTTAGGGCCAACGACGACGGAGAGCCTTCGGGCAGCGCTGGTCGCCCGATACTGGGGCAGATAGACAGCATGCAGATCACCAACGTACTGGTTGTTGTAGTTCGATATTTTGGCGGCACTTTGCTTGGAGTTCCTGGCCTTATTAACGCGTACAAAACAGCATCTGCAAGCGCGCTTTCGCAAAGCCTGCCTATAGAAAAATGGATTGAAGAACTTGTGGAAATCAGTTTCGACTACCCGGTGATGGGAGAGGTATTGTATCATCTCCGGCAAGCAGAAGCCACAGTGTATGAACAGGATCTCCAGTTGTTTTGCAGGGTAAAAGCAGGGATACCCGTAAAATTTTCAAAGGCTTGTCTGCAAAAGCTTTCAGAACTTCGCAGCCTGAGCATATCGCCCCGAAAAATCTAAGCTTATTGTCCCAGTCCGGTTACACGCAAAAAATCAAAAACGAGGCACTCAGGCTCGGCTTTATGAACTGTGGTATTGCCAGGGCAGGCCGTCTCGATGATGATGCCCGACGGCTGGAGCAATGGCTGAACAAAGGTTTCCAGGCGGGCATGCAGTACATGGAAAAGCATTTTGATCTGCGGATAGACCCGACAAAACTGGTGCCGGGTGCCCGATCGGTCATCACATTGTTGCTGAATTACTACCCGCGGGAAGAACAGGCTGCCGGCGTACCCCGGATCGCGAAATATGCCTGGGGCGAGGATTATCATATTGTCATCAGGGAAAAACTTAATGCACTCCTACACTTTATCAACACTGAAATCGGACAGGTGCAGGGCCGTGGCTTTGTGGATAGTGCGCCGGTGCTGGAACGCAGTTGGGCAGTAAAAAGCGGCCTGGGCTGGGTGGGTAAAAACGGGAATCTGCTTTCTAAAAAATCCGGCTCATTCTTCTTCATTGCCACCCTGATCACCGACCTCGATCTTGACCCCGATCAGCCTTTTACAACCGATCATTGTGGTAGCTGTACCCGCTGTCTCGACGCCTGCCCCACGGGCGCTTTGGTATCGCCCACCGTGGTAGATTCCCGAAAGTGCATCTCCTACCTTACCATCGAACTAAAAGACGCAACGATACCTTCTGCTTTTGAGCATCAGATGGAAGGCTGGATATTCGGTTGCGATATTTGCCAGGATGTTTGTCCATGGAACCGTTTTGCGACCACGCATAGTGAGGAGGCATTTTCACCGGTTCCCGAATTGCTCAATCTTTCCACGGGCGACTGGGAAGCCATGACGGAAGAGGGATTCCGTAAGTACTTTGGCAAATCCGCTTTGAAGCGCGCCAAATATCAGGGGTTGATGCGCAATCTCAGGTTCCTGCGCAAGTTGTAGCCGCAGGCTCCGGGCTGAGTCTGCTATATTTTTTCGCTGGCAGCATTAGGCTGCTATCTTTGTCGCCGTTATGAAGTCCTACAATATTCTTCTCCTTGGGTCGGGCGGACGAGAAAATGCCATAGCCTGGAAGTTGCGGCAAAGCAAAAAATGTAAAGAGCTATACATTGCTCCGGGAAACGCGGGCACCGCAGAATATGGTACAAACCTTCCGATGGCCGTAACGGATTTTGAAAGCATCAGAAGCTTTTGCCTCGAAAACCACATCGATATGGTCATACCGGGGGGCGAGGATGCATTGGTTGCCGGCATCTTCGACTTTTTTAGAAATGATTCGTCGCTCAGGGACATTATCGTAGCGGGACCTTCGAAAGCCGGCGCACAACTGGAGGGTAGCAAGGCATTTGCCAAGGAGTTTATGAAACGTCAGGGCATTCCGACGGCAGCCTATCGCGAATTCGACGAAAAGAACTTTGAAGAAGGGATACAATATATAAGCCGGCACACCCTTCCTGTTGTCATCAAGGCAGACGGACTTGCAGCGGGCAAAGGTGTGGTGATCAGCCACAACCATGAAGAGGCGGTGGAAAGTTTCAGCCGCATGATCAAAGATGCGCAGTTTGGCGACGCGGGGAAAAAGGTAGTGATCGAGGAGTTTTTAGAGGGTATTGAGCTTTCTGTATTCGTGCTTACTGACGGTAGGCATTATGTGCTGCTGCCCGAGGCGAAAGATTATAAAAGAATCGGTGAAGGAGACAAGGGCCCCAACACCGGAGGAATGGGTGCTATATCGCCGGTCCCCTTCGCGAAGGAGGACTTTATGGGGAAGGTAAAATCGCAGATCATCCACCCCACCATAGAGGGGCTAAAAAAAGAAAAGATAGACTACAACGGCTTTATTTTCTTCGGACTTATCAATGTAGGTGGAGACCCTTACGTGATCGAATACAATTGCCGAATGGGTGACCCTGAAACCGAAGTGGTGATGCCAAGATTGAAGAGCGATTTGCTGGAAATGATTGAAGCAATGAGTGCAGGGCAACTGGCGAATTTTGCAGTAGAGCACGATCAGCGTGCAGCCTGCACCGTTATGTTGGTCAGTGCGGGTTATCCCGACGCCTATGAAAAAGGCAAGGTGATGACTGGCCTTGACGCCGTGGAAAATAGCTTACTTTTTCATGCCGGCACTATTGTGCGCAACCACGAGGTGCAAACCAATGGCGGCAGGGTGCTTGCCATAACATCCTATGGCTCCGGCCTGCAGGAAGCACTGGCCAGGAGTTATGAAAATGCAGCACGTATTCAATTTGAAGGAAAATATTTCCGGACAGATATCGGCTGGGAGTTTCCAGGTCAGTAACCGATTCCCTCAAAGGCTTTTCCGAGGCATTTTATTACGTCGCCTGCCAGCATTGATTCCTTACTTTCAGCATTCAAAGCAAGGTCTGCTGCTGACCCATGCAGGTACACCCCAAGTAAGGCAGCCTCCCAGGGCTCATAGTGCTGCGCGAGCAAACCAGCAAGTATGCCGGTAAGCGCATCTCCGGACCCACCGCTGGCAAGACCCGAATTGCCATTAATGTTGTACCAGCAACCCCCATCAGGTGTCACCACGGCTGTGTAATGTCCTTTTAGAACAATGACTATGTTGTAGCGCATGGCCTGTGTGCGTGCATGTTCCACCTGCAGCATGCTGTTTTTAGCTGCTCCAAACAGTCTCGAATATTCACCGGGATGAGGGGTCAGTATGCTGTGTGCAGGCAGCTTGTCGAGCAAGTGCTTATGAATAGCCATGATGTTGAGCGCGTCTGCATCGACGATTAACGGCTCCCTTGCCTGTTCTAAAAACTCTTCAAAAGCAATTGCAGTAGCAGGATGAGTACCCAGTCCGGGTCCTATGCCCACGGCGTCTGCATGTTCCCAGCCCTCTATCTGCTGCAAAAAATCGTTGCCATTGGTTTGGCACATAGCCTCGGGCACAAGGGTCTGCATGATCGTATATCCACATTCCGGCACCAGCGACCCTACCTTACCTGCGCCGCTGCGTGCTGCCGCCAAAGTGCTCAGTGCATTTGCCCCTATCATTCCACGGCTACCACCAATTAGAAGGGCGGTGCCCAGGCTGCCCTTGTGCGAAAAATCTTCTCTTGACCGGTAAAGGGATTTTATGAGCGGGGCATCAATTATTTGATAGCTGCTGTGTGTAGCCTGGATAAAAGTATCGTCGAGGCCAATATCAAGAATATGAACCTGTCCGGTATAAACACCGGTTTCCACATGCAGAAAACTGCGCTTATAGAACTGAAAACTAAGGGTATGACTGGCTTTCACGATAGCCGTATCCGGAGGCGGAACCATGTCGGCGGGCATACCACTGGGAATATCGATGGCCAGCTTTTCATTGGGCAAATGATTGAGATGGAGTACAAAATCTGCCAGCCACCCTTCCAGCGGACGATGGAGGCCAGTGCCGAAAAGCGCGTCAACAAGAACAACGTGCAGTGGTATATCGGTAAGAAAACTATCTTCGGCCACCGAGGCCAGAAGACCACCATCAAGCGCCCTGAGGCGATCTGCATTCCATGCACAATCGTTCGAAAGATCCTGAGCTCCATCTATTAAAAACGCCTTGACACCGAACCCACGCTCATGGAGCAGACGTGTCAGCGCCAGGCCGTCACCGCCGTTATTTCCTCTTCCACAAAGCAACACAAACAATGTTTCTTTACTATAATGCTCCTGTATCCAATCTGCGCAGCGTATAGCCGCACGTTCCATCAGTTCCGCAGAACTTATACCTGATGCATGTATGGTGTAGGCATCGAAGGCCTTGATCTGGGATGCAGAGAAAATTTTCATGCAGGAAAATTAAATCAAATATGCCGGTAGCGACGGAGACTTTTTATGTCGAAAATGACATAATCTTTACGCGAAGGCGCAGGCGGCTTATCCCTATCTTTGTTTACTTTAGCGACCATTTTTTAATCTTTTATCCAGGCAAACAACAATTCTGTAAAAATGAACCAACGCATCTGGCTATTCGTTGCCCTGTTTTTTTCGTGCCATATGGCTTTAGCGCAAACGGGTACCATTAAGGGATTCGTGTATGAAAAAGGATCGGGCGAGCCCATGAGCTTCGTAAACGTAGTGGTGCAGGGTACAAGAATTGGCGTTCAGACGGATGTCAATGGATATTTTTCTATACCTCAGATTCCTATTGGAACGGTGACTATCTGGTCTTCGGTAATCGGCTATGATACGGCAATGGCAACAGTAAACTTAAAAGCGGATGCTATCGTCACTAAAAAACTTTTTTTGTCGCGTGTGGAGCAAACCCTCGGAACAGTTGAGGTAAACGCTCGTCGGTCGGCACGGGTCAACACGGTAAATGCCGGCGTTACCACGGTGACGCCCCGCGAAATGAAACTATTACCGAGTGCCGGCGGCGAACCCGACATAGCTCAGTACCTTCAGGTGGCGCCGGGTGTGGTGTTCACCGGTGATCAGGGCGGGCAATTATACATTCGTGGCGGTGCGCCCTCACAAACGGGTATTTTGCTTGATGGCGTCACCATCTATAATCCATTTCACTCCATTGGCCTTTATTCCGTGTTTGAAACCGACGCCATCCGAAACGTCGAAATTCAGAGTGCAGGCTTTGGCGCCCAATATGGCAATCGTACCAGTGCTATACTGGACATACGGACAAAAGACGGTAACAAAAACCGGCTTTCGGGAAAACTATCTGCTTCCCCCATTATGGTAAGGGGAATGCTGGAGGGGCCTTTGTACCGATCGAAAGACGAAAACGGGGGTGCAACCACCTTCCTGTTGTCAGTAAAACACAGCTATCTGGAAAGCACCAGCAAATCGCTCTATGGCGGATTGGGAGAGCCCTTTAAAAGCGGTCTGCCCTATGCCTTCACCGACGCCTACGGAAAGGTAACGTTCAGCGGAGATAACGGAAGCAAACTCAATGTCTTCGGTTTCAGCTTTGACGATAAGGCACGGACTTTTGATCCCGACACCCTTTCTAAGGAGACAGCGAGTTTCCATTGGAAGGCGCAAGGTGCAGGCGCCACCTTTGTCGTAAGCCCCGGAAGCTCGGCCGCACTGATCAGCGGTAAATTTGCCTACTCCAGGTACACCATTGCAGCAAACGAGGTAGACTTTCCGGAGCGTACCAGCTCTATAGACGGGTTTGAAGGCGGTCTTGATTTTACCTACTTCCTGCGGGGATACAGTCAGCTCAAATACGGGGTGGAAGTAAGCGGGCTTCACACCTCAGTGGATTATTCTATTGGTGGCAATGAGAAGATTACACTGGATCGTCGCAACACCCTGGCCTCTCTGTATATGAGCTACCGTAAGAACTTCAATGAGAAATTTATTATCGAACCGGGCATCCGTCTTCAGTATTACGCAGCGCTTTCAAAATTCTCTCCTGAGCCACGCCTGGGCATGAAGTATAACATCAGCAACAGTATCCGGTTGAAGGCTGCGGCGGGTGTTTATTCGCAGAACATCATCAGCACCAAGTCGGACAGAGACATCGTAAACTTTTTCAACGGCTTTTTGCTGAGCCCTGATGAAACGGTGAAAAACACGGATAACAATGACGTAGGCACCAATTTACTAACGGCCTACCACCTGCTCGGCGGTATAGAGGCAGATATTGCTGACGTGGAGCTGAACCTTGAGCCCTGGTATAAAAACTTCACACAGAGTATTGAACTCAATCGTAACAAAAGCCTTTCAAATCCGGGAAACTTCCTTGCTGGTTCGGGTGAAGCTTACGGGGTAGATTTTTCAGCCAAGTATAGCCGCGGACGTTTCTTTTTCTGGGGTGTAATTTCCTACCAGTATATTAACTACAAAACGCTCATTGCCCGTACCACCCTCGATTCTGCGAAAGTGATGGATTATCCTCCGCCTTTCGACCGCAGGCTTAATACGAACATCGTAACCTCGTACAACGCCGGTAAGAAAAAAGACTGGGAGCTTTCTCTGCGCTTCAACCTGGGCTCTCCTTTCCCTTTTACACAAACACAGGGCTTCTACGAAGATCCTACCTCCAGCTCGCCATCAGCGTCTGTGAACAACAGCAACGGACAATTGAGCATTATCTATGCGGACCAGATCAATGGCGGCCGTCTCTCGTGGTATCACCGGCTCGATCTCTCGGTGAAAAAACGCTTCAACCTATCACAGTATAACAATATTGAAACAACGCTGAGCGTTACCAACGTTTACGACAGAAACAACATTTTTTACGTAAGCCGTACCAGCGCAAAGCCTGTTTATCAATTACCCATTTTCCCAAGTCTCAATGTGACCTGGAATTTCTAAGCAGTAGCGAATGAGGAAAAGAAGTGGAAACACAATATATCGAACTATAGTCGGCTGTGCGTTAGTACTTAACAGCGCAAACGCTTTTTCGCAGGAACAACTGATACAACAACCGGAGCACAAGTGGCTCCGGCTTGCTGAAGAGCAGTACCTTCAGCAACACTATCGCCTCGCCATACAGTCTGCCAACAAATATTTGTCACTTTCCGGCAGGCATTTTACGGCACAGACATCCTCGGGCATACAACGGGCTGCCTACTTTCGTACGCTGGCACAACTTAAGCTTGATGAACCCGCAGCACCAGACTCTGCCACAGCGTTTTTAGCGCATGTATCCGACCTGGCGTATAAACAGCGCATCTCATTTGCCCTGGCTCAGTATTTTTTCCGGCACGAACAACTCAGCCATGCTATACCCTACTATGAAGCGGCCAATATTGACAATCTGACCAATCAGGAAATAGCCGATGCTAAGTTTGAACTGGCTTATGCTTATTTCAACAGCAGGAATTTTGAAAGAGCCGAGCCCTTATTTGCATCGATAAAGGAGGTGCCGGGGAAATACTATCTCGCAGGAAACTACTACTACGGACTACTTGCGTACAACAACAGCAAATATCAGGAAGCGCTGGGCAGCTTTAAAAGAATAGAAAACGAACCGCAATACAAAAGCATCGTACCCTATTACATCGCCGAGATCTACTACTTTATGGGCGATCGCAAAAAAGCACTCGACGAAGCCATACATCTTACCAACCGAAAGGACAAGTTATACTACGATAATGAACTTCATCTGCTTGCCGCACAGGTGCTTTTTGAAGATCAGCGCTACGGTGATGCCCTTCCCTACTTCGAACACTATTATGAACATTCGGAGCAGATACGCAAAGAAGAATTGTATGAAATGGGATACAGCTACTACCGCGTCAATGAATGGAAAAATGCGGTGGAAAAGTTCAAACCCCTGAGCAATGCCGATGACTCTCTGGGACAAACTGCCATGTATCTGCTCGGCGATTGCTACCTGAAAACCAACGACAAAAAAAGTGCGCGTAATGCATTTAGTATTTGTGCCGACATGCCCTATAACACGGGCCAGCAAGAGGCGTCTATGCTGCTCTATGGAAAACTGTCTTACGAGATGGGCTTCAATGGCGATGCGATCCGCAGTTTCAGCGACCTGATCAATAAATTTCCATCATCACAATATAGTGGCGAGGCCAAAACTTTTCTCTCCGATCTGCTGATAAAAACCAACCGTTATGCCGAAGCGTACAAGGCGCTAAAAGACGTAAAAGGCCGCGACGATAACTACTGGAAAGTATGGCAGAAGGTGACCTACGGCTACGGCATGCAACGTATGCGAAATGATGATATCGGCACGGCATACGAACTGCTCAAAGCCTCGCTACAGCACCCGTACGACAACGCTTATCAAACCAATGCTTTGTTTTGGCTTGGAGACATTGCCTACCGGCAAAACCGGCCTCAGGAGGCGCTGAGCTATCTGCGTTCCTTCTTAGAACAGGCGCCCGACCACCGGTCCAACGAACTTAGTCCGCAGGCGACACTGGCAAACGCCTACCTCAATATGGGCTATGCATCTATGCGTATGGGAGCCTATGCTGATGCCCAGAATTATTTCGCAAAATCGCGAATAGGAGCCGGCGCAAATACCGAACTGGTCGTAAACGCTTCCGTGCGTGAAGCAGATGCTGCCTTTATGCAGAAAAATTATGCGGAGGCCATCAGCCTGTATGATAAGATCATTGCAGAGCATATTTCCGAATCGGACTATGCCCGAATGCAGAAAGGAATACTTCTGGGCCTGCAGGGAAAAATCAATGAAAAAATAGAATTGCTGCAGCAGGTGACGGCAAAAAACCCGCCTTCGCATTATGCCAACGAGGCGCGATATGAACTGGCCGGCACACTGATTGAAGATGACCGATATGCCGCGGCAATAGAACAACTTACTTTATTAGCCAATAATCCCGACGCGCGAAACTTTGCCACACGAGCTCTTATGAAACTGGGGTTTGCATACCAGCAGGCAGGCAACACGGCCAATGCCATAGCAAGCTATACAAGAGTGGTGACTGACTATGCCGGTAGCGAAGACAGAACGGCTGCACTGGAAGCCTTGAGAAACCTTTATGTAGAAACGAATCAACCGGAGGCCTACGCCACCCTGCTCAAAGAAAACAACCTGCCGCAGATGGGAACGGAGGCGCTCGACTCTACCTATTATGCCGCTGCGGAAGCGCAGGTGGCTGCCGGAAAATGGGAAGCCGCAAAAAACACAATGGGTGCATACCTCCAGAAATTCCCTAACGGAATCTTTACTACACGGGCAAATTATTATAAAGCAGAAAGCCACTATCAGCTTCGGGAACAAGAGGCTGCATTGAACGCCTACGACAAAGTGCTGGCTCTTCCGTGGAACGAATTTTCGGAAGCCAGTGCAAGACGCGCTGCAGACATTGCTTTTCGCATGGGCAACTATGAAAAAGCTGCGGGATACTACGCCATGCTGCGCAATGCTGCTATGAATGAAGAAAACCTTCAACTAGCCTATAGCGGACTGATGCGTTCTTACTTTAGCGGCGAAAAATACGAACAGGCAGCGGCCTATGCCGACACGCTACTGTCTATGCCGGTTCTAACGGAATCGGTGATGAATGAAGTTCAGTTTTTTAAAGCACGGGCGCTGCAAAGAGCAGGCAAGGCAGACGAAGCACTTGCCATCTATCAACTGCTCGAAAATGTAGATAATGAACCTGTGGCAGCAGAAGCAAGATACCGGATCGCAGAATGGCATTTTACTAAAAACAATCTGAAAGATGCCGAAGCAGCGGCCGCCAACGTCATTAGAAAAAATTCAGGGAATGAGTACTGGGTGGTGAAATCTTATCTGCTGCTTTCCGATATTATGGTGAAGCAAAAAGACTATTTCAATGCGAAAGCCACGCTGAAAAGTGTAGTGAAAAACACGAGAAACGCAGACCTGAAAAAGGAAGCGGCACAAAAACTGGAAGCGGTAAAAAAGCTGGAGCAGAGACAAACCAAATTAAAGGAAGACTAACGGGATCAACATGAGGAGCAGACTGCTTATTTGCGCTATTTTTCTGAATTGCCATGCAACAATGGGCCTGGCTCAAAACAACGATACTACGCTGAAAAGCACAACCATCGAAGTGATACAGTCGTATAAACCCGAAGTGAAAGCACAAGCAAAGCCGGAATTCAGACCCGACCTTCCTCCCCGCGATACTTCACGCCCTACCTTTCGCTACGATGTGCCACAGCAGGCGCTATACTTCACGTATTCCTCACTGCCGCTCAGACCGCTCGCACTCGGCAAAGACAGCACCCGTCAACCGTTTGCCAGCTACCTGAAACTGGGCGGTGGTACGCAGTCCACCTTCTATGCTGATGCCGGCATTGGAAGCGTTTCGGGCCGAAACTACGAAACCGCGCTGCACCTGCACCACCTTTCGCAAAAAGGCAGTATCAGCAATCAACAAGTCTCCCTCACCGACCTGGACGCTACAGGCAGCCTGAAGAGCCGGAATCAAATATGGGGCATGTCTATCGGCGCGCTTCGCAACCGTTATCATTTCTACGGATATGACCATGACCTGTACGATCTGACAAAAGACAGTGTGCAGCAAACCTACAGCGGTGTTCAACTTACGGTCGATGTTAAGAACAGAGAACAAGGCTCCTCGGGCATAAATTATCATCCTCAGATAGGAGCTTATCTTTACGGCGATGCGCATGATGTTTCGGAACATACTTTTTTCTTTGACCTGCCGGTAAGCAAAAAACTGGATGAAAACCTAACAGCAGGGGTGGGCCTACTCGGCACCCTTACCCGACTGAAAACGCCCGTAAAATCCTTCGACAACAATATCTTTCAGTTAAAGGCTTTCGTTGAGTTCTCAAAAAATAGCCTTCAGGGCAAAATCGCCTTGTACCCCACCTTCAACACTGCGGGAAATAGTTTTCTTTTGCCCGATATAAAGTTTGCCTGGAAGGCCCCCACTGGTGCGTTGATGATTGCGGCAGGTTGGCAAGCAAAGCTCCGGCAGAATAGTTTCCGGCAGTTGAGCACCGAAACCCCCTACATTTTTGATCAGTACAAAACCCGGCAAACCAGGCAGGACGAAGTATATGCAAGCCTCCACGGAGCAGCCGGCAGTCATTTTAGCTTTGACGCCCGGTTGAGCTGGTGGCAGTTTGACAATCTGCCTATGTACCTTAATGACACCCTCGATCAAAAGAACTTTTACCTGATCTACGACACCCGTGTTCAGGCGGTCTCGTTCGATGTGTCGTTGCACTATCAGGTTGCAGACAGGATGGACGTAGGGCTCAATGGCGTCATAACCTCCTTTACCAGCAAGACCTTCAATCGGGTATGGCATCAGCCGGGCCTGCGCATAAAGGGTTATCTTGCCGCCCGCCCGGCAGAGCATCTTACGGTAACGGCCTATGCTACGTTGATGGATCAGATATATGCGCTGAATGCCCTTCATGAAGAGGTGAAACTGGATGGCGTGTACGATCTTGGGTTGGGCGCCGAATACCAGATCATACCACGGTTATCAGTATTTGCCAACCTTAATAATCTGCTCAACAACCGCTATCAACGGTGGTATGGCTACGAAGTGATTGGCTTCAATGTGTTTGGTGGGCTGCGCCTTAAGTTTTAGTCAGTACCCGAGCGGCTGCTCTGCAAAATAAAAGGGTAAGCATCGCTAAAATCTCTGACTACTATCGTTTTCGGCGCAAATAAAAAATCAGATCGGCCCTACTTTCGGCCTATATACTTAACTTACAGCCGCAAACAGCAAGGGAAATGGACGTTGCGAAATACATAGGATTATTTCTGCTAAAAAATAATTTTGTTTACATACACGGTCTCGGCAACCTCGAACTGAGAAAGAAATCTGCGTCTTATGACGGCAGCTCGCTGCAGCCTCCGGCTTATGAGATTGTTATGAGCAGCCAGGGCTCTATAGACGATAATCTTGCCAATTTTATTGCTACCAACGAACAGATCAGCATCAGCAAAGCGTCGAATGCGCTGAGAGAATTTAGTCAGGCAGCACGTGCAGAACTGCAGGCCGGCAAGCCTGTGGTGATACCCGCTGTGGGATCTTTTGTTGAAGAGCGCGGCAAAATCGTTTTTGTCACCGATGCTAATTTTAGCTACGCACCACCTTCCATTCCCTCCATCCGTGTTGCCCGCCGTCAGGACGAAACCGTTTATACCACCAATGCAGATATTCCGGTAGTAAAACCACGGTACATTGATCCCGACACAGAAGTGGAAACTACGGGTATCAGTTGGGTGAAGATTGCTGCATGGGGTATAATTCTTATCGCTGTTTGCGCGGGTGCTTACTTCGGCATTCAGTACATGCGTAGCCACGACAATACTAATGTTGCTCCACTGATACAGCCTGTGCTCACAGATTCTCTACAGCAGCCGGCATCAGTCAATATTGTTGACTCTACCCAACTGGAAGTGGATTCTATGGCCCGTATGAACGCAGCCGACAGCGCTTTGCTAAGCTTTGATGTAATTGTGAACACCTACACCAATCTGGCGAAGGCACAGGAACGCGCCGGCAAACTAAAAAGTTACGGTCATCATGCTGAAATGGTAGCTGAAGACGACTCCAGTGCGTTCTATGTCATCATCCCGATCACCAATATAGCACCGGCAGATACCTCAGCTTTACTCGATTCCTTTAGGCGTACTTTTCGTCCGGTAAATGGAATCAAAATGTTACAATGATGCCTGTTTTATAAGGCGGCATCGAGATATCGGGTAATTTCTACCCAGTAACCCACAGCGCTAAGCCTGGAGTTACCGTTGTGGTAAAACTTCCAGCAATCGTTCTAACACCAGAAAAGTAGCGGGACAAATTGTTGCATTTTTAAGGGTCAGTTGCACCCGTTTCAGCAGTACATCTTCATCTGTATAAGGATAGCGTGCGCAATCTGACGGACGATCTTCATAGATACTGCAGGTATTGTCCTCACGAATGAAGGGGCAGGGAGAAGACCGGGTTACAAAATCTCCATCTTCATCGAGACGCAGGTACCGGCTGATCAGTTCTCCCTCTTTAACGCGAAGCACTTTTGCAATACGTTTGATATCCGGCTGTTTGAAACGCGGAGAATAATTTCGGCAACAACGGGCACATTTCAGACAATCCACCTCGGCAAAGGCCTGCTCATGTAGCTTCGGCAAACGTTGCAGCATCTTGTTTCTATCTCCTTTTTCAAGAAGACGCCGGTATTTCTTTTGCTGTTGCCGGGCCTGCTTTTCCCAATCTGCCATGTCCATGCCGCAAAGGTAAGGCCAGTAGCCTACCGTACCCCTAATCGCACAGATTTTGCGCTATCGGGCTCATCAATTGCTAACCGGGTTATAATCCCTCCTTAATGGAATTACAAAGATGTTGTTAAGCAGCCCCGGGCGTGCCATGAATACGATCATGCTTTTTCATCTTTACACTGCCAATGAAAACAAACATGAAATATCGCAAACAAATACCCGGCGCACTGCTGTGTATCTTGCTGCTATCGTTGGCGGCAATTAAGGCGAAGGCGCAAAATGAATCGGGTACAGCGCAGCAAACTATTGCGCTTGCTATGAGCAATGCGCTCGACATTACCTTCGTAGATAACAACAGCAGTACCGGAAACACCGTGAGCCTGTCGTTCGACAATGTAGAAGACTATGCAGCGGGTGTCGAATCAGCATCGCAAACGATCCGCGTTCGGTCGAATAAAGACTTTGACGTACGAGTGAAATCAGCAGCATCGAAATTTTCATATTCCGGCAGTGCCTCCTCCGACCCTAACATGTCCGTTTCGAGTGTTCTGGCTATGAAAATCATTGACAATAACACAGGCGGAAACATCACCAGTGGCTTTAGCAACTACAAAGCGCTATCCACCAACAATAAAAAAATCATCAACAATGCTGACGCAGGAAATGATCAGACCTTTAGCGTGAAATACAAGGCCACACCGGGCTTTGCCTACCCTGCAGGCACCTACACCGTAGATATCGTGTACACCGTCACACAGCGCTAAAACATTTGGGGTACAATTGCCGTACTATTCCTCTTCATCAAACCCGTCTTCCACAGGCACGTCCTTAACGATGCTGTACAACACTTTTGCCTGGCGGTAAATGGCGTTATTATACTTATTTCCCAAAACAATGAAGGTGAGATTGTCTTTAATAAAACGATAAAAGACCGTGTTGTTGCCGTGCCACCAGCCATTGTGGTAAATAATTTTATTACCGCTGGGATAGCACAACATCCGCCAGCCGAGGCCATAATTTTTTATTCCTGGTTTTTCAAAAGAACAGGGTCCGTAAGCCATCTCCAGTGTTTCATTGTTCAGCAATTTATCCTGATAAAAAGATTGATCCCAGCGGTACATATCGCGCACGGTGCTGTATATACCTTTGTCGCCTACTACACCGTCTGCAAAATTATTTTCCCAGCGTGCCCAATTGTGCTTGTAGTTGTAAGTTGCACCTTGCGGAAGCGGTGCAGGTGTCTTGTGTACAAACGTGTGCTGCATACCCAGTGGCGCAAAAATGTAACGTTCCATGAAATCATTGTAAGGCAGTCCCGTGGCCTGTTCGATGATGCTTGCCAGTAGTGCGTAGTTACTGTTGCAGTATTTGAAACGTGTGTCGGGCCGCGATTCCAGAGCGGGTTTGTATCGTACAAAAGCATCCACCACCTGATCGTTGGTAAGCGGAACCTGCGGATTTTTTACGAGTCTCTTGTCCCATTTCTGATAGTCGGGCAGCCCTGAGCGATGGTTGAGTAACATCTTTATCGTGATACCCTTGTACGGGAAACCATCAAGATACTCACTCACAGGGTCATTGATGTTGAGATAATTATGCTGATGCAGATACAGCACCGCAGCGCCGGTGAAGGTTTTGGAAATAGATGCGAGCTGCGAAGAACTATAAGGGCCAAGCGGCTGATGGGATTCGCGGCGGGCCAGACCGAAGTAGCGCTCGTAGATCACCTTTCCTTCATTCCCGATGAGCACACTACCGTTGAACCCCCCACGTACCTGAACTGCATAAAACGAATCCAGCCTTGAGATCATTCTCTGATAGACCGGTAGCGTGGTGTCTTCATAAACCAGAGGCACGTTCGATGCCTTTACGGGCAGATCGTGAAACCGTGGCGTGGCGTTCACTTTTTCCGCCTGGGGTTGGCAGGCAACCAGTAAAAAAGAAAATACAGCAAAACTTATATAGGAGCGCCTCGAAGATAACATTTCTAATATCGGATAAGGGGCAAAAATAACCTTCATGACTTAAAACGGCGATTAGGCTGAAAACCGCATCAGTGGCTTAACTGAACTTTAACAAACCTAACCGCATCATCCATGAGCTCGTAATAACACTGTGCCAGCTGATGGTAATGACCGATGAAAATATCATAGGCTTTTTCCACATCGGGCATGTGCTTTGCCCGGCGGTGAAGGCCTCCCAAAGATTTCTTTATACCCGCCAGCGTCCGGTAATGAAACAGCCAGTTTTGACTGCGCATGTAAGGAAAATAATTGCGGAAAGGTTCCGGAAAAAAAGCCTCATGTGCACCGATGAGTTCATAGGTATTGTTCGAAAAATCGAGCAGATGTTCTTCCGATGAAAAATGCTTCGGGTCATTGGCCAAAAAGTGATCATAAAGACTGTCAACAACCGCGCCGGAGTATAGTCCATAGTCGTTGCGAAAAAAGATCTTTGCGCGTTGGGATGCCGGATGGAGGTCAGTAAATTCGTCGATACGGCGATGCAGCAATATGCCCCGACGAATGCCCTCGGGATATTGATCCAGGGCAAGTTTTCCCTTCACATGGTCGCCGATAAGGTTGCCGGTAAGAACAGCTCCATCACCAAAAGAGAGCACAGCATGACCCAGATAATTCATAGGTGCTAAGCTACGAGTATTCGCGGGCTAATCATTGTGCTATGCGTTGCATATGGCCCAGATCCTGATACAGCGCCTTCAGTTCTATCAGTAATTTTTCGAGGTAGATCTTTTGCTGCAGGCTCATATACGACCATTCCGGACGCGGTTCCGGTTGCTGCAGATTTTTAGCCGCAGGCGGATGAAGCAGCGCCATACGTTCCACCACTTTGTTGAACCATTCCAGACATTCGGAGACCAACTGCTGCTGTGGCCAGCGTTCCGCGGGTGCTTCTCCATCCTGCTCTTGTTCAAGATGTATATTGTTAAGTTCCCGGGTGATGCGCACACTATGGTTGATAAGCTGATAGTAAGTCATCATTAAAGATTTATTGCCCCCGCCGGGCTCCTGCATATACCTGCTGAACGAGTCGTATGCATTGCTGTTTTTGCCCTCGGCCGACCGTTTGTTCCGGGTCCAGTTCTGAGGTCTGCTTTCCTGAAAAAAGCTGGCCAAAAAATACTGGTAATTGCATCCCAGCGCATCGGTAATATGTTGCGGCAGTTGCTTTTTATCCCAGTTGGGCAGCAGGGCAAATCCAGCCGTGATGCCCAGTACCGCGCCGCCGATCGTACATAGCGCACGGATGACTATGATCATTGGGTTCAGCACGGCTTCCACGTCGAAAAGCAGCACCACACTCACAGTGATGAAAAACACAGCCACTGAATAGCGACGGCGAATGAAATAAACCATGAAGAGAAAGCAGATAAAAAGCATGATCTCTTTGGCGTAAATGCCGGAGGGCAACCGGATCATCAACCCACCCACGAGTCCGCCGGTAAGGGTGCCGATGACACGGTCCACAGCCTTGGTAATGGTAGCAGTAAAATAAGGTTGTATAACGATCAAGACCGTAAAGGGCAACCAGTAACCATGATCTATCTCAAAATATTTGTAGCAAAAAAGGGCCAGACCTGCAGCCAGCGCACTTCTCGCCGCGTAGCGTGCGTTGTTGGTCTGAAAATTCAGAAGCAAACGCAGATTGCGCACCCAGTGTTTGGGGTGAAGGATGAGGAGGGTCTTGATGAGGGAATAGCTGCGGAACACGGGGAGGTCTTCACCCATCGTTTCAAGTCGCTCCAGCGTAGCGCGCATGAGCTTTACTGTACGTTCGGCGAGTTGAATGACCCGCTGAGCGGTAGCCTCTCCGAGCACTTCGTCGTAGGTTTTGTATTCTTTGAGCAGGGTTATCATTTTATCGCTGCGCAGCAGTCGCGACCGTATCAGCAGTTCCTCTTCTGTCTTGAGGTTTACCATGTACGATCCCATCCGCTCCAAAGACTCCCCCAGTGCGCGAAGCATGTTATGAAGTTTGATGCGCAGTTCGTCGTGCACATCTTTGATCTTCACAGACTCCAGTTCTTCGGCCATGGCGATCATATTGGATGCAACCAGTGCCGCCGCCTTTCTGATCTGTGCGAGCTGAAACTTTGTTTGCTCCTTTTCGCTTTGCTGATGGGCCATGGTTTCAAAAAAGTGAAATGAGGTATCGAGCGCGGCCCTGACATCTTTCTCACTTTGATAGGTATCCCGCAGACTGCTACGCGGCGACAAGGCATCCCAGCCGCGGGTGATGGTGGTTGCCAGGTTGCTGTTGGCCCGCCAGATCAGCGCAATGGTGCGGCGGTAGGGCTGCTGCGCGGGTGTGAACACCACAGCTCCCAAACCCGTAAGCATGGTCCATGCACCCCCTATCAGTATCAAAAACAATCGCTGCCTGAGATCGTCCGGGCTTTCTGTCGGATAGGCGTTGGTGATCACAAACATTACCTGTACACAAACGGCAAGCCCGGCCCCACGATCGCCCAGATTTTTGAAGAGCCCCGCAGCAAAGCCCACAAAGATCATCGCTACTACAGAAAAGAAGAGATAGCCACCCGAAAGACTGCCGAGCAGAGCAAAGGCAAAGGCGAGCACCGAGCCGCCGGCAAGCACCCGCATACGCTGTGCAAAAGACCCTTTGAGTTCTACCCAGCAAATACATTCTGCTGCCAGTGCTATCCAGCTAGCAGCCTCCATGTGGCCGGTAGCCACGCCCCATACTACGGGCACGGTAGCGGCAATAGCCATACGTAGCCCCCACGAAAAAAGTGGCTCATAGGTTTCATTCTCAATGAGCCGGTTGAGTTGTTTGTATGGTGCAAAGCGGATCAATGTGATGCTAATAGCATTAGACCTGCTAAATTAATATGCCAGTTGCTTTTCAATCAATACCGAAAGCTGATCAGCAGTTATAGCACCTTCAAAGAAATTTCTGTACTGTGTCTTGCCATACACAATAAGCGTAGCCGGTATGGAACCGCCCCAACGGTTTTCTATTTTGGGTATGAATTCGTTCGCATTTGTTTCATTAAGCCAGACCACTTCCTGCTTCAACTTCTTACGACGAATAAACGCAGGCAACTTCCGGTCATAATCTTCTTTAAAATCGTTACTCACCAAAAGGATCTTTACCGGCTTGCCTTCAAATCGCTGCTCCAGCTTTCTGAACTCAGGAAGCTCCTTTACACAGGGCGCACACCAGGTTGCCCAAAAATTGACAACATATACAGTGTCAGCATGCGCCATTCGCTGCTGCAGGTCTTCTACTTTGTAAACGGCAATGTTCTGTGCTTTCAGCGATAAGGGTAAACACGCAAGGAAGAAGAAAAAATATTTCATTCCGCAAAGGTACGGAGACCGGATTGGGGCAAATGCTAAAACCAGTAATTCCTCAGAGCGTCCAATCTACGAGCTGATTGACCCATTCTGCCCGATAAGGCGTCTGTACTTTGATATAATTATCAGTAAAGCCCTCCATCAGTCCGTTCTTGTCGGCGCTTTCAAAAAGCACTTTGCGGGTCTGCCCCGAATGCTGAGCCGTGAAGTATTGCATTTTCTGATAGGAAAGATTGCGGAGGACCTTATTGCGTTCGTGCCGGATCTGCATGGGCACTGTGGGTTGCATATCCACAGCAAGTGTGTTTGCACGTTCCGAATATGTAAACACATGCAGATAGGAAATATCAAGCTGATGTAGAAAATTGAAGGTCTCCTGAAAATCGTCGTCGTCTTCGGAAGGAAAGCCTACAATCACATCGGCACCAAGGCAACAATGTGGCATAAGGCTTTTAATCACAGAGACCCGGTCTGCATAGAGCTCACGTTGATATCTGCGACGCATAAGGCCCAACACTTTATTGCTGCCGCTCTGCAGCGGAATATGAAAGTGGGGCATAAACTTCCGGGAAGAAGCCACAAATTCGATGATCTCATTGCTAAGCAGATTCGGCTCAATTGAAGATATCCGGAAACGATCGATACGCGCTACCTTGTCCAGTGCCACAATCAGATCCAGAAACTGTTCTTCTTTCTTTTTACCACCTGTGTTCCCCTTACCAAAATCACCGAGATTAATGCCTGTCAGTACAATTTCGCGGGTACCGGATGCAGCAAGTTCTTCCACATTACGCAGCACACCTTCAACACTATCGCTGCGGCTGTGCCCGCGCGCCAGCGGTATGGTGCAGAAGGAACAGTTATAATCGCATCCATCCTGCACTTTTAAAAAAGTACGGGTGCGGTCATGGATAGAAAATGAACTATTGAAACCCTTTACCTCGTCTATGTCGCAGGAGCAGATCTTTGCGCTATCGCCTTTTGCCAGCTCGCTGATGTGCCTCGATAAATTGAATTTTTCAGCCGCGCCCAGTACCAGATCCACACCTTCGATGGCTGCAATTTCCTTTGGCTTTAACTGCGCATAGCAGCCGGTAATGACCACCAGCGACTCAGGCGAACGTCGCTGGATACGGCGCACGATCTGACGACACTCTTTATCTGCATTTTCTGTTACCGAACAGGTATTGATGACATATACGTCCGCGTTATCGTCAAAATCCCTTTTTACAAAACCCTCTGCTTCGAGCATACGACTCAAAGTGGAGGTCTCGGAATAATTGAGTTTACAACCCAGGGTGTGAAAAGCTACGGACTTGCCTTGCATGGGGCGCAAAGGTATTGAATAACCAGCATTTGCTGCGAAGAGACGGACTTACAGCGTTTTCAAGGCTGCTCGCTTTGCCCGTTGCTTTGCTAAAAACGTTTCGAATTCAGCGAGCGTAAAACTGCTCAAATTGAATTCCGCCGTAAGTCCACCTTTTTGTGCGTTCATGACGCCGTAGTACACGTCCCTGAAACCCTGAACCGAGTGTGCATCCGGATCGACCGACAGAAGTACGCCCTTGCTCATGGCATATTCTATCCAGTGCCAGTCCATATCCAGTCGTTTGGGATGGGCATTGATTTCGATCACTACATTGTGCTCGGCACAAGCGTCAATGATGCGCTGATGATCTACGGGATATCCCTGCCGCGACAGTAAAAGTCTGCCGGTAGGATGACCAAGGATGGTGGTAAACGGATTGGCAATGGCGGACAGCAGCCGGCTCATGGCTTTATCGAGCGGCATTTTGAGGTTGCTGTGTACGGATGCGATCACAAGGTCGAAGGTGTTGAGTATCTGTGCCGGATAGTCGAGGCTCCCGTCTCCCAAAATATCTGACTCAATGCTTTTGAAAATCTTAAACGGCGCCAGTTGTTCATTAAGCGCAGCAATTTCTATGTGTTGCGCGGCAATCCTGTCCGGTTTGAGCCCCTGTGCATAAGTAGCGGTCTGTGAGTGATCGCTGATCACCAGATATTCGAAACCCTGATCTCGGGCGGCGGCGGCCATTTTCTCCAGTGTATCGTTGCCGTCACTCCAGGTAGAATGACTGTGGATGATGCCCCGGATGTCGGAAGGCCGTATGAGCGTTGGCAAGTTGTTGGCGGCAGCCCGGTCTAATGTCGCCGCTGTTTCGCGCAAAGCCGGCGGAATAACGGACAAATTGTTAGCGGAAAAAATTTCCTCTTCGGAAACAGGCTGTGGGGGGAATGAATATTTCTGAAGGAAGGCTTCCATAAACTCCGGACTTCCGGTGGTCAGAAAAAGCCGCTTGAAAAAATCTGAGGGTTCGCCGGTAAAAAATCGAATAGCCGGCTGCTGCGGCAACCGTACCACCAGGATGTTTTCAGGCAGTGTTTCGCATTCGGTATCCGGCAAGGCAGAAAAGTTATCAACAATCAGTTGCCGGTCAGCATCCGTTACATAATCTATAAACTCTATTATCTCATCCTGCCGACGTACTGCTCCGGTCAGTTCAAAACGGAAGCCGGCATAGCTTTCTCTTAATTTTTGGCAAAACGCATTGGCAAACCCATGAACTTCTGCCCACAAGTGAAGTCCCTGATTGCTGTGATAAAACTGAATGGACTCCAGCACCGCAGCCTGTGTCTTTTGACCAAAACCCTTAAATGAAGCTAACCGGTTTTCGTTACAGGCATATTCCAGTTCACCCAAACTTTCTATACCCATTTGCTTCCATATCCCGGCAATTTTCTTAGGGCCTAAGCCCTTTATGCTCAGCATTTCCAAAACGCCGGGCGGTGTAGCCGCCATTATTTTTTCAAGCTGATCCAACTTTCCCGTCGCCTGTATCTCCCGGATCTTCTTTCCCGTGCTTTCGCCAATACCCTTCTGGGCAAAAAGCATGGCATCGTCCATCTCCTCTATTTCCTGAGGCAGGTTTTCGATATTGTAAGCAGCAATAGCGTAAGATTTCGACTTGAAAGGATTTTCGCTGTGTATATCCATCAGCTTTGCCAGCAGCGTAAAATGATCGGCGATTTCATAGTTGGTCATGGGCGGCTGTATTCTTTACGACAATTTATTGAGCAGGGGTTGTTGTTTTGCTACCCTCTCGTGCACCCAGGCCAACACCTTTTCGAGCTGCTCCTCACGGCTCAGTCCGCTGTTATCGAGTATCAGGGCATCTGCTGCCTGCCTCAACGGACTTTCTTCTCTGTTGCTATCGATATAATCGCGCATGGCCAGGTTATGCTGCACATCTTCCAGCGTCCCTTCCTGACCGCTTTCGCAAAGCTCTTCAAATCTACGCTTTACCCGGATTTCGAGATCGGCGGTCATGAATATCTTCAGCTCAGCATCCGGAAACACTACGGTGCCAATGTCGCGGCCATCCATCACGATGCCGCGTTTTTTCCCCATTTGCTGCTGTTGGGCCACAGCAAACTTGCGCACCTCACGTATAGCTGCCACCTCACTCACCTTTTCAGCAACGATAAGATCCCGAATGAAGCGTTCTACATTTTCATCATTGAGAAATATTTCGGACTTCGACCGACTGGCATTATACTCAAAATGCAGATGAATGCTGCCGAGTGCCGAGTCTACCTGAGCAGGGTTGGAAAGATCAACACCGTTGCGCAGAAAGTAGAGCGTAACGGCCCGGTACATAGCGCCACTGTCAATGTAATTGTACCCCAGTTGCGCCGCAAGCTGCCGTGCAAGCGTGCTCTTACCGCAGGATGAATAACCATCAATGGCTATAATAATTTTCGGTGCTGCCATAGCGCAAATTTCAGCTTTAAAGTTTATAAAACGAGCAGTGCGGGCACGCTTTCGCACGAGGACAAACGCCTACATGTCCGGGGGCACAAATTTGTTGTTTGAAGAAACATGAGAAAAGAACCTTTCGACAAAAATGAGGAGCCTACCCGGGATGAAGAAAACCTGGGCAACAAAAGCTTTGCAGGAGCCACTACCACCGATCGTGAAAAACAACGCCTGGAGACGGTTGAAGCTAATGGCCTGGCCCAGGATGAGCAAACATCCCGCAATCATCCGTCTGTGGATGAAAAATCATGGAACGAAGAAGTTGACCAGGGAGCGGTGCGCAGTGCGGCCTTTTCACCCATAGAAAAAGATAGCAGCGCCCAGGGACAAGGCCAGGACAAGGATCAAAAAGAAGTCCCTTTATCTCCCCCACAAAAAAACGATTAGAATGGACAGCGAAAACAAAATGCAACAAAACGATGGCGCCCAGCAGGGGAATGTGCACACAGAAAGTGATGCCGGAGAAAACAAAATGGGCAAGCAGGGCAGCACACTTTCTGAGGATACCGCCGAACCAACAAATGAAAGCGGAGCCGAGACCGAAAAGCAGACCCGGGACAATGACACGCTGGGAAACCCCTGATGCATAGGGCCGGACCTGAGGCTATCGCAAAGAAAGATTTGTCGGGAACTACAGTCTGCATTGGGGTTGTGGCACGGGATTATTGACGGAAAATACCATAAAGCAAATCACTATGAACGAAAGAAACGAACCCCAAACGGAACAACGAAACCCGGGACGCAGCTCCAAAAGAGGATTTGCCTCAATGGACCCCGCCCGGCAGCGCGAAATAGCAAGCAAGGGAGGCCGAGCCGCGCACAAGCAAGGCGTAGCCCACCAATGGACACAGGAAGAGGCGCGTGTAGCCGGCAGAAAAGGTGGCGAAACCGTGAGCCGAAATAAAGAGCATATGTCTGAAATTGGCCGAAGGGGCGGAGAAGCATCACATGCCCCCAAACGAGAATCGACCGACCCACAGGAAAGCTGAAGAAGAAAGAGCAGATAGCTGAGTTGAAGGTATCTGCTCATTTCCGCATGCTCTAAAAATATTTACCAATCAAACGGTTGTACTTGGGCAAAATATATTTGTCTCTCTCCCTACTTCTAGCCACTATATTTGCTATCCGTTCTCATAAAAAAGTAACCCCAATCGTGACGGCCAGCGATTTTCACAAAACACTCAGAGACTTCACACTTTCTCACCCGAAAGAAAATGCGCAGTGGCAAATATCTGCTGCCGCCCGTCAGTTTCATATATCTGAGCAGGACCTGCAAGTGCATCTTCAAACCCTCACTACCCTTGGGCTTGTGAGGTATCATAATGAAGAGCAGACAACATTTTCACTGACAGAGTCCGGCAAGCTGGCAAATCTGCCGTAGCGCTCCGCTTTCATTTTTTTGCCTGTTTCTTAAGTGCTGGTTAACCGATTGCAAAACCAGCGTTAACCCCTTTTGTTTTCTTGCCAGGTCCTCGTTGCGGGGCAATCTTTGCCTTATCAAACGAAAACAAAAAAGCAAAAAACATTTCAAAAGCGGGTCATGAAAAAGATTATCATTTTCTCAGCACTTCTTCTTACCATAGCAACATTTGCCCACGCTCAGGTAAATAGCAACAATGCCTCAAGCACCGCACAACAAACCGTACAACTGCAACTGAGCAATGCGCTCGAAATCACTTTTACCGGCAACAATTCTGCTACGGGTTCTACAGTGACATTGCCATTCACCACCGTAGATCATTTTGCCAACGGTGTAGAAAGCAGCGCACAACAACTGAAAGTGCGCACCAATAAAAACTTCAACGTAACCGTAAAAGCAAACGCTGCAACTTTTAGCGTAACTAACGGTAGCAATACCACCACTTCTACCATGCCTGTCTCTGTGCTCGACGTGAAAGTGTCTGCCAACAATACCGGAGGATCCATAGCCGGCAACTATAACAACTATACGGATCTTTCCACCACTGCTGCCAACATCATTACCAATGGTTCGTATGGCGGCAACCAAACATTTTCTGTGATGTACAAGGCTACACCGGGCTTTGCCTACCCTGCCGGTACCTATTCAATAGATGTAGTGTATACCGCTACCCAACAATAACCAAGGATCTTCTTTCTGACTATAACACAAAGGCTCCCGGTCGCGGGGGCCTTTGGCTTTTTTTGGGGATGGGCTCAATGCTCCTTATTCCTCTGCTCCACCTCAGGTTTCGTTTGCCGCGTCCGGAGTTCTTCCTGCAGGCGCAAGGCCTTTTCTCTGGCTTCCGTTTCATTTTCTGCTTCGATGATGGCAGAAAGCTGTTCGCCTGTTGTTTCTTCGGTAAAATGGTCGCTGACGGTTTCATTATCGCCGGTAGCAACGACCTGCTGCAATTGCTTATTGATGAATTCAACTCTGTACTTTGCCATACCCGATTCTTTAGGATAACTTTTAAAAGAATAGTGCCATTTCCCTTTGCGGCGGCCTGATTTTACAGACGAACTATAGAACCCAAAATTGAACTATTATGTCACGCAAGTATTCGAAAGGCGCATCAGAAAAAGTAGAAAAGGTGATGCATGAAATGAAGGAAGGAAAATTGAAAAGCGGCTCGGGTAAAAAAGTAACCGATCCTAAGCAAGCGGTGGCGATCGGCTTATCGGAAGCGAGAGAAGAAGGTGAAAAAGTGCCCAGGAAAAAATCAGACAGAAAGTAATAACAAAGAAGAAAAGGCTACCACGCGGCAGCCTTTTCTCTTATGATTTACTCAAGGGATGTTTCTATAGTGACTCAAGATCCTGAATATCGAGCATACCGATCGGTTTGCCATTTTCGAGGATCAGCAATGTATCCACGTTAGTCTTCTTAAAAATTCCGTGGGCTTCGTTGAGCAGTGCGTTGGCATCAATGCTGATGGGCGCCTTGTACTCCATATCGCCCATCTTTTTACCCAAGATGTGCTCGCCTTCGCTTTGGAGCAAACGGCGGATATCGCCATCGGTGAAAACACCTTTCAGATTGCCCTCGCTATCCACCACCGTTACTGCGCCAAAACCAAATTCGGTCATTTTTACAATAGCGTCTTTCAGGTTCATATCTGCCTGCACTAAGGGGTTCACTGCGTTTGCAGCTTCTTTCACCCGCACAGTCATAAGCCTTGTATCCTGAAGGAATTGCTCCGTACCTACTGTTGTAAAATTATTTTCGGTAAGTCCTTTCAATACTTTGAGCGGCACTGTGATGGTATGAACACCGATGTTGATCGCATTGCGAACATGCTCTGCGTGGCGTACAGATGAGAACATGATCTTGGTGTTGTAACCATATTGATAAACGGCGTTTACACATTGTTCTACAAGCGTCAGTGCATCATGCCCCTGATCTTGCAGGCGACCTACCAGCGGACAAACATAGGTGGCACCTGCATGCATAGCCATGTATGCCTGTTGCAGTGTATAAACCAAATGCACATTGACGAGCAACCCTTCTTTGCGGAGCAAATAGCAAGCTCTTGTACCTTCCAGAGAAACCGGAATCTTAAAAACGGTACGTGCAGGATCAAGACCAAGGTCAAGCTGGCGTTTTGCTTCCTTTACCACCTCTTCGGCAGTATTGCCCAAAGCTTCGATCTGAAGCACAGGCACCATTTTCGACAGCTTCACTATGGTTCCGTCAATGTCAGTAATTCCTTCACGCTGCATAAAGGTTGGCGTGGTGGTAAGCCCATTGAGAAAGCCCAGTTTAAAACCCTCTTCAATCTCCTTAAGATTGGCAGAATCGAGATATAATTCCATATAATGTTTTGAGTAAAAACGTTGTCAAAAGTAGAAAGTAGAAAGTAGAAAGACAAAAGTAGCCGCAACATGATAAACAAAGCACAAAACAAGAAGGATTAAAATCACACAATTTGATGATAATAAACCTGCTACAGCCTATCATAACGCAATACCTTAAATAATCTTTCGCCGCCGCCAGTTGTTGCCAGGTCTTAAACGACATACAAAACCGAGGACTAATTGAATAGCAACCTACAGAAGTGGAAACGAAAGGATCGCGGGCGGCGGAACAAGTAAAAATTTTCGAAAATGGTCAAAACAGAAAAACAGGGATTTTTCAGTCTTCTGAGAATTGCAGCTCCTTATCTGGCACTAACCACTTTATACACCATCATCATACTTGCGGTAGAAGAGCATTTTGGCGACCATATCTATAAAATTCCAGGTCAGGTAGTTTCCGTCTTTGGACTTGCCGTCGCCTTTTTCTTAGGCTTCAGAATGAACTCCGCCTACGACCGATGGTGGGAAGCAAGGAAAATCTTTGGAGAACTCACCAATACCTCCCGAAGTTTTGTGGTGAAGGTGGTTGCCTATTTCAACAATCCGAAAAACGTTAGTAGCACTGATGAACGAGGCATACAGCGCGGTGTAGAACTCATACGCCTTTGCAAGTTGTACATCAAGCAATTAAAAAATGAAATGCACAACAACTTCCACCCCGGCTTCGACGCAGAAAATCTGGACTTACTAAAAGCCCATGCGGTAAATACCGATCAAAAAATCTCCAACGAAATACTGATAGCCATGACGATAAGCATAGAACATAGTTTTTCGCAAAATGCCCCATTTGAAAAGTCGGATCTCATGCAGCATATCAACCGATTTTACGACGTGCAGGGCAAAGCAGAGCGAATAAAAAACACTGCCTTTTTGAAGATATATTCAGCGTTTACCAAAATCGTTGTTGGATTTTATGTCCTGCTCATTCCGTTCCTCATTGGTGACATTGATCTGGGTGGTGAGGACAGCGGATTCGAATTTCTGTCTATCCCGATTATGGCAGTATTAAGTACCGCATTTCTCACCATCAACAGACTGGCAAATCTCTATGCCGAACCCTTTTCCGATAACAGAACGTCTGTGAACATTGACAAGATCATTGAAACGATAGAAGCAGACTGCGATGTGGCGATAAAAAAGTGTCCTTCACTTTAGCACGCCTCTACTTCCTATACTTCACTTCAATAGCATGCAGTTCCAGCACCGGCTTCATAAACTCTTCGAGATCGTAAACGCACAGTTGACTTGCGGCATCGCAGAGTGCTTTTTCAGGCTCGGGGTGGGTTTCGATAAATACCCCGTCCACTCCAGATGCAACACCAGCCCTGCTCAGCACCGGTAAAAACTCGCGTGCACCACCTTTTGAATCGGCACTGGGAATACCATATTTGCGAATGGAGTGTGTGATGTCGAAAACAACGGGATAGCCCAGCATACCCATATGATAAAAGCTTCGCGGATCCACCACAAGGTCGTTGTAGCCCATCGTGTAACCACGCTCGGTAAGGATGATCTGATCATTGCCGGCATCTACACATTTGCCTACTGGATGTTTCATGTTTTCGGGAGCTAGGAATTGTCCGTGTTTGATGTTGATGACCTTACCTGTAGCGGCTGCCGCCTTCAGCAGTCCGGACTGCATACAGAGGTAAGCGGGAATCTGAAGCACATCGCACACCTCCGCTGCAGGCGCTGCCTGATCGGGGTAATGTATATCGGTAAGAACCGGAAAGCCAAACTGTTCCTTCACCTTGGCTAACATTTTGATGCCCGCATCGAGACCCGGACCATCATAATACTTCAGACTACTGCGATTGTCTTTGCAAAATGAGGACTTGTAGATGACCTGAATATTGAGGCGTTCACCTACTTCTTTCAGCATCTCCGCGGTTTTCATCATCACCATTTCGTCTTCGATCACACATGGACCGGAGATCAAAAAAAGCTCATCGGCGCCGCAGCTAATATTTCCTACTTGTATTTTCTTGTTGCTCATTTGGAGTTAAACTTTCTTTCGACTGTTACTATTTGGGTTTAGCCATTCAAGTCTATTGATACACTTGTTTCAACTGAAGGCAAAACCTGTTTAGATTTTTGCAAAGTTATAGCTTTGGCTAAAGCCGGATAAGATTGTTTTTGGAGCCCAAGGCTAAAGCCTGGGGTTCGCCCACCACCGACGGATGCACATCCTACTGACACGAGTAGCGGAACAACAAATACGTAGCACTCAAACAACAGCTATACCCTTCTTCGAGTTTTCAGCGCTGTATCGCTTTGGCTAAAGCCGGATTAGATTGCCTTTGCGCCCAAGGCTAAAGCCTGGGGGTTCGCTCATCACCGACTGATGGACATCCTACTGAAACGAGCAGCAGAACGACAATGCGTAACACTCAAACAAGAGAGATACCCGTCTTCGGGGTTCCCGTGCTCATTACATTTGGGTAAAGCCGGATTAGATTGCCTGTGCGTCCAAGGCTAAAGCCTGGGTTCGCTCATCACCGACTGATGGACATCCTATGGAAACGGGTAGCAGAACGACAATGCGTAACACTCAAACACTAGCTATACCCTTCTTCGGGTTTTCAATGCTGTATCACTTCGGCTAAAGCCGGATTAGATTGCCTCTGCGCCCAAGGCTAAAGCCTGGGGTTCGCTCATCACCGACTGATTGACATCCTACTGAAACGAGCAGCAGAACGACAATGCGTAACACTCAAACACTAGCTATACCCTTCTTCGAGTTTTCAGTGCAGTATCGCTTCGGCTAAAGCCGGATTAGATCGGACGAGCGTCGTGGAGGGAAGGAGTGTAGATCTCGGTGGCCGCCGTATCATTAACAA
>OFIS01000360.1_pt1 | contig 30270 bp, 25 predicted proteins | sample 1775071 | NCBI WGS metagenome assembly OFIS01 (sample SAMN08195774, study PRJEB24354) | sludge metagenome | isolation source: sludge from phenol fed wastewater aerobic bioreactor C | place: India: Nagpur | collected 2016-09-17
AGCCGCCGCCACGGCGTTTCCGCAGGTCACACGGCACATCGAGGCGATCGTGTGCTCATGATCTTCGGAAGTCCGGCCATAGCGAGTGGCTTCTCGTACTGTCGTAGCGGCCCAATAGCCCGCCTTGTTGAGCCACAGGGCCGTCGCGCCTACCGGAACCTCCCGGTACGACGAGTTCCGCTGGTATGACGCAGCATCCGAGATGTCTCGCACGTCAGCCCCACGGTCGGTGACAGCCACCGCGTGCACATCTGGGCCGTCTGAGTACACGCGGACAGAGTGATCGCCGTGCTCGCCCCAATGGGTAGTGAAACGCCGGTCGCCATGCCCAAGCACAAACCAGCCATCATTGTCGCGGTAGGAGAAGCGGACGTCGCCAGCTAGCGCATCGCGGGTGTATGCCAGTGGCTGCTGGCTTGCAGGTAGCCGCATGTAGTCCGGAACGACGTCGAACGGGTTCGGGCCGATCGGTGGTGCGATGTTGGTTGGTCGGCGGTGGATCGTTCGCAAGAGTTCGTCGTACTTTTCGTCGTAGCTGGCATCGTCGCGCATGTCGATTGCCAAGCGGCCTTTGAGGAAGGGCGGAACCGCGGCGACGAAGTCTACCTCGGCGTTGTCCCGCAGCACGGGAATCACGCGGTCGTCGCGCTGGTTCGTCATCATCTCTGCCGAGAGAATCTGTGTCTCGTAGCCGACACCGCTTGTGCCAGCCGTGGCCTTGTCTCGGTAGGAGTCGCCGACGATCGCCACGACTCTGTCGGCGTCGGTGAGTCCCGAGTTCATGAACAGAATGACGTTGGACCCGGCCGTGTTCTCCCACTGGTCTAGCAGTACCTCGACGCCATGCGAGCGTAACCGCATGGCGAGCAGCCGGACCCAGTTCTTGTGGCTGGCGTTCACGTGGGCGTAGGACATGAACACGCGTGGCGGGATGTCACTCATGGTCGTCACCGTACCGACGACGGGCCTGCGCGAGGCAGAACCCACGACCCACGGATCTACACCGTCCGCACCTCTAAGCTAAGTCCCCTCCGACTGTGCTGGCTGGAGCCGTGTTGGGGGCGATGCGGCTACTGGGGTACCCGCAGTCTCGCGAGGGACGGGAACCCCCTGGTGTGGCAGGGTTGCAACTTCCACGCTCGGGCCAAGAGAAGTGGAAACTTCGTCGGGACCCGCTCATAATCCGTGGGTCGTGGGTTCGAGCCCCACCCGCCCCACTGGCTGGGGTGCTGTTGGCCACTTTGTAGTCGCGGGTCGCTGGCTCGGTCCGGTACTGCCCGTGCCGACCGTGCATGGTCTACCGTCGGGTGGTACCGACTCCCGGGGTTTTCGAACGGCGCCTTCGGGTGCGACCAGCCGACGTGGTGGACGTGTTCGTGTACGTCGTCGTTCTGAACCTCGTGGCGGAGCATTTCCCGGTGGTGATTTCCGAGTCGTTCACCGCCTCACTGTCCACAGCAGTGCTGCTCAAAGCTGTGCTCGAGGTGGTCGTCGCCGTCAAGGCGCCGCTCAAGCGCCGCCTGCGCAGTGAAACTGGGCCAGGAGCCAAGGTTGCGGCAGGCGCCGTCCTGTGGATCGTGCTCGTCGGCAGCAAGTTCGTCGTGCTGGAACTCGAGGCGCTGCTGTTCGGGGCGTACGTGAGTCTCGGTGGATTTTTCTCGGTGACGTTGCTCATCATCGTCATGCTGCTCGCCAGAGCCGGGGTGCGAATGCTGCTCTCGCAGCCGCTGTGGGAACGGGACGCAGCGCGAACCGCCTCATCCCGAATCAACTGAAATCACCTCCCTCGGGCCAGAGCACGTCATGGCCGCGCGGCGGTGTCATGGCCGCGCGGCGTTGTCCCGGACGCGTACCCAGAGGAATGCTCCGAACGCGACGACCATCCAGGCGGCGAGGTACAAGAACGCGACGGTGGGAGAGAACTGAGACCACAGGAACCCCGCTACCGCGCTGGCAACGAGGTTGCCCATGCTCTGGATCCCGGCGAGCAGCCCGAAAGCCGAGCCACGCAGGTCCGTGGGGGCGAGCGCAGCGACAGCGCTGCTCTCCGCTGTCTCCACGAAGCCGATCGCCACTCCGGCGAGCACGAAAGCAGGCAGTAGCAGCGCTGCACTGGCGGCAGGACCGGCGAACCACGCGTACGCCGAAGCGAACAGCGCCACTCCGATCAGCAACACGCGCACCGGCCCGCGGCTCGTACGGTCCACCAGGTGCCCGCCGGGGATGGAGGCGAGCGTCGCGGACAGGTTGTACGCGGCGTACAGCAGGATCGCGATTTGCACCGCACGCTGGCTGCCGTACTGAGGTACGAGCTGCTCCTGAGCGCGAAGGATCAACAGCGTCGCGGCGACGTTGCCGACTTCGAACGCCGTTACGCCGACGAGAAGCGTTCCCAACCGGCCGCGCAGCAACGGCCGCAGCCGTATTCGGAAGCGCCCGCGGTCGCGGCGCGCGAGCCGGGGCGCGTAACGGACAGCCAGCACGATCGCGAGCGCTGCCAGGAGTCCCGGGATGATCGACAACCCGATCGCCCAGCGCACCCCGAGCAGCGACACCAGCAGCAGCGCCGCCAGCGGCCCGAGCACTGCACCCAGGTTGTCCATGGCGCGTTCGAAGCCGTACGCACGTCCATACGCCTGCGAGGGGACGACATCTGCAAGCAGCGCATTGCGTGACGGCCCGCGGATGCCACGGGCCGCCCAGGCACCGGCGCGAAGCGCCGCGACTTGGCCGACGGAGGTCGCGACAGCGACCGCGGAGGAGAGGACAGCGGTGACCGTGTAGCCGCCGACTGCGATGGTCCGGCGCCGACCGGGATCGTCGGCTGGTGGTCCGCCGGCGACCTTCGCGATACCGGACAGGGCGTCGCTGACCCCTTCGATCAGCCCCAGGGCGGCGGCGGAGCCGCCGAGCGTCGATGTCACGAGTGCAGGTAACAGCGCCGTCGGGATCTCGTGGCCGAGGTCGGACAGCAGGCTCGCGGTGCCGATTCCCGCTACGCCCGGATTGAGCCACCGGGTCGCGTCGCCGCTCGCGTCGTCCGGCGGCGCGGCGCCCGAGGTCACCCGACGAGGGTACGTTCCGCACGCGGATGAGGGCAGGATCAGCCTGGACCCAGTCCGACGAGGACGTTCACGGTCACGGCGATGATCACCACCCCGAACAGGTACGAGATGAGCGCCTGGCGCAGGACCGCCGCCCGGATCTCGCTCGTGCGGATCGTCGTGTCGGACACCTGGAACGTCATGCCGACGGTGAACGCCAGGTAGGCGAAATCGCGATACGACGGCAACTCGTCCTCGGAGCCGAAGTCGACGCCGCCGGGTACCCCGCTGTAGTACAAGCGCGTGTAGCGCAACGTGAAGACCGTGTGGACCAGAGCCCAGGCCACGATCACCGAGAGCACGACGAGACCGACCAGGAACGCTCCGATCTGGTGTCCACGCAGGAAGACGAACGCGGCGGTCAACAGGCTCACGACGGCAGCTGCCAGCACCGTGAGATCCGAGGCGGGCTGGCTCGGATCCTCTCGCTGGGCATGTGTTGCGGTGGCTGGCGCGTCGAGCGGCCAGATGTGCGCCCAGACCCACCCGAGGAATGCCAGGCCTGCGACCACCCATCCCGTGAGGGCTGCCAGTTCACCGCTCCGGGTTGCGGCCAGGACGACCAGCAGAGCGGCGGCACCGACGAGCACCGCTACTGCCAGGTGGACCGCACCCGACGTCGCCCGTCGCGCGTCCGGACCCTCACCCTCGGGTCCGGTCACTGGAGTCGCTCCGGTCGGGAGGTGTCCACACCCGCATAATGCCTCGCCACTCGCGCACAGCGCGGTATGCGAGCCGGATGTCGCGTACCGACCGTGAGGGCGTGCCAATCGACGACACCTGGAGCGGCCTGGCCGTCGGACGCTGTAGACGAGGCCGCCCTCGCCGGTCGAGCGTGGTCGAGACCATGATCACCGAAGTGGTCTGAGTCGAAAATAGCCGGGCCGTACCGTGGGTGCCCGCGACCGCGGCCGGATTTTCCGCCGTCCATGGCGGCCCGAAGGGCCCGGGGTGCTGCTCCGAAAGAGCCGACGCAACCATCCGTCGGTCGAGCGTAGTCGAGACCGTGATCACTGAAGTGGTCTCGACTGCGCTCGACCACCGAGTACTCGCCCGGTCTTTCACGCGCCGGCGGGCGCGCCACCAGGCCCAAAGTGACTCGACTACGCTCGACCACCGAGTGCTCAGCCGGTCCTTCACGCGCTGGAACGCGCTGGGGAGCCGACCGGGTGATCAGGTGGCGCATCAGTCGTTCGGCGGACCCAGTGACCTACCCGAACGTCGAGAACTACACAGCGAGATGGGTCTCGCAGCGCCAGCGGGGGCCGCGGAAGGAACCACATGAGCACGTTGGACTCGGCCGAACTGCTCGCCACGCTGTACGACGACGGCGACATCACCGAGGTGATACGGCCGGCCGCGATCATCCCCGAGGACGAGGCCCGCGCGATCCTCGCCGAACTGGCTCTGGCGGACGTCGACAACGGCGGTCGCTGGCGGGCGCGACCTGCGTTGTGGAGCCGGTACGACCGCGGCTGGCCGCGACCCGGCGACCCGGGGAATGCCGTGCTGGTGGGCACGATCCAGGCCGCGTACGGGACGCCGACCCGGCACGAGATCACGATCTACCGAGCGACGGTGACCCAGGCCGGCGCGACGCAGGGCTGGACCGTAGAACTGCTCTGCGACGACGCGCTTCGCGCCGGCGGACTCACCCTCGCCACCTGTCCGCGGGCCGAACTCGCTCCGCCGCCCAAGCCGTTCCGGTTCTGAAACTCCCGAGCCCGGCCACCCTCAGGTCAGGTTGCGCCAGCCGATCGGACCTTGCGAGAACATCCGCTTGCCGGCGGCCGGCACCGCGTCCCGCGGCCGCAGCGCTTCGCTCGCCGTGCCCGCATTCGCACGCAGCCCGGCGAGCAGCTCCGCGGTCGCCGCGGGACCGTCCATGCTCGGCGTCCATGCGAGTTCGTCGCGGGCGCGCGCCGTGGACAGCAGTGGCAGCTCGGCCAGCAGGTCGATCCAGCCGGGCGCGAGCGCGGTCACCCGCCCGCGCCACGCGACGGATACCGTCTGCCGGATGAGCGGCAGCGGCGTCGGCACGTAGCGAGCGCCGAGCAGCTCGGCCAGCAGCGGCGGCGTGATCGGTGGGTCGCTCGCGATGTTGAACGGTCCTGCCGCGCCGCGTTCGAGGATGCGCGCCAACGCGTCCGCGACATCGTCGGCATGCACGACCTGGATGACCAACTCGTCGGCGAACGGCAGGACCGGGGTGTATTCGACAGCGAAGTCCGGGATCGAGGGCAGGAAGTAGCGCGCGATGCCACCGGCCGCATCGCGTTGGAAGATCAGCCCCGGACGCAGCATGGCGACCTTCGTCTCCGGATGCTCCTCGGCGAACGCGGCGAGGTCGCGCTCGACGACTGCCTTGTGCCGGCTGTAGTACGAGCTGGTGATCCCGGTGACGGGGTAGGTCTCGTCGACCGGCTCCTTGGGTCCGGGGGCGTACGCGGCGATCGACGACATGTGCACCAAGTGCGGCACGCGTGCTTCCGCGACGGCGGAGAGCAGCATGCGTACGCCCACGAGGTTGGTGCGTCGCAACTGCGAGTCGCGCCAGCTGGGTTGGATCTGCCAGGCGGCGTTGACCACGGCGTCGGCTCCTTCGAGCAGCCGACGCAGCGCGGGCCGGTCGCCGGGATTGCCGAGGTCGAGGCTCGCCCACTCCACTCCCGCGTACGGGGGTACGGGGGGCGGCGGTCTACGGCAGAGCCCGACGATCTCGTGGTCGCCGGACCCCAGCCGGCGCAGCAGAGCCGTCCCGACGTTGCCCGACGCTCCCGTGACGACGACTCGCACGTTTCCTCCTCGCTCGGTGCCGTTGTAGCGCACTAGGGACGCAGCACGACCTTGCGTACGCCGGGTTCCTTGTCCCGGAACCGGCGGTACCAGTCCGGCGCCTGCTCGAGCGGCACCTGGTGCGTGACGAGCTCGGCCGCGTCGAGCGGGTCACCTTGTTCCAGCAGCGACACCAGGGTGTCGGTCCAGCGCCGCACGTTGGCCTGCCCCCACCGCACCGTGATCTGCCGGTCGAACAGGTCGCCCAGCGGCCAGAGCGGGTACCAGCCTCCGTACACCCCGATCACCGACAGCGTTCCGCCGCGGCGCAGGCAGCCCATCGCGTCGCGGAGCGCGTGCAACCGGTCCGGGGTCAGCTTCGCCGTCTGCAGCACCCGGTCGACGACCGAACCGGACGAGTCCATGCCGACCGCGTCGATCACGCTGTCGGCCCCGCGCCCGCTGGTCAGTTCCTGCACGGCAGCGACAGTGTCGACCGCGTCCGGGTCGACGACGTCGGTCGCGCCGTGCGCCAGCGCGCTCGCACGGCGGTCCGGTTCGGGGTCCAACGCGATGATCTGACCGGCCCCGCGGTGTCGCGCGATTCGCACGCAGGTCTGCCCGATCGGCCCGAGGCCCAGCACCGCGAGGCTGCCCCCGTCGGGCACGTCGGCGTACTCCACCGCCTGCCACGACGTCGGCAGTACGTCGGACAGCAGCACGGCCGCCATCTCCGCGAGCCCGCCGTCGAGCCGGATGGGACCGAAATGTGCCTGCGGCACGCGGAGGTATTGCGCTTGCCCGCCTGGCACACCGCCGTACATATGGGTGTAGCCGAACAGCGAGCCGCCCTTGCGCCCGGCCCAGTTCTGCGTCGTCTCGCACTGCGAGTACATCCCGCGCCGGCACAGGTAGCAGTCGCCGCACGAGATGTTGAACGGCACGACGACGGTGTCGCCGGGTTTGATGTGGCCGACCTCCGCGCCGACCTCCTCGACGACCCCCATCGCCTCGTGGCCCAGGATGTCGCCGGGCTTCATCATCATCACGGCCCCGTGGTCGTACAGGTGCAGGTCGGACCCGCAGATGGCGGTCGCGGTCACCCGGATGACCGCGTCGGTCGGTTCCTCGATGCGGGGGTCCGGTACGTCCTGCACCGCGAGTCGCCTCGGGCCTTCCCACACGACCGCTCTCATCGCGGCGTCCTCCTGCACTCGATCGACGGATGGCTGCGCATCTCTGATCCGAGCATGTATCCCAATCGGTCGCGCCGCCTCCCGGGAGCACGCGGTTGCAGGGTCGGGGGAGCGCACCTAGCGTCGCTTGCGAAAGCCGACGGCGCCCTGACAGCAGCGGTGCGTCGGCCCGGCGGCACGCGGTGGGTGAGGCATGGTCAGTTTCGGTTACTCGCTCGCGAGCGAGGACTCCACTCCGACGCAGTTGTTGGAACAGGCGGAACTGGCCGAGCGGCACGGCTTCGAGGGACTGTGGATCTCGGACCACTACCACCCCTGGACGGACCGGCAGGGGCAGAGCCCGTTCGTGTGGTCCGTGCTCGGGGCGCTCTCGGCGCGGGTCGCGTTACCGGTGATGACCGCCGTGACCTGCCCCACGGTCCGGATCCATCCTGCGGTCGTCGCCCAGGCTGCGGCGACAACGGCCCTCATGCACGAAGGCCGGTTCGTACTGGGGGTGGGCAGCGGAGAGGCGCTCAACGAGCACATCACCGGCGCGCACTGGCCTGCGGCCGAGGTACGCCAGGACATGCTCGCCGAGGCCGTCGAGGTGATGCGCGAGCTGTGGGGCGGTGGGCTGGTCAACCACCGCGGCACCCACTACGAGGTCGAGAACGCGCGCCTCTACACGTTGCCCGAGAAGCCCCCGCCGGTCTACGTGTCCGCGTTCGGCCCGCGCTCACTGGAGCTGGCCATCCGGATCGGTGACGGTCTGGTGTCGACCAAGCCGGACGCGGACATGGTGCGTACCTTCCGGGAGCGGGCAGGGGCGGACAAACCGACGACGGTCGGGACGAAGGCCTGCTGGGCGCCGACCAAGGACGAGGCGGTACGGCTCGCGCACGACATCTGGGGCAGTGAACAGCTGCCCGGCCAGGCCGCTCAGGAACTCCCGCAGCCGTTGCACTTCGAGCAGCTCATGTCCCTCGTCACGCCGGAGATGGTGGGCTCCGTTGTTCCGTGCGGGCCGGACCCGCAGGACCACATCGATGGTCTGCGGCCGTTCGTGGAGGCGGGCTATGACGCGGTCTACGTCGCGAACATCGGCCCGTACACCGAGCAGTTCTGCCAGCTGTACGAGCGCGACGTACTCCCTGCGCTGCGCGACCTCGCGTCCTGAACCGTCACGCGCCGCCGCTACGGCGGGTGTGGTGCCGCTATACCGGCACCACAGCCGCCACGCGAGTCAGGAGGACCAGTGCTGGCCGCCGGCGGTACGGGCCAGCACGTTGTGGGCGAGGCTGGTCAGCGTCGTGCTCTCCTTGAGCGCCGTGGCGCGCAGCGTCTCGAGGGCGGTGTCGGTCGACACCCGGTCCTGCCGGACGAGCACGGCGCACGCCTGGTACACGACCGCATGGTCGTCGGACGCCGACTGCAGCGTGGCACGGACCGCAGGCAGGTCCGGCCGGTGTTGATGGTGCACGAGCGCCAGCGCCGCAAGGTCGGCGGCGAGGGTCGCGCTGGCTATCTGGTCGGTACTGAAGGAGCGGGCGGAACGGAAGAAGGTGTTGAGCGCACCGAACGCCACGCCCCGCCAGCGGACCGGCGCGGAGATGACTGCCTGGAACCCGGCCCCGACCACGACCGGCCCGGCGGCGGGCCAGCGCTGCAACAAGTCCGCCGGGTGCGTCGAGATCACGATCTCGCTCTGCACCAAGGCGTCCAGGCAGGGTCCGTCGCCGACGAGGGTCTGATACATCTCGATCTCCGCCGAGCTGCGCGAGGAGGCGGCGAGCATCGTCAGCCCCGCCTCGGAGGTTTCGACGAGCAGGCCGGTCGCGCTCGCGTCGAGCGCGTCGCGGGTCCCGCTGGTCACGTGAAGCAGGATCTCGACGATGTCCGGCTCGGTGATGAGCGCCGCAGAGATGGTGTTCAGCCGCCAGGTCGCGTCGCGAGGAGTCATGCGTTCAGCCCTTCCGTGCTACGGGAGGTGGCGCGACCGCGTCGGACAGGACGGCCCGTCTCCGGACACGGGCGATGATACCGGGGCACCTGGCGCCTCCAACCTTGGTGAGAGATGCACCAGATGCCGTCTGCCTGACCCCGCAAGTCCTCGCCGAGTGACCGCACGAGCCGCTTGTCGACCGTAGCCGCGGCGCCGGTCTCGTAGCCTGGCGACCGTGACGCAGGAGCCGGACTTCGAGCAGATGCTCGACGACATGTACCCGTACCGCCGTACGACCCACACCCACCGCCAGGTGCCGGAGCGCCCGGAGAGCCGCGAGAGCGTACGGGAGCTGGTGGCCGACCTCGCGGCGCGCGAGGACGCGCAGGGGGACGCCGGGCGGGTCTCCGGCTCCATCTATTCGGGGGACCACGAGCACTACGCGTTCCTGAACGAGGTGTTCGGTCACTTCTCGCACGCCAACGTGCTGCAGCGCGACATGTATCCGAGCTCGACGAAGTTCGAGGCCGAGATCGTCGCGATGACGGCGGCGATGCTCGGGTCGCGCGAGGCGGCGGCGTCCGACCCGAGCACCGACGTGTGCGGGGTGCTCACCTCGGGCGGCACCGAGAGCCTGATCACGGCGCTCTACACCTATCGGGAACGGGCGCGCGCGGAGCGCGGCGTGACCGAGCCGAACGTGGTCCTGCCGGTCACGGCGCACGTCGCGCTGGACAAGGGCGCGCACTGGATGGGGATCGAGCTGCGCAAGGCGCCGCTGCGCTCGGACTGGCTCGCCGACGTCGATGCCATGGCCGACCTCGTCGACGACAGGACGATCGCGCTCGTCGGCAGCGCGGGCAACTACGGGCACGGGCTGATCGACCCGATCGAGGAGCTCGGCGCGTTGGCAGTGGACCGCGGTATCGGGTTGCACGTCGACGGCTGCCTTGGCGGCTTCCTGCTGCCCTGGGGTGAGCGGCTCGGATATCCGGTGCCGCGCTTCGACTTCCGCGTTCCCGGCGTCACGAGCATCAGCGCCGACACCCACAAGTACGGGTACGCGCTGAAGGGCACCAGCGTGCTGCTCTACCGCAGCCGGGAGCTGCGCCGCCACCAGTGGTTCACCGCGGCGGAATGGCCCGGGGGCCTGTACGTATCGCCCGGGTTCGCCGGGTCGCGCAGCGGGGGGCTGATCGCCTCGACCTGGGCGGCGATGGTGACGATGGGGGAGTCCGGCTACCTCGCGGCCGCCGAGGGGATCTTCCGCACCGCAGGCCTGATCCGGGACGGTATCCGCGAGCGGATACCGGAGCTCGAGGTCATCGGCGATCCGTTGTTCCTCGTGGCGTTCCGGTCCGCAGAGCTCGACATCTACCTGGTGAACGACGCGCTGAAGGACAGCGGCTGGCGGATGAACTCGCTGCACCTGCCTCCCGCGCTGCACTTCTGCGTCACCCGGCCCAACACCCGCGACGGGATAGCCGAGCAGTTCCTCGACGATCTCGCCGCAGCTGTCGCGTACGCCAAGGAGCATGCGGGCGAACCGGCGCAGTCCGGGGCGGTGTACGGGCTGGGGGGCACCCCGGCCGGCTACGGCACCATGACGACGCTGATGGCGGCGGTCCTGGAGGCGATGTACGAGCCCGCGCCGCCGGTGACGCAGTCGCCCGCGCAATGAGCACCCCCTGGATCCTCGCGGTAGACCTGGGGAACGGCGGCCCCAAGGTCGGGGCGGTCGCGAGCGACGGCGAGATCCTGGCGACGGCGTTCCGCCCCACCGCGGTGGAGATCGGCCAGGACGGCACGGCGACCCAGGACGCCGACGACTGGTGGCGCCAGCTGGTACACGCCACGCGCGAGGTGCTCGCGGCCGCGGCGCCGGAAGCAGGTGCGCTGCGCGCTGTCGCCCTCACCGGACAGTGGGGTTCCACGGTCCCGGTCGACGGCCGCGGTCGGCCCGTCGGGTCGGTCCTGCTGTGGGCGGACACCCGGGGCGAGCGATACCTGCGGGGGATCGTCGGCGGGCCTGTCAACGTGTCCGGCTTCGCGCCGCACAAGGTGCTTCCGTTCGTCCGCGCCACCGGTGGTGCGCCGTCCCCGAGCGGCGCCGACCCGACCGGCCATGAGCAGGTCCTGCGCCACGAGCTTCCCGAGGTCTACGGTCGGGCTCGATACCTGTTGGAACCGGTGGACTATCTGGGTATGCGCCTCACCGGCCGGGCCGCTGCCACCCCGTCGTCCATGATCCTTTCCTGGTTGACGGACAACCGGCTCGGCGCGCCGGCGCGCTACCTGCCGTCGTTGGTGCGGCGCGCCGGTCGCGACAGCTCGCGGCTTCCGCCGCTGCTGGCGACCGGATCGGTTCTCGGTTCCGTGCTGCCCGGGGTGGCCGACGAGCTCGGCATCCGTCCGGTGCCCGTGGTCTGCGGGATCCCCGACCTGCACGCGGCGGTCCTCGCCTCCGGCACGGTCGAGCCGTACGAGACGCACTACGCGGTGTCGACCACCGCCTGGTTCAGCGCTCGGGTCCCCTTCAAGAAGACCGACGTGCTGCACTCGATCGCGACCGTCCCCGGGCTGGACCCGCACCACCCGGTGATCGCGAACAACCACGAGACGGGCGGCTCGGCGTTGCAGTGGCTGCGCGAGCAGATCGTGGCGCCGGACGACGGGCTGCTCGGCGGTGGCTCGGGGATCGGCGCGGCGGGAGCAGCGCCGCAGGCGGCTGCGCCCACGTACGACGACCTGACCCGGCTCGCGGCGACGGTCGCACCCGGCAGCGAGGGCGTGATCTTCACGCCGTGGCTGGCGGGCGAACGCTCTCCGGTCGAGGACAAGTTGCTGCGTGCCGCGTTCCTCAACCTCTCGCTGCGCACCGAGCGGGCGACGTTGGTCCGGGCGGTGCTCGAAGGCGTCGCGTACAACGCGCGCTGGCTCTTCGAGCGGTACGAGAAGTTCCTCGGGCGACGCGTCGGGTCGGTACGGATCATCGGGGGCGGCGCGCGTTCCCCGCTGTGGAACCAGATCCACAGCGATGTCCTCGGGCGCCGGATCGAGGTCGTCGCGGACCCCGCCAACGCACAGCTGCGCGGGGTCGCCCTCTGGGCGCGCATCGCGCTCGGCGAGCTCACCCTGGCCGAGGTCCCCGGCCTCGTCCCGGTCGCCGCGACCCACCACCCGGAGCCGGCAGCTCGACGCGAGTACGAACGGATCTACCAGGAGTACCAGCGTCTCTACAAGCGGCTCGCCCCGGTCAGCCGGCGTTTGAACTCGCCGGTGACCCGTGGCGCAGCGGGATCTCGCGCAGCATCCAGGTGAGCACGAACGCCAGCACCATCACCGGTACGGCGTAGGCGAACACCACCGTCAGCGCATCGGCGAACGCCGTCTTGTACGCCAGCTGCTGCGCAGGCGGCAGCGTGGCGAGCAGCTGCAGGCTGCCTCCCGTACCGCCGAGGTGCGCGACGACGTCGGACGGCAGCGCACCGGCGAGATTCGTCGTGAGATGGCTGGTGAACAGCGCGCCGAACAGCGACACCCCGATCGACCCGCCGATCGAGCGCAGGAAGCTCACGGTCGCGGTCCCGACCCCGATGTCCGAGGGCGCCACGGTGTTCTGCACGACCAGCACCATGACCTGCATGACCATGCCGATGCCGAAGCCCAGTACCACCATCCACGCGCTGATGATCCACCGCGGCGTCGACACGTCCATCGTGGCGAGCAGCACGAGGCCGGCCGTGGCGACGGCCGTGCCGACGATCGGGAAGACCTTGTAACGCCCGCTGCGGGTGATCGCCTGGCCGCTGGCGATCGAGGACACCAGCAGGCCGGCCATGAGCGGGAGCATGAGCAGCCCCGAGTTGGTCGCGGTCGAGCCGGACACCAGCTGCAGGAACAGCGGGAGGTAGATGATGACGCCGAACAGCGCGACACCGACGATGAAGCTGACGCCGCCGGCAACGTTGAACGTCCTGTCCCTGAACAGCCGCAACGGGATCATGGGCTCGCGCGCGCGCCGCTCGACGAGCACGAACGCCGCGCCCAGGACGAGCGTGGCGACCGCGAGCGAGACGATCACGGCGGAGCCCCAGGCGTACTCGACACCACCCCAGGTCGTCAGCATGATCAGCGTGCTGATGGCGCCGGCGAGCAGCAGGAAGCCCAGGTAGTCGATCGCCGGCCGGACACGGGCGACCGAGTTGGGCAGTACCAGGGTGGTGACGACCAGTGCGACGACCCCGATCGGGACGTTGACGTAGAAGATCCACCGCCAGGAGAGGTTGTCGGTGAGGAACCCGCCCAGCAGCGGCCCGACGACGCTGGCGAGCCCGAAGACCGCTCCGAAGTAGCCCTGGTAGCGCCCGCGTTCGCGCGGTGACACCACGTCGGCGACCGATGCTTGGGCGAGCACCATGAGGCCACCACCGCCGATGCCCTGCAGCCCCCGAAACGCGATCAGCTCCACCATCGAGCCCGACAACCCGCAGAGCACCGAGCCGACGAGGAAGACGACGATCGCCGCCTGGAACAGGTACTTGCGGCCGTAGAGGTCGCCGAGCTTTCCCCACAGCGGCGTGGTCACGGTGGCGGCCAGCAGGTAGGCGGTGACGACCCACGAGATGTGGGAGAGCCCCTGCAGGTCGCTGACGATGCGCGGCAGCGCCGTCGCCACGATCGTCTGGTCCAGCGCGGCGAGCAGCATGCCGAGCATGAGCCCGGACAGGATGGTGAGGACCTGGCGGTGCGAGAGTTCTGGAGGTGACCCGCCGCCCGGGTCGGTGCGGACCGCGGGAGGGGATGTCACTCGTCAAAGACTACTGCGGCGATGGCGGTCGGCGCTTCCCGGGCGCCAGCAGCGGCGTACGCGTCAGCTGACGTCACGGCGCAATGTCGTGGCGGCAGCGGCCCCGGCGAGCACGAGTGCGTACCCCAGCAGCAGCAGCGCGCCGCCCCAGACCGGCAGATACGTCGCGTTCCCCAACCCGGTCGACTGCAGCACGGCGCTGAGCGCACCCCCGGGCAGCCAGCGTCCGACGGCGGGCAGGAAGGCCACCAGCAGCGCCTCCACGAGCAGCACCCACACGAGCGCGCCGAGCAGCGCCGCGATCTGGTTGCGCACCAAGGTGCCGACGGCGACACCCAGCACGGCGTACAGCGCCGCGCCGAGCACCGCACCGCCGGCGATCTGCCCCAGCGTGGCGAGGCCGATCGGGGCGTGGTCGGTGAAAGCGAGCAGGATGACGGCGAGCAGGTAGCCGACCACCAGCCCGACGAGCGCGTACGCCGCTCCGACCAGGGCGTACGCACCCATCTTCGCCGCCACGATCCGGCCACGGCGGGGGACCGCGAGGAACGCGCCGGTGATGGTCTGGAAGCGGAACTCCTGGGTCATCCCGAGGATGCCGACCACGAGGGCGAACAGGTACGCGCCGCCCGCACCGGCGAACAGGTTCCGTACGCCTTCCGCGGTGCGCAGGGTCGGCACCGTCGGCCCGCCTCCGGTGTTCGCCGTCAGGGTCGCGAAGTAGAGCGAGACCACCTGCAGCGCGACGTAGAGCACCGCGCCGATCAGCAGCCCGACCCACATCCGCGTCGAGGCGACCTTGAGCAGCTCGGCGCGCAGCAGCCGGGGTCGTCCGTCCGGCCGCGGGACCGCGGTCGTCGTCATGCGACCGCCCCCGTCGCGGGGGCGCGCGTGAGCTCCAGGAACACGTCCTCCAGCTCGGTCGTCGCGGCGCGCAGCTCGTGCAGCTCGACGCCCGCGACGAAGGCGGCGTGGCCGACAGCGTGCGGCTCCAAGCCGCTGACGAGCAGCGTGCCGTCGTCCTGCGCGCGCACCGACTCCGGCGGTAGCGCCGCGCGCAGTGCCTCCGGGTCCGGCGTACGGACGACGACCCCGCCGGCGGAGCCGCGCAGCTCCGCGAGCGGGCACGCGCGTACCAGCCGCCCACCGGCGATGATCACGACGTCCTGCACGGTCTGCTCCACCTCCGCCAGCACGTGGCTCGAGACGAGCACAGTGCGGCCCTGGCCGGCGAGATGGCGCAGGAAGCCGCGCAGCCAGGCGATGCCCTCAGGGTCCAGCCCGTTCGCGGGCTCGTCGAGCAGTAGCACGCCCGGGTCGCCGAGCATCGCGGCGGCGAGCTGCAGGCGCTGGCGCATGCCGAGACTGAACCCTCCGGTACGGCGCTCGGCGGCCTGGCTCAGCCCCACCTGGGCGAGCACCTGGTCGACCCGCTCGAGCGCGATGCCGCCGGAGAGGGCGAGGACCCGCAGGTGCTCGCGCGCGCTGCGACCGGGGTGGAAGCCGGTCGCTTCGAGTGCGGCGCCGACCGTGTGGAGGGGGCGCGGCAGGTCGCGGTAATCGCGGTCACCGATGCGGGTCGTACCGGCGGTCGGGGCGACGAGCCCGAGCAGGCAGCGCAGCGTCGTCGTCTTGCCTGCCCCGTTCGGACCGAGGAAGCCGGTCACCTTCCCGGGGGCGACCGTGAAGCTGAGGTCGTCGACGGCGCGGACCGGCCCGAACTGCTTGGTCAGCCCGTCGACCGCGAGCGGAAGTCCTTGCGTCACGGCCGAGAACTCTCTCACACCTCACGCGACGGGACGTTCACCCAGCCTCCGGACCCGGTGAATCACCCCATTGCATGAAGGGTGGCGGTGACGAGGTCGCCGAGCGTCGGCAGGTGGTAGCCGCCCTCCTGGACCGCCACGGTGGGCAGGGCGAGCTCGGCGAGCAGCCGCCCCGCTGCCGCATACCCGTCACGGGTGACCTGCAGCGGGCTCTCCGGATCGTCCGCCGCGGCGTCCACACCGAGGGAGACGACCAGCGCGCTGGCGCCGTGCGCGGAGACCGCCGCAGCGCACGCACGTACGCCTGCCAGCCAGCCGGGGTCTGCGGTGCCCGGCGCGAGCGGCACGTTGCGGTTGGCACCGGTTCCCGCTCCGGTCCCGGTCTCGTCGGCGAAACCGACGAAGTGCGGGAACCAGCCGGCGCCCGGGTCGACGTGCAGCGAGGCGTACAGCACGTCGGGTCGTTCGTAGAAGATCGCCTGCGTGCCGTTGCCGTGGTGCGCATCGAGGTCGACGATCGCCACCCGTTCGTGGCCCGCGTGGCGCAGCGCCTGCGCGGCGACAGCGGCGTTGTTCAGGTAGCACGAGCCGCCGTACGCCTCGCGGGTGGCGTGGTGGCCGGGCGGCCGCGTCAACGCGTACGCCAGCGGTGCCCCCGCCTGCACCACGTCGACCGCGGTGAGCGCCGCGTCGACCGCACCGCGGATCGCCTCCCAGCTGCCCGGGCCGAGCAGGGTCATCGTGTCGTAGCAGAATCCGCCGGTACGGGCGTGCAGTGCGGTGGGTGTGCGCGCGTACGGCGGTGACATCTCGGGATGCGGGAACAGGTACGGCACCACCCGGTCCGGCCCGAGGTCGGGGTAGCCGGCAGCCACCCAGCCCTCCCACGCGGTACGCAGGAACCCGACGAGGGCGTCACCGTGCACCTCCCGCAGGACGGCATCGTCGTGGGCCCGTGCGGGCAGCACCGGGTGTCCGGCCCCCGTCAGCGCCGCCTCGAGCACGGTCACGCGCGCGGCGACCTCGGTTCCCGGCATACGCACGCCGAGCCAGATCTCCGCTGCCGGGTCGTGCCGGACACAGTCGGGATGGACCACGACGGGGCACGGTGTCACGGCGTGAAGCATGCCAGTGACGGTCCCGGTACGGCAGGATGGCGGCCGTGATGCTTGCTGACTGGGGAATCAGGATCGGGCCGCTGCCGACCGGCCGCACCAACTCGATCCTCGATGTCCCCGGCGCCGGCGTCGGCCACGCCACCGTCGTGTACGACGAGCCGGACCCGCCGGCCGGTCGCGGGCTGGCCCGTACCGGCGTGACGGTGATCGACCCGGGCGGCGACGTGTGGGCCGCGCCCGTCCCCGCGGGCGTCGCGGTGCTCAACGGAGCCGGTGAGCTGACCGGGCGCACCCAGGTCGACGAGTGGGGCGTCACCGAGACCCCTGTGTTCCTCACCTCGACGATGCAGGTGGGGCGGGTCTACGACGCCGCCTCCGAGCTCCTCGCCGCGGAGCAGGCACGGATCGGCGCGGAGGACGTGCTCATCCCCCTGGTGGGGGAGTGCGACGACTCCTGGCTGAACGACGCACGCCACATGCACGTCACAAAATCCGATGTGGCGCAAGCCGTGTCGGCTGCGAGAGCCTCGACGGGAGCCACGGCGCCGCCGGAGCAGGGCACGGTCGGCGCGGGCACCGGGATGTGCTGCTTCGGCTGGAAGGGCGGCATCGGGACCTCCTCCCGCGTGCTGCCCGATGGGCACGTCCTCGCGGTGCTGCTGCTGACCAACTTCGGCAGCTGGGAGCGCCTCACCTTCGCCGGCCGGCGCATCGGACCCGAGCTCGGTCCGCCGCCGCACCTCGGGGCGCCCCCGGCCGGGTCGTGCCTCGGGGTGGTGCTCACCGACGCCCCGATCGACCATCACGGGTGCGAGCGGCTCGCCCGCCGCGTCGGGCTGGGCCTGGCGCGTACCGGCTCCACGGCCCACCACGGGTCCGGGGAGATCTTCCTCGCGCTCGCCACCGGGATGCGCGCTCCGCGTGGAGAAGTGCCTGCCGTACGACCGCTTTCCGGGCCGCAGCTCGACGACTACTTCGGCGCGGTCGTCGACGCCTCCGAGGAGGCCGTCCTGAACTCGCTGCTCCACGCGACGACGACCACCGGGACCGGTGGCCGCACCATCGATGCGCTGCCTGCACAGCACGTCCGGACGCTCGTGGAAGGAACCCATGGCTGAGAACACCTCCACCGCTGTGCCGGGTGACGCCTCACCCGCCGGTGTCGCCGCGCCGAATGCTGCGATCCGGCGCGACGAGTGGATCGAGATGGACGACGGCGTACGCCTGTCGGTCACCCTCTACCTGCCCGACGCGGCGCTCGGCCCGCAGCCGTGCATCCTGGAGGCGCTGCCCTACCGCAAGGACGACCTCACCTCCAGCTACCGCCCGGAGTACGTCCGGCTCCGCGACGAGTTCTCCTACGCGGTGGCGCGGTTGGACCTGCGCGGCACCGGAAGCAGCGGCGGCCGCGCGACCGACGAGTACCCGGCCCGAGAACAGCAGGACCTGCTCGCGGTCATCGCCTGGCTCGCGCAGCAGCCCTGGTGCGACGGCAACGTCGGGATGTACGGCACGTCGTACAGCGGCTTCAACTCGCTGCAGCTCGCCGCCGAGCGGCCCGCGGCGCTGAAGGCGGTCATCGCGATCTACGCCACGGACGACCGGCACGAGGACGACGTCCATTACATGGGCGGGTCGCTGCGGTGGCTCGACCTCATCGACTACTGCCACTACATGACGCCGATGAACGCGCTGCCGCCCGTACCGGCGGTGTGGGGTGACGGGTGGCGCGCGGAGTGGGCAGCGCGGGTCGCCGAGCACGAACCGTGGCTGTTCCGCTGGCTCGAGCACCAGCGCCGCGACGAGTACTGGCAGCACGGGTCGATCCGGCCTGCGTACGACGACGTGGAGTGCGCCGTGCTGATCGTCGCCGGATGGGCGGACGGCTACCGCAACAACACCTTCCGCACGGTCGAGGCGCTGCGCCGTGCCGGTACGCCGGTCGAACTGCTCGCCGGACCGTGGTCGCACGCGGCCACGTCCTCCTCGCTGCCCGGCCCACGCATCGACCTGGTCCCCGAGATGGTGGCGTGGTGGGACCGGTGGCTGCGCGGTGCGCAGCCGACCGCGGAGCTGCCGGTGGCCCGCTGGTATGCCCGCGAGTCGCACGCGCCGGCGGCCGATCTCGACACGGTGCCCGGCATCTGGCGCGCCGACGAGTGGCCCTCGCCGCGGTCGGGGCAGCGGGTGATGCGCCTGGACGCGCGCGCACCGTACGCGGTCGTCCCCGACGTCGGGCTCGCCGCATGGAACTCCTGCGCGGGGCACCTGCCGTACGGCCAGCCGCTCGACCAGCGCTACGACGACGCGGACTCGCTGCAGTGGGAGGAGCCGGTGACCGAGCCGCTGGAGATCGCCGGATACCCGGTGCTGCGCTTGCGGGTTTCGGCGACCGAGCCGGTTGCCACGGTCTCGGCCAAGCTGTGCGACGTGGCAGCCGACGGCACCTCGACGCTCGTGACTCGCGGGTTGCTGAACCTGACCCGGCGGGGCGGCACCGCGACGGCCGAGCCGCTCGAACCGGGACGGGAGTACGACGTCGAGCTCACCCTGGAGGCGACGGCGTGGCGGTGGCTGGCCGGGCGTACGTTGCGTCTCTCGCTGGCCGGTGCGGACTGGCCGAACACGGTCGCGCCGCCGCGGCCGGTGACGCTGACGGTGCACGGCGGGGAGCTCGTCCTGCCGACGTACGACCCGGACGGTTCGCCGTACCCGGAGCCGGTGTTCGCGCCCGGGGACGACCCGGAGGGCGCCGGTGAGGTGCTGTGGGCGTACGGCCGCGACGTGCTGGGCCGGACCACGTCGGCGCGCGTCGACCACGGTTCCACGTACGACACCGGGTACGGCTCGGCGAGCGAGCACTACCAGGGCGAGGTCGCGGTCGACGTGCGCGACTTCGCCCAGCGGGCGACCGCGGACGTGTCGTTCGCGCTGGACTATGCGGACGACGGTGGCGGCCGGCCGGTGCGGTGCAGTGCGCGGTCCACCCTGCTGGTGACTGCCGGCGAGGACCACTTCGACGTGACCATCGACCTCACCTGCCAGGAGGGAGACCGGGTGGTCGGCGAGCGCCGCTGGGAGCGCCGCTTCCCCCGCGACCTCGCCTGACCCGCGCGCGTCCGGTCAGGCCGCGGCAGCGGTCGGACCCGGTGTCGGCTCCTCGGTGGTGACGACGTCGTCGGCGAGCAGCCGGCCCATGTCCTTGATCTGGTGGTTGCGCACCAGCGCCCAGCCGAACGACAGCCCGTACGCCACGAGCACGGCGATACCGAACCAGCTGTACGGCGCGGCCTGGCTGGGAAGCACCGACTCGTACAGCGGGTACCCGAACGCCACGACACCGAGCAGCGGCACCGCGAAGTGGCGGAACCAGGAGTACTCGGAGCGGTGGTGGCGCCAGAAGTACGGGATGGTGGCGAGGTTGGTCACGATGAAGACGACCATGAACAGGTCGGTCGCCAGCGTGGCGGTGTAGTTGAACGCGTTCCCCGCGCCGACCCGCGACCCGAGGATCAGCGTGCCGATCATGGCGAGGACGATCGGGGCGGCGATCGCGACCCACGGCGTCTGGTACCGCGGCTGGATGCGCGTCACGACCTTCGGGAAGAGCCCGTCGCGCGCGGAGTTGAACAGCACGCGGGAACCGGCGTTGCCCGTGCCGAAAAGCACTCCCATCGCGCTGGTGAAACCCGCGAAGTACAACAGGTACGGCAACCAGGAACCGGCCGACGCAGCGGCGCCGACGAACGGGAAGGTGGCCGCCTGCAGCACGGTCACGTCGTTGTGGGATCCGACGACCATCGCCCAGGCCATGAACAGGTAGATGCAGAAGGCGACGATGGTCGCAGCCCAGATCGCGCGCGGCAGGGCACGCCGCGGCTCACGGGCCTCCTCGGCGAGCGGGGAGGAACCGCTGGCACCGAGGAAGAGGAAGATCGCGAGCACGAACCCGAGCCCGAAACCGCCTGCGCCGCCCGTGATGTTCGCGGGGTTGAACCCGGCGCCGCTGATGTAGCTCCAGGACGTCACCAGCATCACGATCGCGCAGATGAACAGCAGCGTGGCCTCGATGGCGAACAGTGAGACGGCGGTCAGCACCGAGATCCGCACGCCGCGGATCAGCAGCGCCATGACGACCGCTTCGAGTACCAGGGCGGCGACCCACCAGGGCAGGTTGAACGCCCACACGTTCTGCACGACGGTCGACACCCAGACACCGATCTGGAAGAAGACGGCGGAGTAGAACACGAACATTGCGAGCAGGTATCCGCCCGCGATGGTGGCGCCGACGCGTGGCCCGAACGCCCGCGCGCAGTACGTGGCGTAGAAGCCCGCACTCGGGCTCACGCGCGAGAACTCGGCGGTCGAGTTCACGTGACAGGCGAACCCGATGCAGGCGATGAGGATGACGAACGGCGAACCGACACCGGCCGCCGCGACGATCGCGGCGAAGACGAAGATCGTGGCGATCGCCGGGGCGACCTCGGCGATGTTGTTGGCGACCAGCTCGGGCACGGCCAGCGTGCCGCGCCGAAGACCCTTCGGCTCGGGAACCACACGTAGTGTCGGCTGGGACTGCGGATCACTCATGGTGATCATCTCCTAGGACGGTGCAGCAGGACCCTCCGGCTTTCAGGGTAAGAAGCAGTGAGCGGTACGGCAGGTCGAGCCGGCTCGCGCCGGAGCGCGCCGAACACCTGCCGGACGGGTGGGGGCCAACCTACGATTGCGGCAGCCGGCTCCGCCGCGGAGCGGCCGCGTCCCCGGAGGCCCGACCATGAGTGCGATGCGCGAGACCATGCGCAGCCAGCCGGAGGCGCTGCAGCGCATCCTCGACGACGAGGCGCCGGTAGCCCGCGCGGCAGAGCGCATCCGCGGGCGGCGCGTGATGATCGTCGGTACAGGAACGAGCTGGCACGCCGCCAACCAGGGCGCGTGGTTCCTGCGCGCGGCCGGGGTGCAGGCGTGGGCGGTGCAGGCGGCCGACGCCGCCCTCGGCGGACCCTTCCCCGACCCGGACGATGCGCTGGTGCTGCTGACCCACCGCGGCACCAAGCGGTACACATCGGACGTCGCGCGGCTCGCGCGGGAACGGGACGTGCCCGTGGTCCTCGTGTCGCGGATCGGGAACCCCGAGGCGGACCTCGACACGGTCCCGGCCGAGACGTCGTCCGCGTTCACTGCGAGCCATCTGGGAGCGCTGCTGCGGGTCGCGCAGCTGGCGTCCGCCCTCGGCGCACAGCTCGGCCCGCTCACCGCGGTGCCGGACGCGGTCGCCGCAGAGCTGGCGGCGCCCGCGACCGGCGTTGCGCCGCCAGCGCGGCTGCTCGAGGTCGCCGGCGTCGGTATCAACGCCTGGACGGCGAGCGAGGGCGCGCTCAAGGTCCGCGAGACGTCCTACCTGGCGACCGAGGGCGGCTGGTGCGAGCAGCTGATCCACGGACCGTCGGTCGCCCTCGGGCAGAGCGACGCCCTCGTGGTGCTGGACGGCGGCGGGCCGGGCGCCGCGCGGCTCGATGACCTCGCCGAGGTGGTGAGCGCCCACGGCAGCGCCGTCCACCGCTTCACCCGACGCGACCTCGGCGAGCTGCTGTCGATCTTCCCGCTCACCGTCGTCGTGCAGAAGCTGGCCGCCGAGATGGCCGAGGCGCGGGGCACCGACCCGGACACCTTCGGGCGGGACCTGCCCGGCCGCGCCGAGGCGTGGGCGCGCCTGCAGCTCTGACCCACGCGCCCGATCGCACCTGGAGTGTCGATTCGCCGCTCAGCCCGGTTCCCGAAGGCTGTCGATCATGACGTGCTGGGTCGCATGCCGCGTTTGCGACCTACAACGTCATGATCAACAGGTAGGGGGTGGGGTCAGCCGAGGTGCAGCGGCTTGCCCTGGTAACCGCGCGCGAGCATGGTCACCCACTGGTGGACGGCGTCCTCGCTGGGCGCGAACGGTCCGGGCTTGAAGTGCGGCGAGTTCAGCCCGCGCTGGACCGATTCGCAGGCGCCCCAGTCCTGACGGTTGGTGATATCCCAGAAGTCGACGGCGTACGAGGGGTCGACGTCCTCGCTGGGGAACAGCCAGGTGCACTCGATCCAGCTGCGGTCGGGCGCGAGCGGGACGAGCCGGTGGGTCATCACGTAGTCCGGGTGACCGGACACCAGCAGGTTGGGAAACAGCCCGACGTACGACACGACGTCCTGCGGTGCGGTGTCGATCGGTTTGCCGCGCGAGACACCGTCCAGGGCCATGGTCTCCGCGTGATCGCGGAACGTCATGGTGCCGCCGACGAACGCGCCGGGCAGGTCGTAGTTGTCACCGCTGGTGGGCGGGGACACCTCGCACAGCTGCGGGTGGATCAGCGGGCAGTGGTAGCACTCGTGGTAGTTCTCGACGACCAGCTTCCAGTTGGCGTTGACGATGTAGGTGTGACGCGCCTTCACGACCAGGGACTCCGGGGCGTACGGCGTGACGATCTGCTCGAACGCCCCGACGTGCTCCGCGAACGGCGCCGCGGTGCCCGTGGCGTTGACGAACACCCAGCCGTGCCACACCTCGAGCGGCAGGCGCACCAGCCCGTAGTCGCTCGCGGCGAAGTGCTCGTTGTCGCGGAACCCGGGCGCCTGGTTCAGCGACCCGTCGAGCTTGTACGTCCATGCGTGGTACGGGCACAGCACGGTCCGGCCGGACGCCGTCTCGTCGGTCGGCAGCAGCTCGTGACCGCGGTGGCGGCAGGTGTTGGCGAGCGCGTGGACGGCGCCGTCGGACGGGTCCCGCGTGAGGAGCACCTGGATGTCACCGGCGACGAGCGCCCGCTGGGTCATCCCCTCGGGGAGCACGTCCGCGACCCGGCCCAGGCACAGCCAGGACCCGGCCATGAAATGCCGGCGTTCCCAGTCGAGCACCGCGTTGCTCGTGTACGCGTCGGCGGGGAGCATCGTCGACTGCCCGAACGGCAGCAGCGCACTCGCGAGCTGCTCCGGGTCGAGCGGGGCCGCCGGGGCGTTCAGGTTGGACACCGTCATGTCGTCCTCCGTGGGGTCGGTGCGCTCAGTAGGGTGCGCGGATGAAGCGGCGAAAGGTCGAGGTGCGGCGGGAGGAGATCCTCGACGCCACCGTGGCGCAGGTGCAGCAGCGCGGGTTCGCCAGCACCCGCGTCGCGGACGTCGCGAAAGCCCTGGGGATCAGCAGCGGGCTGGTGTTCTACCACTTCGGCACCAAGGAGCGGCTGCTCGCCGACGCGCTCGAGCGGGCCACCGAGGCCGACCTGGAGCGGCTGCGGCGTACGACCGCCCGCGCCACCGACCCGGTCGACGCGGTGCGCCGGATCCTGGCGCTGTACCAGCCGCAGGGCCGGGCGCCGGGCTGGACGATCTGGGTGGACGGCTGGGCGGAAGCGCTGCGCTCGCAGGAGATGCGGGAGGCCAGCCGCCGCCTCGACGTGCGCTGGAAGGACGTGCTCGCCGGCGCCATCCGCGACGGCGTCGCCGCCGGGGACTTCCGGTGCGCCGACCCGGAGGGGGCCGCCTGGCGGCTGTCCGCACTGCTCGACGGGCTGGCGGTCCAGGTGATGGTGCACCGCACCCTCACCAAGAAGCAGCTCGCGAGCTGGGTGCGGAACAACGCCGCGCACGAGCTCGACATCGACCCGGAGCTGCTCGCCTGACCGGACCCGGCCATGGGGCGCGCGCCGTACGGCGGTGCGGCGGCGCTGGAGGATCGGGTGGCCCATGTCAGATCATCCAGTGGGTGACGTAGTCGGGGTCGGTGAGCGCGGGCCGGTCGAGAGCGAACCCGCTCAGATCGGCGCTCGTCCCACCGTCGACGGCGACGCCGGTGAGCAGCCGGCCGAACGTCGCGGCGAACTTGAACGCGTGCGCGGACCCGAGCCCGACGGTGACGGCGTCGTTCCCTGGGACGCGGGAGATCACGAAGTCACGGTCGGGCGTGAGCGTGTAGAGGCAGCGCTTGGACCGTGTGACAGGTCCCGAGCCCGGCAGCAGCTCGCCCATGAAGCGCGAGAGCCGTTCGCGCATCTCGGCGTCCGGCTCGCCGGACCGATCGTCCCCGCTGACCTCGGGACCGCCGCAGTCCTGGGCGGCCTTCACGGTCGCCTCCCCGTACGTGGGGAACCCGTAGTAGCACGGCTCGTCCATCCAGATCCACACGGGGAACCGCTTCGGGGAGAACGACTCCGGGTCATCCGGCGTGAAGTAGGTGACCTGCTCCTCGAGGACGCTGAGCGGCAGGTCCACCCCGAGCGGTGCCAGCAGCCGCGCCGTCCACGCGTCCGCCGTCACCACGACCCGGGCGCTCGACACGACGCCGTCCGGGGTGAGCACGTCGACCTGGTCGCCGCGCGGCACGATCGACTCCACGCGGGTGCGGTCGCGCAGGGTCGCGCCGTGGCGTACCGCGGCGCGCTGCATCGCGGCCGTGCCGCGCGCGGCCGGGACGATCCCGGTGCGCTCCTGGTAGAGCGCCGTCGTTCCTACCGGGAGCCGGAACTGCGGCCAGCGCTGGCGCACCGCGGCCGGGTCGAGAAGCTCGTACGGCACGTCGCGGGCGGCCAGCGACTGCGTGTAGTCGGTGATCGGGATGACACCGCCGGCGGGGAAGAGGTCGATGCCGCCGGTGATCGTCACGAGCTGCTCGCCGGTCTCGTCCTCGAGGTCGGCCCAGTCGTCGTACGCGGCGAAGGTGAGGTCGACGTAGCCCGGGGTGTGGTAGCTGTGCCGGATGATCCGCGACGTGTCGTGGGAGGCGCCGCGGTCGTGGCCGAGCTCGAACTGCTCGAGCCCGAGCACGGAGAGCCCACGGCGAGCGGCGTGCCAGCAGGTGGAGCTGCCGAGGCCGCCGAGCCCGACGACGACCAGGTCGTAGCTGCTCATGCCTCGGCCCTCCCAGTGCCCGCGAGCCGGGGCAGCAGCCAGCGCCGGATGTCGAGGCTCGCGTCCTCCATGGGGGCGTACCAGCCGCCGGTGTAATAGCGCGAGGACATGCCCCGTTGCACCGACTCGCAGATCGCCCAGTCCTGCCGGTTCACCAGGTCCCACAGATCACCGGCATCCGACGGGTCGAAGCTGGGCTTGGCCGCCTCGTCGGGCGCGAAGAGCAGCTCGCAGGTGATCTCGGTGCGGTCGGCCGCCACCGAGCGCAGGACGAACGCCGCTGCGTGCTCGGCGGACAGCGACAGCAGCAGGTTCGGGTAGACCAGTTCGCCCTTGTGCCGCACCCGTTCCGTCTCGTCGAGGTCGGGGAAGGGCGCACGGTCGGTCGTGCCGCTGAGGGTGAAGGTCCAGGCGCCGTCGCGGTGCGGGATGCCGTCCTCCCAGGCGAGCTCGGCGCCGCCTCCGGCGAACGACGGGACGAGGCGGGACAGCTCGGGGTGCACCGGCCCGCAGTGGTAGCACTCGTTGTAGTTCTCCGCGACGACCTTCCAGTTGGCCCGTACCTCGTACTGGAAGCGCAGCCCGACGACGAGCGTCGCCAGCGGATAGCGGCGCACCCGCTCGGGGACGGCGCCGAGCGCGTCCTGCAGCGGGGCCGCGTCGCGGTCGCCGTTCAGCCAGAGCCACCCGCCCCAGCTGTCCGCGGCGAGGGCGTGCAGCGAGAACGCCTTCGGGTCGATCCCGACCCCGTCGGTGTGCGGCGCGTGGAGCAGGTCGCCGGCGAGGTCGTAGGTCCAGGAGTGGTACGGGCAGCGCAGCGCCTTCGCATCGCACGGCGCCGGGAGCTCGCCGGCCGGGTCGACGGGGACGAGCTGCGAGCCGCGGTGGCGGCACACGTTCGCGAACGCGTGCAGGCGAGCGTCCGGTCCGGTGGTGACGACGACCGACTCGCCGTGCAGGTCCACGACGGCGCGACGGCCCGGTCGCAGCGTCCCCGAGCCCGGCGCGGACAGCCCGAGCTCGTCGAGGCGGCCCAGGCAGGTCCACTCCCGCAGCAGCACGCGCTCGCGCTCGGTGCGCCACGTGTCCGGGTCGACGTAGTGCTCGCGGGGCAGCGCCGCCTGCAGTCCGGCCATCTCAGCGGCCTCCGGTGCGTGCCGGCAGCCGCAGCGCGGCGCGGCGTCGGACCGCGCGCCGGTCGGCGAGCACCTGGCGTACGACGTTGCGGCCGGGCACACCGGTCACCCCGCCGCCGCCGTGCGTGGCCGAACCTGCTTGGTACAGGCCGTGTATCGGGGTGCGCAGGTCGGCGTAGCCGGCAGCGGGACGGGCGTGGAACATCTGACCCATCGTCAGCTCCCCGTGGAAGATGTTGCCGCCGACGAGGCCGTACTCGTGCTCGATGTCGTACGGGCCGAGGACCTGCCGGTGCAGCACGGAATCGGTGAAACCGGGGGCGACGGCCTCCATCCGGGCGAAGAGCCGGTCGGCGTACGCGTCGAGCTCCTCCCGGTGCGGCTCCGCGTTCCAGGTGTGCGGCACCCACTGGGTGAACATGCTCATGACGTGCTTGCCCTCGGGGGCGAGCGTCGGGTCGAAGGCGCTGGGGATGCAGATGTCGGCGAACGGCAGCGTGCTCGGCGACCCGGCAGCCGCCTCCTGGAACGAGCGCTCGACCTCGTCCAGGCTCTCCGCCAGGACGATCGTGCCGCCGTGCACCTGCGGGTCGTACGCCGGGTGGCTGGTGAACGTGGGGAGCCGGTCCAGCGCGACGTTCACCTTGACGGTGCCGCTGCGCGACTTGTACCGCTCGATGTCCGCGACGAAGTCCTCGGGGAGCTCGTGCCGGTCCAGCAGCCGCAGGAACGAGATCTGCGGGTGGGCGGTCGTGATGACGGTGTCGACCGCGAGCTGCGTGCCGTCGGCGAGCGTGACTCCGGTGACGGCGCCGGAGCGGGTGTCGATGCGGGCGACCTCCGCGTCGGTGCGGATGTCCACCCCGAAGCCGCGCGCTGCGGCAGCGATCGCCTGCGTCACCCCGCCCATCCCGCCGCGCGGGAAACCCCAGGCGCCGATGCGGCCGTCGCCCAGGTCCCCGATGTGGTGGTGCGCGATCACGTAGGCGGTGCCCGGGGTGCGCGGGCCGGCCCACGAGCCGATGACCGACGACACCGACAGCACGCCGCGCATCGCGTCGGACTCGAAGTGGTCCTCGATCAGGTCGGCGGCACTCTCGGTCAGCAGCCGGGTCAGGTCGACCGCCTTGCGCCCGTCGATGCCGGTGAGGCGGCGCAGCAGCCAGGCCTGCCGGGCCAGGTCGGCGGGCCGGTGCGAGCCGAGGTGCGGGGGTACCTCGGTCATCAGCGGGCCGAGGATCTGGCCGAGCCCGTCCAACCAGGCGTCCCAACGCTCGATCGCGTCGGCGTCCTTGGCGCTGAACTTGGCGATCTGCTCGCGGCGGGCGGACTTGTCGTCAGGCAGCTGCAGGTAGCGGCCGTCCGTACGCGGCGCGAAGTACGGTCCCTGCGGGTACACGTGGTAGCCGTGACGCACCAGGTCCAGGTCGCGCACGAGCGTCGGGGGCAGCCAGGACACGACGTACGACAGGCTCGTCAGCGTGAAGTCGGGACCGAACGGCTGCTCGCTGACGGCTGCGCCGCCCACGATCGGCCGGCGTTCGAGGACGACGGTGCGCAGCCCGTTCTTGGCGAGGTACGCCGCGGCGACCAGCCCGTTGTGACCCCCGCCGACAACTGCGACGTCGTACCGCTCCGCCACCGGACCTCCTGATCGCTACTGACTCCCGAGTCAGTATGAGGCATGCGGCGCGGGCTGGTCGACACCCTTGCCCGAGTCTCACCCCGACCGGTCGGTCGACTCGCGTCGGTAGCCGCTCGGAGTGAATCCCAGGACGGTGCGGAAGTCGCTCGAGAGGTGGGCGTGGTCGGCGTACCCGAGGTCGGCCGCGACGGTGGCGATGTCGGTCGTGGGGTCCTCGCGCAGGCGGACCGCCGCCTCCTGCAGCCGCCTGCGGCGGATCATCGCCGATGGCGGCAGCCCGACGTAGCGGGCGGCGAGGCGCTGCACCGTGCGTACCGACACCCCGAGCGCGCTCGCGACGTCCTCCACGCGCAGCAGCGTGGGGTCCGCGTCGACCCGCTCGGCCAGTTCGTTGGCGAGCCGCCCCTCCTCGTCCGGCGCGGGCAGCTGCGCCGCGATCCAGTCGGCGAACGCCGTGACCGCACGCGCGCGTCGTACGCCGTCCTCGCCAGGTCCGGTCATCGCGGCGGCCACTGCGTCGTGCAGGTCCGGCAGCGCGAGCGCCCGGTAGGTGTCGCGAAGTGCCCCGGGGTCGTCGGTCAGGTGCGGTACGGCGGCCGGTCGCAGCAGCGCGCCGACCGCCCAGCCGGTGCCGTGCAGGTCGCGGTACGAGAGGCGGGTCGTGGGCCCGGCCAGGCCGACCGGGTACGCCCCGGCGTGCTCGACGACGAGGTTGCACGCGGGGAACGCGAGCACCTGCTGGCGCGAGGTGCGCCCGGGGGCCAGGGCCCACTCCGGGATCCAGAACCAGCGGACGAGCGCCGCGACCGGCTCCGGTGCAGGTAGCCGGGTGAACGTCGGCATCCGGGCCGGGTAGAGGATGCCGCGCGGATCGCCGCCCACCCCGGCAGCCTACGGAGTTGGCGCGAATCTCCTAGCCGGCCGTCGACGTGCTCCGTACCGTCGCTGCCATGACACAGCACAGCGACACCCAGCCCAGCGCTGCCACTGGACAGCACACGACGAACGGCGTCCCGCACGGCGTGACCGCGCTGACCCCGTTCCTGGTGATCCCCGACGCCCGCGCGGCGATCGAGTTCTACCGCGACGTCTTCGGCGCGCGCGTCGTAGACGTGACCGAGATAGGAGGGGTCGTCGCGCACGCCGTTCTCGACTTCGGCAACGGGCAGCTGCAGCTCGGCGAGCCGGTCGCCGACTACCACCTCGTCGCGCCGCCGGAGGGCGAGGACGACTGCTACTCGATGGGCCTGTACTGCTCCGACGCGGACGCGGTCGTCGCTCGTGCGGAGGCGGCCGGCGCGGTGGTGCGCGAGCCGCTCTCGAACTTCGTCTCGGGTGACCGGTTCGCAAGCATCCGTGATCCGTACGGCATCCGCTGGTCGATCATGACCCGTGTCGAGGACCTGTCCGAGCAGGAGAGTGCGCGGCGGGTCGCCGACTGGGCCGCGCAGTACGCCACCGGCGACTGAGCGCCAGCTTCTTCAGCGGCCAGCGACCTGAGAGGCGCGACGCCGCCGGTCCGCTGGCCTTGATCGAAACGGCTCACGCGAGCCGCCGGACTGCACGTCCGTACCGAGCACTGCGTTGCGACCGGCACGGATCGAAAAGTAGGACGGCTTACGTGAGCCGCTCTCGGATATCGGCTGGTGACGGGAGTGGCGGTTTGGGCGGCGAAGTGGATCGGGCCGTGCCGATCGCCCGGTCGGCCCGCCCAACCGGCGCGGCGACCCGCTCGGCCTCGCGACGTTCGGTTGCCGTCGCCAGAGCGGGCCGATGGCCGGCATCCAGCTCCAACGTTCCGGCGCCGCATCACTCCGCCCAGTAGGACGCGGTGGGCTAGTGTCGCGCGTCTGAATCTCCTTTACGGGCGTGGGGCAGGATCTCGTCGGCGGTCTTGGTCCAGGTGAACGGGT
>OFIS01000361.1_pt1 | contig 30059 bp, 24 predicted proteins | sample 1775071 | NCBI WGS metagenome assembly OFIS01 (sample SAMN08195774, study PRJEB24354) | sludge metagenome | isolation source: sludge from phenol fed wastewater aerobic bioreactor C | place: India: Nagpur | collected 2016-09-17
GCCTGGTGCGGCGCGTGAGACGAGGCTTCGCCGAACGATGGAGCGCGTGACGATTGAACCGGACGAGGCGGTGCGCTATGCCCCCGGCACGGCGGAATTGCGCGGCGCGAAAGACGACATCATGACCGACACCCCCCAGCCGATCTTCGAGGAGGATCCGTTCGATCCCTTCGACGAAGGCTCGATCAAGATCACCGTGGTCGACCGCGACGGCGTCGAACACACGCTCGCCGCCCTCGACGGCTGGCGCGTCATGGAGGTGATCCGCGACTGGGGTCTGCCGATCAAGGCCGAATGCGGCGGCGCCTGCGCCTGCGGCACCTGCCACGTCTACGTCGATCCCGAATGGATGGACCAGCTGCCGCCGCCGACCGACGAGGAGATGGACCAGCTCGACCAGATCTTCGAGGTCCAGGAGAATTCCCGCCTCGCCTGCCAGATCCTCACCGCCGAGAACCTCGAGGGCCTGCGCCTGACGCTCGCCCCCGGTTCCGAGCTCGACGGATGAGCGCGCCCGACGACGCATCCGGCGCCCGGCCCTACCGGATCCTCTCGCGCGAGACAGTGTGGAAGGGCTTCTGCAGCCTCGAGCGCGTCACCTTCGCCACCCGCCGCCGCGACGGACGCGACCACACCCAGACATTCGAGATCGAGAACCACGGCTGGGCCGCCGCCGTGCTCGCTTATGATCCCGCCCGCCGGGAAGCCGTGCTGGTGCGCCAATTGCGCCTGCCCCAGGCGCTCCAGGGCGACGATCCGCTGAGCCTCGAGATCGTCGCAGGCCTCCTCGACGGCGACGGCGAGGGCCCCGAGGCGACCGCTCGCCGCGAGGCCATGGAAGAGGCCGGGCTCGACCTCGGCCGCATCGAGGCGATCGGCGCGTTCCGCCCCTCCCCCGGCCTCGTCGGCGAGAAGGTGTGGCTCTACCTCGCCGAGGTCGACCTCGCCGCCGCCCGCGTCGGCGACGGCGGCGGCCTCGCCCACGAAGGCGAGGACATCGAGGTGGTGGTGATCGCTCTGGCCGATCTCGCCGCGCTCGTCGACCGGGGCGAGGGCCTCGATCTGAAGACCGCCCACGCGGTCCAGACGCTCAGGGTCCGGCGGCCCGAACTCTTCGCCTAACCGCGCGCCTCGGCGCCCGCCGCCCGCCGCCACGCCCCCGGCGCGAGCCCGGTCGCGGCGCGGAAGGCGCGGGTGAAATGGCTCTGGTGCGACCAGCCGCAGGCGCTCGCCACCTCCGCCAGCCCGACGCCGGCCCACATCAGCCGCCGCGCCTCCGCCACCCGCGCCGCCTCGAGAAACCCGTGCGGGCTGAGACCGTGGCTCACCCGGAACATCCGCTGGAAATGAAACGGGCTGAGCCCCGCCTCGGCCGCCAGATCCTCGAGGCTCGGCGGCGCGTCGAGCCCCGCCCGCAGCCGCTCGACCGCCCGCCGCGAGACAGCCGGCGCGAGCCCACCCCGCAACGGCCGGGCGGCGGCGGCCCCGTGCGCCGGCGAGGTGAGGAGCCGGTGACAGAGATCGGCGAGCACCGCCTCGGCGGCGAAGGCGTCGTCCCGCTCGCAACAGGCGGCGAGCGCCGTCATCGCGGCGGCGAGCCCCGGCTCGCGGTAATAGGTGAGGTCGGGCAGCGACAGCGTCGCCGGTTCCCGGTCGAGCGTCTCCGCCATGAAGGCGCGCAGCCGCTCGTCGGAGAGATAGAGATGGACGAAGCGGAAGCGGCCGCCGATCGCCCAGTCCGATCCCGAGCCCTGCGGCAGGAGGCAGAGCGCGCCGGGCCGCCCGCGCACCGCGCCGCGATCCATCCGCCGGCTCTCCTCGCCGCCCTCGAGATAGAGGCTCAGCGTGTGGAGCCGCGTGTTCTCGTAGCGCACCCGATCGGCGTCGTTGGTCCAGATCGCGACGCCGCGCCCGCGCCCGACGTCGAGCCGCCCCTGCAACCGGGCCGCCGAACGCGACAGTTGATCGAAGACGGAGAGCGCGGCGGACATCGAGGCTCGGTCGGCGGAGGAGATCCCGCCCACTGTGGCAGCCGCCGCGACCCGGGACAACCCGTCCGCCGTGCGCCGTCGACGTTTCACCGCAAGATCGTGCAAGCCGGCGCCGGCCGATCGCGGCATGGTCCTCGCCCAATCGAGGAACCTTTCCGATGAACGCCCTTCTCTTCGCCACCACCGTCTTCGTCTGGGGCACCACCTGGATCGCCATCGCGATGCAGCTGGGGCCGGTGCCCGTGCTGACGTCGATCTTCTACCGCTTCGCGCTCGCCGCGCTCCTGCTCCTGCCGGTGCTGGCGCTCCTCGGCCGCCTCGCCCCGACACGGCCGCGCGACCATCTCTTCATGGCGCTGCAGGGGCTCTGCCTCTTCAGCCTCAACTTCGTCTGTTTCTACAACGCCACCCGCTTCATCCCGAGCGGGCTCGTCTCGGTCGTCTTCTCGCTGGCGACGATCTACAACGCCGTCAACGCCCGCCTCTTCTTCGGCGAACGCATCGCCGCGCGCACCCTCCTCGCCACGGCGATCGGCGTCGGCGGCCTCGCCGTGCTCTTCGCCCCGGCGGTGCGCGAGGGGATCCTCGGCCCCGACGCGCCGCTCGGCCTCGCCCTGGCGGCGCTCGGCACCCTGTTCTTCTCCTTCGGCAACATGGTCTCGCGCCGCAACTCCGCCGCCGGCGTCCCCCCGCTCACCGCCAACGCCTACGGCATGACCTACGCGAGCCTCGCCCTCCTCGCCGTCCTCGCCGCGACCGGAACCCCGCTCGTCGCCCCGCCCGACACGCGCTATCTCCTCGCGCTCGGATGGCTCGCCGTCTTCGGCTCGGTGATCGGCTTCACCACCTATCTGATGCTGGTCGCCCGCATCGGCTCCGGCCGCGCCGCCTATGCGACGGTGATGTTCCCGGTGATCGCCCTGCTGCTCTCCGCGCTCTACGAGGGTTACGTCTTCGATCTGCGCACCGCGATCGGCCTCGGCCTGACCATCCTCGGCAATCTCGTGATCTTCGGTGGCCTCCGCTGGCCGGGCGCGCGGGCCTCCGCCGCGCGCCCGCTCCCCGGCCGATCCTGACCGGGGAGGACGGGAAGACGGCCGTGCCTGTGGGGAGAAGCGCCTCCCCTCTTGCCTTTTCGCCGTTCATCCCCGATATGAAGCCCTGGGAGGTCGGCGGTGGACGTTGTCACTCGCCGACCGGGTCAGGTCCGGAAGGAAGCAGCCCAGACGAGTCGGACGCGGGTCGCGCGTCGGCCTCCTTCTTCGCTTTCGAGAGCGGCCCCGATCGATCGGGTTCTTGAGGTTTCTTCGAGAGAGGCGCCCGCATGGACGGTCTGTTTCCGCCCGACGCCGCCGAGAAGCCCGCCGCCTCCGGCGCCTATCGCGTCCTCGCCCGCAAATATCGCCCGCAGAACTTCGACGACCTGATCGGCCAGGAGCCGATGGTCCGCACCCTGTCGAACGCCTTCCAGATCGGCCGCATCGCGCAAGGCTGGATGCTGACCGGCGTGCGCGGTGTCGGCAAGACCACCACCGCCCGCATCCTGGCGCGCGCCCTCAACTACGAGATCCCCGGCGAGATCGACCGCCCGACCATCGAGATGCCGAAGCTCGGCGTCCACTGCAAGGCGATCATGGAAGGCCGCCACGTCGACGTAATCGAGATGGACGCCGCCTCCCACACCGGCATCGGCGACATCCGCGAGATCATCGAGGCGGTGCGCTACAAGCCGGTCTCGGCGCGAATGAAGGTCTACATCATCGACGAGGTGCACATGCTCTCGTCGCAGGCCTTCAACGGCCTCCTCAAGACGCTCGAGGAGCCGCCCGAGCACGTCAAGTTCATCTTCGCCACCACCGAGATCCGCAAGGTCCCGATCACCATCCTGTCGCGCTGTCAGCGCTTCGACCTCCGGCGCATCGAGGCCGAGGTCCTGGTGCGCCACCTGCGCCGGATCGCCGACGCCGAGGCCGTCGAGATCGACGACGAGGCGCTGCGGCTGGTCGCCCGCGCGGCGGAGGGCTCGGTCCGCGACAGTCTCTCCCTGCTCGATCAGGCGATCGCCCACGGCGACGGCCGCATCGAGGTGGCGGAAGTGCGCCAGATGCTCGGGCTCGCCGATCGCGCCCGCATCATCGATCTCTTCGAGCATCTCATGAAGGGCGACGCCGCCGGCGCCCTCGCCGAGCTGCGCGCCCAATGGAACGTCGGCGCCGACCCGGCCGTGGTCGTCGCCGATCTCGCCGACTTCACCCATTTCGTCACCCGCCTGAAACTGGTGCCGGAGGCCGCCGCCGACGCCGGCATCTCCGAGGACGAGCGCGTGCGCGGCGGCGCCTTCGCCGCCGGCCTCTCGCTGCGGGTGCTGTCGCGCGCCTGGCAGATGCTGCTGAAGGGCCACGACGAGGTCAAGAACGCCCCCAAGGCGCTCGCCGCCGCCGAGATGCTGCTGGTCCGCCTCGCCTATGCCGCCGACCTGCCGACCCCGGACGAGGCGCTGAAGATGCTGCGCCAGGGGGCCGCGACCGGCGCCCCGGCCGGCGCGCCCTCGGCGCCGCCGGCCCCGCGCGGCCCCGGCGGCGGCGGCGCGCCGAGCGCCGAGATCACCACCATGGCCGTCTCCGGCGGCGGCACCGCCCAGGCCCGCAGCGCCGCCACCGCGCCCGTCGCCCATCTCGGCGAGCCCGTCGCGAAGGCCGAGGTCGCGCCCCCGCCCGGCCCCCGCCTCGTCGCCAGCAACGCCACGCCGACGCCGGCCGCGGCGAAACCCGCCACCCGGCGCGGACCGGCCCTGACCGATCTCGCCGACGTCGCCGCGCTCGCCGCCGAACATCGCGACATCCGCCTGAAGATCGCGGTCGAACGGCAGATGCGCCCGGTCGCCTTCCAGCCCGGCCGCATCGACGTGTCGCTGGAACCGAGCGCCCCCTTCGACCTGCCCCAGGATCTCGCCCGCAAACTGTCGGAATGGACCGGCGAGCGCTGGATCGTCGCGGTCTCGCGCGAGGCCGGCGGCGCCACCGTCGCCGAGGAGCGCGAGCAGTTGCGCGATCGCCTCGTCACCGACGCCCGCGCCGAACCGCTGGTCGCCGCCGTGCTGAAGCGCTTCCCCGGCGCCGCCATCGTCGACGTGCGCGTCCGCAGCGAGGCGACCGAGGAGACCGGCGACACCGAACTCGCCTGGGACGCCCCGCCGGCCGGCGACGAGGGCGATCCCGGCTGGACCCCCGACGACTGATCGCGGCACGAAGAGCGATCCCGAGCCCGAGGAGCACGCCATGGACTTCATGAAGATGATGAGCAAGGCCAAGGAGATGCAGGCCAAGATGGCCGGTCTTCAGGACGATCTCGCCCAGATCGAGGTGACCGGCACCGCCGGCGCCGGCCTCGTCTCCGTCACCATCACCGGCAAGGGCGAGCTGAAGCGCGTCGCCATCGACCCCTCGCTGATGAAGCCCGAGGAGGCCGAGATCGTCGAGGATCTGATCGTCGCCGCCCACCGCGACGCCCACGCCAAGGCCGAAGCCGCGATCGCCGAGAAGATGGCCGAGATGACCGGCGGCATGGGCCTGCCCGGCGGCTTCAAGCTTCCCTTCTGAGCGAAGGCGCCCGCGCCTCTCGCGCCCCGACGCGTCCCTCGCGGGACACTCCGAACGACGACGCCCGGACGCGGAAGCGCCCGGGCGTCGTCGTTCGAAGCGGGTGGGGTCAGGCGTAGCGGTCGACCCGGGTACCCTGTCCGGCCGGAGCCTGGACGGGGGCTCGCGCCGCCTTGGCGCCGTCGTCGGCGTCGCCGTCGCGGTCGGGGGCGGAACGGGGGCCTTCCATGGCTTCGCCCCGCGCCGGCGGGGTCGAGGTGGAAACCGGCGAAATCGATGCGCTCATGTCGGACGGTCCTTCGTGACGTCGTACCGGCCGACCTTGGCTGGAAAGGTTCAGAAACACTCGAGGCGATCACGGTAATCCCCCGCGATCCCCACGCCTCGCAGCGAGACCCCGCCCGAGGGGGCTCGGGCGGGGCTCGGTGCATCGAGGAGGAAGCGAACATCGAGGCGCCGGGTGTGACGACGCCGGGCGATGCCGAGGTGGTAGTCGGGGTAGTCCGTCGGGGTAGTGGGGGTGGTCGTTCGGGGTAGCTCGTCGGGGTGACGATGGGGGTCCAGGGTCTCCTCTGCCGGGGGTTCGGGTCTCTCGCATGACCGTGTCGTGCCGTTCGTTACCTCGATAAGCCCGCCCGCCTTGTCGACGCGTTTCCTCCGATCGCGCAATTTTAATCGTTTGAATTTTTCTCCCGCGCCCGACGTCGAGCCTTCCCGACGCGGGTCCGGGACCTTGGCGCGCGCGCCCCGCCCCGGGCTAGACTGGCGCTCCGATTCGCTCCGCCTCCGAGAGATTCCATGGCCAGACACGTCGCCGGACCCGAGATCGAGCGTCTGATTCAGCTCCTCGCCAAACTGCCCGGCCTCGGGCCGCGCTCGGCCCGCCGCGCCGCGCTGCATCTGATCGAGAAGAAGGAGAGCCTGCTCGCCCCGCTGACGCGGGCGATGGAGGTGGCGCTCGAGAAGGTCGGCGTCTGCTCGATCTGCGGCAACATCGACACGCTCGACCCCTGCACCGTCTGCCGCGACGAGCGCCGCGACGCCTCGGTGCTGGTGGTGGTGGAGGGCGTCTCGGATCTTTGGGCGCTGGAGCGGGCCGGCGCCATCTCCGCCCGCTATCATGTTCTCGGCGGCGTCCTGTCGCCGCTCGACGGGGTCGGTCCGTCCGATCTCACCATCGACGCCCTGGTCGAGCGCTGCCGCTCCGGCGAGATCCGCGAGGTGATCCTGGCCGTCAACGCCACCGTCGAGGGCCAGACCACCGCCCATTACGTCACCGACCAGCTCGCCCGCCTCGCCGAGGAGGGCCACGAGGTCACGGTGACCCGGCTCGCCCACGGCGTCCCCGTCGGCGGCGAACTCGATCATCTCGACGACGGCACGATCGCCCAGGCGATGCGGGCGCGGACGAAGTTCTGACCCCTCACGCCCGTCCCGGGGCGAGGCGCGGCCCGAACACGTTGACCACCAGCCCGGCGATCACCAGACCGGCGCCGACCGCCTCGAGCCCGCCGACCGGCTCGCCCAGCACCACCCAGGCACTGGTCATGCCGAACACCGGCACCAGCAGCGAGAACGGCGCCACCGTCGCCGTCGCGTGCCGGCTCATCAGCCACGACCAGACGCCGAAGCCGAGCACCGTCGTCGGCCAGGCGAGATAGGCGACCGCGCCGATCGCCGTCCAGCTCGGATGAGCGAGCGCCGCGCCGATCGCCGCCGGCCCCTCGATCGCCCAGGAGAGCCCGAAGAGCGGCAGCGGCGCCACCAGGCTCGCCCACACGACGAAGCCGAGCATGTCGACCCGGCCGGCCTTCTTGGTGACGATGTTGGCGAGGCCCCAACAGGCCGCCGCCGCCAGAACCATCAGGAACGGGCCGAAGGCCGTCCCCGCCCCCGAGCGGGTCGAGGCGATCACCCCGACGCCGACCGCCGCGATCGCCGCGCCGACGATCTGCACCCCGAGCGGCCGCTCGCCGAGCAGGAGGAAGGCGAGCGCCATCGTGAAGAAGGCCTGCATCTGCAGCACCAGCGAGGAGAGCCCGGCGGGCATGCCGAGCTTCATCGCCGTGAAGAGAAGGCCGAACTTCACCACCCCGAGCACCAGCCCGAAGGCCACCACCCAGTGCCACGCGCAAGCCGGCCGCTTCACGAAGAACACCGCCGGCAGCGCCGCGAACAGGAAGCGCAGGCCGGTCAGCAACAAGGGCGGCACGTCGGCGACGCCGACCTTGATGACGACGAAGTTGAACCCCCAGATCGCCACCACCAGGACGGCGAGAAGGACGTCGCGAAGCGGCATGACGCCCTCCTCCGGCCGGTGTCACGCCATCGAGCGCGCGATCAGCCGTCCGAGCCGAGCGATGCCCTCGGCGATCTCCGCCTCGTTCGGCGAGGAGAAGTTGAGACGGATGGTGTTGGTCATGGCGTCGACCGCGAAGAAGGCGCTGCCTGGCACGAAGGCGATGCGTTCCTCGGCGATCGCCCGGGCGAGCAGATCCGCCCCGTCGAGCCCGACCGGCAGCGTCACCCAAACGAAGAGACCGCCCTCCGGCCTGGTCCACTCGACGCCCTTCGGCATCGATTTGGCGAGCGCCGCCATCATCGCGTCGCGACGGCCGCGATAGAGCGCGATCGCCCGTTCGACGTTGGCGTCGTAGGTGGTCTCCGCGACCCGCGCCATCACCATCTGATTGAGGGTGGAGGAATGGAGGTCGCCGGCCTGTTTGGTCAGGACGAGCTTCTGGATCAGCGGCTGCGCCGCGACGATCCAACCGATCCGGAGCGCCGGCACCAGCGTCTTGGAGAAGGTGCCGCAATAGACCGTGCGCGTCTTCTCGATGTCGCCGCCGTTGGCCGCGCAGTCGAGCGCCAGGATCGACGGCACCCCCTCGCCCTCGAAGCGCAGCGCCTGATAGGCGCTGTCCTCGATCACCGGGATCTCGAGATCGGCGGCGAGCGCGAGCAGCTTGCGGCGGTTCTCGACCGACATGGTGATGCCGGTCGGATTGGCGAAATCGGGCACGCAATAGGCGAACTTGACCCGGCCGCCGTTGGCCGCCGCCGCGGTCGCATAGGCCGCCGGCGTGACGTTGCCGCCCTCGAGCATCAAGCGGTCGTAGCGCGGCTCGTACGCGTTGAAGGCCTGGAGCGCGCCGAGATAGGTCGGCGCCTCGACCAGCGCGGTGTCGCCCGGCGTCAGCAGCATCTTGGCCAGGAAGTCGAGCCCCTGCTGCGAACCGCAGGTGATCAGCACGTTGTCGAGCGTGCAGGGAACGCCGTTCTTCGCCATGAAGTCGACGATCCACTGCCGGAGCGGCACGTAGCCTTCCGAGATCGAATATTGCAGCGCCTGGGCGGCGGTCTTGGGATCGGAGAGGATCGCGTCCTGCGCCTCGCGGATCGCCGCTACCGGGAACAGCGCGGGATCGGGGATGCCGCCGGCGAAGGAGATGATGTCGGGCTGGTCGAGCAGCTTCAGCAATTCGCGAATCTCGGACGCGCGCATGCGTTCCGAACGGGTGGCGAAGACATGGGACCAATCGAGCGCGGACATCGGATCTGCCTTGACGTATGAGAAGGCCCGCACGCTACGCCCGCCCCGAATAAGGGTCAACAGTGCTGACCTAAAAATCGTCCGAAAATCGCCGATTTTCGGATGGATCTTCCGAAATTCGATGCTGCGGCGCGAGATGAGGAAAATCTGTTCGCCGACTTTGGGCTTGCGTGGCCGCGCGTCCTCGATCACAGTCGAGGCGTTCCGAGGGGTGCTCTCGAAGGAGAGCTGAGATGGCGCGATCCCCGTGCCGAACCCTTCGAACCTGATCCGGGTCATGCCGGCGAAGGGACGGGAACCATGAAGAACGCCATAGCACCCCCTCCCGGATCCCTCTCCCGCCACGCCCTCGATCGGGTCGAGCGACGGAGATCCGCGTGTCCGCTTCTCTGAACCGCTTCGCGCGCCGCCTCGCCGCCGCCCTCCTGCCGCTCGCCCTTCTGGTCGCGGCCTGGGGCGTCGCCGTCGCCGTCCTCGCGCCGCCGCCCTATCTCCTGCCCAGTCCCGATCGAGTCGTCCTCGCGCTGATCCGTCAGGCCGGGCCGCTCGCCGAGAACGGCGCGATCACCGCGCTCGAGATCGTCCTCGGCCTCCTCGGCGGGGTCGTCCTCGGCGTCGGCACGGCGGTGATCATGACGCTGATCCCCTGGACCGCGCGCCTCCTGATGCCGGCGATCGTGGTGATCCAGGCGCTGCCGGTCTTCGCCATCGCCCCGGTCCTGGTCCTGTGGTTCGGCTTCGGCCTCGCCTCCAAGATCGTCATGGCGACGCTGGTGATCTTCTTCCCCGTCACCGCGAGCCTGCACGACGGCCTCTCCCGCCTCGATCCCGGCCTCGTCGATCTCGCCCGCCTGCACAAGGCGACGCGCTTCGACACGTTCCGCTTCCTGCGCCTGCCCGCCGCCGTGCCGGCGCTCGTCTCGGGCCTGCGCATGGCCGCGACCGTCGCCCCGATCGGCGCGGTCATCGGCGAATGGGTCGGCGCCTCCAAGGGCCTCGGCCTCCTGATGATGCACGCCAACGCCCGCCTCCAGACCGACGTGATGTTCGCGGCCCTGCTCGTCCTCGCCGTGATGGCGGTGGCGCTGCGCGGCCTCGTCGAGATCCTCACCCGCCGCTGGGCGCCCTGGGCGCCCGAGACCGGCCCCGCCTTCCTCTGAACAGCGCCTTTCTCCGAACGGTGCCGTCCTCCGAACGGCACCGACCCGCCCCTCCTCCGACCGACGGAAACGCCAAGTGTCACGCAAGCTCCCGCTCCTCGCCCTCGCCGCCCTCCTCCTCGCCACGCCGGCCTCCGCCGCCGAGAAGATGACCGTGGTGCTCGACTGGTTCCTCAACCCCGACCACGCCACGCTGGTGGTGGCCCGCGACCGGGGCTTCTTCGCCAAGGAGGGTCTCGACGTCGAACTGATCGCCCCGGCCGATCCCTCCGCCCCGCCGCGCCTCGTCGCCGCCGGTCAGGCCGACGTCGCCGTGACCTACCAGCCCGACCTCCATCTCTCGGTGAAGGAGGGCCTGCCGCTGACCCGCTTCGCCACCCTGATCGAGACCCCGCTCAACACGGTGATGGCCCTCGAGGGCGGCCCGGTGAAGACGCTGGCGGATCTGAAGGGCAAGAAGATCGGCTATTCGGTGTCGGGCTTCGAGGACGCGATCCTCGCCGCCATGCTCGCCGAGGCCGGACTGAAGCTCTCCGACGTCGAGCTGATCAACGTCAACTTCGCCCTCACCGCCGCGCTCATGTCGGGCCAGGTCGACGCCGTCGTCGGCGGCTACCGCAATTTCGAGGCGACCGAGCTGGAGCTCGCCGGCAAGAAGGCCGTCACCTTCTACCCCGAGGAACACGGCGTGCCGCCCTATGACGAGCTGATCCTCGCCGCCCGCAGCGACAAGGCGAAGGAGCCCCGCTTCGCCCGCTTCACCACCGCCCTCGAGGCGGCGACCCTCTGGGCGACCAACCACCCGGCCGAGACCGCCGCGATCCTGAAAGCGGCCGACGCCAAGCTCGACGACGAGCTGAACCGCCGCGCCCTGGTCGACACGATGCCCCGCTTCGCCAAGCGCCCCGGCGCCCTCGATCGCGTCCGCACCGAGCGCTTCGCCGCCTTCCTGAAGGCGCGCGGCCTGATCGACACCATCCCGCCGATCGAGACCTACGCCATCGAGCCGAAGTGAGGGAACACGACACCGGCGCCGTCGCGCCGAACGCGAGATTTCGGACGCTTTCGGTCGCGTGCGGAGGTCCTTCACACTGAGGTGCGAGCGCGAGCGAGCCTCGAAGTGCGAAGGACCGGGCGGCAATGCCCTCGCGCCGGGACCGCTTCTCCGCCGGCCCTGCGCTCGCGCTCCGGGCGTTCGCGGCTCGAAGACGTCCACCGGACGTCTTCGTTCGTCTTCGCCTTCGGCGAAGACGAACCGCCGCTCACCCCTCGATCTCTTCCTTCAGCATCTCGAGCGCCAGCCACTCGTCCTCGGCGGCGGCGAGCGCCGTCTGGGTGTCGTCGACCGCCTTGGAGACCTTGGCGAACCGCGCGGGATCGCGGGCGTAGAGGTCCGGGTCGGCGAGCAGATCGTGCAGCTTCGCCAGATCCTTCTGCATCGCCTCGATCTTGCCCGGCAGCGTCTCGAGCGCATGCTTCTCCTTGAAGGAGAGCCGCCGCTTCTTCGGCGCCTCCTCGGCCGCCGGCGCCGCCTTGACCGGCTTCGGCGCGGCCTCGGACTTCTCCACCCGCCGCGCCGCGACGCCGGCGCCGCGCTGCGTCACCATGTCGGAATAGCCGCCGGCATATTCGACCCAGCGCCCCTCGCCCTCCGACATCAGCACCGACGAACACACCCGGTCGAGGAAGTCGCGATCGTGACTGACCACGATCACCGTGCCCGGGTGATCCCCCAGCATCTCCTCGAGCAGATCGAGCGTCTCGAGGTCGAGATCGTTGGTCGGCTCGTCGAGCACCATCAGATTGGCGGTGCGCGCCAGCGCGCGGGCGAGCATCAGGCGGCCGCGCTCGCCGCCCGAGAGCACCGAGACCGGCGTGTTGGCCTGCTCCGGCGAGAACAGGAAGTCCTTCATGTAGCCCATGACGTGGCGCATCTCGCCGCCGACCGAGACGTTGTCGCCGCTGCCGCCGGTGAGCGTCGTCTTCAGCGTCGCGTTCGGATCGAGCGCCTCGCGCTTCTGATCGAGCGTCACCATCTCGACGCCGGCGCCGATCTTGACCGTGCCCGCGTCGGGTTGAAGCCGCCCGGTGAGCACACCGAGAAGCGTCGTCTTGCCGGCACCGTTGGCGCCGATCACGCCGATCCGGTCGCCGCGCGCGATGCGGATCGAGAAATCGACGACGATCGGCCGGTCCCACGCCTTGGAGACGCCCTTCGCCTCGATCACCAGCTTGCCCGACTGCTCGCCCTCGGCGAGGCTCATCTTGACCTCGCCCTGGACGCGCCGCTCGGTCCGACGCCGCTCGCGCAGCGCGCCGAGATCGGCGAGGCGGCGCTGGTTGCGCTTGCGCCGCGCCGTCACGCCGTAGCGCAGCCAGTCGAGTTCCATGGCGATCTTGCGGTCGAGCTTGTGGCGCTCCTTCTCCTCCTGCTCGAGCAGGTCGTCGCGCCACGCCTCGAAGTCCTTGAAGCCGCGATCCATCCGCCGCGTCTGACCGCGATCGAGCCAGACCGTCGCCCGCGAGAGATTTTCGAGGAAGCGCCGGTCGTGCGAGATCAGCACCAGCGCCGAGCGCATGGTCTTCAACTCCGCCTCGAGCCATTCGATGGCGGGAAGGTCGAGATGGTTGGTCGGCTCGTCGAGGAGGAGCACGTCGGGCTCCGGCGCCAGCACTCGCGCCAACGCCGCGCGGCGGATCTCGCCGCCGGAGAGCGTCTTCGGATCCTCGTCGCCGTGGAGACCGAGATCCTCGAGCAGCCGCCGCGCCCGATAGACGTCGTCGCCCGGCCCGAGCCCGGCCTCGACATAGGCGAGCGTCGAGGCGAAGCCGGAGAGATCCGGTTCCTGCGGCAGATAGCGGATGGTGACGCCGCCCTGGACGACGCGCTCGCCGCCGTCGGCCTGAAGGATGTCGGCGGCGACCTTGAGGAGCGTCGATTTGCCGGAGCCGTTGCGGCCGACCAGACAGATGCGCTCGCCCTCGTGCACCATCAGCTCGGCGCCGTGGAGGAGCGGCGAACCGCCGAAGGTCAGGGTGATGTCGCGAAGGGTGAGAAGAGGTGCTGCCATGGCGTCTCGCTTACCCGATCGGCTCGCGAAACGCCATGGCGGCGCGCTCACACCACGTGTTCGGGGCCCGGGAAGGCCCGCGCCTTGACCTCGTCGGCATAGGCCGAGGCCGCGCCCGAGACGATCGTCGCGAGATCGGCGTATTTCTTGACGAACTTCGGGGTGAAGTCGGTGAAGAGACCGAGCAGGTCGTCGATCACCAGAACCTGCCCGTCGCAGGCCGCCGAGGCCCCGATGCCGATCGTCGGGATCGAGATCGCCTCGGAGATCGCGGTCGCCACCGTCGCCACCGTGCCCTCGATCACCACCGAGAAGGCGCCCGCCTCCTCGACCGCCTTGGCGTCGGCGACCAGCGCCGCCGCGCCCGCCTCGTCGCGGCCCTGGGTGCGGAAGCCGCCGAGCGTGTTGACCGACTGCGGCGTCAGGCCGATGTGCGCCATCACCGGAATGCCGCGCTGGGTGAGGAAGCGGATGGTCGGCGCCATCTCGACGCCGCCCTCGATCTTCACCGCCTGCGCGCCGGTTTCGATCATCGTCCGCGCGGCGTTGCGATAGGCCTGTTCCGGGCTCTCCTGATAGGTGGCGAAGGGCAGATCGATCACCACCACCGCGCGGCTCGAGCCGCGCACCACCGCCGCGCCGTGGGCGATCATCATGTCGAGCGTCACCGGCAGGGTCGAGGAGAAGCCGTAGACCACCATGCCGAGCGAATCGCCGACCAGCAGGAGATCCACATGCGGATCGAGCAGCTTGGCCATCGGCGCCGAATGGGCCGTCAGACAGACCACCGGCACCTTGCCCTTGGCGTTGCGGATGTCGCGCACGGTCCGCCGCCGGATCTCACGAATGGCACTCATGTTCGCTCTCGCTGGTTCGAAGGACGAGGAGGGACGGCCGATCAGCCGCCCTGCCCCCAGGCCGTCATCGCGTCGGCGAGCGCCTGATCGCCGCTGCCCGCCTTCTCGAGGGTGAGGATCGCCCGCCGCCCGTTCTCGTAGAGAAGCGGCACGTCGATCCAACCGCGCTCCTTGAGGAGCTTGAAGTTGCGCTCCTTCTCGGCCTCTCCCGAGCCGAGCGCGATCCAGAAGAAGTTGTCGGCGACCTTGGCGGAGGCCGCGACCAGCGGGTCGCCGCGCGCCTGTTCGGTCGCCTTCATGATCAGTGCCGGGACCCCGGTCACGGCCTTGCCGTCGAAGTCGCTCGGCACCTGGAACTTGATCTCGACCAGATGGCTCGCCGGGAACGAGGCGTCCGCGTTCGGCCGCATCGACAGATTGACCACCATCTTGCGATCGGGGATCTCGGCCCGCACCCGGAGCATCACCGCCCCGTCCTTGCCGACGGTCGGATCCGGCACCACCTGCCACACCACCTTGCCGGAGGTGATCAGCGCCTGGGCGCCGGCCTTGCCCTCCTCGTAGAGGATCGCCTTCTGGGCGACCAGCGGCACCGCCTGTTTCGGCGGCGCCGGCGGCTCGGCCGGCTTGGTGCCGGTGTCGCCCTGGATCTGCGGCGTCGTGGTGATGGTCTGGGTCGGCACCGGCTTGACCGTGCCCGCCGGCCGCGCGCCCGTATCGTCGGAGGCGAGACGGTCGGTCGCCTTGGGCGCCGGCTTGTCGCCGGTGTTGCGCTTGGTGACGTCGGCGATCTTCTCGCCGGAGCCGCCGAAGAAGGCGGAGATCGCATCGCGCTGCGACCACAGCGCCACGATGCCGATCACGAAGACCACGATCGCCGCGCCGAGGCCGATCACCACCGGCAGACGCGACGGCGGTTTCTCGCCGTTGACCACCGTGTCGCGCCGGCGTCGGCGTTCGGCCGCCTCGCGCTTGCGCGGCGGCTCGCCGCCCTCGCGGCCGAAGCTCGGAGCCGGCGGCGCCTCCGGCGCGCTCGGCTCGGCGAGCGCGTCGCGCGCCTGTCGCCCGAGCTCGGCCGCTGCCCCGCCCAATTGCCCCGCCTCGACCACCACCGCGCCCAGCGCGGCGCTCGGCGCGGTGTGGCCGGGAACCGTCGGCGGCGCCTCGCGCGAGGGCGCGGGCTCTTCCTCGACGGGAACCTCCGCCGCCGGCTCGGGGGCAGCCGCGCTCGGCGCCGCGGCCGGAGCGGGCTCGGGAACCGGGGGGCGCACCGCCGGCGCGCTCGGCGTCGGCTTCAGGAGCCCCTTCGCCGCCTCCGATTCGACCTTGCGGATCGCTTCTTCCAATTGCAGGCGCTGTTGGGTGATCTCCGAGGGCGACAGCGGCGGATCGAACGCCTTCAGCTGATTGACCAGCGCCGAGCGGGCCTTCTCGTAGACCGCCCGGCGCGCCTCCCCGTTGGGAGCGGGCAGGGCCGAGATCGCCCGTTTCAGGATCGCGTGATAGTCAGCCATTCCAAGCCTTCCGAAGGCGGTTTCGAGGACGCCCCCGCAAGCGCGCCTCGCCCATCCGTTGCCTCGGCGTCACCGCCGTCCCCGAGAGTCTCGGCGGCGTCGTGCCGCTTCGAACCATACGCCCTGTGGCGGCGCCGAGCGAAGCCCTCGATGAGGAATTCGCCCCGCGCCCGTCCCCGTGCCGCCGGTGCCGGCCGAGCCGTTCCGGCGGCGTCCGTGCTCAGTCGCGGAACGGATCCTGGACCAGGATCGTGTCCTCGCGCTCCGGCGAGGTCGACAGCATCGCCACCGGCGCGCCGATCAGTTCCTCGACGTGACGCACGTATTTGACCGCCTGCGCCGGCAGATCGGCCCAGGAGCGCGCGCCCCGGGTCGTGCCCTGCCAGCCCTCGAGCGTCTCGTAGACCGGCACCACCCGCGCCTGATCGGCCTGAGAGGCCGGCAGATGGTCGATCTCCTTGCCGTCGAGCAGATACTTCACGCAGATCTTGATCTCTTCGAGCCCGTCGAGCACGTCGAGCTTGGTCAGCGCGATGCCGTCGATGCCCGAGACCTGTACGGTCTGGCGCACCAGGACCGCGTCGAACCAGCCGCAGCGCCGCTTGCGCCCGGTCACCGTGCCGAACTCGTGGCCTTGGGTGCCGAGGAAGTCGCCGACCTCGTCGGTCAGCTCGGTCGGGAACGGCCCCTCGCCGACGCGGGTCGTGTAGGCCTTGGTGATGCCGAGCACGTAGCCGATCGCGCCCGGTCCGAGGCCCGAGCCGGTCGCCGCCTGACCCGAGACCGTGTTGGACGAGGTCACGAAGGGATAGGTGCCGTGATCGATGTCGAGCAGCGCGCCCTGAGCGCCCTCGAACAGGATGCGGTCGCCGGCGCGCCGGCGCTGATCGAGCAGCCGCCAGGTCACGTCCATGAACGGCAGCACCTTGTCGGCGACCGAGGTCAGCTCCTCGAGCAACGTCTCGACCGCCACCTCGGGCTGGCCGAGGCCGCGCCGGAGCGCGTTGTGATGGGCGAGCAGACGCTCGATCTTGGCCGGCAGGATCGACGGCTCGGCGAGATCCATCAGACGGATCGCGCGACGGCCGACCTTGTCCTCGTAGGCCGGGCCGATGCCGCGCCCTGTGGTGCCGATCTTGGTGCCGGAATTGGAGGATTCGCGCTTCTGATCGAGTTCGCGATGAACCGAGAGGATCAGCGTGCAGTTCTCGGCGATGCGCAGGTTCTCCGGCGTCACCGAGACGCCCTGCGCCGCGAGCCGGCCGATTTCGGCGACCAGCGCGTGGGGATCGAGCACCACGCCGTTGCCGACCACTCCGAGCTTGCCCGGGCGCACCACGCCGGACGGCAGCAGCGAGAGCTTGTAGGAGACCTCGTCGATCACCAGCGTATGGCCCGCGTTGTGGCCACCCTGGAACCGCACCACCACATCGGCGCGTTCCGACAACCAGTCGACGATCTTGCCCTTACCCTCGTCGCCCCACTGCGACCCGACGACAACCACGTTGGCCATTGCGCCCTTTCCCGCGCCGGTCTCGAGACCGGCCGAACCGAAACGCGCCCTCGCGCCGTTCGCCTCCGGCGCCACGCGTCGCGCGGGTCGGAGGAACGAAGGCGCCCGAGGGCGATCGAACCACGCCGCGCGTCCGCCACCCCCGAGGGGGTTGCGCGCGGCGGCGGGACTATAGCCGCAATCCTCCGTTGGCGCGACCCTCCCGACGTCGGGGGCCGAGCGCCGGTAGCCCGCGCCGATCGCGGCCCGCGACCAGGGGTCGCGCCCCCCGCGCCCGATCCGCGGGGGATCGTCGCGAATACAGGATTTCCCTGAAAGATTCCGGTAACTTCACCCGGCGTAGAGTTTCAGGGCGCCCGAACGTCCCCACGGAAGCGGCGCTTTCCGGATGGTTCCGATGAGCCTGTCGACGGAACCGCTCCCAGCGTGAGGATGGAATGCGAATCGTCTTGGCCGAACCGAGTCGCATCGGGCTGCGTCTGATGACCCAGATCCTCACCGAGGGTGGGCACGAGGTGCTTCCGTTCAACGACGGGGCGGTCGCCTTGGAGTGTCTCCATGGCGACGAGACGATCGACGTCCTCATGACCTCCTTCGAGGTGCCCAACGTCTCCGGCCTGGAACTGTGCTGGGAGGCGCGCCTCATCGCCAACGGCCGTCGCCCGATCTACGTCATCGCCATGTCCTCGACCCACGACCGCGATCGCCTGATCGAGGCTCTCGACAGCGGCGCCGACGACTTCATCACCAAGCCCCCGGTCCCGGCCGAGCTGTTCGCGCGCCTGCGCGCCGCCGAGCGCATGACCAAGGCGAGCCGCGAGCTGCTGCGCCTCGCCACCGTCGACACCCTGACCGAACTGCCCAACCGCCGCGCCTTCTTCGACCGTGCCGGCGCCGTCATGCTGCGCCGGGAGAACGACCCGCCGGTCTCGGTGTTGATGTTCGACATCGACCATTTCAAACGGGTCAACGACACCTGGGGCCACGACGTCGGCGACGCCGTCCTGACCGCGGTCGCCGAGGTGGTGCGCACCCGCGCCGGCCATCCCGCCCGCCTCGGCGGCGAGGAATTCGCCCTCCTGCTCGACGGCTGGGACATGCTCGACGCCTATCACGAGGCCGAACGCCTGCGCCTCGCCGTCCAGGCCCTCGTCATCCCCGTCCCGGGATCGACGCTTTCGGTGACGATCTCGATCGGCGTCGCCGAGCACGTCTGCGGCCAGACCGTCGATCAGGTGCTGAAACAGGCCGACATCGCCCTCTATGCCGCCAAGACCAGCGGCCGCAACCGCGTCGTCGCCGCCCATTCCACCAGCAAGCCGCACGAGGAGACCGGCTTCGCCGAGGTCTCCGAGCCGGCTCAGACCATCTATCTGGCCTGCTGATCGCCCGGCCCGATCCGGCGCTCGCGCCGCCTCCCCTCCGCGCCCGCCTCGCCCCCCCGGCCTCGCCCTCCATCCGGCGGCGAGCCCGCGACATGGCACCTGCGCGCGCCTCCGGCTTTACTTTACCCCCCGCCTCGGCTTCCTTGACCGCGCCCGCCCCTCTCGAAGAGCAAGCCCCGTGCGCCCCACTCCCTCCGGCTTCTGGCAGAGCCCTTATCCGCTGCTGACGCTCGCCTCGATGCAATGGGCGGCCAACACCGTCGCCGGCCGCCTCGCCGTCGGCGAGATCTCGCCGATGCTGCTGGCGTCGCTGCGCTGGGGCCTCGTGCTCCTCGTGTTGATCGCCTTCGACGCCCGTTCGATCCGCGCCGAGCTGCCGGTGCTGCGGCCCCGCTGGAAGCTGCTGTTTCTCCTCGGCACGACCGGCTACACCGCCTTCACCGCCTTCTTCTTCGCCGCCGCCCATCACACCACCGGCGCCAACATGTCGATCATCCAGGGGGCGATGCCGTTCTTCGTCTTCACGCTCGCCTTCGTGACGCGCGGCCGTCGCGTCCGGCTCGCCCAGGCGCTCGGCATGGTCTTCGGCGTCGCCGGCGTCGCCCTGGTCGCCACCCGCGCCGACCCGGAGGTGATCCGCACCCTCTCCTTCAATCTCGGCGATCTCTTCATGATCGGCGCGACCATCTCCTACGCGATCTACACGGTCTGGCTCGAGGATCGGCCGAGCGTCTCCTCGCTCACGCTCTTCACCGCGCTGGCGGCGGTGGCGCTGGTGACCTCGATCCCGCTGACCCTGATCGAGGCGGCGACCGCCGGCACCTTCTGGCCGACGCCGAAGGGCTGGCTCATCACGCTCCTCGTCGCGATCTTCCCCTCGTTCCTCGCCCAGGTCTTCTACATCCGCGGCGTCGAACTGATCGGCCCCGGCCGCGCCGGCATCTTCGTCAACCTCATTCCGGTGTTCGGCGCCGCCATGGCCGTCGCCTTCCTCGGCGAACCCTTCGGCTGGTATCAGGGCGTCGGTCTGGCGCTGGTGATGGCCGGGATCGTCCTCGCCCAGAAACGCTGACGCGGGCGCGATCGAAAATCGGGTGGCGCGAAGCCCCGCGCCACGCCATGAAGGGCGAAAGACGACCGACCAGACCGGAGCCGACCATGCCGATCGCCGCCTGGGGAATGCTCCTCGCCCTGTCGGGCCTCTGGGGCGGATCCTTTCTGTTCAATCGCATCGCCGTCGCCGAGATGCCCACCCTGACGGTGGTCTTCGCCCGCGTCACCCTCGCCGCCCTCGCGCTCCTCGTCGCCGCCCGCCTCGCCGGGATCGACCTGCCGCGCGACCGCGCCTCCTGGCGCGACTGGCTGGTGATGGGCCTCCTCAACAACATCGTGCCCTTCTGCCTGATCGTCTGGGGCCAGAAGACCATCGGCGCCGGCCTCGCCTCGATCCTCAACGCCACCACCCCGATCTTCGGCGTGATCATCGCCCATCTCTTCACCCGCGACGACAAGGCGACGCCCCTGAAGGCGCTCGGCATCGCCTTCGCCTTCGTCGGCGTGGTGGTGCTGATCGGCGTCGACGCGCTCGCCGGGGTCGGCGACCATCTGACCGCCGAGCTCGCCTGCCTCGGCGCCGCCGTCTCCTACGGCTTCTCGGCGCTGTGGAGCCGCCGCTTCCGTGGACGCCCGCCGATCGCCACCGCCGCCGGCCAGCTGATCTGCTCGAGCCTGATCCTCGCCCCCGCGATCCTCCTCCTCGACGCGCCCTGGACCCGCCCGATGCCGAGCGACGCCGCGATCGGCGCCGTCGTCGGCCTCGCCCTGCTCTCCACGGCGGTCGCCTATATTCTCTTCTTCCGCCTCAACACGATGGTCGGGCCGACCAACACCATCCTCGTCACCTTCCTGATCCCGCCGAGCGCCATCCTTCTCGGCATCCTCGTGCTCGGCGAGCGGCTCGCCCCGCAACACGTCGCCGGCGTGCTGCTGATCGGCGCCGGCCTCGCCGCGATCGACGGCCGCCTGGTGCGCCGCTTGCGCCGGCCCTGAACGAAGACGGCGGCGGAATCGCTCCCGCCGCCGTGTCGTTTCGACCGAGATCCGTCGGATCAGAAGGTCAGGCGCTTGGCCTGGACCACGCCCTCGAGCCCGCCGACCTTGGCGAGCAGCTCTTCCGACACCGGCCCGTCGACGGCGATCAGGCAGATCGCCTCCTCGCCCGCGGCCTTGCGGCCGAGCGCGAAGGTGGCGATGTTGGTCTCCACCTCGCCCATCAGCGTGCCGAGCCGGCCGATGAAGCCGGGCTTGTCCTTGTTGGTGACGTAGAGCATCGACGGCTGGAACTCGGCGTCCATCTGGATGCCCTTGATCTCGACGATGCGCGGCTTGCCGTCGGCGAAGACCGTGCCGGCGACCGAGCGCTCCTGCCGCTCGGTCTTCACCGTGAGGCGGATCAGGCTGTCGTAGGTGCCGGCCGATTCGCGCCGCACGTCCTCGACCGCGATGCCGCGCTCCTTGGCCATCACCGGCGCCGAGACCATGTTGACCGAATCGAGCTGCGGCTTGAGGAGCCCGGCGAGCGCCGCCGCGCCGAGCGCGCGGGTGTTCATCGTCGAGACGTCGCCTTCGTATTCGATGCGGACGCCGGTGATCCCGGTCTCGGTCAGCTGACCGGCGAAGGAGCCGAGGAGTTCGGCGAGCCGGACGAAGGGCGTCAGTTTCGGCGCCTCTTCCGCCGACACCGCCGGCATGTTGAGCGCGTTGGTGACCGCCCCGGTCAGGAGGTAGTCGGAGAGCTGCTCGGCGACCTGCAGCGCCACGTTCTCCTGCGCCTCGTTGGTCGAGGCGCCGAGATGGGGCGTGCAGACGACGTTCGGATGACCGAACAGGACGTTCGAGGTGGCCGGTTCCTCGACGAAGACGTCGAAGCCGGCGCCGGCGACGTGACCGGAATCGAGCGCCGCCTTGAGCGCCGCCTCGTCGACCAGACCACCACGGGCGCAGTTGATGATGCGCACGCCCTTCTTGCACTTGGCGAGGTTCTCGGCCGAGAGGATGTTGCGGGTCTTGTCGGTCAGCGGCGTGTGCAGGGTGATGAAGTCGGCGCGCTTCAGGAGCTCGTCGAGTTCGACCTTCTCCACGCCGAGATCGGCGGCGCGTTCCGGCGACAGGAACGGATCGAAGGCGATCACCCGCATCTTCAGGCCGATGCCGCGCTCGGCGACGATCGCGCCGATGTTGCCGCAACCGATGATGCCGAGCGTCTTGGCGGTGATCTCGACGCCCATGAAGCGGTTCTTCTCCCACTTGCCGGCCTGGGTCGAGGCGTCGGCGGCGGGGATCTCGCGGGCGACCGCGAACATCAGCGCGATGGCGTGTTCGGCGGTGGTGATCGAATTGCCGAAGGGGGTGTTCTCGACGATGATTCCCTTGGCCGAGGCGGCGGGAATGTCGACATTGTCGACGCCGATGCCGGCCCGGCCGATCACCTTGAGCCGGGTCGCCTTCTCGAGCAGCTTGGCCGTGACCTTGGTCGCCGAGCGGATGGCGAGACCGTCGTAGTCGCCGATCACCTCGGCGAGCTTCTCCTTGTCCTTGCCGAGCGAGGGCAGATAGTCGACCTCGACGCCGCGATCCTTGAAGATCTGGACGGCGGCGGCGGACATGGAATCGGAAATGAGAACGCGCGGAGCCATGAGTTGGTCCTCGAATGAGAAGGTTCGGGTGCCGTGGACCACGTCCTTCGTGGTTCGAGGCCCGCGTGTCGCGGGCACCTCACCATGAAGGACGTCACGCGCGCACGTCGGCCGCGCTCCGGTCCTTCGATCGTCCCGCTCGAGCGGGACCGAGATGTCGTGAAGCGATCGCCCGAGGAGGTTCCTTCACCCTGAGGTGCTCGGCCGAGGGCCGAGCCTCGAAGGGCGAAGGAACCGAGCCTCGTGCGCTCAGAGCGCCGCCTTGGCTTCCGCCAGCGCCCAGTCGAGCCAGCCCGTCAGGGCCTCGACGTCGGCGGTCTCGACGGTGGCGCCGCACCAGATCCGAAGACCCGCCGGCGCGTCGCGATAGGCGCCGATGTCGTAGGCGACGCCCTCCTTGTCGAGGCTCGCGACGATCGCCTTGGCGACCTTGGCGACCGTCTCCGCGCCCTTGGCGACGACGTCGGCGTCGACGATCGACAGGCACACGGAGGTGTTGGAGCGGGTCGCCTCGACCTTCGGCAGGAAGGCGAAGGACTTCGACGCCGCCACCCAATCGGCGATCGCCTTGGTGTTGGCGTCGGCGCGGGCCATCAGGCCCTTCAGCGAGCCGACCGTCTTCGCCCATTCGAGCGCGTCGAGATAGTCCTCGACCGCCAGCATCGACGGGGTGTTGATGGTCTCGCCGACGAAGATGCCGTCGATCAGCTTGCCGCCCTTGGTCATGCGGAAGATCTTCGGCAGCGGCCACGCCGGCTTGTAGGTCTCGAGCCGTTCGACCGCGCGCGGGGAGAGGATCAGCATGCCGTGCGCCGCCTCGCCGCCCAGCACCTTCTGCCAGGAGAAGGTGACGACGTCGAGCTTGGCCCAGTCGAGATCCTGCGCGAAGGCGGCCGAGGTGGCGTCGCAGATCACGATGCCTTCGCGATCGGCGGCGATCCAGTCGGCGTTCGGAACCCGCACGCCGGAGGTGGTGCCGTTCCAGGTGAAGACCACGTCGCGGGTCTCGGTGTCGACGGCGGAGAGATCGGGCAGCTCGCCATAGGCCGACTTGAAGACGCGCACGTCCTCGAGCTTCAGCTGCTTCTGAATGTCGGTGACCCAGCCTTCGCCGAAGCTCTCCCACGCGAGCATGTCGATGCCGCGCGCGCCGGCCATCGACCACATCGCCATTTCGACGGCGCCGGTGTCGGAGGCGGGGACGATGCCGATCTTGTAGTCGGCGGGCACGCCGAGCACTTCGCGGGTCAGATCGATGGCGCGCTGGAGCTTGGCCTTGCCGGGCTTGGCGCGGTGCGAACGACCGACCAGAGCGCCCGAGAGGGCTTCGAGGGACCAGCCGGGGCGCTTCGCGCAGGGGCCGGAGGAGAAGTTCGGGCAGACGGGCTTGGTGGTCGGACGAGCAGTCGTCATGTGATTTCCATCCTTTCAGATGGGCGCCCTTCGGTGGGGAAGGGTGTCCCGGTGACGTCGCTATCGGAAGCGGGGCCGGGAATCAATCGCCTCCCCTCGCGAGAGGCGGATGTTCGCGTGGCGCCAAATCGTCGCGGGGGCCCCTGCGGAGGCGTCGGCGAACGCGAAAGAGGCGCGGCCCTCGCGGCGCCGCGCCTCTTCGATCGACGGGTCCTTGCGGACGGATCAGTACTTCGCCACGACCGGCGCCGAGGCATAGACCGGGGCCTTCGGCACGACCGGGTCGATCACCCAACGCGCGCCGATGTGGACGTCGTGGAAGCCGAGGTTCTTGACCTTGAGCTGTTCGTTGCAGCCCGTGCCGCTGAAGCAGGTCAGGTTGCCCGAGGTGATCGTGCCGTAGTCCTTGTAGGAATAGCCGACGTCGAGCTTCAGGTTCGGGTTGACGTCCCAGGACATGCCGGTGTGCAGCGCCCAGGCGAAGTTCCACTTCGAGTTGCCCGCCATCACGCCCTTCTGCGGCACCTGCGGGCTGCCGGCGACGTAATAGCTGGTGTCGATGTAGGTGTCCGACATCTGGTTGTAGGCGACACCGAGGCCGGCGCCGACATAGGGCGTGATGCCCGACCAGGTGCCCATGTCCACGTAGCCGTTGGCCATGAAGGCGAGCGAGCGGGTGTGGGTGTCGTAGTTCACGTAGTTGGTCGAGGGCAGGCCGCCGTAGGTGCTGGCATAGGTCGAGACGCCGCGCAGACGCGAGCTGCCGCGATATTCGGCGGTGATGTCGCCGCGCAGATAGTCGTTGAACTGGTAGCCGACGCCGAGCTGAATCATCGGCGCGTCGGTCATGTCGCGATGAATGATCGTCTTCGCCAGACCGGGCTCGACGTCCTCGATCGAGGGCTTGCCGGCGATCGCCACGCCGACGTCGCCGCGCAGATACCAACTGCCCGACACGATCGGATCGGCCACCGACGGCACGATCGCCGGACCACGCAGAGGCGACGCCATGTCGGCCGCCTGCGCGACCGCCACGAGGCCGAAGAAGGCCGTACCGGCCAAGAGAGACGTCACGATCTTGGTCATGGGATCATTCCTGCCTGTTCCGAAGGCTCGCGGGGCGAACCGACCTACTGTCTTGCTCGGGTCGATTTCACCACGGTCTTGGTTAATGAAGGGTTGAAGTGCTCGAAGGTTTCGCCCCGCGTCATCAACCATGTACGTCGCCGACGACTTGGAGCCGGAAAATCCGCCGCGACCGCGCCGTCCGTCCGGATCGCCTCGGCGATCCGAAAAACCCCGTCGAACGGGTGGATTTCCGCCATTTCGGAGGAGGATCGAGGGCGATCGGAGCGGCGGCGGCCGCCGCCGTGCGCGACCGGCACCATGCCCCCGATTTGTTGAGCTTTTCTTAACCGTGACGATATTCGCGAAAAATCAACCTTGATGAAATCTTGACGACCGCGACGAACGAAGACGCCCCGCGTCCCGGGCGGGACGCGAGGCGTCATCGTCGTCGAGAAGAAGTCGGTCGGATCAGGTCGCGGCGCGGCTCAGCGCGGAGACGATGTCCTCGACCACCGAGTCGAGCAGCGCCGCGTCGTCGGCCTCGCCCATCACCCGGATCAACGGCTCGGTGCCCGAGGGACGGATGACGAGACGGCCGCTTCCATCGAGGCGTCCCTCGCCCTCGCGGATCGCCGCCTGCACATGGGCATCGTCGAGCGGGCGTCCGCCCTGGAAGCGGACGTTGCGGAGCACCTGCGGCACCGGCTCGAACCGATGGCAGATCTCCGAGACCGGCCGATCCTGCCGCTGCACCACGGCGAGGATCTGCAACGCGGCGATCAGCCCGTCGCCGGTGGTCGAATAGTCGGAGAGCACGATGTGGCCCGACTGCTCGCCGCCGACGTTGTAACCGCCGTTGCGCATCTCCTCGACCACGTAGCGATCGCCGACCTTGGTGCGCACCAGCTCCAGACCGAGGCCGGAGAGATGCCGCTCGAGCCCGAGGTTCGACATCACGGTGGCGACGATGCCCTTGCGCGACAGGCGCTGATCCTCGGCGAAGCTCTCCGCCACCACCGCCATCAGCTGATCGCCGTCGACGATGACGCCCTTCTCGTCGACGATGATCACCCGGTCCGCGTCGCCGTCGAGCGCGATGCCGATGTCGGCGCGCAGCTCCGTGACCTTGCGCTGCAACTGCCCCGGCGCGGTCGAGCCGCAGCCGTCGTTGATGTTGCGGCCGTCCGGCTCGACACCGATCTTGAAGACCTCGGCGCCGAGCTCCCACAGCGCATCCGGCGCCACCCGATAGGCGGCGCCGTTGCCGCAGTCGATCACCACCCTGAGACCCGACAGCGACAAGTGACGCGGCAGCGTCCGCTTGGCGAATTCGATGTAGCGATCCTGCACGCCGTCGATGCGCTTGGCCCGCCCGAGATCCGGCGAGGCCGCCAGCCGCGTCGACAGATCCTGATCGAGCAGATCCTCGATCTCCTTCTCGATCTCGTCGGAGAGCTTGTAGCCGTCGGGCCCGAAGATCTTGATGCCGTTGTCGTAATAGGGATTGTGCGAGGCCGAGATCATCACCCCGAAATCGCAGCGCAGCGACCGCGTCAACATCGAGACGCCCGGCGTCGGGATCGGCCCCGTCATGAACACGTCGACGCCGACGGCGGTGAAGCCGGCCACCATCGCGGTCTCGATCATGTAGCCGGAAAGGCGCGTGTCCTTGCCGATCACCACCCGATGGCGATGGCTTCCCTTGCGGAAGGACAAACCCACCGCCATGGCCACCTTCATCGCCAGTTCCGGCGTGATCGGCCACGAGTTGGCGCGGCCGCGAATGCCGTCGGTGCCGAAGAGTTTACGACCCATGTCCCTGCGTATCCCGTCGTCGTCGCGAGGGGCTCGGGTGCCCGCTCGTCGGCGCGCACCCTACAACACGGCCCCCGGCACGACCAGTGCGCTCCGCCGCCGCCCCTGGTCGCACGACCCGAGGCGGCGGTGGAGGACGGGATCGTCGGCCCGACGCGTCCGCGTCAGGCGTGTTCGGCCGCCTTGGCCGCCTCGGCCGCAGCCGCCAGCGCGTCGCCCTCACCCTTCACGCCGTTGAAATAGGCGTTGAGCAGGACCGCCGAGATCGAGGCGAGCAGGATCCCGGACTCGAGCAGCGGCGCCATCACCTTCGGCATGTGCTCGAAGAACTTGGGCGCCACCAGCGGGATCATGCCGAAGCCGATCGACAGCGCCACCACCAGGAGGTCGTTCTTGCGCGCCTTGAAGTCGACGTTGGCGAGGATGCGGATACCCGTCGCCGCGACCATGCCGAACATGCAGAGACCGGCGCCGCCGAGCACGAATTGCGGCACCGCCTCGACGAGCGACGCCATCTTCGGCATCAGACCGAGCAGCAGCATGATGACGCCGCCGACCACCGCGACCCAGCGCGACTTCACCCCGGTGACCCCGACCAGCCCGACGTTCTGCGAGAAGGACGTGTAGGGGAAGGTGTTGAAGACGCCGCCGAGGAAGGTGCCGACGCCGTCGGCCCTGAGCCCCTTGGTCAGGCGCGCCTCGTCGACCTTGGTGCCGGTCATCTCGCCGAGCGCCAGGAACATGCCGGTCGACTCGATCATCACCACGATCATCACCAGACACATGGTGACGATCGCCGCCACGTCGAACTTCGGCACGCCGAACTGGAAGGGCAGCACCAGCCCGAACCACGGCGCCGAGCCGACCTTCTCGAAATGCATCAGCCCGAAGATCGACGCGATCACGCAGCCGATGACGATGCCGAGAAGCACCGAGACGTTGGCGAGGAAGCCGCTGCCGTATTTGGTGAGGACCAGGATCGTCACCAGCACGAAGAAGGCGATCGCCAGATAGGCGGGGTCGCCGAAGGCCGGATTGCCGACGCCGCCGCCGGCCCAATTGACGCCGACCCGCATCAGCGTGATGCCGATCACCGTGATGATCGTGCCCGTCACCACCGGCGGGAACAGAGGCAACAACCTGCTCACGAAGGGAGCAATCAGCACACCGAAGAGGCCCGCCGCCATCACCGCCCCGTAGATGCCGAGGATGCCGAGTTCGGGGTTGGTGCCGATCGCGATCATCGGCCCGACCGAGGCGAAGGTCACGCCCATCATCACCGGCAGCCGAATGCCGACCCCGGGCAGGCCCCAGGCCTGGATCAGCGTGGCGAGCCCGCCGGCGAAGAGATCGGCGCTGATCAGCATCGCCACCTGCTCCGGCGGCAGCTTCAAGGCCCGTCCGACGATCAGAGGCACCGCCACGGCGCCCGCGTACATCACCAACACATGCTGTAGGCCGAGCGCCCCCAGGCGCGGCAACGGCAGACGCGCGTCCACCGAATCGATGTTCTCCGACATGAATTCGTCCCCCGGATCCGTTCCGGCCGGTACCCTCGCGGACACCCGCCCCGGCGAGACGAAGCAAGCTTCGGGCCAGATCGTATACATATTCCAGTCGAACCGGCGCCGGCCCGTTGGCGGCCCGGAAACGACGATGCCCGCCGGAGGGGCGGGCATCGCGAGGGTTCGGAGGAGGCGGAGCCGATCAGCTCGGCTGCGGCATCGGATCGATGCCGGGCTCGCCGCCCTTGGTGTCGCGGCCGGTCGAGGTCGGCGGCACCGCCGAGGAGCGCGGCGTGGCGGCGGCGTCACCGCCGTCGCGGCGTGGCGGCTTGCCGGCGATGATGTCGTTGATCTCCTCGCCGGTCAGCGTCTCGTATTCGAGCAGAGCCTCGGCGAGCGACACGAACTGATCGTGGTTGTCGGTGAGGATGCGCTTGGCCTCGTCATAGGCGGTCTGAACGATGCGCTTGACCTCGCGATCGATCTTCTGGGCGGTGTCCTCGGACATGGTGTTCTTCTGGCCCATGGAATAGCCGAGGAACACTTCTTCCTGATTGTCGCCGTAGGCGACGGTGCCCAGCTCGTCGGAATAGCCGAAGCGCATCACCATGGCGCGCGCCATCTTGGTCGCCTGCTCGATGTCCGAGGAGGCGCCGGAGGTGATGTTCTCGCGGCCGAAGGTCAGTTCCTCCGCCGCGCGGCCACCCATCGCCGAGGTGAGGCGCGAGGTGTATTCGACGTATTTGGTCGAGTAGCGGTCACCTTCCGGCAGATAGGCGACCATGCCCAGCGCGCGGCCGCGCGGAATGATCGTCGCCTTGTGCACCGGCCAACCCGACGGCACCTTGAGGCCGACCAGCGCGTGACCGGCCTCGTGATAGGCGGTCAGACGCTTCTCTTCCTCCGACATGGCCATCGACTTGCGCTCGGCGCCCATCATGACCTTGTCCTTGGCGTCCTCGAACTCGAGCATGGTGACGAGACGCTTGTTGCGCCGCGCCGCCAAGAGCGCCGCCTCGTTGACGAGGTTCATCAGATCCGCGCCGGAGAAGCCGGGCGTGCCGCGGGCGAGGACGCGCAGGTCGACGTCGGGGGCCACCGGCACCTTGCGGACATGGACCTTGAGGATCTTCTCTCGGCCGTTGACGTCCGGGTTCGGCACGGTGATCTGGCGATCGAAGCGGCCGGGGCGCAAGAGCGCCGGATCGAGCACGTCGGGACGGTTGGTGGCGGCGATGATGATGATGCCTTCGTTCTGCTCGAAGCCGTCCATCTCGACCAGCAACTGGTTCAGCGTCTGCTCGCGCTCGTCGTTGCCGCCGCCGAGGCCGGCGCCGCGATGACGGCCGACCGCGTCGATTTCGTCGATGAAGATGATGCAGGGCGCATTCTTCTTGGCCTGCTCGAACATGTCGCGCACGCGGCTGGCGCCGACGCCGACGAACATCTCGACGAAGTCGGAACCGGAAATGGTGAAGAAGGGCACGTTGGCCTCGCCGGCGACGGCGCGCGCGGTCAGCGTCTTACCCGTGCCCGGAGGGCCGACCAGCAGCACGCCGCGCGGGATGCGGCCGCCGAGCCGCTGGAACTTCTGCGGATCGCGCAGGAACTCGACGATCTCGAGCAGATCCTCCTTGGCCTCGTCGATACCGGCGACGTCCTCGAAGGTGACGCGGCCGTGCGCCTCGGTCAGGAGCTTGGCCTTCGACTTGCCGAAGCCCATCGCCTTGCCGCCGGCGCCGCCCTGCATCTGTCGCATCACGAAGAGCCAGATGCCGATGATCACCAGCATCGGCATCCACGAGATCAGCGCGCCGAGGAGCGAGAAGTTCTCGCCCGCCGGCCGCGCGACGATGGCGACGTCCTTCTGGCGCAGCGTGTCGACGACGTTGGCGCCCGCCGGCGCATAGGTCTGGAAGG
>OFIS01000363.1_pt1 | contig 30024 bp, 31 predicted proteins | sample 1775071 | NCBI WGS metagenome assembly OFIS01 (sample SAMN08195774, study PRJEB24354) | sludge metagenome | isolation source: sludge from phenol fed wastewater aerobic bioreactor C | place: India: Nagpur | collected 2016-09-17
GATTATGTTAGTTGGAGGGATACCTTAATGGGTGAAAAAGGAAAACTAGATCTTTCTTTTTATGCATTACGCTATCATGAAGAGGCAGCCAGAAAGCAGTTTGCCGTAGTCAGGCAAATGCTACATTGTTTTGAATACTGGATGGGACCTTATCCTTTTTATGAAGATGGCTACAAACTGGTTGAAGCGCCCTATCTCGGTATGGAGCATCAGAGCGCAATCGCATACGGCAATCAATTCAAAATGGGCTATCTCGGCATGGATCGCAGCGGCACGGGCGTTGGCTTATTGTTCGACTTTATCATCATCCACGAAAGCGGTCATGAATGGTTTGGCAACAATATTACCGCCCAAGATATTGCCGACAACTGGCTGCATGAAGGATTGACCACCTACACTGAAGCTTTGTTTGCCGAATGTGCCTTTGGCAAGGAAAAAGCCTATGAATATACCCGCGGTCAGTGGAAAGGCATTCAGAACGATCGTCCGGTGATTGGAATTTACGGCGTAAACAATGAAGGCTCCGGCGATGAATACGATAAAGGTTCGGCAGTCATCCACATGGTGCGCACCATCATGAACGATGATGAAAAATTCCGTCAGTTGCTGCGCGGTCTCAACAAAGACTTTTACCACAAAATTGTTACGAGCAAAGAGGTAGAAGATTATTTCAGTCGCTTTGCCGGTTACAATTTTGCTCCGTTATTTAATCAGTATCTCCGAACAACTGACATTCCGCAATTTGACTACTACATCAAAAAGAAGAAGCTCTTCTATCGCTTTAAAAATGTGGTAAGCAATTTCACCTTGCCGCTCAGCATCAGCTCTGAAGGTCTGACCGAAACCATCTACCCTACTTCCGAATGGCAAAGCATCCGTTGGGAAGGTGGTTATGGGTTTGAGATCAGCAAGGATTTTTTGATCCGGAACTAAATGCCTAAACGGTATTTTGTCTTAGGATGAATAAGTGCTATTTCATTAGTAGCGCAAGCGGACGCTTGTAAATGATGGGCCTGGGCGGGACGCTCAGACCAGTGGGAGGTAGAGAAAGGAGTGTATTTGATGAATGTTATTACTCAGGATGGGGCAATGTTCACTGAGAAATTTATCAAAGAATAGAAGGGAAACCTGATAGACCTTTCCCATCCGGCAAACAAGTAATTATCAACATTACACCCACAACTGCTTCCCTGCACTTCTCAAACCTATCGGCTTGCTTTAACTTAGCCGCGATGGCGAAAACTGTGGCAGAAACACCGCTCATGAAGCAGCATAAGGAGATCAAAGCAAGGTATCCTGATGCTGTTTTATTGTTTCGTGTGGGGGATTTTTACGAAACCTTTTCCGAAGATGCTTTGATTGCATCGCGGGTGCTGGGTATTACGCTTACCAAACGCGCCAACGGATCAGCATCGTCCGTAGAGCTTGCCGGCTTTCCGCATCACGCGCTCGATACCTACCTGCACAAACTGGTAAAGGCGGGCTATCGGGTGGCTATTTGCGATCAGCTCGAAGACCCAAAAGCGGCAAAGGGCATCGTAAAACGAGGCGTTACTGAGCTGGTCACACCAGGAGTAGCCACTTCCGATAAATTGCTGGAAAACAAGTCGAATAACTATCTCGCAGCGATTTTTCTATCCGATCCTCAATCGGGAATCGCTTTTCTGGACATCACCACGGGAGAGTTTTTTGTAGCTCAGGGCAGCAACGACTATATGGATAAATTGCTGCAGAGTCTTCAGCCGTCTGAAATTATTCTTTCCAAGTCGCAGCAAAAGAAATTTCGCGAGCTTTTTGACAATAAAACGTACTGCTTTGCACTGGAAGAATGGATCTTTCAGGAGCAGTATTGCTACGATACATTGCTGGCGCATTTTCAAACTCAGTCGCTGAAGGGATATGGCATAGAAGACATGAAGGCTGCGACTATTGCAGCCGGTGTGGCGCTCCATTATCTCAAAGACACAGAGCATCCCAACCTCCAGCATATTAGTGGTATGCAGCGCATTGTAGCTAACGACTTCCTGTGGATGGACCGGTTTACGATCCGTAATCTGGAGCTAATCAACACCGCGCAGGAACAAGGATTCTGCCTCTTGCAGGCCCTCGACCATACCTGCACACCCATGGGCGCGCGCCTGCTGAAGCGATGGCTGATCTTTCCTTTGTACGATCTGGCTCGCATTGACGCGAGACTGGACCTGACGGAATACCTGATCAGGGAACAGGATCTGAACCACAGGCTCGTGCAACTGATAAAGCAAATCGGCGATGTAGAAAGGTTGATCGGAAAAATTCCCCTGAAGAAAGCTAATCCCAGAGAGGTATTGCAACTGGCAGCAAGTCTGCAGTTTATGGAGCAGATTCATGCCATTTGTCTTGCTACCGATTATCCGCCCTTGTGCCGGCTGTTACAAGGTTTGCAGCCGCTCACAGAGTTACAGCAGCGTATTCAGTCCGTTATTGTGGAAGATGCACCCGTCCACAGCCATAAGGGCAACATCATCCGGCAGGGCATTCATAGCGAGCTTGATGAGCTGCGCATGATCTCCCGCAGCGGCAAAGACTATCTGTTGAAAATACAGCAACAAGAGGCACAAAACACAGGCATCACCTCACTGAAAATCGCCTACAATAATGTGTTTGGTTACTACCTCGAAGTGACCCACGCGCACAAAGACAAAGTGCCTGCAGATTGGGTCCGCAAGCAGACGCTGACGAATGCAGAGCGCTACGTCACCCCGGAACTAAAGGAGTACGAAGAAAAAATACTGGGCGCTGAGGAAAAAATACTGAGCATTGAGGCAGACATATTTCAGCAACTACTGGCTGCTGTAGAGCCCTTCATTGCCACCATTCAGACCAATGCACACATCATAGCCCAACTCGACTGCCTGCTCTGCTTTGCCCATAACGCAAAACAGTATAACTATCGCAGACCAAGAATATTAGACACTCCCGAGCTGGACATAAGGCAGGGTCGTCATCCGGTGATCGAACAGCAATTGCCCGTAGGCGAAACCTATGTTGCCAACGACATCCGGCTCGACAAAGAAACCCAGCAGATCATTATTCTTACCGGTCCGAACATGAGTGGTAAGAGCGCCTTGCTCCGGCAGACAGCTATCATCACCCTGATGGCGCATATGGGCAGTTTTGTGCCGGCAGAAAGTGCGGATATTGGGCTTACCGATAAGATTTTTACCCGTGTAGGAGCATCTGATAATCTAAGCGGCGGCGAAAGCACCTTTATGGTAGAAATGAATGAGACCGCCAGCATTATTAACAACATCAGCGACCGTAGCCTGGTGCTTCTCGATGAGATCGGCCGAGGTACCAGCACTTACGACGGTATCTCGCTGGCCTGGTCTATTGTAGAATATCTGCAGCAGAGTCCCGCCCAACCCAAGACGCTTTTTGCCACACACTATCATGAACTGAATGAACTCGAACAAATGCTTGACCGGGTTCGAAACTATCATATCACGCACAAAGAGACGGGAAACAAAGTCATCTTTCTCAGAAAACTGGAGCCGGGAGGAAGCCGTCATAGCTTCGGGATACAGGTGGCCCGCATGGCAGGAATGCCGCGGCAACTGCTAAATCGCGCAGAAGAGATACTGAGCTTGCTGGAAGAAAAACATGGAAGCGACAGCAGCACGGCGCAGCGCGTGAAGAAAATTGAAAAGCCGACCGGACTGCAGCTCAACATCTTCGATGGTCTTACTGACGATCTGAGGAATATACAGCGGGTGCTCGAAGTGACCGACATCAACACGCTGACACCGGTGGAGGCCTTGCTCAAGCTCAACGAACTTAAAAATATCGTAAAGCCATATCAGTAAGCACTGGCGCGATTCTTTTGCTGGTGCAGGCCATGCCTGTCTTCTTACTGCTGATCTGCTTTTTACTTTTTCCCGTCTCACCTAGGCATCAGGCCTGTGTGTCCTCAGAAGCAACAAGTTACCGCACCACGACCTACAATTCGCCTTGCAGAGAACATCAGAAACAAGGCCACGGACTGAAAGGCATAATGTTAAAAATGAGATATTTGTGCTGACTGGCACCAACTTTTTGTCGGGCATAATCAACCTTTGCAAACAAATATTGTTTGATGATCAGGTAAAAAATCTATTTCCGTGAACAAAAAGATCAGATTCTTAACAGGCGTTTTGTTGATGAGCACTTTATTTCTCTGGCTATCCGGCTGCATTACGCCACGCCGCGGACCCCAAAATGCACTGACACGTGCCTCAAAAATGAAGGCCTTCGATGCAGTAATTGTACCCGGCCTGCCTTTCAAGAACGGACACTGGGACTCGGTGATGAAAGCCCGTGTACTTTGGTCTTACGTCCTTTATAAAAACGGGTACACAAGGAACATCATTTATTCCGGTGCAGCAGTTTATTCGCCTTATAAAGAGGCAGTTATCATGGGTTTGTATGCGCAGCAACTGGGCATTCCCGCCGAACATATTTTCTACGACACCCTCGCGAGGCATAGTACCGAAAACGTCTATTACTCCTATCTGCTGGCGAAGGAAAAAGGTTTTAAAACACTGGCTTTGGCCACTGATCCTTTTCAGTCATTTATGCTCAGAGGCTTCACTCGGAGGCGCTTTGCTACCCCCATCTATCACATTCCCTTTGTGGTGGATTCCTTAAAAGTGTATGCCAGACTCAATCCGTTGATTGATCCTCGTCCCGCCGCCGTTAATAACTTTGTCTCTATCACCGACCGGGAATCGATGATGAAAAGGTTTCGCGGAACAATGGGAAAAGATATAGACTGGACCCAATATGAGAACAGGATGCTCGATCCGCTCTAAGTCGCATTACTACTATTTATTTTCAAGCTGCTTTTGGGGCTTACCATAGGTGCTGCTACCTTTGTAAGCCCCATTTTAGTTCACAACCTGTTTTGTAGTCTGTTGTGTTATCCATCCAGGAAGATTCCCTTCCCTGTGAGTTAGAAAAGTTGTGATCCATGAATACGAGTCCGTTGCCACGAGAAATAGATTTTAAAGGAGACCTGTTTACCAGGCATTTTATCGACAGTAAGTCATTTTTTCTTTATCATTTTCATCAGCTTCCCAGCATTACCATTGTGCGGCAGGTTGACCACGAAAAAGTGTATCGCGTCATCAAAGATGAGTTTGCGGCGCATTTACTACAGGAATATCATTACGCTGCCGTGGGTAGAAAGAAAAAGCAAACGGAAAAGGAGGAATCCGTGCTGCTGTTGTCGGATTTGGTCATTGAGATCGGCGACGGATATTGCGAATTTTATCACAATGATCCTGAGGCGCCCTTGTTACAACAGATCATGAAACGGGTGTTAGGCCTGCGTGGCCTTCACCGTAATAAGCCGCAGGAGATCAACCTGATCACCCGTGGAGACTATGGCCTTGAGCTTTCAAAAATGGAAGTGAAAAGAACGCGGCTGAATCTGCAACATTTTTATAACGACGATTTTCCGGATATTCATCAGACCATCATCCGGCGCCTGAATAAAAAGGATGACAAAGGCATCGTTTTGCTCCACGGCCTGCCCGGCACCAGCAAGACCACCTACCTCCGGTATCTGATCGGAAAAATTAAAAAAAGAGTCTTATTCATTCCTCCCGATATGGCATCGCAAATTGCTAATCCTGAATTGATAAGGCTTCTTATTGACAACCCAAATTGTGTATTGGTTATTGAAGATGCAGAGCATATCGTCATGCAGCGACAGGCCGGATCGGATGCTGCTGTGAGCAATCTGCTCAACCTTTCAGATGGATTGCTTTCTGATTTTTTGAACGTGCAGATTGTGTGCACCTTCAACAATCAGGTCCATCAGGTAGATAAAGCCCTGATGAGAAAGGGGCGCCTGATTGCCAGTTATGAATTCAATAAGCTAACAGTGGAAAAAGCGCAACGCCTCAGTCATCAGCTCGGGTCAAAGTGCCTGATTGCAAGGCCGATGACGCTTTCAGAAGTCATCAATCAAAAGGAGCAGGCCTTCCGTCTTCAGGAAAGGCCGGTCATAGGCTTTCGCACAGCCGGACAAATCGAAGTAGCAGGTTGACACAAAGGCTTGCCTACCAGGCAATCATCTCAAAATATATTGGCAGAGCTGTTGCCAGGCAATATCGCCTATGGAGCAACCCCCACCGCTTTGAGTAATCTGCACTTCTACCCGATCCATGCTGCGCTGCACCATAAAATCCAGGGTAGCATCCGGAAATTCCTCAGGCGCTTTTCCCATGATGATGGCAAACTTTTCTCTTTGTTCATCCGGAAAATCGTCATAGCGGATATGTGTGATATAACATCTGCTGCGGTCGTTGAACAGCAGATGATCATGCTGGTGCGCGGGCCGGTGAAGGCGCTCATTGCGCCCATTGACAAGAGAGAGCTCTGCACCTTCCACATGCTTTTGCCAATCATTCACTTCAATCATGCGCTCTTTGGCAATGACAAACATTTCTTCTGCATCCTCAATGCTGGCAAAGGACACATGGGCCGCCGCAAGAATCCGGTGGTTTTCCTCAACAGCGGTATGCATTGGTACGGTAGTCTCCATGATCTGTTTCAAAATTTTGCTGTGCTTCTGCCGGGTTTGCTTCATGCAAATGGCACAGATTTGTAGCACGTAGTCCGGATCAAAGATAATGTATGCTTGAGTTAGAGCGCTATGAAGAACATGAAGAGCATATTCCCTCGCGGGGCAAATTTATAATCGCCCAATACGACAAGGAATCTATCATTGTTTATCAGGCATTTAAGCCGGAGATAGCAGCTTGGGCGGTGGCCCATCAACGCTTTGGCGGCGCGGAATATGATTTTGAACGAAGAACCTGGATCAAGCCCAGCTTTCTCTGGATGATGCATTACTCAGGGTGGGCACAAAAACAAAATCAGGAAAATGTACTGGCTATCAGAATGCGTCGCTCGGGATTTGACGAGTTGCTCACAAAAAGTACGCTATGGGTAAGCGAACAGCACGAGGTACCAGAGCAAAACATAGAAGCCTACCTGAGCTGGGAACACTACTACGACCTATTGGGAAAGAAGACCGACCGTTTCGCGGCCAAGATCGGACTGAAGGGAGACCTGCTCAGGCAGTATAACGAAGAATGGATCCTGGCGATCGAAAATATTTCCGACTACGTTCGCGAACAACAGCAAATGCTCAAAACCGATCAACGGTCAAACCTTAGGCTTCCCCACGAACGGGCCTACGCACCCGCCAATCTGACCGTATTGCAAAGAATTGAAGCCACTTCCATTTCACTATAAAATCCCCGGCAAGATGATACATCATGTTACACCCATTCCTGTTTTGCACTTGCTTTCCAGACTTGATGAACATTTCATTGATTTCTGTGAGCAGAGGACCGAAGAGGATTTTATGAGACCAACAGCACATCACGGAAGAACGGTACAGCAAATTCTTAGCCTTTGGTTGTTTGACACGATGAAGATGCTATCGGGATTGGAGCCGTCCGGACGAAGCTCTGCAACGCACAGCCATCGGCAACAGGGAGAGGATCACTGGCTCAGCGCAACCCGGGAAATGCACCCGCGGGTCCTGCAAACCATGAACACTAATAGCTGCCGCGAGCTGAATGTACTATTGAGTGACCTTGATCCCTGGCAGCCGTCAATACTGCCCTTGCCGGATGCGGGAGAAGAGATTGCCAGAAACTGGTATCTGCAGGCCGTGATGTATGCCAAACGCTGGATGTATCAGCAGCTCATTAGGGATACATTTCAGGACAATGGGCTCATGATCCGGGAATATTCGCATCCCTTTTTCGAAACAGTGATGTGCTTGTTGCCGGGTGCACTCAAAAACATCGATGCTGTAACCGGTACGAGTGTATGTATTCGAATTAGAGATGGCCATGATGATGAATGGCATGTAAACAAAACCGATGAAGGCTGGGTGCTGCGGCATTCCACCGAAGTAGCGCCACTCAGCACCGTTGTGATGGACGCCGGAATAGCCTGGAAACTATTCTGCGAATGTCTGTCCGGGCCCGAACAAAAAGCCCGGATCCGGATCACCGGCGTTCCGCAACTCGGGGCGGCGGCGCTACGCCTTACTCCCAGGATCATTTAGCATAGAAAGTGTGCCATATCAAATATCTTTGCCGGCCTATGGGGCAAAAAAAGTTAGTGCGCTTTGAGGCGATAAAGACCTATGCAAATGTGTTGCAGAACCCGGAAGGAATGAAGGGAAAATGGAGCGAATTCTTTGGCAACACCCACCCCATCACCCTGGAGCTTGCCTGCGGTAAGGGGGAATATAGCACAAACCTGGGCCGTCAGCATAAGGATCGTAACTTCATTGGCGTAGACATCAAGGGAAACAGGATTTACATTGGGGCAAAAACAGCTTTAAAAGAACAATTAAATAATGTTGGTTTTCTGAGAACACAAATCGGAAAGGTTACGGATTATTTTGAGTCCGGCGAAGTGGAAGAGATATGGATCATATTTCCGGATCCGTTCCTGCGTGCTTCCAAGGCCAAAAACAGATTAACCCACGCCCGATTTCTGAAGCTGTACCAGCAAATTTTACCTCCGGGAGCAAAGATCAACCTGAAAACAGACTCCCGCGAACTGTATGACTTCACAAAAGAGACCCTGGCGGAGCAAGGCTGCTTTGTGCACGAAGATATTGCAGACCTCTACGGTCAGGGCAAGGCTACCGGTGCACTGGCCATCAGAACATTTTACGAAGAGATGCACCTTGCCGAAGGACGAACGATTTATTTTATTTCTTTCTCCCTGCCAGAGCATCCCATCGTGGTGCCGGAGAAGAAAAAGAAAATGGAAGATGAAGCAGTTGAAAAAGGATGAAGACTATTACGTTTTGCCGGATGGCAGGTATGTAATGACCGAACATTATCTGCTGAAACGGGGATATTGCTGCGGCAACGGATGTTTGCATTGTCCTTATGACTATGCGAACGTGCCGGCGCCAAAACGGTCTCGTTTGTTAGAGCAACGAAGAGCGCATCATGAAAAAGCTGATGACAGCATTTACGAAGCCATCTACGACATTGTGCGCCTGATTCCTCCGGGCAGAGTGAGCAGTTACGGCGCTATTGCTGCCGCACTTGGGGCTAAGACCGGTGCAAGATTAGTGGGATACGCCATGAATGCAAGTCATCAGGCTAAGCCGCCTGTTCCCGCACACCGCGTTGTCAATCGTGTGGGCATGCTGACCGGCAAACACCATTTTGCCTATCCTGCCCAAATGCAGGAACTGCTGCAGCAGGAAGGCGTGGACGTGGCAGAAGACAAGGTGCTGCATTTCGATCAGATTTTCTGGGACCCGGCACGGGAACTTTAGAACATTTTTTGCACCCTGCTGCTTTTAACCCGGTGCTATCCCCATGCTGTGGAAAAGCTATTTCTCTAATCTATGGTGCTATTTGCGGCCTATCGGATATTGCGTGTAACTTTACCGCTCATTATTTCAAAACTATTAAATAGCGTATAAAATGGCAGCGGTATTCACAGATGCAAATTTTGAGGCAGAAGTGTTACAAACAGATCAGTTATCTGTAATTGACTTTTGGGCACCCTGGTGCGGCCCATGTCTTGCAATTGGTCCTACTATAGAGACACTGGCTAAGGAGTACGAAGGAAAGATAAAAGTTGGTAAAGTTAACGTGGACGAAAACCCACAACTTTCCATTAATTACGGCATTACTTCTATACCTGCCGTACTGTTCATCAAGAATGGTCAGGTGGTAGATAAGCAGGTAGGCGCTGCGCCAAAAAATGTTTTCGAAAAGAAAATTCAGCAGCATCTCTGAGGCATTTCTGAATGGAATCAGATCAAGGTCCCGCAGTTGCTGTGGGACTTTTTTTTATCCTTGTACCGGACATCTCTGCCAGAGACAGACCGGTCAGTGAAGAGCCTGCAAAACACGGTTCATTTTTGCCCGCAGTTTCCCTGTAGTTCCCTTAATTTGCAGGTCAGGAGGTATAATAATTGTATCTTGGGCAAAGCAAAGCGCAGTTATAGCAACTAAATGAAGCAGTTAACAATTATCAACGATCCCATCTACAAAAAGCCGGATCATTTTACCGCCATCGACCGTTTTTTTCTGCGGTTCATTAAGGATGAAAGGGACTTACCTTTTGCCTGGCTCACCGCTAAGATTTCTTTGACGCTGGTACCGCTGGGCATCTTGCTGTATATGCCTTTTATCCAGGGCTGGGTTTGGTGGGTAATAGCCGCCGCTTATGCATACTTCAACAACTTCGTCTATAAAGGTCCCTTTGGCCTTATGCTTCATTGTACCAGCCACCGTGCATTTTTTAAACGCGAATACAATGGGCTGAATCACTATCTCCCCTGGATCATCGCTCCATTTTTTGGTCATTCGCCTGAGACCTATTACACTCACCACGTAGGGATGCACCATGCCGAAAATAATCTGGAGGATGATGAAAGCAGCACCATGCCGTTCCAGCGCGATTCTTTGCGCGACTTTGGTATCTATTTCGGTGTATTTCTGTTTACGGGCATTTATCACCTGGCTGCTTATTTCTTTCGTAAAAAACGGAAAAGGCTTCTATATCGCTCAGTACGCGGCGAACTGCTTTTTATCTTCTTTTGCGTAGGGATGAGTTTTGTCAATTTTATGGCTACACTCTGGGTATTTATCATACCCTTTTTTCTCTATCGGTTGATCGCCATGATGGGAAACTGGGCGCAACATGCGTTTATTGATCCGGCAGACCCGGGTAATGATTATCGCAACAGCATTACCTGCATCAATACCCAATACAATGTGAAGTGCTGGAACGATGGATACCATATCAGCCACCATGAAAAGCAAACCATGCACTGGACAGACCATCCCGTGTACTTTCAGCAAACGCTGCAGAAATACATCGATAATAAAGCTATCGTGTTTGATGGCATTCACTTTCTGCATGTGTTCTTCTGGCTGATGCGCAAACGTTACGACCTGTTGGCGCGGCATTACGTAGATATTGGCAGCAGATTCCGGAGCGATGAAGAAGTCATTGCCTTCCTGAAAAGCAGAACTAAAAAAATTCCTTTCAATACAGTTCATCCGGCGTTGGCATAGTACTTCCGATCAGTCCTTCATTTCGGTAGCGCTCAATGCGCCTGTTCATGATATAGAACCAAAGCGGTGGAAGCATAGCCAGTAACATGCTTCCCGGATAGCCTGCAGGAAGTTGCGGCGCATGGGCATGATGCCGGAGGGTCTGATATTTTTTGCTGGCGAGATAATGATGGTCACTGTGACGACTCAGTTCAAACAACATGATCCTGCCCAGAATGTGATTGCTGTTCCAGCTATGTTCGGGCAAAGCACGTTCGTAAGATCCATCACGGGTTTCCCTCCTTCTGAGCCCGTAGTGTTCAATGTAGTTCACCGTTTCCAGCAATAAAATTCCGATGAGGGCGGCAAACAAAAAGCAGACAGCAACGAATCTGCCAAATACCAACACAATAGAGACAAGAAAGAGCACCTGAACGAGCTGATAGTGCAACATTTCATTTTGATACCAGCGCCGGCCTTTTCTTTTTTGTTCCGCCGATGCAATGGTCCATGCTTTTCGATAAACTCCCGTAATACTTCTCCACCAGAATCGATACAGTGATTGGTGCAGCGGAGCAGAACTCGGATCCTGAGGAGTGCCTACATATTTGTGATGTCCGCGATTATGTTCGATGTAAAAATGCATGTACATCGAAGTAAGCAGTAATGACTTTGCGAGGAGACGCTCGAAACCACTGCGGCGGTGACCCAATTCATGCGCCACGTTGATCCCAAAGATGCCGCACAAAAGCCCCATTGTGAGCACACGTCCCAGAATGTTGACCGGGCTTATATCCGACTGCTGCATGCTGTGTAAAAAGCGGAACAGCAACAAATACTGAAGCGGAACCACCAGATAAAGCCATACATCATATACCCGATCTTTTCTGAGGACGGCCTCTTCAGCAGCATCCGGATTTCTTTCGTCAGGTCTCCAAAAAAGCTCGGCCAACGGAATGAGTACAAACGCATAGACCACGGGTAGCCACACCCAAATGCCCGTGGTGCTAAAGCTATGCGCCGCGGCCAGAAAGATCAGCAGCGGCGACAGATATTTTGCGGCTCTCCATCGCATAGAAGACGAAATCAGATTAGATCATTCGCCACAACTGTACCGCTTAAAACGTAAATCCAAGACACAAGCCTGTACGCAAACCGGGCAGCGAGATTTTGTTTTCAGCCTTCACAGACGTGTTGGTCACTGTGGCGTTAAACTTATTACCGCTGAAGCCTATGCTCTCAATGGTTTCCTCAAGGCTAAGCTTATCTTCCGTTGTAAGGTCGGTAAAGTCGCCCGAAGCTTCAAGACTCAGATTGTAGCTTGCATATTGCGGTCCGAGAATCCACCAATCGAGCGAGACATGACTTCCGAAATGCCATTGCGCTCCGAGCAAAAAGCCGCCGGAAAATGCCGTAGTGCGCCCTTTCAGATCCACAGGCTTGTAGGTGCCATCACTTTTTTTGTACTTATAATACCAGTCAATATTGTAGCCGGCAATACGAACAAACGGTGCGATGTAAAATCCATTATTGGGTTTCTTTCCAAAGTAATAGCGAAATTCGGGAGTGATCGCCCAGCTACTCACCTTAGCATTGTTGACAAAATCGAGGCCGGCATCCGTGGTGTCTCCCTTATCGGTCTCCATAGCATTTCGCACAGTGGACTGAAACGGAATCGACCCCTTCGGCATAAAGCGAAACCCTAAGGCGACAGAGGTTTTTGGAGATAGTGAACGTTCATACTGGAAGGAAAAACTGCGGAGTGCCAGGGCAAACAAGTTGATTTTGACATTATTCTTTGGAAAAGGCTCGACGCTGCGGGTGGCACTTTCCTGCGCACGACCCATCCATCCGGTTAATACAAAAAGGGTGCAAAGTGCGGTTTTTTTCATTGATCTGCGTTTTCAGCAAGATAATCAATGCCGATAAGAAAGCAAGGCAACATCCATCCCTTTGTTTTTCAGCCACCTGCCTGCACTCATCCTTCACTTTAACAAAAAGTAAATGGCGGTACAGCCCGTGTGGAACAACTTTTTTTAAGATTGACAAGAACCGAAACTTATTGCAATGAAGAGAATAAGAACAATAATGGCATTAGGACTGGCCATCGGAACATTAACGACAGGATGCTCCACCTACAAGCGCATGAACAATACGGAAAAAGGAGCGGTGATCGGCGCTGCCGGTGGCGCGGTAGCCGGTGGAGTAATTGGAAAAGTTGCGGGCAATAATCCCGCCCTCGGTGCCGTGATTGGTACCGTAGTAGGTGGTGCAGGAGGTGCCATCATCGGCAGGCACATGGATAAGCAGGCAAAAGAGATAGAGCAAACGGTGCCAGGAGCTGAAGTAGAGCGCGTAGGTGAAGGAATTGTAGTCAACTTCAATGAAAAAGTGTTGTTCGGTTACGACCAGGCTACACTTAATGGTAATGCCTACAATGCCCTCAACCAACTGGTGAGTGTACTGAAAAAATATAACGAGACTGATCTGAAAATTTACGGTCATACGGACAGCAAAGGTTCAGAAGCCTACAATCAGCGACTTTCGGAGCGAAGGGCCATGGCCGTAGCCGATTACCTGGCGGCGCAGGGTATCTCACGCTCTCGGATGACCACCTATGGCTATGGTGAGTCGGCACCAAAGTGTACGAATGATACAGAAGAAGGAAGGGCTTGCAATCGCCGTGTGGAATTTGCCATCACAGCCAACCAGCAGATGCAGCAGGAAGCCATGCGCGAAGCGAATCAGTAGTTATTTTTATCCTTTGATTTTTTTACCAGAGCACTGCCCCTCACGGCGGTGCTTCTGCTTTTTTCCGCGCTAATTTTCTTCCTCGAAATAGATCTTATAAAAGTGCATGCCCATTCCGGCATCATAACCCTTTTCGATCAGGTCTTTATTGCCATGGATGTACACATGAAAGTTCTTATCCAGCTTCAGGACACTCTTGTATATTCTTGATTGCTTCCTGACCGCATTGCCGGATATTCCGAAGGCTTCGTCAAAGCTGATGTCCCGCTCATCCGCATACTGCTTCTCGTATTTTCGGAAAGACTCAATTACCTCCGGGATCTGGAGGACTTCTTCCTCGAATTCATTTCGGCTGAACTGTTCGTTCTTTTTAAAATAGTTTACCGATTTGTTGAGCAGATCGATTTGTTCTACCCGCGACACTTCAAATTCTCCGGGTATCTGTTCTACTACATAAGATTTATACATGCTCATGTAATCCTGTGTAGCATGAAACTCGTCGGACGCTGCACGGAGTTTAAGAAACTTATCTTTCCAGAACTGAGCCTCGCCCCCTTTATTCGTGCGGTCAGTCACCAGCACCCTGTACCCATTGTCTTCATCGAGCTGCAGTATAAGGCAGGCTTTATCAGGCTTTGACGGATGGATGCCCTCATCGGCATGGAAATAGTAGCGCTTATCTTTTTCTTCAATCTTCAGAAAGTTTTCTTTCACTTCGGTTTTATAGATACCAATAGCCTGAACTACATGCTGATCTGCTTTCAATCCCCGAAAGAATGCGACGTGCAATTCTCCGCTTTTGATATTTGGAAGATCTGTTGCTTCAAAAAGATTGCGCGCAATGCTGATGCTGTGTCGCAACAAATCTTCGGGCGCATCAAATATCTGCCGTGCATAATGACGGACCTCGTTGAGCGCAAGGTCTGAAGGATGCCAGAAATTGTAGGCTTCCGCTTCGGGAAGACTGTTGAGAAAATAACCCTGCAACAAACTCTTTACCCGCTCTTCCGAAAGATCTACAAGCTCTTTCGTCAGGGACAACTCCTCCCCTGCTGCACGGTTTCCGATATAGTGAGTGGCCAGCGCCTCAAGTTGCGCCTCTGCAATGATGATCATAGACAACCGCGAAAATAAGCAACGAAGGTTTTGCAGCGCTTTTGTATTTTGTTGGTCAACAAGGCCCGCCATGTACTTCCGTTCGTTTCTTGGTCTGCTTTATAGTATTGTTGCAGTGCTTGCTCCGACCCTGGCGCATGCGCAGTTGAAATTGTATGGTGGCAGGCAAAACGACAACAATTGTAAAGTTTTTTTTCTCGTCAATCCCACCGACAGCATCTATTATATAGCAGGACTGCAGCAAAACCAGCTATCAGATTGCCAGACATTTAGCAGCAAAATCATGACCCATTCCGGGCGGCTGAGAATCAATGTAAGTATAAATGAAGAGGCCTACCTGCTGCTGCTGCCAAAAGATACTATCGCCTATAAAATTCTGATCAGCGCCAACAGTCTGGAACGGGATATGGAAATGCAGGTTTTACTGCGCCATAGTACTGAGGTGATCAATACCAACAACGACAAAAGACGCAACCGCCAGATAAAGCGGTTAGACGGCCGTACGCTTATACTGAAGCTGGAGTAAGAACAAAACCTCGTTGATCTGAATGAGGGAAATTCATTGTTCTTCTATTAAGATGAGCTGCACTGTGCAAAGTAGAATATGCGGAAGATGACGAAGAATACTGTAAAAGGTTTGAAATCGTTTCATGCTATAGCCAGTCTGAGGGAGCCGAAATAAGCCCTACGAAATCAGACCATGAAAAATTCGGGCCTTGTTAACGAGCCGATAGCATTACACCTCAAATTGCAACTTGCTCAGGCTTTTGTACAATCCATTCTCAAGTTCAAGCAATTCAAAATGGGTACCTTTTTCCCGTATCGCCCCATGTTCCAGCACCAATATCTGATCGGCATTGCGTATGGTAGAAAGCCGGTGCGCAATGACGAAAGAAGTGCGGTTCTTCATCAGGTTAAATAAGGCTTCCTGCACCAGGGCTTCGGATTCAGAATCCAGCGAACTGGTAGCCTCATCCAGAATTAATATAGCAGGATCTTTGAGTATGGCACGGGCTATTGCAATACGTTGTCTCTGACCACCCGAAAGCTTTACGCCACGCTCGCCTACCACCGTTTCGTAGCCCTCCGGAAATCGTTGGATGAACTCGTGCGCATTGGCCTTTCTGGCTGCTTCTTCTACTTCCTCCCGAGTGGCATCAGGCTTACCGTAGGCAATATTTTCGAAGATGCTGCCACCAAACAGCAATACGTCCTGCGGCACTAAGGCCATCTGCCTGCGGAGCTGGCTTAGCGGAAATTCATCGGCTGCTCTTCCGTCGAACAATATACTCCCCGATTGTGGATCGTAAAACCGGAGCAGAAGGGAAACGAGGGTGCTTTTGCCTGCTCCGCTCGGGCCAACCACAGCAATCTGCTGCCCGGGCGCTGCTTCGATATTCAAATGTTTCAGCACCTGCACTTCCGGTCTTGATGGATAGTAAAATGAAACATCACGAAGTTGCACTTTTCCCTGCAGGCGGTACTCTGGTTGCAGCATTTCGTCGGCTACAGTTACGGTTTCTGTAGACTCCTTCAATATTTCTCTGACCCTTTGTGTGGCGCCAATAGTTTTTTGCAGTTGACTATAGATATCTGCAAAGCCCGCCATTGTGCCCCCCACAAATGCAGTAAAAATCACAAACTTCATGAGATTGCCCACCTCCATGTTCATGGTCATGGCGTACCAAACTACCAGCACTATAGCCCCAAATACACTAAAGATCATAAAGGAGATGAACATGCCACGCACCCGTCCATTGCGCACCGCCAGCCGCACAACATCGGTCACACTTTTGGTGTATCGTCCTATTTCATACCATTCATTATTGAAAGCCTTCACATTGCTGATGCCCTGAAGTGTTTCCTGCACAATGGTGCCCGAGTCGGCAAGCTGATCCTGCGCCATGCGGCTGTACTTTCGTATCGTTCGGCTGAAGATCAATGCGATGATGATGACGATCGGTATGACGGAAAGCATCACGAGCGTAAGCTTTACGGACAGATACAGGATCATACCCACCCCGATGACCATAGTGAGGACACCGCGGAGCAGTTCGGCCAGCATTACAGACACCGCATCCTGTATCTGGGTGATATCTGCACTGATGCGCGAACTCAGTTCCCCTACCCTTCTTTGTGCAAAGAAGTCCATGGGCATCATAATCAGGTGCCTGTAAATATCCTTGCGCATATCAGCTACGGCATTTTCACCCACCGAAGTAAAAAGATAGACACGCATAAATGAAAACAGCATCTGCAGGGTGAGTAACGCAATCATGATGACAGCGATAAGGCCCGGCGAGAAATGAAGCGTGGAAGCCGAAGGATTGCCCGTGGCACTATTGATCATTTCGCCAAGCAAATAGGGAAAGGCCATGGTACTTCCCGCAGAAAGTGAAATAAAGAGCAGACCTAACAGAAACCGGGTACGGTAAGGCCGAAGATACCGGAAAATGGTCAGGCCTTCTCGAAGGCTTTCACGCGTGAGTTTTGCTTTAGGTACATCAACAGTTTGTCCGCCTCTTGCCATGCTGAAATGCTTTTTGACGCTGCAAAACTACATGCTCTGCGGGAAGCCCGCCCGATAATTTCGGTCAGTGACGGTCCTACATCGGTTAAAGTATTCTGAAAATGAACGTCGGTGGGACGGTATGGCCAAAGTCTGCCTCTGGATTTTTCATTAGGTTTGTACAAAGCCTCACTGTACTTATGGAAAGGATCAACAGTCTGCTCGAAAAGATTAGAGAACTCAACAGAATCCCCCAGCCCACCGTCATAGAGATAGACCTGATGATGGATTATACCAGGGTGATGTATGCAGACCTGCTGGAATGGAGACAGAAAGTAGGCTTTAATGAAGCCATAACGATGCAACCGTCCGTCGTTTCAAAGTCGGAGCCCCGGCCTGCTCCTATGAGTGCGATAATGGAGCCTGCAACTGAGGAACCTTCAAAGGTTTCAGACACCAAAAACAGTAATGCTTTGCCGGTAGAAGACGTGCTGCTCCCACCTCCGGTCATGCCTGTTTTTCAGCCAGCGCGACGATATGCGGGTACAGACATCAGGCAACTGGTTGGCATCAACGACAAATATCAGTATATCTCAGAGCTTTTTGCCAATAACGTGGAAGCCTACGAAGCCGTGATGCAGGAACTCAACACTTTCGACGCTGAAGAGGAAGCAATCATCTGGATCAACAATTCTGTCAGCACACAGTTCGGCTGGCAGGAGGATACAGAATCTGTGCAAGCCTTTTTCAGGTTGCTGGCCGAATATTTCAGTGTGAGTTAACGCTATTCAAAAAATATTTCCTCAGACTTCCTTCTGAAAATGGGAATGAACCAGGCACCCCGAATGCCGAAAAGAAGGTCGAAGCGCTTGTCGTTTCCGGGGCGGCCAACATCAAAAAGATAGTCTCTGCGGCCCTGTGTAAACCCTGCCAGCACATCGAGGCCAACCGTGAAATTGACCAGACCATTGTTAGCATAATACACATAGCCGGCATATTGCTCTACATACATGCCGTTGGCCAAACGATCATAACCCTTCTTATAGTCACCCTGCAATTGAGGAATCGTTCCTGCGTTGCGGGTAACAATATGAATTTTGTGCTGAATAAAACCGGCAGAAGTGATGAGCTGCAAACCATTGTCCGGATTCGTTTTTGAGAAATTTATTGTTTTTCCGAACTGCAGCCCGATAGCATACCCACGTTCATAAGTCTCAATCGGTTTCCGAAATCCTTCTGTCGTGATCAGGGTACCCTCACTTGTCCGAATGTTTTGAAGAAAACCCGGCTCTTCGACCTTATTCCCCAGTATAAAATCGGCCTTCACACCCAACAGCCAGTTGCTTCTGGTCTTGTAGAAAACGGACGGCCCTACCCGGTAGCTGGTGCCAAAGCGACGGGCCATATCGCCGCCGGGAAAATCCAAATTACCGGCAAGACTGATAACAAAACCCTTTTTAGCCTCTCTCTTCGGGGTGCCGAAAAGCTCATCCTGCGCATGTGCCCAGGATCCTGACAACAGGCAAGCCACCAGGGCCACTGTTTTTAACTTCATATCATCTGAAAGCGTAAAGATAAGCAGGAAATAGTAGCGGGGTAAAAACCATGTGGAAATTACACTGCGGTGAAAATAGCCAGGGGTCAATAAAAATGATGAAAATGAAGCGGCAATTTGTAGGTTTGCAGCCGTTAAAACCAGTAAGATACCATGCATAAAATACAGATGGTAGATTTGAAAAGGCAGTATGAAAAAATCAAGCCTGAGGTGGATGCTGCCATCCAGAATGTACTAGATTCAACAGCCTTTATCGGCGGTCCGGATGTGAGCGCATTTTCCCGCGAACTTGCAGACTACAACGGCGTGCGCCACGTGATACCCTGTGCCAACGGTACCGATGCATTGCAGATTGCGCTGATGGCTTTGGGGTTGCAACCCGGCGACGAAGTGATTACCCCTTCTTTCACTTATATAGCTACGGTGGAAGTAGTGGCCCTGCTGCGACTGACGCCCGTTTTTGTGGATGTAGATGCGGACACTTACACCATGAACATTGAAAGCCTGAAAAAGGCGATCACGAAAAAAACAAAAGCCATCATACCGGTTCATCTTTACGGACAGGCTGCTGATATGGAACCCATACTGGCTCTTGCGGCCGAGCATGGAATAGCGGTGATCGAAGACAATGCTCAGGCCATTGGCGGCGACTATACCTTTTCTGATGGAACAAAAAAGAAGACCGGCTCCATGGGGGTTGTTGGCACTACTTCGTTCTTTCCATCCAAAAATCTGGGATGTTACGGCGATGGTGGCGCAATGTTTACCAACGATGATGCCCTGGCTGAAAAGCTCCGCATGATCGCGAACCATGGTCAGAATGTGCGCTATTACCACGAAATGGTAGGATGCAACAGCCGGCTCGACGCCATACAGGCGGCTATCTTGCGCATTAAGCTCAGGCATCTCGACGAGTATTGCGATGCACGGAGAAAGGTGGCCGATCATTACGATCAGGCTTTTTCGGGTCATGCCTCCCTCACTACACCCTACCGCGCTCCTTACTCCCGACATGTGTTTCATCAATACACCCTTCAGCTCAGCGGGGTAAACCGCGACAAGTTGATCGGCCTGCTGGCGGAGAAAGGAATTCCCTCTATGCTGTATTACCCAGTACCGAGCCATAAACAAAACATGTTCAAATCATTGGGCGGCGGGGCCTTCCGGCTTCCGGTTACCGATGAACTTCAGGAAAGAGTGTTATCTCTGCCTATTCACACGGAATTCACCAAAGAAGAACTGGATTATATTTCAACGAACTTTCTTGAGGCGCTTGAGGCTTCACGTATCTGAATATGAACATCGTAACTACCCCCATTGAGGGACTGCTGATTATTGAACCACGGGTGTTTCATGACGATCGTGGATATTTCTATGAAAGCTATAATAAAAAAGCTTTTGCATCTGCGACGGGCGTACATATTGACTTTGTGCAGGATAATCAGGCCCGATCGAGTAAATATGTATTGAGGGGACTACACTTCCAAAATCCGCCCACGGCTCAAACCAAGCTCATCCGCGCGCTGGAGGGTACCATCTGGGACGTGGTGGTGGACATTCGCAGGAACAGTAAAACTTTTGGACAATGGTTTGGTGTAGAATTATCTGCAGAAAACAAACGCCAGTTTCTGATACCCAAAGGATTTGCTCATGGCTACTCCGTGCTCAGCGACACGGCAGAGGTCTTTTACAAATGTGACGATTTTTACAGCAAAGAAGACGAAGGTGGTGTGTTGTATAACGACCCTGCCCTTCAGATAGACTGGAAAATTCCGCTCGACCAAGCCATAGTATCCGACAAAGATTTGCAACAGCCATTGCTGAACCTATCGAACAGCAAATTTTGACATCTGCGCCCCCGCAGACTAAACGCATGATGAAGTAGCAAGTAACTGAGAAGAATGGCAGCGGTTGAAATCAACATAAAAGGAAAAGTGCAGGGCGTATGGTTTCGTAAGTCAGCCAAGCAGCAAGCCGACACTTTGCGGCTGCAGGGCTGGGTACGCAATAACCCCGACGGATCGGTAAGTCTGTATGCTACCGGAGCTCAAACGGCATTGGATGAACTGATAGCCTGGTGCAGACAGGGCCCTCCTCAGGCTGTAGTGTCTGAAGTGCTTGTACAGGAAAGCCAGGAACACACCCTTAACGAATTCACCATCGAACGAGATCCATAATGCTCTACACCTGTTCCATAGCATCAGGGAGTAACGGCAATTGCTACTATGTGGGCGATGGAAAAGATGCTGTATTGATTGATGCAGGCATCTCGTGCCGAGAAACAGAAAAGAGAATGCGTTTACGCGGACTATCCCTGCAGTCTGTCCGGGCAGTCTTCATTTCTCACGAGCATACGGATCATATTAAGGGTGTGGAGGTACTCACCCAGAAATATCAGATACCTGTTTATTTTACGGAGCCTACCCACAGGTGCAGCCGTTTAAGAATAGATGAACGGTTGGTTCGTTATTTTTCAACTACAGATTGTATTTCGGTGGGTAGCCTTACGGTTCAGGCCTTTAGTAAAAATCATGATGCTATAGACCCTCATAGCTTTGTCATACATGCGGCAGGTTTGCGTGTTGGCGTCTTCACAGATATTGGCGCTGTGTGTCCGCAGGTAGAACAGCATTTCCTGGCGTGCGATGCGGCTTATCTGGAAGCGAACTACGACGACCTGATGCTGGAACGTGGCCGCTACCCCTGGCACCTTAAGAAGCGTATCGCCGGCGACAAAGGCCACCTGTCCAACAATCAGGCGCTTGAACTTTTTTTAAAGAGTAACGCCGAAAAGCTTCAATACCTCGTTCTCTCCCATCTCTCTAAGGATAATAACTGCCCTCAACTGGTGACAGAACTTTTTCAGCGCCATAGCGACGGCACACAGATAGTAGTAGCTCCCCGACATGAAGCTACACAGGTTTGTAGCCTTTCCCCGAGGGCACAGACGGTTTGGCAACAGACCATGAAGCAAGCCAGCCTGTTTTGATCGTCTCACCTGTGGAATAATTTCATTATCTTATTGCCTGAAAACTCATGTCATATGTCGGCAAAAGCTATTACAGAACCATTTGCTTCGCAGGCTGACCTTCCTGAAATGCTTCGGAAAGGGCTATCGGACGATAAGATCAGAGCGTCTCTTCACGATCGTTATCAGGATGAATTTCTGGTGGAGAAGTTAATGGCTGAGGTAAAGAAACTGCGTAATTCCGCAAAGACAACGAGTGGACTGATCTTTGTTTTTATAGGCGCTGTGTTGTTGTTGCTCAGTTGCATCTTAACCCTGACAGGCTCCTATTCTTCAGGCACATTTGGCCCGTTCTTATTTGGCCTAACTTCCATAGGGCTCATCATTGTGTTTATAGGTCTGGTGAAAATTTTCAATTGAAAAATCGGGTCACAGGTACAGCCTAAGTCATTTGGTTAAAAAATGGCCGTCTCGCCAGAGTCGGGGCGAGACGGACCAATAAACCCGTTTGTTACGGATGATCAGAATCAGATCAATTCCATGCTACGGCTTACGAAGGCAGTGAGATCGCTGCCGGTAAGCATGCCCTGTGAAAGCAAGGCAAGATCGAAAGCCTGCCGGGCCAATTGCTCTTTCTGTGCTTCGTCCGGCGTGTCGAGTATTTTAGAAATCAATTTGTGGTTACTGTTCACCACCACTTTGTAGTTGTCGGGCATGGAGCCATAAAAACTGTAAGGTCCACCCATTTTAGCCATGTCTTTCATCCGGCGCATAAACTCGTCCATGGTTACCGTCACCGCCATTTCATCGGCCTGATGAGGCTCTAATTCCACCTGCATATTCGGCTTGTTCACTGCCTTGCTAAAGACATCTTTGATGGCGTTACGCTGCTCTTCGGTGAGCACGTCTTCAATTTTTCCTTCCTTTTCTATGAGTTTGGCAGGTACATCTGCATCTACACGCTTCAGGGTCAGCTTTTCGGCTTTACGCTCTACGTGGCCAATAAAGTGTGTATCCAACGGGCCGTCCATCACCAGTACGTCATACCCTTTCTTTTCTGCGGCCTGAATAAAACTGTCTTGCTTCGCTACTTCTGAAGCATATAGATAAACCAGGTTTCCTTCTTTATCGGTCTGGTTGTCCTTTACTTTTTCTTTGTACTCTTCGAGAGTAAAAAACTCTCCCTTGGTATTTTTCAGCAAGGCAAAATCGCGCGCCTTCTCGTCAAACTTTTCATCGCTGATCATGCCATACTTCACAAACAGACCTATATCATTCCACTTCTCTTCGTAGGCCTTACGGTCGTTCTTGAAGAGCTCATTCAGTTTATCGGCCACCTTGCGGGTGATGTAGCTGTTGATCTTTTTTACATTGCTATCGGCCTGCAGAAAACTTCTTGATACGTTGAGCGGAATATCCGGACTGTCAATGACACCGTGCAGCAACATCAAAAACTCAGGAACGATATCTTTCACCTCGTCGGTAATGAACACCTGACGGGAGTATAACTGAATCTTGTTCCGCTGCAATTCAAGCTCGTTCTTTACCCTCGGGAAATACAGAATTCCAGTGAGATTGAAGGGGTAGTCGACATTGAGATGTATCCAGAACAAAGGATCTTCGGCCATGGGATAAAGCTCCCGGTAGAAAGAGAGGTAATCTTCGTCCTTCAGATCAGTGGGTGTTTTGGTCCAAAGCGGAGTAGTATTGTTGACAATATTATCTACTTCAACAGACTTATATTTAGGCTTGCCCTCTTCGTCTTCCCCGTCCTGCACCGATTTGGATTTGGTGCCAAAACGAACGGGAACCGGAAGGAATCGGCAGTATTTGTCAAGAATTTGTTGTAAACGATATTCTTCGAGGAATTCGCTGTTTTCTTCGTTGATATAAAGAATAATGTCCGTGCCTCGCTGCAGCCTGTTTCCTTCGCTTATTTCAAACTCCGTACTGCCATCGCAAATCCATCTTGCAGCCTCAGCTCCCTGCTGATACGATAATGTTTGAATCTCTACTTTGTCGGCCACCATAAATGCCGAGTAGAAGCCAAGTCCGAAACGCCCGATGATTTCATTAGCATCATTGGCCTCCTTAAACTTCTCCATAAACTCGGTAGCGCCGGAAAAAGCAATCTGGTTGATATACTTTTTGATCTCTTCGGCTGTCATTCCGATGCCTTTGTCCGACACCGTTATTGTGCGCGCATCCTTATCTACTGCTACATCAATCATCAGTTCGCCGAGTTCGCCGTTAAACTGACCGAGGCTGGAAAGCCTTTTTATTTTCTGCGTGGCATCTACCGCATTGGATACCAACTCGCGTAAAAAGATTTCATGATCTGAATACAGAAACTTTTTGATGATCGGAAAAATGTTCTCGGTGTGGATGGAAATAGTGCCTTTCTCTTGCATATCTGACAGACTTTGATTGTTATTCCGAGGTCTGCAACTTATGTTCCATGGCCAGCAAGCTTGCCAAACTGTCAGCAGCTTCCAAAAACTCTGGACACCTGGCTCTACATTCTGGCATAACATTTGGAATTCTTTAGCATCGTTAAAAAAATTCTGTTTATGTATTGTACTACCTTTGCCGCATTCGTGAACATGATAAAAACGTGCAGCAAGATGTTTCAATGCTCCTCTCCAAGAAAATTTCTGTTTCTCCTTTTTCCTATTTTGTCTCTAAGTGGTTGGTCACGTGCTCAGCATACCTACCAATCCGTGCCGGCTTTTCAGGATGGCGAAAAGATCACCTTTACCGTATTCTATAATGTAATAGGGCTTTATGTAAATGCGGGAACCGCTGTATTTCGCACCAACGTGGAGATGCTAAACAATACTGCTGCCTACCATGTGATTGCGGAGGGCACTACTAATCATCGCTACGACTGGATCTTCAAAGTGCGCGACCGCTACGAGAGCTATTTTGATATGAATGAGTTTCACTCGTTGCGTTTTCGGAGGTCTATCAGCGAAGGCGATTTTAAGCATACCGAAGATGTATGGTTCAACCGGACCAACAATACCGCTTACGCCAACCAGAAAACTTACCGGCTGTCGCACAATGTGATGGATGTGATCAACGCGGTGTACTATGCGCGAAATATAGACTATAACGCCTATCGGCCCGGTGACAAAATATCTATCCCGATTTTCCTTGATGGCGAAGTGTACAACACATATATCCGCTACGAAGGAAAGGAAGTGGTGAAAACCAGATACGGAAAGTTCAAGGTTATTCGCCTGAAACCCATGCTCATTAAAGGATCGATTTTTGAAGAGGGTGGAGAAAATATGACCTTGTGGGTGACCGACGATGCCAATCATATACCGCTTCGGGCTGAAAGTCCTATCTCGGTTGGGTCAGTAAAGGTAGATATGATGGCCTATGAGCACTTAAGGCATCCGCTTACCTCCCTGGTGGCCGTTAATTAAGACCTATGTTTCTTACTTAGCTCCTTGCTGAAAAGGGTTAAAGAATTACCTGTGGCTGCCGGTGTGTTGTGCCGGCAGTGCTGTTTTCAAACCCGTAGCCCAACCAAAAACATGATCCGAAATCGATCTAAAATCTTCGATTTTCATAACCTCACACCACAGTAAATGCGACGAAAGTCTTCGTGTTATTGGGTTGTTAATCAGGTGTAAAACCGGCGTTAAGGCCCGCGGCTTCTTGCTTCGCGAACCACAATTTTCAAATCTTTGCGTTATCATTTATCACCAACATCATGAAACGCATTATTATCATCTCCGCATTGCTCGCGTTCGCCGCGGCAGGACGAGCTCAGGTGACGAGCAGCAATGCTACGGAAGACGCACAGCAAACCGTTCAGCTTGCCATGAGCAATGCACTTGAGATCACCTTTGTGGCGGCCAGTTCGAGTACCGGAAGTACCGTAACACTTCCCTTCACCTCAGTTAGCAATTTTGCCAGTGGCGTAACCAGCAGCACCCAGCAACTAAGAGTGCGTTCCAACAAAAACTTCAATGTGTCTGTAAAGGCCAGCGGAAGCTTCTTTACCGTAAGCGACGGGAATACGACCAGCACGTCCACTATGCCGGTTTCAGTTCTATCCCTTTCCGTTCCTAACAATAACACAGGAGGATATTTAGGCTATGGCTTTTCGGCTTACAGCTACAAAGCCCTGAGCGCATCCAATGCCACCCTTATTATCAACGGAGATAACGGAGGCGACCAAACCTTTTCTATTCGCTATAAAGCCAATCCTGGCTTCGCTTATCCGGCGGGCACGTACAGCACGGATGTTGTCTTCACGGCCACACAGCGATAGCTTATTACGATGATCAAAAACAAAAAGATCAGTCCGGGCAAGGTCTGATCTTTTTGTTTCTTTGCACATGACCTTAGAACAGGCGGTAGCAACCGTGGAATATAAAATAGCTACAGATTCCGAAAGATTCGATGCCGGCACAGCTCTGAAAATACAGATCCATAATCAATGGCCGGCAGAAAGAGAATTACGGGATGCCTTGTCACGAAAATATCCATTTCTTACCCTTCGTTATGATCATCAGCCTAATGACTGCCTGTTGCTTATTGTAGAGAACAAGCCTGCTTATGGCCGATGATCCGAGTGCTTTTCGCGGCTGCGGCGTAATTGTGTGTCGAGTGTATCTACCACATCCACAATAGCCTGTTCCCAACTCGAATGGTTGCGCTTCACAAAGGGATCTGCCCCCGGCATTTCGAGCCTTATTTCACAATGCTTGTTATCGGTCTGGCTTTCAGGGCCTTCGAATAAGGTGACCGTTGCGCGGACTATGCCGGATTGTTTACGATCGAGACGGGATAGCTTGTTTCTGACAAAATCTTCGAGGGAGCTACCCGCCTTGAAACCTAATGATTGAATCGTTGTTTCCATCCTGATGTTTGGATGAGCAGCTACTATTTTCATACCAGCCCGCTACTTCATTCAAAACAATGAGGATGCCCCTACCGGCAGCTTTCTATTCATGCGTATGATGAATGCGATTTTTCCATTTGGCTTTTAAAAAATGAAATGCCAATTGTCCACCTTTAGCCAACACAGCAAGACCTATGAGGATAAAGAGAAACGGAAGCCAGTTGTTGCCCGGTGCTGAGCTTAAAATCAGGTTTTGCATAACACCATTTTTTTGTGAAGAGAACTACTAAATATAGAAAAAGACCGGTGAAATTCCGGTCTTCCTCAAAATATTAACATTTGACACGCTATGCTCTACCTAGTTCTTTGAGCATCCTCGTATGTTCTTTCAGTGCCGCAAAAAATGTGGGTTGTTCGTAATAAGGAACACCATACTCCCTGGCGGTATCTTTTACAATGCCAGCAATACTTTTGTAGTGTACATGGCAGATATAGGGGAAAAGATGGTGTTCTACCTGATGATTGAGGCCACCAATGAACCAGCCCAACACGCGGTTGTTCGGAGCAAAATTGGCAGTATTCAGCATTTGATGAATAGCCCAGTTATTCTCCATCTTACGCGTATCATTTGGCATCGGAAACTCACAGTCGCCCATAACGTGGGCTAACTGAAAAATGGCCGATAACGACAGCCCGGCAACAAAGTGCATGACGAAGAAACCAAGGAGCACATGATACCATGCGGCTCCGGCAAACAACATGGGTAGGACCAGAATAAATGCGTAGTAAATGATCTTATACAGGGTAACCTGAAGAAGCGCTTGCGTAAGCGTCAGCTTCTCTTTCTTCAGAATATCTAGTTTATGATAGTCGCGGACTTGTCTGAAATCTTTGATGGTAGCCCATTGGAAGGTGAGCAGCCCGTAGAGCAACCAGGCGTAAAGATGCTGATAGCGGTGAAAGCCTTTACGCTCCTGATGAGGAGAAAAACGAAGTAGGATGCCCGCATCAATATCATGATCCAGCCCGTCTATGTTTGTGTAGGTATGATGCAATACGTTGTGCTGCAACCTCCAGGTAACATCGTATCCTCCTACGAAGATGATGATTTTACCGAGATATTTGTTGAGACCCTTACTGCCGGAATAGGAGTCGTGATTAGAATCGTGCATAATGGAACAACCGATCCCGACCATACCTATGCCCATCAAAATCCACAAACCGTAGAAGACAAGCAGGCTGCCGGCGCCAAGGCCTGCCACCAGCGCAGCATAGGGCAATGCATACATCGAAACGATGGCAACAGATTTCCATTTCATGGAAGCATTTCCATGCATTTCTATCTCGTTTGTTTTGAAATACTCGTCAATCCGCGATTTTAAAGTATCGAAAAATCCTACGCCGTTGCGGGGTGCGAATTTTACTAATTGTAATTTTTGTACAGAAGCCAAGTTCTTAGAAAATTTTTGCGAAGGTAATCTATAAAAAAGTTTACCAGCAGTGATGAATGTTAATGATTTTGCGGAGGATGTTTTGTATATCCGGCTGGCGGAAGCAGAATAGCCACAACAGTTGTGCGTGGCTATCCCTGAAAAACTCTCGAATAATGGTTGAAGAATTAGTTTACCGCTTCGAGCTTTTTCTTGTATTCGCCGGCCTTATCCATTTTGTTTTGACGAGCGTAGATTTCTTTAGCTGCTATAAGGGCAGCCTGATAAGTCTTTTTGTCGTCGCCTTTCAGCGTTGAGGCGTTGGGCTCCATAGTGCTGACCGTTTTCTCAAAATAAGGTAGTGCCTTATCAAACCACTGATCGCGTTCCACTTTTAGCGCATCGTATTTTTTCAGGTCTTCGCCCGAAGTCCCGGTGATGGCGTTCATCTGATCATTCAGCATTACCGCGCGGTTAAAGTAAAGCGCACCGAGGTTGTAGTTATAATCCGCTTTGTCCTCCATCTTCAGTGTGTTCAGATAAGTCTCTTCTGCCTTTGAAAAGAGTTCTCCATAATTAGCTGGTTTGGGGAGGTCGTTGTCGCCATTTTTCGGATTAGCCATATTATCGTATGCTATACCAAGGGTAAACAGCAGATTGGCATCTGTCGGGTTTTGCTTAATGGCCTCCTGCAGTTTGTTCACCAGTTCTTCCGTCCGCTTCGTGGAGATATAAACGTTCAACTCGCGGTTCAACAGTACTTTTTCATTGGGATAGGCTTTCCTTCCTTCGGCAAGTGTAGAAAGAAGCTTGCCTTCATCTTTCTTTGAATCGTATATATCCGCAATCATCAGGTAAACGTTGGGAGAGCTAACGACAGGGTCATTTTTCAACTGCTCCAATACAGGCAGCGCTTCATCATACTTATTGCCATAGTAGGCACTATACCCCTGATAAAGCCGGGCCTGTCGGGATACAGTGTCGAAATTAATCCACTCTTTGCCGGTAAACCTTTTACCAGCTTCGAGATCGTGTATCTCTACTACATTGGAAAAATTGGCGTATGCTTTATCGTAGTTCTGTGCATTATACGCCCCAATACCATTATTAAAACTGTAAAGCGCCACCGAGTAGAGCTTTCGATTCATATCTTCCTTTTCATAGTCAGATTTAAGCTCTACCGCCTTTTTGAACGACTTTCCGGCTTCGAAATAGTAGTCTTTATCATTGTTGGCAGGTTCTTGTTGCATGGCCAGAAAAATGGTACCACGCACATACCATGCATAAGGGTCGTCTTTGGATTCGTCGTTTATAGCTTGTTCAATGGCGGCTCTGGCCTTATCAAAGTTTTTTTCGCCCAGATAGTTCTTGGCAGAACGAATCTGAGATTTTTGCGCAAAAGCACCGGTCATCGTTAAGATGCCAGCGGCTATTAGAACGACTTTTTTCATTGAGTAAATACTATTGGTTCTTGATTAAATGTAAAGTTGTAAAAAAATAATCTCCCACAGAAACGGCGCGGGAGATTATAACGAAATTTTGACGCGCAAGTCATCAGGCTTCAGGCGCGGGATTAATATCTATTACGCCGGCAGCTTCCTTATCGTCATCTCCTTCTACTTCCTGCTCTTCAATCCTTGCGATAGCAGCTATTTCATCGCCGTCATCAAGATTGATCAGTTTTACACCTTGGGTAGCACGCCCTGCTTCACGAATGTCTTCTACACGCATACGGATCGTTAGTCCGGAC